>Ga0335075_10014721_pt1 | contig 11734 bp, 9 predicted proteins | sample Lox_Sample_24_FD_206723 | JGI IMG/M metagenome (GOLD analysis project Ga0335075, IMG submission 206723) | Soil microbial communities from Loxahatchee National Wildlife Refuge, Florida, United States - Lox_Sample_2.4 | ecosystem: Environmental > Terrestrial > Soil > Wetlands | place: USA: Florida...
ACTGACCAAGATTTCGCCCAAGAAGACCGTCGAGGGATCGCTCGGGTCGCTCGCGATGGTCACCGCCTTCGCGGCCGGCGTGGCAGTGGCAGTGCCGCAGTTGGGCTTGGCGTGGTGGCAGGGCGCGATCCTCGGCGTCCTTACTTGCGTGGCCGCGCAGGCCGGTGATCTGGTGGAATCCGCCCTCAAGCGCGACGCCGGCGTCAAGGACGCGGGCGACATGATCGTCGGCCACGGCGGCGTCCTCGATCGTTTCGACTCGTATCTTTTCGGTGGAATGGCGTTCTTTGCGACGCTTCACGTACTCGGCGTGCTGGCGGTAACCTAGGGTGCGGCGCAAGCGCGTGGCCATCCTCGGCAGCACGGGTTCGATCGGAACCCAAGCGCTCGACGTCGTGGCGCGCCATCCGCATCGATTCGAAATCGTCGGCTTAGCGGCCGGCCGCAACGTCGCGCTGTTACGCGAGCAGTGCGCGCGCTTCTCGCCGCGCTACGCCACCAGCGCGCAGGACGGCCCGGAGGGGTTGCTTCGCGTGGCGGTCGAGAGCGAACCCGACATCGTGCTCGCGGCGACCGACGGTGCGGTGGCGTTCGATGCCGTCTTCGCCGCGGTCGAGCGCGGCATCGACGTCGCCGTGGCAAACAAAGAGCTGGTCGTCGCCGCGGGCGAGCTGCTGGTGGATGCGGCTCGCCGCAGCGGAGCGCAGGTGCTCCCGGTCGACAGCGAACACAGCGCCATCTTTCAGTCACTCGTCGGCGAGGACTTGGCGACGGTGGCCTGCATCGTGCTGACCGCCTCGGGCGGGCCGTTCTGGCGATGGAGCCGCGAAGAGATCGAGCGCGCCGACGTCAAATCCGCGCTCGCCCATCCGACCTGGCAGATGGGAACCAAAAACACGATCGACTCGGCCTCGATGATGAACAAGGGTCTCGAAGTGATCGAAGCCAGCCGGCTCTTCGGCCTGCCCCCGGAGCGGATCGCGATCGTCGTGCACCCGCAGTCGATCGCCCACGGATTCGTCGTCTTCTTCGACGGGAACGTGAAGGGGCAAATCGCCGCCCCGGACATGCGCCTGCCCATCGGGTATGCCCTCGCTTACCCCGACAGACTTCCGTCCGTCGGGGACCCCAACGAGTTGAACCGGCGCTCCGCCTCCGGCTCCGCGCCCCCCGCCGGACAAGCCGGCGGGGCCCCCGGACGACTTCCGTCCGTCGGGGACCCCAACGAGTTGAACCGGCGCTCCGCCTCCGGCTCCGCGCCCCCCGCCGGACAAGCCGGCGGGGCCCACGCCGGACAAGCCGGCGGGTCGATCCCGGGGGCGCTGCGAGCACTGGGGGGCAAAGACGACGCCGCCCAGCTGCGGTACGAGTTCGAAGCACCCGACCTCGAGCGGTTCCCGTGCGTTCGCTTGGCGTACCAGGCTTTGCAAGCGGGCGGCACGGCTCCGGCCGTGCTCTCGGCCGCAAACGAAGTCGCGGTCGAGGCGTTCGTTGAAGGTAGAATAGCGTTTGGGGAGATTCCCCGTATCATCGAAGCGGCGATGGCGCGGACGACGTCGGAAGAGTTGAGTCTGGACGCCGTGCGCCGCGCGGATCGCCAAGCGCGCGAGGTCGCGCAGCAGATCGTCCTGGAGAGCGAAAGGTCGTCGTGTTGATAGCAGAAGTCGGGTTGGTGGAGGTCGAGAAGGTCGCGCTCTTCCTGCTCGTCTTGTCGGTCCTCATCGTGCTGCACGAGCTGGGCCACTTCGTGCTCGCGCGCCGAAACGGCGTACGAGTGAACGAGTTCGCGGTCGGGATGGGGCCGAAGCTCCTCGGCTGGACGAGCCCGCGCACGAACACGCTGTACTCCCTTCGCGCCCTGCCGATCGGCGGATACTGCGCCATGCAGGGCGAGGACGGAAAGACTTCGGAGGCGGAGCAGCAACGCGAGTTCCTGGCGGCCGAAACCGGCGGACCGGCTCGCGACAGCGAAAACTTTCAAGCCAAAAGCGCGTGGTCGCGGCTGGCGATCGTGCTGGCCGGTCCGGTCGCGAACTTTCTGCTGTGCTACGCGATCTTGCTGATCGCAGCGCTAGCGTTCGGCGTCCCGAGCCCGAACCGCACGCAGCCGGTCGTCGGAACCGTCGTTGCCGGATCTCCCGGAGAGATCGCCGGCATCCGCGCGGGCGATCGCATTCTGTCCCTCGACGGCGCTCCCGTCACCGGCGCGCAACTCGTCGATCGCATCCACGGCTCGCTCGGCAAACGGTTGGACATCGTTTACGAACGCGACGGGGCACGGACCGAGATCTACGTGACGCCCGAGGCCTGCTCGAAGTTCATCGTAGGAACGAAGTCCGCGGAGAAGATGGGCTGCATCGGCTTCACGCCGGTTCCGGCCTACGAGCGGATCGGCGTCGTGCAGGCCGTTCGCGAGAGCGGGGCAGAGTTCGCCAACATTGCGGACCAGACCGTCGGCAGCATCGGCATGCTGGTGATGCACTTCACGCAGTACGCGCCGCAGGTCTCGGGCGTGATCGGCATGGGTCAAGCCGCCACCACGATTGAGGATTTTGGATGGGGCCCGTATCTGTCGCTCGCCGCACTGATCTCGTTTGCGCTGGGACTTTTCAACTTGCTGCCGATTCCGGCGCTCGACGGCGGCCGGGCGGCGTTCATCGTTGCCGAGATCGTTCGCGGGAAGCCGATCGATCCCGAAAAAGAAGCGATGGTCCACGTTGCCGGCTTTGCGGCGCTGATGGCGCTCATGCTGCTGGTCGCCTTCCACGACATCGCCCGCATCTTCAGCCGAAACGGAGTCATGTAGTGCCGCTTCACCTGCGCCGCAAGAGCAAGCCGATCTTCCTGCAGAACAAGACCGGCAAGGCCGACGCCAAGAGCGTATGGATTGGGGGAGACCATCCGGTCGTCGTTCAGTCGATGACGACCACCGACACGGCCGACGCCGACGCGACGCTCGAACAAATCTATGGCCTCGCGATGGAGGGCTGCGAGATCGTGCGCGTCACCGTCAAGGACCCGCCCGATGCAGCCGGCCTGCCCGCGATCGTCTACCGTTCGCCGGTACCGATCGTTGCCGACATTCACTTCGATCACAAGATGGCGCTGGCCGCGATCGAGGCCGGGGTGGCGAAGCTTCGGTTGAATCCCGGCAACATCCGCGACCCCAAGAAGGTCGCCGAAGTCGTGTCGGCGGCCAAGCAGCGCGGAATTCCGATTCGCGTCGGCGTCAACATGGGATCGCTCGCGCCGGACCTCGAGAAGACGCTCGGTCACACCGCCGACGCAATGGTCGAGTCCGCGCTGCGCCACGTGGAGATTCTCGAAGAACACGGCCACACCGACATCGCGATCTCTTTGAAGGCGCACGACGTCCTCACGACCGTCGCGGCCTATCGGACGATGGATCGCCGCTTGCGCGAGCGGGCGACGCCCTACGCGCTGCACCTCGGCATCACCGAGGCGGGTTTGCTGCGCGACGGCACCATCAAGTCGTCGATCGGATTGGGGATCCTGCTGTTCGAAGGGATCGGCGACACCATTCGCGTTTCGCTAGCGGCCGATCCGATTGAGGAAGTTCCGGTTTGCTGGTCGATCCTCAAATCGCTCGGCTTGCGCGAAAAGGGTTTCGAGATCACCGCGTGTCCGTCGTGCGGGCGCGCCGAGATTTCGGTGCTGGAGCTCGGGCGGTCGGTGGAGGCCATCGCCAAGTCGTATAACGCGCCCGTCAAGGTCGCAGTCATGGGATGCGTCGTCAACGGACCCGGCGAGTCGAAGATGGCCGACGTCGGCGTAGCCGGCGGAAAGGGTAAAGGCGCCATCTATCGCGCCGGCGAGCTGGTCGGAACCTATCCGGAGAGCGAACTGCTCGGCATGTTGCGGCTCGAGATCGAGAAGGTCATCGTCGAGAAGTATCCGGCCTATCTCCACGAGGTCGGCGTGCAGACGTGACCTATCGGGCTCCGGGCTGGCGGACGCTGCTGGTGACCGCGGTGGTCGCGTCGATCGCATCCGCGTTGCTGGCGCTCTCGCGTCCGGTGGTGATGCTGGTCGACGGCGAACGCGTCGAGAGCGACGTTCAACCGATCGCAGCTTCGCACGACCGCGTCTACGTGCCGTTGCGCTCGATCGCCGACGCGTTGGGTGCCGACACGTCGGTCGACGACAAAGGGCAGCGCGTCGTCGTCGTGCGCGGCGGGCAGACGCTCGAGCTGCGCGTCGGCGACACGCACGCGAGGCTCGACGGCATGCCGATGACGCTGCGGCACGCGCCGTTCCGCGTTCGCGGACGGGTCATGATCTCGCTCAAGGCAATCGCCGACGCGTTCGACGTCCGCGCGACCTACGACCCGCGCACGGCGCGAATCGACGTGCTCACTCCGGGGATCGGACGCACCGTCGAGCCGCCGGGTGCCAACCTCGAGCAGACGCAGTAGCGCTCGGCCACGGGAAGTTCGCGATTACGCGAACTCGGTGAGGCCCTCGGGCTCCTCGACCGGAACGACTGCCTGCGGATTGGATTTGCGGAATCCGTACGCGAAGAAGAACACCAGCCCTCCGACGAGCGCGAGCGCGAACCACGTCCAGGTCGTGCGCGACAACCCGAAGACCGCCAAGAAGAGCGAGCAGACGATCCCCAGAACCGGAAAGAGCGGAACGAACGGCACGCGGAAGCTGCGCGGGAGATCGGGTTTGTGCTTGCGCAGGTAGAGCACTCCGGCGCAGACCACGGTAAAGGCGATCAGCGTCCCGATGTTGACGAGGTTGAGCAGGTTGTTGAGCGGCACGATCAACGTCAGGATCGCGACGGCGAATCCGGTCAGCATCGTGGTGACCAGCGGCGTCTTGAAGCGCGGATGGACTTTGGCGACCGCCGGCGGAAGCATTCCGTCGCGCGCCATGACGTAGAAGATGCGCGATTGTCCCAAGAGCGAGGCCAGTGCGACGCTGGTCGTTCCGGCGAGCACGCCGGCCGTGATGATCCAGGTCAGCCACGGCATGTGCAGCGGCGCGAGCGCGTAAACGAGCGGATTCTTGATCGGAACTTGCTGCCAGGGCACCGCGCCGACCAAGACGATCGCGGTCGCACAGTAGATTACGGTTCCGATGGCGAGCGCGCCGATGACGCCGACCGGCACGTCGAACTGCGGGCGCTTGCATTCCTCGGCGGTCGTGGTCGCCGCGTCGAAGCCGATGTAGCTGAAGAACACGTACGCGCCGATCGCAATGATGCCGTAAGGCTGAGCCGACTCCGCCGCGCCTCCGAAGGGGCGCAGCGTTCCCCAGCCGACCGGGTTGAAATTGTGCAGGTTGGCGAGGTGGAACAAGAAGACGCCGGCGATGACGAAGACGACCAGCGCGGAAACCTTCAGAATCACGAAGGCGTTATTGACGGTGGCCGACTCGCGAATGCCGATCGAAAGCAGGACGCTGAGGGCGATGACGAAGGCCGCCCCGACCACGTCGAACTGCGAGTGGGCGAGGTTCCAGCTGCCGAGCTGCCACCAAGCGCCGGTAATGTCGAGGTTCGACTGCTGGGCCCAGACGGGAAGCGCCCAGCCCGCGCTGCGCAGCACGTCTTGAATTGCGGCGGAGAACTGCTGCGCGACCGGAGCGGCGCTGATGCCGTATTCGAAGATCAGCGCGAAGCCGATGATCCAGGCGAACAGCTTGCCGAGGGTCGCGTACGCGTACGTGTACGCGCTGCCGGCGATCGGCACCATCGCGCCGAGCTCCGCATAGCAGAGCGCGGCAAAGAACGAGGTCACCCCTGCCAGCAAGAAGGAAACGATCACCGCCGGCCCGGCGCCCTTGATGCCGGTGCCGATCGTGGTGAAGATGCCGCCGCCGATCATCGTTCCGAGCCCGATGGCGATGAGATCTTTGGCACCGAGCGCACGCCGCAGGATTTTCCGGGTGCCGAGTTCGCGCAGCCTCTCGACGTTGGTGGTCGCGAAAAGCTCGGAGACGAAAGACATTCGGCGCAGCTTCGCAAGCAAGAGGCCTCACTCCCCCGGCCGAAGGCTGCCGCAATGGTCGACGATCCTTACGAGCGATTGCGCAAACGACGGATTTACGCTAACGCGTGGCTCGCCGTCGACGTTCACGATATCGTGCACGCCGGCGGCGTGCCCGGCGAGCACGTGGTCTTAGTGACGCCCGATCCGTGCGCGGTCGTCGTGGAAGACGGGGACGGATTGATCTTCGCAGTGCAGCCGCGTTTTGCGGCCGGGCGGCGAGCGATCGAGATCGTCAAGGGCGGACGGAATCCCGGCGAAACCGCCTTGGAGTGCGCGCGCCGCGAGCTGCGCGAGGAGCTCGGTTTGGCGGCGCGTTCTTGGGTCGAGCTCGGCCGGCTCTACGAGATTCCATCGGTCGTCGCCGGACCGGTCACGCTGTTTCTGGCGCGCGAGCTGGACCGGCTGGAGGCCGCGCCCGAGCCGCAAGAGCAGATCGAAAGCCTCCGCATGACGGTCGCGGAAGCCTTCGATGCGGCGGCGAGCGGGGCGATCGACGATGCGGTGACGATCGCCGCGCTCTTTCGCTACGGCCGCGTCCGGGGCCGTCTCTAGATCGCGCGCGTTACGACGAAGACGATTTTGGCGCCTTGCATGACGTACGCGGGCGGATAGATCACCGGTTGCCCGGGCTGCGCGCCGTAGATCGTTCCCCCGCCGACGATCGTGAACGGCTGCGCGTAGACGTTGGTGAGATTGGTCCCGTACAGACCGTATTCGAAGCCGGCGTTGCGATACGCGACGTGCGCGTCCAGGGTTGCGAACGGCGAACGGTTGAGTTCGTTGTACCATCCTTCGTAGTTGAGCTCGGCGCCGTACGTTAGTCCGCGCGGAACGTCGTGCTCCACGTCGACGTAGGCTTTGTGCAGCGGCTGGCCGAGAGACTGTAGTCCGGTCGCCAGCGTTCCGTCTTGGATGTTGGAAGGAATCACCGTCAGGTAGGAGCTGTCGACGTCCCAGCCGGCGCGAACGCGAAACGCCGGACCGAACTCCTGCTCGGCTGCGAGATCGATGCCTTGATACGGGCCGTCACCGGCGTTGATGGGAGAGCTGATCGGACAGGGCGGCGGCTTTGCGGGGCCCGAGACGATCGTCGGGTCGCACGGAATGATCGGCGAGACGACCAGTTGATTCGACGGCGCTCGCAGATTGGTGCGATACGCGTCGGCCGTGAGGTGCAGCCGGTGCCCGGCCTTGCCGAAGAAATGTTCGGCGCCCACCGAGTATTCGGTCGCGCGGTCGGGTTGTAAATCCGGGTTCCCGACGTAGACGACGCCGCCGACGGCGACGCGGTCGGCGAGCGGCGGAACCACCAGTTCCGAGAGCTGCGGCGCTTGGAACGTCGTACCGACCGACGCGCGCACCGCCGTGTCGCCGGTGGGCGTCCACACGAATCCGGCGCGCGGATCGAACGACGTTCCGAAGATGCTGAAGTCGCTGAAGTAGGTCGCGAGCGAATAGTGGATGTGGCTCGTTGGATCGCCGTCGTAGCGCAACACGGCCGAGCGCTGCGTTTGATCGATGGTCTGTACTTGGTTGGGCGGCGAGGCTGCGTCGTCCGGCGTCACGGCGGCGACCTGCGGCGGCGGCGCCTGCAGCCACTGCGCCGTCACCTGACCTTGTACGTAATCCGTCGTGAGGTTTTCGGTGCCGAGGTCGTATTTGAACGACAGCGTGCCGTCGCCGAAGCGGTGGTCGACCTGAAGCCAATCGTCGGTCCAGTCGTCGCGCTGGTTGTAGAGATACGGCAGGGTGTCCAAACCGGGTCCGTCGACCGACTGCGAGTTGAGGGTCGAAAGGTGACTGAACGCCAGGACGGTCGCGGGTGCGCCGTCGATGGTTTGGCTGCCGAGCGGCAACTGAAGATCCAGACCGTAGTTGTCTTGGGTTGCTCCGAGCGTCGTGCCCGCAAAGCTTTGATAGCCCCACGGGCCGTCGGAGATCGCCGAAGCGGGCGCGAGGGCGTCGCCGGCGCGCACGGCGTCGCCTGTGTCGCCGCCGAAGTTCGGCGGCGTGTAGTTGGTGAGCAGCGCGGACTCGTCTTTGAAGACCGAATCGCCGCGATAGTCGAGTTGAATGTAGCCGTAGCCGTTGTCGCCCCCGAGCTGATACCGCAGCTTGCCCAGCAGCGAGTCGTCGTACATGCCGCTGCCCACTTGCTGCGGATAGTCGTGCTTGGAGGAATAGTCGGGGCCGGTTCCCGGCGTAGGCGCATCGATGGTTTGGTTCACGGATCCAAGCGACGTGGCGCCATGCAGCGAAAACGCAAAGCCGAAGCGCCCGTCGCTGCCGGTCGCCTGGGCCGTCGAGCCGAAGCTTCCGTAGGACCCGCCGAACATTCGCACCAGCGCGTGCGGCGTGGTCGTCGGCTCCAGCGTCGTGATGTTGATCGCGCCGCCGATGGTGTTGGGCCCGAGCAGCGACGAAGGTGCGATGCCGTAGATCAGCTGCACGCTTTGCAGCGCCGCCGGATCGACCAGCGAGAGGTCGAAGTCACCGGTGTTGCCGTTGTTGACTTGGTGGCCGTCGACGTTGACGAGCGTTTCGGTCGGGTCGGGACCGCGCACCGCAAACGAGACGGTGGCATTACTGCCGCCGCCGAGCGGCAGGACCGGCGTCGTGGAGAGCTGACTCCAAATCATCGGCGTCACGTTCGTCTGTCCGGCGGCGGCGTACGGCTGGGCCGAAATGCTGACCGTGGGCGCCGCCGAGGTCGAGACGGTCTGTCCGCTCTCCGCACGGACCTCGCCGATGGTCATGAGCGAGTTGGTCGTCGCGCGTGACAGCACGAGGGTGAGCGTTGCGTGCTCTTCTCCCAGGGTCGCGACGCGCGCGGCGATTGGTTCGTATCCGGGTGCGTAGGCCGAGACCGAGTAGGTCCCCGGCGGAATGTGATGCAGCGTGAATCGGCCCCTGGCGTCGGTGCCGGCGGTTTCGTGGCGCGCCGGCGAAGTGAGCGTGACGGTGGCGCCGGCGATCGGCGTTCCGTCGGTGGCCGTTACGGAGCCGCGTACTTCGGAGCGATCGTCCGCCGCGGCCGTGACCGGTGGGAAAAGACATGCGAGCGCGCACGCACACGCGAGCGCCGCACGTCGTCCTGACGTGAGCATAAAAAACGTCTCCGGAGAAAAGTGAAAGAAGAAGCTTAGCCGGAGATCGCGAGAGGAGGGCCGCGCTTGCGGCCGCGCCGAGCGAGCAGAATGCCGCCGGCGCCAAGCACCGCCGCGGCGGCGGTGTCGAGAACCTGAATCGGAAGCGGCGGCGTGGTGCGGCGGCGAACGATCGCGACCGCAACGCGCACGATGAATGCTTCGGCGCGGGCCGCGACGCGGACGATGCGATGCAGCGCGAGGGCCGCGAGCGCGCCGCATACCACGCAGGAAGCGGCTCCGAGCAGCAACGATCCGCCGAACAGATCGCCGAGGTCGTCGACGCGGACGCCGAGCGTCGCACAGTCGAACCACTCCATGCCGACCAGAAGCACGACCGTCAGCGGAACGACCGCGGCGCAGAACGTCCACGGCGAGCCGATGCCGTTGCGCAGCGCGCCGAGGAGGGACGTCCGCGAGGTACAGCGCGCTTGGAGTGCATCCACGGTGGCCCGTACGAGAAAGGCGAGGGCTCCGACCGCGACCGCCGCGAGCAAGAGGGCGCGCGAGTGGTGCGCCATTCCGTCGTAGGCGTCGTGGGCCAGCAGGTAATCGCCGGCGACGTCGATCGTGACGTGTGCCGCGGCGGCCCCCAAAGCGGCGGCCATCGCGACCAGCGTCAAACCAAACGCGTTCTGCGAGCGCATGCGAGTGGGGCTCTTTGGCGCCCCGCCCGCCCCTCCTTCCGAGGCTAGCTCGGCGGCGCGGCCGCCGGATTCCAGAGGTGCTCCGGGACGCCCTCGCGAGCGTTGATCCACCGCGCCCAGACGAAGAGTGCGTCGGAGAGGCGGTTCAGGTAGCGCAACGGCTCCTCGGAGAGATCGCCGTCCTGGTCGCGCAGCGTGACCGCAAGGCGTTCGGCCCGGCGGCAGACGGTTCGCGCGACGTGGAGGAAGGCACCGGTTTTGGAGCCTCCCGGATGAATGAAGTTCGCCAGCGGCTCGAGGTCGCGCTGCGCCTCGTCGATGGCCCGTTCGAGCGCGCGAGCGTCGGCCGGCTCGACGACCGGCATCGTCGAACGGCGATCGCCGGGAAGCGTCGCGAGGTCGCTGCCCAAGTTGAACAAGACATCCTGCGTCCACGCCAGCCAGGCATCGAGCCGCGCCGACGGCGGGTCGGCGTCGATTCGCGCCCGCAGCTCCGCTCTCGCCGCCCCGACGAAGCTCGAAAGTTCGTCGACGGTTCCGTACGTTTCGATGCGCAGCGCATTCTTCTTGACGCGCTGTCCGCCGGCCAGGCCGGTTTCACCGCGATCGCCGGTGCGAGTGTAGATCCTCGTGAGCTTGGGCATGCTGGCGCCATTCGCGGGAGGTCGCGTCGCCCCCGTGCCGGTCGCGTTGCGCCGATCTCGCTTGCGCTGTCGTACCGCGTGCCGTCCGCGACGCGTCCAAAGCGCGCGCGATTGCCGGAAGGCGGTCGGGCCCGGTCGCGCGAAGCGGGGCCGGTCATGTCCGAAGCCCTCGCACCGGTGGTCGTCAAGGAGATCCCTCCTAAGGCCGACCTTTCCGCGTGGTACACGGCCGTCTGCCTGCGGGCCGAGCTGGTGTCGTACTCGCCGGTACGCGGCTGCGTCGTGCTGCGCCCCAACGGCTTCGGTCTATGGGAGAATCTTCAGCGGCATCTCGACGAACGTTTCAAGGCGACCGGTCACGAAAACGCCTACTTCCCGCTGCTCATCCCCGAAGGCTTACTGATGAAGGAGGCCGAGCACGTCGAAGGCTTCGCGCCGGAAGTGGCGTGGGTCACGCAGGGCGGCCAGGAACAGTTGACGGAGCGCCTTGCCATTCGTCCGACCTCGGAAGTCATCATCGGGACGATGTACGCCCAGTGGGTCGAGTCGTATCGCGATCTTCCGATCCTCATCAATCAATGGTGCAACGTGCTGCGCTGGGAGAAGGCCACGCGCCCGTTTTTGCGCACGATGGAGTTCCTCTGGCAGGAGGGGCACACGGCCCACGCGACGGCGGAGGAAGCTCGCGAAGAAACGCTGCGCATGCTCGACGTTTATCGCGATTTCGCCGAGAACGTCGCGGCACTGCCGGTCTACGCCGGCCCCAAAAGCGCGAGCGAACGATTTCCGGGCGCCGTCGAGACGTACTCGATCGAAGCGCTGATGCCCGACGGCAAGGCCCTTCAGTCGGGTACTTCGCACGATTTGGGCCAGAATTTCGCCAAGGCTTACGACATTACGTTCACCGACGCGGATCAGCAGATCAAACACGTCCATACGACGTCGTGGGGCATGTCGTGGCGGATGCTGGGTGCGGTGATCATGGCCCACGGCGACGATCGCGGACTTCGCATCCCTCCGAAACTCGCTCCGATCGAAGCCGTTTTCGTGCCGATCGTGCGATCCGGCGACGATCGCGCGGTCGCGGCTTGCCGCCGTGCGGCCGACGTTCTCGCCAAAGCCGGTTTTCGGGTTCGCGTCGACGCGCGCGACGAGCAGCCCGGTTGGAAGTACAGCGAGTGGGACGTCCGCGGCGTTCCGGTTCGGATCGAGATCGGTCCGCGCGACGTCGATGCCGGCACCGCCGTCCTGGTTCGCCGCGACCGGCAAAAGGGCGA
>Ga0335075_10014722_pt1 | contig 11731 bp, 11 predicted proteins | sample Lox_Sample_24_FD_206723 | JGI IMG/M metagenome (GOLD analysis project Ga0335075, IMG submission 206723) | Soil microbial communities from Loxahatchee National Wildlife Refuge, Florida, United States - Lox_Sample_2.4 | ecosystem: Environmental > Terrestrial > Soil > Wetlands | place: USA...
GGAGAGCGCGATCCAGTCGATGTCCTCCTCGAGCGCCGCGGCGAGATCGGCGCGATCCTTGTCGGTCATGGCGGAGGTCGGAATGGTCGTGTCGGGCAGGCTCACGCCCTTCTTGTTCGAGACCCGCCCCGCGACCTCGACGATTGTCGAAGCGCGTCCGGGCGCGACGTCGAGCACGCGCAACAGGACCTTGCCGTCGTCGATCAGAATGCGGTGGCTCGGCGCGAGCGAACTGAGGATCTCCGGATGCGGCAGATAGACGCGCGTAGGTCCGCCGGGCGACGGGTCGCCGTCGAGCGCGAACACGTCGCCCTTGCGCAATTCGACGGCGCCGTCGGCGAACGAGCCGAGCCTCAGCTTCGGGCCCTGCAGATCGACGAGGACGCCGATCGGCCGGCCGGTCTCCTCTTCGAGCGAACGAATCATCGCCACCCGCTCGCGCATGCCGTCATGCGAGGCGTGGCTCATATTGATGCGGAACACGTCGGCGCCGGCGGCGAACAGGTCGGCGATCGTCTTGCGGTCGCTCGAGGCGGGGCCGAGGGTGGCGATGATCTTGATGCGGCGGCGACGGACCTGCACTGGCGTTTCTCCCACGCTTCCGCCGCGCCTGCCGCTGCGGTTATCTTGTCCACGCCGCCATGCGAACTGAGGCTCGCAGCTTTAAGGGTTCGCCTGGTCGGTCAGCTGCACCGTCCAGCTCTTGGCGTCCTTGCCGGTGTTGACTTCGAAAAAGCCAGTGCGGTTGAAGCCGCGCACGAAGCAGTCCTGCCGGCCCTCGATCTTGAACTCGCGGTCCGAGGTGCACATGAAGACCTTGCCCTTCCACTCGCCGCCGCGCTCGTCCATCGCGTAGAGATAGTAATATTGCGCCGCGAGCGCGCCGCGCAAAAGCGTCACGCAATCGAGCGACTTGAGATTCCACCAGCCTTCGCTGACCCATTTCTGGCCGTCGGTATAGGCGATCGCGGCGCTCACCCGGTTGTTGGTGTTGTTGCACATGCGCAAGTCGGCGCGGGCGGGAGCGGCGGCCGAAAGCGCCGCGCCCAGCGCGCAAAGCGCTAGCGGCCGTCCTGCGATTCTCAACATGCCCATGCGGTGGAAGGAAAGTTGTCGCATTCATATTCGGCGCGAAAGAGGCGCTGTCAACCTCGCGCCATTGTTTCTCGAAACGCGAACAGACTCACGCCCTGCGGTCGAACCGCCAGTCCGGCTGCGCGGCGCGGATCATCATAACCTCGCCCAGCGCGTGGCGCGTCAGGAGGCCGATGATCTTGCCCCCGGCGTCAGTCACATAAAGCGCCGAGGCTTTCGGGTCCTGCAGGCGCTCGAACAGACCTTCAACGGGAGTACCGGCGCGGACGCTCTCCACGCCCGAGCGCATGAACCCAGCCGCCGGCTCGTCGCGCCCATGCTCGCGCAACGCGCTCAGGATGTCGTCGCGGGTGAGCAGGCCGGCCGGTTTCCCGAAAGCGTCGACGACCGGAAACTCGTGCTGCGCCGTGGCGAGCAGCGCGTCGACCGCCTGCCCGAGACTGGCGTCGATCGAGACCGGGGTGAAGCGCGTCTCCATCGCTTCGCCCACGGTCACCCCCTTCAGCGCCTCATGCGCGGCGCTCATCTGCGCTTCGCCCGCCGCGGCGATATAGACGAAGATGGCGATGAACAGGAGCAGCGGATTGCCGAACAGGCCGAGGAAGCCGAAGCCGAAGGCGAGCGCCTGGCCGATCCTGGCTGCGATTTCGGTCGCCCGCGTGGCCCCGACCCGCATCGCGAGCAGCGCATGCAAGACCCGGCCGCCGTCCATCGGAAAGGCCGGGATGAGGTTGAAGACGACGAGAAAGATGTTGGCGATCGCGAGGCGCCCGAGCAGCGAGAGATGCGGATTGTCGATCTGCGTCAGTTCGTCAGGACGGATCGAGCCGACGACGGCGATCAGCACGAGGCCGATGATCAGGTTGACGGCGGGCCCGGCGAGGGCGACGACCAGCTCCTGGGCGGGCTCGCTCGGCAGCCGTTGCAGGCTGGCCACGCCGCCGATCGGCAGGAGCGTCACCTCGGGCGTCGCGATGCCATAGCGGCGGGCGGCCGTGATATGGCCGAATTCGTGCAGCACCACGCAGGCGAACAGGAGGACAATGAAGAGCGTGCTGTCGACCGCGGCGGCGGGGCCTCCCCTGCTCCAGGCGCTGAAGGCGATCCAGGCGAGGAACAAGATGAAGGTGATGTGGATCTTGACCGCTGTTCCGCCGACACTGCCAATGGTGACCGACCAGCGCATCGTTCCCGTCTCCTTCTTAAGGCGCATGATTGTAGCGCCGATCGAACCGTCTCGACGATAATGCGCGAATCACGGAAGATCGGAGCATGAAGCGCTTCATCCTTTGCTGCCTCGCCGCCTGCGCCGGCGCCTTCGCCGCGCCGTCGGCGCGCGCGGATTTTTCCGGCTGCGTCGGGAGCCTGAGAGCGGAAGCCGTGAGCAAGGGGATTTCCTTCCGCGGCCTCGAACCGGACATGAAGGTTCTCGACTTCCAGAAGCAGCAGCCCGAGTTCAAGACGCCGGTCTGGGACTATGTCGACGTCCTCACCGGCGACGATCGGGTCGCTAACGGCAAGGCGGCGATGGGCAGCCAGGCGCGCGCGCTTCTCCGCGCCGAGGAGCGATACGGCGTCAGCCGATACATGCTGGCGGCGATCTGGGGGGTGGAGTCGAATTTCGGCACGAAGATGGGCACGCGCCCGCTCGTGCAGTCGCTGACCACGCTCGCCTGCTTCGGCGAGCGCGCAAATTATTTCCGCTCCGAACTGATGGCGACGCTCAAGATCATCGACCGCGGCGACGTGCCGCCCGACAGGCTGAATGGATCGTGGGCGGGAGCGTTCGGGCAGACGCAGTTCATGCCCTCGACCTTCCTCAAGCTTGCGGTCGACTTCGAGGGCGACGGGCGCCGCGACATCGTCGATTCCGCTCCCGACGCGCTCGCCTCGACCGCGAACTATCTGCGCAAGTCGGGCTGGCGCCCTGGCCTGCCGTGGGGTTTCGAGGTCAGGCTGCCGGCGGGCTATTCGGGCCCGTCCGGGCGGCGGCTTAGGCAATCCATGTCGTTCTGGGCCGCCCGGGGCTTGACCCGCATCGACGGGCGCCCGCTCGGGTCGGGTGACGCCGCGCTCCTCCTGCCCGCCGGACGCGAGGGGCCGGCCTTCCTCGTCACGCGCAATTTCGACGCCGTTTATTCCTACAACGCGGCCGAATCCTACGCGCTTGCCGCCTGCGTGCTGGCCGATCGCCTGGCTGGCGGGCGCGGCATCGTCACCCCCTGGCCGACCGACGATCCGCTGCTGCCGCTCGAGGGTCGAAAGGAAGTGCAGGCGCTATTGGCGCGGCGCGGCTATGACGTCGGCGGCGATCCGGACGGCAACATCGGAACCAAGAGCAAGGCGGCGATCGCCGATTTCGAGGCCCATGCGGGGATGGCGGTCAACGGCCGCGCGTCGGTCAAGGTGCTCGAGGCGCTGAAAAGGTAGCGGCGGTCCCCTCAGCGCGCCGCCATCCGGCCAACCATGCGTCCGGGTCGGGCGAGCAAAGCCGCACGCCCGGAGGAAAGCGTTCGCCTTCGGGTGACGATTCCGCGCTTGGGGGATGGACGCAAACTCCTCACATCGCGAGCGGGGACACGCCGAACAGCCAAAGGTGCAGGCCGCCGATGAAAAGCCCATAGATAACGAGGCCGACGACAACGGCGCCGGCCGTGGCGCCCAACTCAGGCGGCGGATAGACGAGGTTGTCCCGCCGGTCGCGAGCGTAAGAACTCGCAAGATCCGCGACCGACCAGACGAGGAAGGCGCCGAACAATGCGAGGTCCGCCGCCGAGCCGTTGGCCAGGAGGTGGCCTGCGCTCCACAATACGACCGACCACAGCATTGGATGATGGACTGCAGCGGTAATATGGCTTCGCTTGAAGAGATAACTCGCGAGCAGGATCAGGGAGATCAGCATGAGGAGCATCGTGATGCGCCGGGCGCCCGGAAAGGGCGTCCAGAGCTGCGGGGCATCGTAGCGCGCCCGCGCAAATCCCCAGACGATGAGCACCAAGCCGATCGCCGAAACGGCCGAATAAAGCCCCTTCCATGGCCCCTCCCCGAGCCGCGCGATCGCCTTTTGGCGGCCGCTCTCGGAGACGATGCGGGTCGAGTGAAGGCCGAGAAAGATGACGAGACCGAGAATGAGAATCGCCATGGTTCAAATCCGCCTGTCCCGGGACCGATCCGTGAGGCGCGAAAGCTAAGCCGCAACGCGGCGGGAGCGCAAGAAGGCCGACCCGGGGCCCTTGCGCCTCGTCAAGCCGCGCGGCAAGGAACGCGCACGTGCGCTCGAAAGGATGTCCGGATGTCCTGGTCCGCCGCTCAATACGTCAAGTTCGAACAGGAGCGCACTCAGCCAGTGCGCGACCTCGTTCAGCGAATTCGGCTCGAGCGCGTTGCGAGCGCCGCCGACATCGGCTGCGGCCCCGGCAATTCGACTGAAGTGCTGCGCGAGCGTTACCCTGAAGCGCGCATCGTTGGCGTCGATTCTTCGCCCGACATGATCAACGCGGCGCGGAAGCGTCTTCCGGACATCGCTTTCGAGGTTGAGGACATCCGGGAATGGCGCTCCGACGAGCCGCTCGACGTGATCCTCGCCAACGCCGTCCTGCAATGGATTCCGGACCACGAGATCCTGATCCCTTCGCTCATCGCGAGCCTCAGGCCGGGCGGAGCGCTCGCCGTGCAGATGCCGGACAATCTCGACGAGCCGTCGCATCGCCTGATGCGCGAGATCGCGGCCGAGGGCCCATGGGCGGCCACACTCAAGGACGCCGCCGGGGCGCGCGCCGAGCGCCACGGCGCCGAGTTTTATTTCCTTTTGCTGCGCCGTCATGCGCCCAAGGCCGAGGTCTGGCGCACAACCTACTTTCATCCGCTTCGCGGGGCGCGCGCCGTTGTCGAATGGCTGAAGGGAACGGGTCTGCGCCCGTTCCTCGACCCCCTCGAGGAGGCCGAGCGGCAAGCCTTTCTTGCACGCTACGAGGCGGCGATCGCCAAAGCCTATCCCGCGGAACCGGACGGGACGGTCCTTCTGCCGTTTCCGCGCCTGTTCTTTGTTGCGACGCGCTGAACCTCGGGATTTGCGGCTCGCCGCCAGCACGCATAGCATATACGCATAGCATATACGCATGACGCGGCCAAAGTGCGAGCGGCGCGCGAAAAGGAGGGAGGACAGGATGCCAAAGTATCTGTTCGAAGCCCGCTACAATTCGGAAGGCGCGGTCGGTCTGGCGAAGGAAGGCGGCACAGGGCGCCGGGAGGCTGTCAAAAAGCATCTCGATGAGCTCGGCGGCAAACTGGAATCGCTCTACTTTGCGTTTGGCGACGTCGATTGTTTCGTCATCGTCGATCTGCCGGACAATGCGACCGCCGCTGCGCTCTCGCTCGCCGTCAACGAGAGCGGTCTGATCGCCACCAAGGCGATCGTGCTGTTGACGCCTGAGGAAATGGACAAGGCCGGCAAGAAGAAGGTCCATTTTCGCGGCCCGGGCAAGAAGGCCCCCGCCTGACGCGCTTCCACCGCGCCGGCGCTTCGTGCTATGGCGGGCGCGCTTTCTAACGCGCCCGTAGCTCAACTGGATAGAGTATCGGTCTTCGAAACCGAGGGTTGGGAGTTCAAGCCTCTCCGGGCGCGCCAATCATCACGCTGAAATCGCTGACGTTCTATCGCTATCCGCCGAACCCGGCGCGGCCGCCCGCATGATGCATTTCGACAGAAAGCGCCGCGCGAGCTCATTGCGCCAAGCCCACAATAACCTCTTACCTCATCACATCGCTCGGACGATCCAGAGCCGGACCTTCGCGCCTCATGCGGCCGCGCCGGCGAGAGTCGTGCGTCGAACGTCGCGGATTTCATTGCGATCGAATCGGCGCGCGCGATGCATGGTCGTCTTGTTGTCCCACATCACAAGATCGCCGGCGCGCCAGACATGGCGATAGACAAACCGAGGCTGCGTCGCATGCTCGGTCAGATCGCGCAGAAACACGCGCGCTTCGGGAACGGTCCAGCCGACTATCGCGCCGGCATGGGCCGACAGGAACAAGGACTTGCGTCCTGTTCTGAGGTCGACGCGCACAAGCCGGTGACGAACTGGCTGGAAATGGTCGCGCTCCTCGGCAGTGAGATCGAAGAAGCCAATCGCCTCGCGGGAATAGATGAGCGAGTGCTCGCAGACGAGATCCTCGATGTCGGCTTTCGTTTCCTCATCGAGCGCGTCATAGGCCGCGCGCATGTCCGCGAATTCCGTCTCGCCGCCGCGAGCAGGGACTGTTCGCCCCGACAGCAATGAATAACCGGCGGTTACCGGGCGGAACGAGCTGTCGGAGTGCCAGAGCCGATCGCCAAGCTTGAACAGCCAGACGCGATCGTTCGGGTTCATCAGCGAACCGTCCCGCGCTAAATTGGAAAAATCGGCGACGCCGGCGCCGAGGCGTTCCTGCTCGCGCTTGCGGATATGGCCGGGCGTTTCATAGCGCTCGAGATCGCCGAACTGGCGAGTAAAAGCGAGCTGCTGCTCGTCGGTCAGCAATTGGTCGCGGAAGACTAGCACGGCGTATCTCGCCATGCCCTCGTGGATGGCGCCGATGTCCTCCGGGGTGAGCGGCTCGGCGCACCGGACGCCAGAAACCTCGCCTGCAAAGGCGTTCGGGAGCGCGTTGATGACGACGGACATTTTTGCGGTTACTCCTTGCTCCGTGGCCCCCATTCAATGGCCGCTTTTCAACGCAGCTTGGTCGCGCGGTCTCTTGCTGCTCCTAAGTCTCCGCTTGCGGCCAGGTCATCCTCTTCTCCATGAGAGAACCTGCCTGATCACCACGCTGTGAATGGATTTGCAAATGCATTCACAGCGTGATAGCCCGATTACCAACATGAGCACGATCGCGCAAGTCGCGGAACGCGCGAGGGTCTCGCGGACCACGGTTTCGCACGTGGTGAACCACTCGGACCGCGTCTCGAAGACTTTGCGCGAGCGGGTTGAAAAGGTGATCGCCGAATTGGGCTATACGCCCAATCCCCAGGCGCGGAGTCTTCGCACCGGCCGCACGAATATCGTTGCGATGTTGATCGCCGATATCGTCAATCCGTTTTTCCCGGAACTGGTCAAGACGGCGCAATCCGAGCTCGAACAAGTCGGCTTGGACATGCTGGTGTTCAACACCGACGTGCCCGGCGGTCGTTCTCACGCGCACGCGCGCGACTATCTGCGTCAGATCAGCGGCAAGCGGGTGGATGGTCTGATCATCGGCGACGTCGCGCTGCATGGGATGTCCGACGCGCATGAAGCTTTACGCCAGCTCGACGTGCCGGCGGTGGTGATCGGCTATCTGCGCGACAACGTCGTCGACAACGTCCGGGTGGATAGCGAGGGCGGGGCTTACCGCATGGGCGCTTATCTCGCGAAAAAAGGTCATCGCCGGGTCGCGCATGTGACGGGTCCGGCGGTCTTCGACGAGGCTGTGGCGCGCGCGAAAGGTTTCGAGCGCGGTTTGGCCGAGCATGGCGTCACCGTTCCTTCGGCTTTTCGTATCGAAGGCACATACCTTCAGCCATCCGGCCGCGAGGCCATCGAACGATTGTTTGCGGCGCCGCCGCGCGCGCGTCCGACCGCCATATTCTTCGCCAACTATCTGATGGCGGTCGGGGGGCTGGCTGAGCTTCACGATCGGGGCGTCCGCTCGCCCGACGACATTGCGCTCGCCGTATTCGACGACTCGTCGAGTCTTGAATACGTTCGTCCGAAGCTCACATGCGTCGGCGTAAGCCCGTCCGCCCTCGCGCGGCGGGCGTCGGAAATGCTGATCGAACGGCTCAACAGGAATGACGCCAGGCCGTCAAGATCGGAGACCTTGCCTTGCGCGTTCCGTATAGGCCTCACGGCATGAGCTGAGGGCCCAGGAGCTCGACGGGCCTGGACCCGCGGAGACGCCGCTGACGAAGATATGAGGAGGAAACAGATATGGTCGAAGGTTCGAACACTTTCGCGACGAGGCGGAACGTCCGCCGCGGACCCAACCGGCGAGAGGTGCTCGCCACGGGCGTCGCCGCGGCGGCATTCACCGGATTTCCTTATGTGTCGCGGGGCTATGCGGCGCAGACGCTCAAGTTCTGGCAGTTCTACGCGCCCGGAGGCGGTGTTCCCTCGCAAGAGAAATGGTACGAGGATGTCGTCAAGGACTGGAACAACAGTCACGACGTAAAGGTCGAGCTGGTCTATGTGCCGAACAACGCTTACATGGACGGCACGAAGCTGCCGACCGCGTTCGCGTCGGGCGCGGGGCCTGATCTCTTCATCATCAGCCCGGGCGATTTCCTCCGCTACTACAACGGCGGCGTCCTCCTCGACCTGACGCCGTTCATGGAGCAGTCGGCGAGGGACGACTTTCTCCCGAACGTCATCGCCAATCGGATGGTGGGCGGCAAGATCTACGGCCTTCCGTATGAGGTCGAGCCGATGGCGATGTACTACAGTGTCGACGCCTTCAAGGAGGCCGGACTTACGGACAACGACATTCCCAAGACGTGGGAGGAGCTGCTTTCCGTCGCGAAGAAGCTCACCAACTCGAAGCGCTTCGGCGTCCTGTTCGAGACGAATCCCGGCTACTATCAGAACTTCACCTGGTATCCCTTCCTGTGGGAGGCCGGCGGCGACTTCCAGACCAAGGAGGGCAAGAGCGCGTTCAATACGCCTGCGACGGTGTCGGCGCTGAAGTTCTGGCAGGACGCGATCAATACGGGCGTCGCGCCGCGCAAGCCCTTGGGAGGCGGCGCTTGGGACACTGTGCCAAATCTGGGTTCGGGATATTGCGCGATGCAGAACGTCGGCATCTGGGCGATCGCGCAATTGCGCGAAGGCGCGCCCAACTTCAAGTACGGCGTCTTCAAGCTGCCCACCCCGCCCGGCGGCAAATACATCACCATCGGAGGCGGCTGGGCGTTTGTCGCCAACAGGAAGGGCTGGAATCCCAAGGCCGCCGGCGAGTTCATCGCCTGGTCGCTGGGCTCGCCGAAAGACGGCTCGGTCGGCCGGATCGTCGACTGGTGCACCAAGGCCAAGAGCGACATGCCGCCGACCAAGTCCGCCCTCGACGCCGGCAAGGCCGCTTTCGAGAGCGGCTTCCTCAAGATATTCACGAACGACATCTATCCTGGCGCGCGCGCGGAGCCGCGCATGCCTCCGCCGGTGTACAAGGCGATATCGGACGCGATCCAGGCCTGCCAGCTCAACGGCCAGAATCCCGCGCAGGCGGCCAAGGCCGCGTCCGACCAGATCGACGCGTTCCTCTCCGGCTATAAGGGCGCGCCGATCCTTTGATGCAGGATCGTTCCGCCAAGACGAAGGAGGGCGTCCACGCTCGGGCGCCCTCGATCGACCGCGGTCCGCGACTCTCCAATCGGGCGCGCGAAAGGATCGCGGGCTACCTGTTCGTTGCGCCGGACGCCATCGGCCTCATGATTTTTGTCGGCGGTCCGATGATCCTGTCGCTGAGCCTCGGTTTTTTCTCGGTCAGCGGCTTTGGCGAGTACACGTTTGTCGGACTGGACAACTACCGTCGAATGGCCGGGGATCCGCTGTTCTGGGGCAGCTTGCAGGTGACGATCCTCTACGTCGTCGCTCTCGTGCCGCTGCTCTATGTTGTCGGTCTTGGGCTCGCGTTGCTCGTGCAAGCGAACTCTAAATTCAACACCGTCCTGCGGACGCTGCTCTTCATGCCCCAGACCGTGAGCCTCGTCGTGGTCGGGCTGGTTTGGCAAGTGCTGCTCATCGACAAGATCGGGCTTTTCAATCAGCTGGGTTCTGCGTTCGGCTTCGGATCAATCTCGTGGCTCGGCGATCCGCGTTTTGCCCTCGCAACCGTCATCGCCATCAGCGTCTGGTTCCTGATGGGCTTCTACATGCTGATTTTCCTCGGCGGCCTCCAAGACATCCCTCGCGAGTACTACGAGGCGGCGCGCATCGACGGCGCGGGGCCGATCCAGTCCTTCTTCAAGATCACTTTGCCGCTCTTGAGCCCGACAAGTTTTTTTGTCCTGCTGGTGTCCACAGTGACGGCGGTCTGCGGTTCGCAGACCTTCGATCTCATATACATCATGACGAAAGGCGGCCCCGCCAATTCGACCTCGCTCGCCATCTTCTACATCTACCAGCAGGCTTTCCTGTTCAACGAGTACGGCTACGCGGCAGCCATGGCGTCGGTCCTTGTCATCATCTTGATGGCGATCACGGTGCTCATGTTTCTTCTGACCCGCGGTGGGCGTTTCACCTATGGCTGAGGGTTCATCCGCCCTGGCGGCGGCGGAAGAGGACGCAGCGGAGCGGAGGATGCTGCAGCCTATCCAGCTCGCGCTCTATCTCGCCGGAGTCATCCTGGCCTTCATGGCGATCGCGCCGCTCTTCTGGATGGTGTCGATGTCGCTGAAGCCTTCGAACGAAGTGTTCGAGACAAATCTCATACCCCGGCGCCCGACGCTCGACAGTTTTATCTACGTCTTCACCCAGGTCGACTTCGCCCGCTATCTGTGGAACACCTTCTTCGTTTCGGCCACCGTCACCATCGTTGCGCTCATTTTGCATTCGATGGCGGGCTACGCGCTAGCTCGGCTTCGCTTTCCGGGACGAGACGCCATCTTTCTCGCGATGTTCGCAACCTTCTTGATCTCGCAGCCGGTCATCATCGTCCCGCTCTTCGTCCTCGCGCGCGCGCTCCATCTGCTCGACAGCTATGCCGGGCTGATCGTGCCGTCGATCTTCAACGCCTTCGGCATCTTCCTTCTGCGCCAGTTCTATCTCGCCGTTCCCCGCGAGCTTGAGGAGGCCGCCCTGATCGACGGCGCGGGCTATTTCCGCATCTGGTGGTCGATCATCCTGCCCTTGAGCCGGCCCATTCTCTCGGCGCTCGCTATCCTCTTTTTTCTCGCCAACTGGAACTCCTTCCTTTGGCCTCTCACCATCACCTCCAACCAGGACCTATGGATGGTGCAGGTCGCGATCGCAAGTTTCCGCCAGCAATACAACGGGTCGTGGAACTACGTCATGGCGGCCTCGACCGTCGTCGCGCTGCCGACGATCGTAATGTTCGTCATCTTCCAGAAGCGCATCATCGAATCGATCAAGACGACGGGCATCAAATAGCCGAGCTGACGAGGAGCGAGACCGGACAGCATGACGAAAAGTTTCTCAGGCTTAGGATTGCACCTCGGCAACCTGTCGCGATTGTCGAGCGCGAGGTCGCGCTCGATCAGCGCGGAGAATCCGACCGGAGAGAAGGGCAAAGGCGGGATGGCGGAGGACGGCACGGGCGCTTCGCACGCCCGCGGCCTTGGGCGAGGCTGGAAGATCTCGCCTTCGAAGCGCGTCGCGCCGGGCGAGACTCTGCTGCTCGCCGACATAGAGGGCGCGGGCGCGATCCAGCAGATATGGATCACGCCGGCCAACGTGCGCTGGCGCGACCTCATTCTTCGCATTCACTGGGACGAGCAGAGCGCTCCTTCAGTCGAGGCGCCGCTCGGCGACTTTTTCGCCTGCGGCTGGGGCCGCTACGCTCAGGTGAGCTCGCTCGCCGTCTGCGTCAATCCAGGGCGCGCGTTCAACTGCTACTGGGAGATGCCGTTCCGCCGCCGCGCGCGGATTACTCTGGAGAACCGGGA
>Ga0335075_10014723_pt1 | contig 11730 bp, 13 predicted proteins | sample Lox_Sample_24_FD_206723 | JGI IMG/M metagenome (GOLD analysis project Ga0335075, IMG submission 206723) | Soil microbial communities from Loxahatchee National Wildlife Refuge, Florida, United States - Lox_Sample_2.4 | ecosystem: Environmental > Terrestrial > Soil > Wetlands | place: USA...
CGGCGGTCCTCGGCCCGCCGGCACCGGAGGCGGCCAGTGGTGACGGGAACCGCACCGCGATCCTGGTGCGGGAAAGACCCGGGCTGACGGTCCTGGACCGGGGACCCGCAGGCCGTGCGCCGCGGGATGCCCTGCCGTGGTGTGATGCGCTGCTGGAGATCCCCGCCATCCCGTGCCCGGTACGGTTTTATTCCGTTCACTTGCCGCACTCCAGCGGCGTCCGGCAGCTGGATTTCGCGAGCCGGCTGGCGACCTGGATAGCCGAGCGCCGGGAGGCCGGCGAGGCCGCGGTCGCGGGCGGTGACTGGAACTGCCTGTCCCCGGCTGATGACTACAAACTGGCCGCCTACCGCACTGCCCACGGCTACCTGAACGTGCCGGGCACCTGGACCACCGAAGATGGCTTCCCGCTCGGCCAGTGGCTCATCATCAACCGCGTCCAGCTCCGGGCCGGGACCCTGGACCCCGGCCGGGCCGCTGACCTGGAAGCACTCGGCGTCACGGCCGAGACACGAGCGCAGGCAGCCTTCCAGCGCGGCCTCGATGCCCTGGACGCCTTCACCGATGTCTTCGGTCATGCCCGCGTGCCCATCAGTTACGTCGCTTCCGGCGGGTTCCGGCTCGGCCGCTGGATCGCCCGCCAGCGCACCTGCCAGGACCAGATGCCCGCCGCCAGCAAGGCCGCGCTGGATGAGCGCGGCATGATCTGGGACCCGCACGCCGCCGCCTTCGCCGAGGGACTGGACCACCTGGACGCCTACATCGCCGAGAACAAGCACCCGCACGTCCCCAGCCACTACATCGCCCCCGACGGATACCACCTCGGCGCCTGGCTCAGCCGCAGGCGGGAGCGCCACAACAACCCCCGCTCCAGCCAGCCCCCGCTCATCGCCGGCCAGGCCACAGCACTCGCCAAGCGGGGCATCCCCTGGCACCCGGCACCGTCCCGGGACCGGCCCCGCACGACGCGAGCACGCCGGTCAGCGGCACAGCCGCTGACCGGCATCCGGCAGCCCCTGCCAGACGGCGACGCGCCCACAGCGCAGATGAGCCTGAAGGCCGACCTCCAGTACCAGGCCAGCACCCCGAGCACTGGCCTCCGCCACCAGGGAAGGAGAACTGATGACCCCAAGGCAACCGGCCTCACGCTGCACGGAGCACCGGTATCCACAGTGGCCGTCAGCTACGGCGGTTATGCGGGCACCTCCAGGATCCCGCTTGAACGCGCCGGACTGTCCCGGCAGCCCGGCCAGGAATCCCCCGCCTGCCCGGGCCGCTGCCCCGTACCTGGGGAGGGAGGGAACGAGGTGACCGGATACCGGTGCCGCAGGCGGGACCGGGGCGAAGGATCAGGCCGTGGCTGAGCAGGTAACCGCCGGCGGCCCGGCTGCCGTCTGCCACCACGGGCCGATCAGGCAGGACTGCCCGGTGGAGTGCCTTCAGGCGGTCCTGTCGCAGTCGCCCTACCGCGCGCTGTACCGTGCCCAGGGCGCAGGGTTCCCCCCGCCGCTCACGGTCGGCGACGTGATCAGGCTGTACGCACGCCGCGACCTGGGTGACATCCGCGGCCTCGGGCCGCGTCGCATCTTGGAGATCGAGGCTGCCCTCGTCCTGGCCGGCTTTGACCTGTCCGACCACCAGCTCCCGCCCCGGCAGCCAGCCGCCGGCGACACGGACAGCCTGCCCCGGGACCCAGCCGAGGCGACTGCCGAGCCGACGGTACGGCAGCGCAGCGGCCAGACCCGTGCGGCCGGCCCGCTGCCGACCGGCGAGCCGGCCGCGGGCTGCCCCCTCTGCGGCGTACCCGCGGACTTCCCGCTCCCGCCTCCGCAGGCCGGCGCTTCCCCGGCACCGGGCCCTGTCCAGGCCGCGAAACGAACCGCGAGGGTCCTCACCTGGATGGCCGCCAACTGCCACCGGCGTGACGTGACAGTAGCCGAGATCGCCGCAGTCGCCGGCCTCAGCCCGCGCCGCCTGCAAGCGGTCTTCAAGCGCGACTTCGGCCGCAGCCCGCTGCGCCTGATGGCCGACATGCGGCTGCACCAGGTCCACCTGGCCCTGACCGGCCGCGCGCCCGCGCCAGCCAGCCTCACCGAGGCCGCCAGGCTCGCCGGGCACAGCCGCGTCCACCGGTTCCGCGTCGCCTACCGCGCCCGCTACGGCCGGTACCCCGCCCTCCCCGCCCAGGCCGCTCCAGCCGCACCGCCCGGCACGACGGAAAAGCCTCGTTATCGCAGCTCACCGAAACCAGAAAGGAAGCCCAGACGGTGACCGGCAGGCGAATACGGACAATCGCGCTCGACTACGGAGCGACCATATCCCTCGATCACATTGACCACCTGATCGGGCAGAAACCGGTCGACCCGGCGGCGGCAGCGGCGCTGCGCGTCTTGCACGACGATCTCGGCCTGCGCCTGATCCCGGGTTCTAACACTCAGCCGGGCGAGACACGGTGGCCCGCACTCCAGCAGGCTGGGATCGACCACCTGTTCCGCGCCGCGGTCCTTCCCTATCCGCTCGGCGCAAGAATTCTCCGAACTAACGAGGGTGAGGATATGGGGGCGCTATGCGTTAGCTGCCCTAATTGGTACTGGGCCGCCACGTCTGAACGCCAGCCATCATTGCAGGCTCAGCGGGCCGTCTTCTTCCGGGTTCGTAGCTGCGAGATTGAGAGCGGCGACGATGTCGTGCGGCGAACGGTCAAGTTGCGGGCGGTGATCGAGTACCGCCTGCTGTGCTGCGGTCAGCTGGAAGACGTTTACTACCCAGTCCACCTTCACGATCAGCAGCGCCCCCACCCGGATCACGGCGTCTTTGGTGGGCTGCAGCGACGCGATAACTGGCCCGAGGTTCTGCAGCATGGTCGCGGTGATGGCAGCGTCTTGGGCAAGCACCAGGCGGGTATCGGCGGCGTGCGCTGCGACCAGTGCCCCCTCGCGGACCGCAGGGGAGTGCATGGCCTCCTTGAAAGCCGCCCGCATGCGGCGGAACCACGATCCGATGACTGGGTCATCACGGTCTTCGATCCGCAGGCCCGCAGTACCCAGAAGCTCATCGACTGCTGCCTCGACCTGGCCGTGGATTGTTTCGTCGGACAAATAGATCGTGACAGGCATTGTCGGCTGCTTACTCTCGGCGGCTTTCCCGTTCCCGGTGGAGTCGTCGATCATGCGCTTAAGTCGATCCAGAGGTATCGCTTCCTCAAGAAAACGCCCGGGCGAAAGCTGGCTGCGGATGTACTCGTTCAACCAGCGTTCATAGCTGAGGGGCATTACCACGCGCTCTTCGTGGAGTATTTCCAGGTGTCGTTGGAGCAGAGAGTCATCGTCGTCGTCGGCCGGTTCTTTCGGCGCAGGGGCCGGGGCGGTGTCTTGTGGCTCGTGGCCAGCGGGAGCCAGTGCCGACTCGATAAGGCGCGTAACTTCTTCGACCGTTGCTCCGCCATTGAGTTCCACTGTCTTGCCATCGGCGAAAGTGATCCGGAGGGTAGCGATGCCCTTGCGCCTGGCCAGCCAGGTCCCGAGCACCTGTGCCAGGACCGGGACTGCCTGGACGCTACCCAGAAGGACCCTCAACCCGCTGGATCTGCGGGGAGAGTCTTTTGCGTCATGCTCCTGGCGTGGCTCCTCGACCTGCAAGTCCGGCACGCCACGCAACCGAGAACGCAAGAAAGCGGCGCTGAACAAGCCGTTCACGTCGATGTACAGTACCGTCTCGCTCATCTGCGGCCCCTCTCTGCTGCTCCCTGCCTTCCATACTGTCCGGCATCCAGCTCAGCCCGCCAGCCTTATGGGCACTTCGAGACATGTATCGATGGCCGCAGGACGCGATCTGAAGGCGTTAAGCGATGCGCCTTCAAGCATTCGCGGCCGAAACAGGACTATGAGGTTAGACCGGAGCAAGCTGAGCCCGCCCGCGACTGCGGTTACCGCAGCATCGCTCATTGCCGCCATTCTCCGGATTTGGGCATCGCGCGCAGGAAATCGGGAGTTGTGGGAGGTGAGCGGTGAAGAGCGTGGGAAGCCGCAAAGTTCGGTGTCGGACGGTGGCCCTTGATTTCGGCGGGACGATCAGCACGGGCCGCGAGGATCACCTGATCGGCCAGAAGGCCGTCGACCCGGAAGCTGCGGTCGCGCTGCATGAGCTGGCCGGGCTGGGGCTGCGGCTGGTCCTGGCGGCGATCACGGTGTCGCGGAGCGCCTCGCCGAGCGCCTCGCCGACGGCTCCGGCCGGTGCGGCGCGCAGGCGGGCGAGCAGCTCGGCGGCGGTGCGGCGGCCGGAGTAACCGTGCTTGACGCAGAACGCGGCCATCCGCTTCTCGCCCAGGTGCGCGGCGGCGGCCGGGGTGGGGTAACGGGTCAGGAACTCCAGGCTGATCGGCGACTCGACGTCGGCGAAGATCGCCTTGGCGCCCGGCCAGTGCGCGTCCAGCAGCGCCGACAGCTGGTTGGTGGCCGCGACCCGCATCTCGACCAGGTCATCGCGGGTGCGCACGACGGTGCGCAGCGCGTTCGTCTCGTCGGTGTACGGTGCGGCGGTCTTCAGCCTGTGCTGGCGCAGCCGCAGGTACTCGGCGATCACCGCGGCGTCGCCGGCGTCGGACTTGGCCCCGGACAGCACCTCGCCCTCCCGCCAGGTCTTGATCGCGTTCGGGCTGACCGGCACCACCGGGTGCTCGGCTTCCAGCAGCAGGTCGACCAGGCGGCCGTTCGGGCGCTCGATGGCGACCGGCATGACGCCGGCCTCACCGTGCCTGCCCAGGCGGCGGATCAGCGCGGCGATCCCGTCCGCGGAATGCTCGATCGTGAACTCGGCGGTGATCGCGCCCGCGGCATCCATCACGCACACCGCGTGCGTCTCGGCGGCCCAATCGATCCCGGTGAAGAACAGCGCTTCAGGCAGCGCAAGAGACACGGCAACTCCTCGAGGTGGCAGCGACGGCCCGGCGGCGGCGAGGCTGGCTCCCGGGTGGTCACTAACTGGCGCTCTGCGGCGCGTCCCACTGTTGCCGGTCTGCAGCCCCGCGAAAGCCGGGGGCGGCGGTGTCATGCAGGCCCTTCACAGGCGACCGCACCAGGCCGTCACCCCGGCTCCCGCCGGGTCCCTACGACGAGCACCCTAGCGGTGCCCGCAATAAGGATGGTGCCCTAGGACCCTAATGGCCGCCTCCTGGCCTGAGCCACGGCGATCATCACCGCCTGGAAGCGTATCCAGGCTCTCCCGCACCACACCTGACCAGAGAAAACCGTCCCTGCGGCCAAGGAAGGAGCCCCGGGGCCCGTGAAACCCCCGGCCACCCGGCCCGACAGCCGGCCCGACAGCCGGGCCGTCAGCGTACTCCGACACCGAAAAACCGCTCCCGGAGGCGCTCGTCGCGACGTTTAGGCAGGCCCCTCAGCAGCGTGAAAAATCGAGGCTAGGGCCAAATTTGACGGTAGCATCTGGATGGCGGTTAGTAACCCCCTTGGGGGTTACTATTAGTCTTGTGTAGGGGGTTGCTTATGCCCGGGTGCCGCTTGGACAGGAGAGGAGCATGATGAAGCGCAGCTCTGGCTTGACGCACGTCGTGGTCTTCACTCTGCATTCCGGGGTGACGAGGCAGGACGAGCGAGCGAAGCATGCCGCAGCTATCAGCGCGGGTCACCCTCTGCATATCGAACAGATCCAGACTTGGTCGTGCGGATGGGACTGCAGCGGACGAGAGGACGCGGCCGACTTTGTCGTCGTGGGCACGTTCGCTACCCCGGAGGACTTTGCCGTCTTTCAATCGCATCCCGATCATCAGCGGGGCAAGGATGCGTGGGCGAAGATTGCCACATGGATGGTCGCTGAGATCACAGGCGATGACGGTGCGAGCCGTGAGTAGTCGTCAGGGCGGAATCCATGCAGTCTCGGTGGGCGGCGCGGCACTGCTATGGAGCACCTCGTTTGCTGTGACGAAAGTGATCGTGCCGGATGTCGGGGAACTCACGCTTGGTGCGCTTCGCTTCCCCGCGGCGGTGTCCCTCCTGCTGATCGTTTGCCTGATTGGGCAGCAACGACTCCGCGCTGCCCTAAGAACACACGTTTCCGCGGGGGGCCGCTGGCCTTATTGGCATCGCCGAAGGAGAAATAGATGATCCCGCTGAACAACACTCCGCTGTGGAATATAGCAAACGAATTCGCGCTCGCGCAGCACAAGCAGTGGTCGGGTGAGATGGCCGATGCCGACATCGAACTATGGCAGCGCGATGCGCGGGATCGTACGCTGGCATACTGCCAGGACAATTCGCCGTTCTACCGAAAGCACCTTTCGCAAATCGATGCAGATACATCGTTTGACGACATTCCGTTCACGACAAAGGCGCACCTCAGGGAACACCTCGATGACGTGGCCAGCCTGAGTCTCGATCGCTCGTGGATCTACTACGAGACCACGGGCACCACTGGCACGTCCACGCCCTGCCCGCGCACAGCAGAGGACTCCATCCGCACAGGAGTAGCCCTGTGCGAGGGTTACCGCGATCTACTCGGCGCCTACGGCGAGCGCCTGTCAATCGCGCTCATGGGGCCCACCGAACTGCATTCGACCGGAGACTCCTTCGGCGACGTGTTTCGCAGCCTCGGGCATGCCACCGTAAAGATGTGGCCGCACTCACCAGTCGTCGGATTCGACCGGGCCGGCCAGTTGCTGCAGCGACTGGATATCAACGCGCTTACGTGCACGCCCGGCATGACCATCCTGTTGGCTAGGCACATGGAATCACAGGGAGTCAACCCGAGAGACCTTGGCATCAAGGTCATCCTGACTGTTGGCGAACTGGCGACACCGCAACTCCTTAGCCAGATCGGAGATGTGTGGGGCGCCGCGGTGCACAGCGCCATGTATGCCTCTCAAGAAGCCTCAATCCTGGCGGTCTGCCAGCCCGATGGAGCGCTGCGTACGACTCCGCTGAACTACTACTACGAGATCATCGACCCAGTCTCGGGACAAGTGATCGACCCCAGCCTCGAGTCCCGCGAAGGCGAAATCGTTGTCACCCATCTCTACCACGGAGCGAAACCGCTAGTTAGGTATCGCACCGGTGATCTTGTCCGCGCCCACGGACGAGGACAAGACTTCACCGTGGTGCCTATCGGCCGGGCCCGGGACGGGCTCACTATTGCTAACAGCGAATATACGGGCTTCGACTTCGAGCAAATCATTCTTGCCGACTGCCCACCGTTCCTCGACTACCAGGTAGACATCACCGAGCATGTCGGCCAGGACCATATTGAGCTCCGGCTGGAACCCAGGAAGACGGGACCGAAGCGGGCCAATGACGACCTCGCGGCGCACGCACGTCGGCTCAGCAAATACTTCCGTACGCCCGTAGAAGTCTCCTGGGGCCTCACCGACGCGCAGACATCTACCGGTGCCATGGTCAGCTGGAAGGCTGCCCGCATCCGCGATCACCGCGCGACCACAACGATCGAGGATTCCTCAGCTCAGCGAATCGCACGCCAGCGCGAGAGCCGACAAGCGTGAGCACTTACGCATATCTCGACGGGGCATGGGTTAACTCCGCAGATGCCCACCTGCCCCTTTCCATCCAAGGTCTCCAGTACGGCACAGCAGCTTTCGAGGGAATCCGTGCCTATTCCTGTCATACAGGAGGCTTTCCCCGGCCTTTCATGGCCGAGGAGCACTACGAGCGGCTGCACACCTCATGCGAGGCCCTGCGGATTACCCTTGACAACAGCTGCGCAGAACTCGCAGCCCTTACGTCGGAACTCATCGAACGCAACGCGATTCGCGACGACTGTTACATTCGCCCGGTGGTGTTCAAGACCATGTTTCTGCCGGGAACACCGTTCGGGGTCCGGCTTGCCGGAGTCGGGCACTCGATCGCGTTGACCCTGGTTCCCATGAAATCGAGGCTGGGCGAGACGACCCGCCTTGGCATCGCGACGACTCGTCGGGTGCCCGATGCGTCGATGCCGGCAAGAGCAAAGATCAGCGGAGCATACGTTGCCAGTGCGCTTGCTGTCGATGAATGCACTGCCTCAGGCTACGATGACGCCCTGCTGCTGACCTCCGAGGGAAGAGTCGCTGAAGCGGCTACTAGCAATATCATCCTGCGTCACGGGGGAGAGCTTGTCACGCCTTCACTCGACCAGGGAATCCTGCCGGGAATCACCCGCTCGCTGGTCCTAACATACGGGCGGGAGACCAGCCTAAACGTCTGTGAGCGTCCGGTCGAACTCATCGAACTCTTCAATGCAGACGAAGTGATTCTCGTCGGTACCGGCGTAGAGATATCTCCAGTTACGAGTGTTTCAGGAAATCCTATCGGCAACGGCACGACCGGAGAATTTTCAGCAGCTCTCATCGAGTACTTCAGAAAGATAACCCGATTCGCAGAGTGATCGGCTGAATATCCAGCTTAAAAGTAACAGCAATCATGTCATTTTCTGTCCACTAGGCTTGGAGCCACAAAACCGCAGACCACAGCGACCTGAATGTCAGCCGACCCCCAATCCGCTATTCGCGCTGAATAGCTGAGGTTGAGCGGGGGTCGTCGTTGCAGCTTGTCGTTAAATGAAGAATGTAATTTATTTTTCATATTGAGGCGATGTTTGCGCTGGAAAAGATTTTCGCCTCGCCAGGTGGCCCGCGGAAGTTGCCCACTGGATCGCGCCGTGATACATTTAGCAATACCAGGAATACGCCATGTCTGATTCGCTGGCTCGCAGCGAGTATCACTGCCACCGCCGCGTACGTCAATGAACCGGCGCCGGGTCAGGTAGCCACGGGAGGAGATAGTGTGACGAACGAGTCTAACAAGCGGGCGAATCCAAACTTCCCATCGGTCGATCAGTCGGATCGAACAGTCCCTGTCAACCTGCGCCAAACGGGTCGACCGGACATCAAGCTCCTGATATCGACGCGCGCTCGAAAGTCGCCATATTGGCACCTGGCGATTGAGGCGGGATGCTGGCGCGCAGAGGTGTACAACCGTATGTACCTGCCCAGAGGCTACGTCCCCGAGGGGGACGCCGGGTTCGCGGCCGCGTACGAGGCATTGACACACCGAGTGACGTTGTGGGACATCGCGGCCGCGCGCCAGATTCGAGTGCAAGGACGCGAGGCTACCGAGTTTGTCAATTACGTCGTAACAAGGGATGTCACGCGACTAGCGCCCATGCGGGCGGCGTACGTAGTACTGTGCGATTCTAGGGGTCGGATGATTAACGACCCGCTGTTGCTGAAGATCTCCCCCGGTGAATACTGGTTCAGTATTTCCGACTCGGATCTGTCACTGTGGCTGAAGGGGGTGAATGTCGGCAAAGGGTTCGATGTCCAGATCCAGGAGATCGACGTGTCGCCTGTCCAGATCCAGGGAGCGGAGGCAAACAGGTTGATGGCCGACCTCATCGGTGACGTAGCCTCTGAGATGCCCGCGTTTGGGCTGGCGGAGGCCGAGATCGCCGGGCTTCCGGTACTCGTTTCGCGAACTGGGTTCTCCGGTGAAGCTGGATATGAAGTCTACCTAAAGAATTCGAGCATTCACGCAGAGCAAATGTGGGATGCGATCCTTCGAGCAGGAGAGAAGTATGGGCTAGCAGTAACCGGTCCTATCCAGCCCCACCGGATCTCGTCAGGGATACTCGCGTGGGGTCAAGACGTCGACAACGAGATGGTCCCTTTTCAAGTTGGGTTGGCGGCCCACATTCCCCGTAACAAGGAGTCAGACTACATCGGCCGGGACGCCCTCGAACAGATGCGGACCGAAATTGCTGCCGGAAACTATCCATACAAACTTACAATGGTGGGGCTGAGGATGGAGGGGGATCGGATCGCGGACTATCTGTCTGACTTCTGGTTGGTTGCGCCTTCGCCAGACTCGGAGCCGGTGGGCTTTGTCACTTCCGCTTCATATGCCCCGAAACTTCAAACAAACGTTGCCTTGGCTCGCCTGCCAGTCGAACTCGCGGTTCCAGGGACACAGGTGTACGTGTTCGAGCCGACCACTGACTCGACGAGCAGGAGCGTCCCAGCAGTGGTCTCGGCTTTTCCAATCGAGTGAAGCATCCTAAGCCTCGATCCACCGGCATATCGGCGTGATTCCGGGCGTGTCCAACGTGAAAGGTGCCCTTTGAACTGGGACGATGGGAGTTACTGAAGCTTCCGTCGCCGAGTTCGAAAGGGCACCTGCTAAGTGCGATTGTCCAGGACGTATCGAAGCTCACCCGCCTGCGGTGGCACGCCCTGACCTCGCTGTTGAAGACCCTGGTTGCCAAGCACCACTCCGCCGTCACCGTCGCCCGTCGGGGAGCCAGCCGAGCCCCGACGGCTGCGCCTCGACCGTGGCCTCGGTCCGCAGGTTAGTCTTCGCGCGCCGAGTAGACCTGGTGACTGTGGAAGTCGGAGAACCAGATCCGGTTCTCGTGCCAGCGTGGTCCCTCGAGGAAGTGCAGTCCGCTCGCCACGGTGCCCGGTGTCATGTCCATGAGCGTGATGATCTTCCCGGGACAGACGGTGATCAAGTGCGCTAATCGATCGCGACCTCGGCCTCGATCTCCACGGGAAGGCCCAGCGGGAGCTCGGAGACGCCGATCGCGGAGCGGGCGTGCACGCCGTGCTCGGGTCCCCACAGGTCCAGGATCAGGTCGGAGAAGCCGTTGATCACGCCGGGCGTGTTAGTGAATCCCTGCGCCGCATTGACCATGCCGAAAACCCGCAGCCAGCCCGTCACCCGGTCCAGGTCCCCGAGGGCCCGCTGCAGGCTGGCCAGGACCGAAAGGCCGGTGAGCCGGGCCGCCTCGTAGGCGTCGGTCTCCGAGACTTCGGCCCCGACCTTGCCCAGGATGCCTTTCGGCAGCGAACCGTCGGGAAGCAGGGGCCCGTGCGCGGACACGAATGCCCGGCCCGGCAGGTGGGGCGGCCACAGTCGGACCCACGGGAACGGCAGCACCAGGTTCTTCGGCGTCTGCATCGGCTCGGGAAGGATGAGCTCTCGCTCGGCGAGCCGCTGTTCGATCCGCATGACGCCATCCTGGCACGGGCACGGGAAAGACGCCATCCGGGCACGGGCACGGGCACGGGAAAATCGTTCGTGCCGCGCGGGACGCGGGCTTGCACCCGGCGCTGAGCAGCTGGGCCATCTGGGCGAGCGGGATCAGGCCGGCGTCGAGCAGCCGCTGGCGGCGGCTGCGTAGCCGACAGGTGTGGATGACGCGCTGCACCATGGTGGGGTTGAAGGGGCGTCCCTCGCCGTTGGCCAGGCCGCGGCTGCGGAGGATGGCGGTGATCTCGGCGCAGGTGTGGTGGTCCAGCAGCTTGTCGATCTCGGCGATGGTGCTGGCCTTGGCCTGCCGGACCTTCCAGGCCGGCTCGGGGACCGGCAGGGTGATGGTGCGGTGCTGGCCGCCGGCGAGGCGGGCGTGTGCGGTGATGGTGTCGCTGGTGCGGGTCACGGTGACGTCAGTGAGCAGGAGGCGGGTGATGCGCTTGCGCTCGCGGGCCGGGGTGGCGGGGTCCTTCCAGATGGCTGCTACCCAGTCAGGCCCCGGGCGGCGACGCCGCGCCTGCAGGTGCGACCGCCGGCGGTGACAGCTAAAGATCTTTTATTCCGAACGGACAGTGGTGACTCCGCGACTGACCGTTCAGCCTGTACTGCTGGTCTTCGCGCACCCAGGGCTGCGGCGGTCCGCGCCGTTCCAGGTCACCGCAGCAGGGCGAGGCTGCCAGTGAGCCGCTGAATGGGT
>Ga0335075_10014725_pt1 | contig 11728 bp, 7 predicted proteins | sample Lox_Sample_24_FD_206723 | JGI IMG/M metagenome (GOLD analysis project Ga0335075, IMG submission 206723) | Soil microbial communities from Loxahatchee National Wildlife Refuge, Florida, United States - Lox_Sample_2.4 | ecosystem: Environmental > Terrestrial > Soil > Wetlands | place: USA: Florida...
GCATCGAGCTTGCCCGCCGGGGCGGGCGGCCCTACCTGGAGTTCCATGGGCTGGCCTACCAGGCGACGCACGACTTCTACCACTCGTTCGCGCGGGCGATCGAGCGCGGCAAGGAGGCGGTGGAGCTGGCCGAGCGGCACGGCTGGACCGACGACCCGGCGGTCGGGATCGCCTGCCTGGCAGTCGGGGTCGTGCTGGTGTGGCAGGGCCAGCCGGACGAGGCTGAGCCGTGGATCCAGCGCGCCGAGCGTACCCTCAAAGCCGAAACCCAGCCCGCGGCCGTCTTGGCGGTCCGCGTCATTCGCGGGACGCTCGAGCTGGAGCGAGGCCGTAACGCCGCGGCGCTGGCCGCTCTCGAGGCTGGCGAGCCGCTGTCCGCGCGGTTCGCCCGGCCGAACTACTTCGTCGCCCGGACCCGGGCATTGCTGATCCATTCCCTGATGCGCCTCGGCCAGCTCGAGCGCGCCGAGGAATTCCTGGCCGGCCTCGGCGAACAGGACCGTGAGCGCGGCGAGCTCCGCGTCGCCGCCGCGTCGCTGCGACTTGCCGCCGACGACCCGAAGGCCGCGATCGCCGAGGCCGCCCTGGTTCGGGAGAGCCATTTCCCGGACTACTGGGGATTCTGGCGGGCCAGGGCCGACGTAATCGAGGCGATCGCCAGCGACACACTCGGCGATCCGGATGCGGCCGACGCCGCCATCGAGCACGCGCTCGACCTGTCCGAGCGCAGCGGCGACCTGACCCCGTTCCTGCTGTATCCCGTTTCAGGCCTGCTGGAGCGTCACGCCACGCACCGCACCGCCCACGCCGCCCTCGTCGCCGAGATCCGCGGCCTGCTGCCCGGGACCCAGGTCGAGGCACGGCCGGGGGCGTGGCCGCCGCCCCGGCCCGAGCCGTTGCTCGAGCCGCTGAGCGACGGCGAGGTCCGCGTGCTGCGCTACCTGCCCACCAACCTGACCACGCCGGAGATCGCCCGGGAGCTGTCGGTCTCCCCGAACACCGTCAAGACCCACATCAGGCACCTGTACGCCAAGTTCGGCACGCACCAGCGCACCGAGGCCGTCGAACTCGCCCGCGCCCTCGGCCTGCTCGCCCCCTCCAGAACGGGCGCGGCCAGCCGCTAGGCGCGTCAGGCGGCGCCCCGTTCACCGGTCGGCCGGCGGCGGAGGTCCGGGCGCAGCAGAGCCGGTGGCCGGTAGGCCATGTCGAGCTGGCCGACGTCGGTGCCGGGCGGGACGATCTTGTCGATCTGGTCGAGGATGTCGTCGGTGAGCGTGACGTCGGCGCCGGCGAGCAGGTCGTCGAGTTGCTCCATCGTCCGCGGCCCGCTGATCGCGCTGGTCACGCCGGGGTGGGCGATCGCGAACGCCATCGCGAGATGCGTCATCGGCAGGCCCGCCTGCTCCGCGAGCGGGATGATCTGCTCGACGGCGTCGAGCCGGCGCTCGTCGCGCATGTGGCTGAACAGGGCGGTGCGGCGGAGGTCGCCCTGCTGGCCCTTGCGGACGCGCCCGGTGAGCAGTCCCTGCGCGAGCGGGCTCCACACCCAGATGCCCATGCCGTAGCGCTGGGCGACGGGCAGCACTTCTGCCTCGATGCCGCGGTTGAGGATCGAGTAGGGCGGCTGCTCGGTGCGGAACCGTTCCAGACCGCGTCGCTCGGCCACCCACTGGGCTTCCACCATGTCGGACGCGGGCATCGTGGACGTCCCGATCGCGCGGACCTTGCCGCTGTGAATCAGGTCCGACAGCGCGGACAGCGTCTCCCCGACGTCGGTCTCCGGGTCGGGCCGGTGAATCTGGTACAGGTCGATGTAGTCGGTCCGCAGCCGGCGCAGCGAGTCCTCGACCGCGGTCACGAGCCAGCGCCGCGAGGCGCCCTGCCGGTTGGGGTCGTCGGCTCCCTCGATAGCGCTCCCCGCGCGCAGCCTGCCCCTCGCCTTGGTGGCGAGCACCACGCTGTCGCGGCGGCCGGCGAGGGCCTTGCCGACGATCTCCTCGGACTCCCCGTTCGAGTAGACATCGGCGGTGTCGATGACGTTGATCCCCGCGTCCAGTGCTTTGCGGATGATGCGGACCGAGTCGTCGTGATCAGGGTTGCCGATGGCACCGAACATCATCGCGCCGAGCGCGTAGGCGCTGACCTGGATGCCGGTCCTGCCGAGGGTGCGGTACCGCATGCTGTTTCTCCTCACAGTGCGGACGTTGTCTGGTGATCACAGCCTCGCGACCGGCTGGGTGAACGACGATCGCCTCATCCGTGTGATTTCGCGCCGGCGCGCGCCCAGCGGCAGCCGGCTCGTGGTGTCCTGCCTGGGATTTGTTTGGTTTTGGCAGGGGCCGGGATGCGATGATATTCGTTGTGGATCCTGCGGGCGGTCCTGGTGCCGTGGCGACGGCGGTGGTGTCGCGTCCGGCGCTCCTGGAGCGGCTCTCGGGTCCGGCGCGGGTGACGGTCGTGGCGGCGCCGGCGGGCAGCGGGAAGACGGTGCTGCTGCGGTCCTGGCTCGACCAGGCGGGGCTGGGCGGGCAGGCGGCGTGGGTGCCTGCCGGGCACGGGGAGCGGGACCCGCAGCGGTTCTGGGTGTCGGTGGGCGACGCGCTGCGCCGGACCACCGACGGGGCGGGGCTGGTGCGGGCGGCGGCGGCGGCGCCCGACCTGGACGCGTGGGGCCTGGTAGAGCGGCTGCTGGCGGACCTGGCGCCACTGCCCGGTCGGCTGTGGCTGGTCATCGACGACGTGCACGAACTCGACCCGGAGGCGTCGCGGCAGCTCGAGCTGCTGATCATGCGGGCCCCGCCGCGGCTACGGTTCGTGCTGGCGGCCCGGCACGACGTGCGGCTTGGCCTGCACCGGCTGCGGCTGGAGGGCGAGCTGGCCGAGATCCGCGCCGATGACCTGAAGTTCACCCTGGAGGATGCCGGGCAGCTGCTGGCGGCCGCCGGGGTCGAGCTGCCCGGCCCGGCGCTGGCAGCGCTGCATGAGCGGACCGAGGGCTGGGCGGCCGGGCTGCGGCTGGCGGCGCTGGCGCTGGCCGGGCACCCGGACCCGGCCCGGCTCGCGGCGGAGTTCTCCGGCACCGAGCGGACGGTTGCGGAGTACCTGCTGGCCGAGGTGCTGGAACGGCAGCCCGAGCAGGTCCGGCGGCTGCTGCTGCGCACCAGCATCCTGGAGCGTGTCAACGGGGACCTGGCCCGCCTGCTGACCGGCGACGAGGGCGGGGAGCGGGTCCTGCAGGACCTGGAACAGGCCGGCGCGTTCGTGGTGTCACTGGACGCCGATCGGTCCTGGTTCCGCTACCACCAGATGTTCGCCGGCCTGCTGCTCCTGGAGCTGCGGCGCACCGCGCCGGGCGAGGTGGCCGGGCTGCACGCCGCCGCCTCCGGGTGGTTCGCCGGGCACGGGTACCCGGCCGACGCGATCCGCCACGCCCAGGCCGCCCGCGACTGGGACGCCGCCGTCCGCCTGCTGGCCGGCCACTGGCCCGGGCTCCACCTCGACGGGCAGGACGCCACTATCCACGAGCTGCTCGCCGGGTTCCCCGCCGGCCTGCTGAGCGCCGATGCCGGGCTTGCCGTGGTGGCCGCGGCCGATGAGCTGGCGCAAGGATCGCTGGAGGCGGCCGAACGGTACCTGGCCCTAGCCGGGCGGCGATCGGAAAGCGTGCCCGAGGCCAGGCGCGGACCGCTGCGGCTGCTGTCCGGCGTTGTCAGCCTGCTGCTGGAAAGCCAGCGCGGCAACCTGCCTGGCGTGGCCGAACAAGCCCAGCGGCTGGCGGCAGCGACACGGGACGGGGACGCGGCGCAGCCCGGCCTGACCGAGGACCTGCGTGCCCTGGCCCTGATCAGCCTCGGCAGCACCGAGTACTGGGCTGCCGCACTCGATGACGCGGCGCCGCACCTGGAAAGCGGCGTCGCGCTGGCCCGCCGGGCCGGGCGGCCCTACCTGGAGTTCACCGGCCTCGCCTACCGGGCGGCGCTCGCGATCCATCAATCGTTCACGCGGGCAGCCGAGCTCGGCCGGGAGGCCGCGGAGCTGGCCGAGCGGCACGGCTGGACCGACGACCCGGCCTTCGGCGTAGCCTGCCGGGTAGTCGCAACCGGGCTGATCTGGCAGGGAAGGCTGGAGGAGGCCGAGCGCTGGCTGCAGAGCGCCGAACGCACGGTCAGGGCCGAAGCTCAGCCTGCTATGTCGGCCGCGACCCGCTTTGTCCGCGGGTGCCTTGAGATGGTGCGAAATCGCGACTCTCCAGCGCTGGCCGCATTGCGGGCCGCCGAGCTGCTGGCCCGGCGGCTCGCCACTCCGCACTTCCTCATCCCCCGGATGCGGGCATTTCTGCTGCTGGCCCTGGTGCGACTCGGCCAGAGCGGCCAGGCCGGGCAGTTCCTGGACGGGCTCAGCGACGCCGACCGCGAGCACGGCGAGATCCGCATCGGCGAGGCGGCGCTGCGGCTGGCCACCGGCGACCCGCACGGCGCGATCGCCACGCTCGCCCCGGTCCTGGCCGGCTCGGCCACGGTGGTCTGGCGCTACGAGGTCGTGCACGCGTACGTCCTGGAGGCGATCGCCTGGGATGCGATCGGCGACTCCGGCGCCGCCGACCGCGCCCTGGAACGCGCGCTGGATCGGGCCGAACCCGACGGCCAGCTGCTGCCGTTCCTGCTGCATCCCGTGCCGGGCCTGCTCGACCGCCACGCAAGGCATCCCACCACCCACCCATCGCTGCTCGCCGAGATTCAGGACCTGCTCTCCGGAACACAGCCCTCGCCCCCCGCCAGGCCGCGGCCGATGCTCGAGGCGCTCAGCGAAAGCGAGCTCCGCGTGCTGCGCTACCTGCCGACCAACCTGAACGCACCGGAAATCGCCCGCGAGCTGTATGTCTCGGTCAACACCGTGAAGACCCACACCCGCAACCTGTACGCCAAGCTCGGCACCCACGGCCGGGGCGAGGCCGTCGAGCGCGCCCGCTCCCTCGGCCTGCTCGCCCCCTCCGGCAGGGGCCGCCCGAGCCGCCACGAGCGCGCCACCGCTAACCTCACGTAACGCCGGCGGCAGGCCGCGGACCTCGATCAGCATTTCGCGTCGGCGCGCGCCCAGCGGCAGCTGGCTCGTGGTGTCCAGCCTGGGAATTGTTTGGTCTTGCGGGGGCTCGCGATGCATGATGGCGATCGTGGATCTTGCGGGCAGTCCGGGTGCGGTGGCGACGGTGGTGGTGTCGCGTCCGGCGCTCCTGGAGCGCCTGGGGGGCCCGGCGCGGGTAACGGTCGTGGCGGCGCCGGCGGGCAGCGGGAAGACGGTGCTGCTGCGGTCCTGGCTCGACCAGGCGGGGCTGGACGGGCGGGCAGCATGGGTGCCTGCCGGGCACGGAGAGCGGGACCCGCAGCGGCTCTGGGTGTCGGTGGCCGACGCGCTGCGCCAGACCTCCGCTGGCGCGGAACTGGTGCGGACGGCGTCGGCCGCGCCCGACCTGGACGCCTGGAGCCTGGTGGAGCAGCTGCTGGCGGACCTGGCGCCGCTGGAAGACCGGCTGTGGCTGGTCATCGACGACGTGCACGAGCTGGACCCGGAGGCCCTGCGGCAGCTAGAGCTGCTGGTACTGCGCGCCCCGCCGCAGCTGCGGTTCGTGCTGGCCGCCCGGCACGACGTGCGGCTCGGGCTGCACCGGCTACGGCTGGAGGGCGAGCTAGCCGAGATCCGCGCGACCGACTTGAAGTTCACCCTGGCCGAGGCCAGACAGCTGCTGGCGGCCGCGGGAGTCGAGTTGCCGGACCCGGTGCTGCGGCTGCTGTGGGAGCGGACCGAAGGCTGGGCGGCGGGGCTGCGGCTGGCGGCACTCGCCCTGGCCGGGCACCCGGACCCGGCCCGGTTCGCGGCCGAGTTCTCCGGCACCGATCGGACCGTGGCCGACTACCTGCTGGCCGAGGTGCTGGACCGGCAGCCCGAACCGGTGCTGCGGCTGCTGCTGCGCACCAGCGTGCTGGACCGGGTCAACGGGGACCTGGCCAGGCTCCTGACTGGGGACGAGGGCGGGGAACGGATCTTGCAGGACCTGGAGCAGGCGGGCTCTTTCGTGATATCGCTGGGCACCGACAGGTCCTGGTTCCGCTATCACCAGATGTTCGCCGGCCTATTGCAGCTGGAGCTGCGGCGCACGATGCCGGGCGAGGTGGCCGGGCTGCACTCCGCGGCCGCCGAGTGGCTGGCCACCCACGGATTCGGCGTGGAGGCGATCCGCCACGCCCAGGCGGCCGAGGACTGGGACCAGGCAGCCCGCATGCTCGCCGACCACTGGCCCGGCCTTTACCTGGACGGGCAGGCCGCCACCATCCACGAGCTGCTCGCCGGGTTCCCCGCCGGCCTGGTGTCGTCCGATGCCGGGCTCGCCGCGGTGGCCGCGGCCGACCAGCTGGCGCAAGGATCGCTGGCGACGGCCGAACGGTACCTCCACCTGGGCGCGCGGGCATCGACCTCGGGACCCGAGGCCCGGCGCGGTCAGCTGCGGCTGCTGCTGGAAGTTGTCAGCCTGCTGCTGGCGGGCCAGCGCGGGAACCTGCCGGGAGTCGCCGAAGAAGTGCAGCGACTGGCGGCAGCGGCCGGGGACACGGGCGCGGTGCCGCCCGGCCTCACCGAGGACTTGCGTGCCCTGGCGCTGATCAGCCTGGGCAGCGCCGAGTTCTGGGCGGCCGGGGAAGACGCCGGGCGATACCTGCAGGCTGGTCTTACGGTAGCCCGCCGGATCCACCGGCCCTACCTCGAGTTCATCGGCCTTGCCCACCAGTCGGCGGCCGATTTCTACGAGTCGTTCGAGCGTTCTGCCGAGACCGCGAAAGCGGCGGTCGAGCTTGGCCGGCTGCATGGCTGGACCAACGAGCCGGCTTTCGGCGTGGCCTGCATGCTAGTCGGGGGCGTGCTGGTTTTCCGTGGACAGCTGGACGAGGCCGAGCAGTGGGTCCAGCGGGCCGAGCGCACCCTCAGAGCCGAGACTCATCCCGTGTTGGGGCTAAGCATCCGCACCCTCCGCGGGGATCTGGAGCTGGCGCGGGGGCAGCACAGTGAAGCGCTGGGCGCCTTCCAGGCCGCCGAGCGGCTGGCTGAGCAGTTCGTCGCGCCGCACCACACCGTCCACGGGCCACAGGCACTGATGGTGCATGCCCTGGTCCGCCTCGGTGAGACCGACCGGGCCGGCCAAGTCCTGGCCGGTCTCAGCGAGCAGGACCGCGAAAACGCGGAGATCCGCATCGCCACCGCGGCCCTGCTGCTCGCCCAGGGGGACCCGCGCGCCGCGCACGTCGCGCTCGCCCCGGTCCTGGACGATCCCGATCCCGTCTACTGGCGAGTCTGGCTGGCCCTGGCGTACGTACTGGAGGCAGCCGCCAGGGAAGCGCTCGGCGAGCAGGCCGCGGCCGGCACCGCCCTTGAGCGCGCGCTGGATCTCGCCGAGCCGGACGGCGCCGTGCTGGCGTTCCTGATGTACCCCGCGCCGAGCCTGCTCGATCGACACGCAAGGCACCGTACCGCGCACACGTCCCTGCTCGCCGAGATCCTGGACCGGCTCTCCGGAACCCAGCCCGCCCCTCCCGCCAGGCCGCGGCCGCTGCTCGACGCGCTCAGCGAAAGCGAGCTTCGCGTGCTGCGCTACCTGCCGACCAACCTGAACGCGCCGGAAATCGCCCGCGAGCTGTTCGTATCACCGAACACCGTCAAGACCCACATCCGCAACCTGTACGCGAAGCTCGGCACCCACGGCCGGACCGACGCCGTCGAGCGCGCCCGCTCCCTCGGCCTGCTCGCCCCCTCCGGCGCGCGCCACAGCAGCCGCCACGAGCGTGAGACGGCTCACCTCACGTAACGCCAGCGGCAGGCGATGGACGTCGATGAGCTCCAGGCCGAGCCCCTCCACCTCGGCCAGCACGCCGTACAGCGCCGCCTGATCGGCCAGCACGCCGGTCAGCACGGTGTCGCCGCCGTCCACCCGGGCCTGGAGGGCGGGGAACGCGGAGCAGACCGTCTCGCCCAGTTGGCCGCGGACCCGGATCTGGTACCGCTGCGGCCAGGCCTCGCGCTGCGGGGCCATCATCGAAGGTCCCGCAGTGAGGCCGCGGCGCGCACGGTCGTGGAAACGCCGCAGGTGATGAGCTTGATGATGATCCTCCTCGTCGGTTTCCAGGCTCGGGACAACTCGGGTAGAGGGCGATCGCGTCGCTGACGTGCGCTGGCCTCACGGCACGATCACGAGCGGGACCGGGCAGTGGCGCGCGAGGGCGACGGCGACCGAGCCGACGACGCGATGGCTGGCACTGGAGGAGCTGCCAACCACGATCGCCACACCGTCATCCGGATGGGCATCGCGGACGGCGGAGGCCGCCGCGCTCAGTTCCCCGGCGATGAGGCCGTCGCGCCGCTGGAACTCCCACGTGATCCCCCGGCCGTCCAGCTGCGCGGCGGCCGAGGCGCGCAGGTCTTTCTCGACTTCGCTGAAATCGTCCTCTACCTCGACGAGAGCATCGGCCGACAGCATGTCCACGCTCGGCACGTGGGCGACGTAGACGACGTCGATGCTGCCGTGCCTGCCCCGCAGCAGAGCGACCGCCGCGTCTAGTGCCCGGGTGGCGGGCGGAGAACCGTCGTACCCGGTCACCAGGTGCAGGCTTGTGGCGGGAAGCGCACCGGCGCCTCCCGGTGGCTGGCTGTCCGCGATATCTGTCATGTCAGCGAGCCTGGCCGCGGACGGGATGAGCGGCAATCACCCTGTCGAGGTGATTCCCGCCGTGTCCGGAGTCGTGGCCGGCCGGCCCCGCGGCTGCATCCGCGAGCGGCCGGTGTGGTCGTACCAGAGGGTGGCGGCGGCGCCGATGACGAGCCCGACGGCCAGCCCGATGGTGATGAGGATCAGGCCCCGGTCCAGGCCAGCGTCTCCTATGGCGTTGAAGTAGAGGATCGCCCGGGTGCCGCCGAGGATCTGGCGGAGCGGTTCGAAATCGGCGAAGAACTGGTAGACGCCGGGTACCGCCTGCAGGGGGATGGTCCCGCCCGAGGAGGCGAGCGAGACGTAGACGAAGACGAGAAGCCCGACCAGCTGGCCGAGCGTGCCGAGGGCGGCGGTGAGGGCGAGGGTGCCGATCGCGATCGTGGCCGCGGCGTAGCTGCCGAACAGCCACAGCTCAAACAGGTGCGGGGCGTCCATGCCCAAGAGCCCGGCGGCCACCGCGAGCATGACCGCGACCAGGATCGGCGCGGTGACCGCCGCGATCGCCCATTTGGCGAGCAGGGTGTGCCAGCGGGTGATCTGCTGCGGGGGCCGCAGCCGCCACACGGGGCCGATTTCGGTGATCGCGTAGCCGATGATCGAGTCGAAGGCGGAGTTGATGAGGATGGCGCCGATGAACCCGCACAAGACCACGAACAGCGCGATGAAGAAGGGAGTCTGGCCGAGGCCGGCATTGGCGGGAAGCGGCCGGTACGAGGCGGAGACCAGGCCGACCGGGTTGGCGAGCAAGGCGCGGGCGGGCGCGTACGCCGTGACTGCCGGGCTGGCGGCGTGGACAAGCCGGGTACCGAGCTGAAGGGACAGTGCCGCTACCGCCGGCTGCAGCACGCCGGTGGCGAGGCTGACCCCGAGCGAGCCGGCCCGCACGTTCGTCAGCAGCGTGAGCGCCGGCAGCGCCGGTGCCTGGCCGCGCGGGTAGGCGGCGCCCGCCAGGGCGGTGACGTCGGCGCTGAAGTGCGGCGGGATGATCAGCGCGGCGTACGCGCCGTCGCTGTCCATCTTCTCTTCCGCGCCGCCGAGAGTGGTCACGGTGAACGCCAGCCGTTCTGAGACGGCGGGAGTGCTGAGGAGCTTGCCGGTGATCTCGCGGCCCAGGTCGGCCGGCCCGGCCTGCGTGCGCACCGTGGTGTCCTCGTTCACGATCACGACCGGCAGCCCGCGCAGGTGAGACGTCGGGTTGACGATGACGCCGAGGTAGACGACCGTGATCAGGGCGAACAGCACGGCGCCGATTAGGACGGGGCTGAGCCACACCGCGGGCTGGGACAGCATGGTGCTGGCCGTGACCCGAGGCGCGACAGTTCCGCGCCCAGCCGGAGGTTCCTGGTCCTGATGGACTGGTCTGGTTTCGCTGGGCATGGGCGCGGTCTCCCTCCGCGGCGACGCCTACCTTCCGCCTGACTCCATGCTCAGGACAGTCGGGGTGAGCGGCAATCGTCTAGTCAGGGTGATTTGGCCGGCCACCTGTGCGGGCAGCGCTGCGCCTGCCGAGCCATCACGGGTCCGTTCGGGATGATTCATGAATTTTCCGAACGGACGCGTGGTGACTCTCGCATCTCCGGTCAGGCGTCGCGGGTCATCATCCGCCACGCTCCGATCGCGGACCAGCCGACGATCCAGCCGGCGATCACCGAGATCATCGCCCAGGTCGGCATCGGCGGTATGCGCGCCGCCCCCTGCCCGCCGAACACCACGTTTCCGATGCCGCCGACGTCCGTCGACGCCACCAGCCACAGGGGGCGGAGCTGGTCCATGGCGACGCCGAAGTCGAGCCGCTGGCCGTCAAGGAAGTAGGGAATCGCGACGGTGGCCAGGATCGGGGTCACGATGAGCTCGAACCCGAGGAGCAGGATGCTCGACACCGCCCGCTGCCCGGTCAGCGAGCCCAGGCCGAGCCCGACCAGGTACCCGATCCCGACCTCGAGCTCGACCCAGAGCCCGACCTTCGCCATCTCGTTGACCGGCGGGTTGAACTGGCTGACCTCGTTCTTGAGGTAGTCGGTGTAGTCGGTGGCGGGGCCGCTGCCGCTCACTGAGCGTGGTCCGATGAGGTCGACAGTGGGCTGGAACGCCTCCGCCGCCTGCCGCGGATGCTGCCGGGCCCAGGCGTGCAGCTGGCCCTGGCCGAGGTACGGCGGGATGGTGACATTCGCGTTCATCGTGACCGATGCCGGCTGTGGCCCGCTTTCGTAGCTCGTGACCAGGCAGAGCATCGTGAAGGCCAGGGCGACCGCGGGGAGCAGGATCGCCAGGCCGGCCGGTATGCGCGCCAGGTACAGGGCCAGGCGTGACCGGCCGGTGATCACCAGGTGGCGGAACATGCCGTCGTTCAGGTCCGACGTCCCGGCGGTCGCGCCCACCACGATCGCGATGATCAACCCCAGTCCCGCCTGCAGGCTGGCCATGGTGGCGAACTGGCCGGGGTACCCGGCCGGCCCGTAGTGGGCCGGGTCGAACAGGTGAAACGCCAGCCGCAAGCCCAGGATCAGGACCGACGGGCCGAGGGTCACGACCCCGACGACGATCATGAGGCCGCGGCGCTTGCGGAGTTCCAGGTGCCTGGTGGTGATGAGCGGCCAGGTCGGCAGCGCGGCCGCGAGCCGCCGCGCTATCGGGGTCCGGCCGGGCTGCGCCGGCGATCGCCGTTCGGGCAGCAGCGGCCCGGCCGCGGGGGCGGTGCTGGTCATGGCCTCTCTCCCAGCCGGGTGGTGACGGACAGGAACCAGTCCTCCAGCGAGGCGCGGACCTCCTGGAGTCCGTAGACGGAAATCCCGGCGGCCACCAGCCGCCGGTTGATGTCGGCGACGAGCTCGCGCGAGGCACCGGCGGGAAGCGTGACGGTCAGCCCGTCGTCGGCCACGGAGGTGCCCGCGGCGATCCCCGCCTCGTCGATCACGCGCGCGGCGCTGGCCGGGTCGGCGCAGTCCACCTGCACTGACCCGGTACCCGCGCCGCGGATCA
>Ga0335075_10014726_pt1 | contig 11728 bp, 11 predicted proteins | sample Lox_Sample_24_FD_206723 | JGI IMG/M metagenome (GOLD analysis project Ga0335075, IMG submission 206723) | Soil microbial communities from Loxahatchee National Wildlife Refuge, Florida, United States - Lox_Sample_2.4 | ecosystem: Environmental > Terrestrial > Soil > Wetlands | place: USA...
CCGAACTGCTGACTGCTCCGGTCGCCCCGGGAAGCTGCAGCCACGTGACGTGCCCGCCGAGCTGCGTCGTGCCGGCTACTGGCTCGCCTGCTGACCGGCGCGCCAGCGAATGCCACCTCCCGCCGCCTCGCTGCGCCCCGGTGCTCGCGCGGGAGCCGGCCGATGAGCGTGGTCGTGTCACGACAAGGACAGGGCAGGTGATGTTCAGCTTCAGGGCCGGACGGGACGGCAGCTCCGGCTCGTACAGGATCAGCGCGTCGGCGCGGCCTCTCCCCCGGCCCGCGCTCCACCGGGCGGCGGCCAGCGCTCCTCGGTCCTGTGCGGTGACGATCACGTGACCCATTCCCTCTTCGTGCCGCAGCCTTGCGCAGGCGGCATCCAACTCCGCGCAGGCGGCGTCCAGCGCGCTGCCACCTGCACGCCCGCCGATCGTCACGCGGCTCGGCAGCCGGACGGCAGCCAGGTAGAAGTGGAACGCCCGCTCGGTGAACCAGTCGGCCAGATCCGCCGGCGCCGCCGGATCGCCAGCTGCCTGCACGTGGAGCACGGCCCGCCGGCTCGGCTGCAGTGAAGGGCGTCGGCGCAAGACCGCAGATCCCGGTCCGCGCAGCACGGCTGCGCTCTGTCGCCCCGACAATGCCGCTGGCTCGCAGCTCTCGATCGCGCCGCGACCGACGCCGATGCTCACGCGCTCCCCCGTCCCGGCTGCGCTAACGCCGGTAGTACCTCGCGAGCGCCCCCGCGCTCGCGTACCTGGCCCGCCTGCCCCCGGGGACCCGGCACTCGGCCGCGCGCCGAGCACCCCGGTGTTCGCAATGCCTGGCTCCCTGCCTGATCGTCATGAGTAACCCGCGCAACCAGGGCGGCCGATGCGCCCGGATCAAAGCACGGAACGTCACTCACGAGTCTCGCACCGTGATTACCAGATGACGGCCGCAACACGCCAGAAGCTAACTGCAGGAACCGCCGCATGCGCCAGCCCGAGGCGTTTGCTGACCGGCGGCGCCGGGAATCTCCCGGCCAGGCAACTAGGCCATAATGGCGACGAGGCCCCTCCATGTATGAGATGGAGGGGCCTCGCCTTCGCCTCACAGCCGTGGTGGCCGATTGCTCGGCCGCCGTGCGCTACGAGACGCCACCCCGCTGCCCTGGAGGCCGATCGCTCAGCCGCCGAACGCCGCGAGGCTGTGGGCCCGCTTCGCCAGAAGCCGATTGCTCGGCCGCCAATCTCTGCGAACCCGCCGCACCGCTGGTATGCCGATTGCTCAGATACCGTCTGCTGCGCGGCACCTCCGCTTGCCGGATCCCGCCGTCCGTGCCGGTCGCCCGGCCCTTCCAGCGCTCCCGGGGTTTCCCTCGGGTGGAGCCCGCCTTGGTGGTGAAGAATTTCTACTGCCAACCGAGTACGCCGCACAAGGCTTTTCCGCGAGAACTTCAAGATTCTTTGGCCGTCCACAGGACATCTGTTGTTTATCCCCTGTGCACGGTTGCTTTCCACTGACCGTACACAGACTCATCCACAGGAGCTGGGGATTTCTGTCCCGAGGTCGCACTGTTGCGGATGCTGTCAGGCCACGCAGAGGTGATTCAGAAGGAGCTTCGGCAGTCTTGGTGGTAACAGCCCAACGGAAGGTGCGTCATGACCGCAGACCGCGACGACCGCGCTCCCCGCCGCAGCCTGAACGCGGCGATCCGGGACCGCGACAGGAACCGCGCCCGGCTGCGCACGGTCACAGCGGCCGCGGGTGTGATGAGCGTGCTGGCCGCTGGCGGCCTGACTTACTCGCTGGCCGACGCGGCGCACGCGACGACGACCGCACACAGCAGCACCAGCACCTCCGGATCGTCGGCATCGGCCGGATCCGGGTCCGCGAGCTCGAGTTCCGGCAGTTCGGGTGCGTCTAAGTCCGCCAGATCCGGGTCGAGTTCCGACGGTCTGAAGAAGAGCGCTACCGCCCCGTCGTCCAGCTCAAGCTCCGGCCAGGTCACGTCGGGCGGCTCCTGACTCAGCACCGTCGCCCGTTCGCGGGCCCGCCACGGCGCATCTGGCGGCTCCTGAAGCTCCCTGAATCGACTTCCCACGCGCAAAGTGCAGTTTTGTGCCTGATTTGCCGGACTTTCGCGCACCTGACGCGTGGGATGTCGCGCCTGCGTGGCCTCATACCGGACGAACTTCGCAGGCGAGAGCCCGTCCGCATGCCTTCTGCCTGACCACGTGCTGACCGTGGAGAGCTGCCCGCCTTACGATGACGCACAGGGAGCAAACAGGGCAGCTTGAACGGGAGAACTATGACCGACGCGGGATCCGGGAGTACTGAGCTGACCGTCGAACTCGACGACGACCACGTAGCGACGCTTGAGTTCAGCCGCCCGCCTAGCAACTTCTTCAGCGTCGGCCTGATCGAGCAGATCGCTGCCACCTGCCAGAAACTCGCCGACGACGGCCAGTGCCGCGCCATCGTGCTGTGCAGCGCTGGCCGCGTGTTCTGCGCCGGCGCTGACTTCACCGACGCCCACGCAGTCGACCGCCCGGACGGCAGGCACCTGTACGACTACGCCATCGGGGTCTTCGAGCAGCCGCTGCCGATCGTCGCCGCCGTTCAGGGCAGTGCCATAGGCGGCGGCCTCGGGCTGGCGCTCGCCGCGGACTTCCGGGTCGCGGCTCCCGAAGCGCGGTTCGCCGCCAACTTCTCGCTGCTCGGCTTCCACCAGGGTTTTGCGCTCAGCGTCACGCTGCCGGCCGTCGTGGGTGAGCAGAAGGCGCTGGAGATGCTCTACACCGGACGCCGGATCACCGGTCAGGAGGCACACCAGATTGGGCTCGCCGACCGCCTGGCCGAATCCGGCAAGGTGCGCGAAGAGGCGCACGCGCTCGCCGCCGAGATCGCCGCTGCGGCGCCACTGGCCGTGCGCTCGATCAGGGAAACGATGCGCGGCGATCTCGCCGACCGAGCGCGCGCGGCCATGGCACGCGAACGCGCAGAGCAGGAGCGGCTGTCGCTCACCGATGACTGGAAAGAGGGCGTTGCCGCGGTCCAGGCACGGCGGCGCGCGAACTTCACCGGCCGCTGACGCAAGGAGTCCCGATGCCTGAGCTGACCCGGCCCGGCGGCCGCATTCACTACGACGTCACCGGCAGCGGAAACCCGCTTCTGCTGCTCACTCATGGTTTCGGCGCCACCTCGGCGATGTTCCGCCCCAACCTGGCGGCTGCCAGCGCCCGCAACCGGGTGGCTACCTGGGACATCCTCGGTCACGGCGGCAGCGACTACCCGGCTGACCCCGACTGCTACGGAGCCGCCGCCGCGCTGGCGGACATAGCAGCGCTGCTCAGCGAGCTGGGCGTCGAGCGTGCGATCCTCGGCGGTCACTCGCTCGGAGGCTACCTGTCGCTGGACTTCGCGCTCCGTTACCCCGAGCGTGTCGCCGGCCTGGTGCTCATCGACACCGGTCCCGGATTCCGCAACGACGCCGCCCGCGACGACTGGAACAGCCGGGCCCACCGGACTGCCGCACGCCTGGAAGAGCAGGGCCTGTCCGCCCTGGGTTCGAGCGCCGAGCTGCACGCGGGCGGGCACAGTACTGCGAGCGGCCTGGTCCACGCCGCGCGGCACACGCTCACGCAGCGCGATTCGCACGTGCTCGACGGACTGCCCGGCATCGAAGTGCCGGCGCTGGTCATCGTCGGCGCGGAGGACAAGCCGTTCCTCGGCGCAGCTGACTACATGACAGCCAAGATCCCGCACGCCCGCAAAGTAGTCATCCCGGATGCCGGGCACGCACCGAACGTCTCGCAGCCCGGGCTGTTCGACGCCGAGCTCCGGTCATTCCTCGACGAGATCAGCGCAGAGGCGACGCGGTGACGGATCTGACGACCGCTTCGCCTGCGACGGCCGGCCCGGATCGCGAGCAGCTCCGGGCCGATCTCGCCGCCTGGGTGCATGAGCACTGGGACCCGCAGATGGCGCTCAGCCACTGGCGGAGGCAGCTCCTTGAGGCCGGCTGGGCCGTGCCGAGCTGGCCTGAGCGCTGGCACGGCATGGGCCTGCCCGCATGGGCAGACGACCTCGTCGGGAGTGAGCTGATCCGCCTCGGGGCGGCCGGCATCCCGGTCGGCAGCGGTACCTGGCTGGCCGCGCCGACAATCCTCGCCCACGGTCCCGATGAGCTGCGGGAGCGTTTGCTTGAGCCGATCCTGATCGGGGAGCAGACCTGGTGCCAGCTATTCAGCGAGCCGGGCGCAGGCTCCGACCTGGCCGGCCTGTCCACCTCGGCCGTACTCGACGGTGAGACCTGGGTGGTCAACGGCCAGAAGGTCTGGAACACCAGCGCCCACCACGCGGACATGGGCATGCTCCTCGCCCGGACCGACACCAGCGTCCCGAAGCACCAGGGCATCACCTACTTCGCGCTGCCGATGCGCCAGCCCGGCGTCGAGGTCCGCCAGCTCCGCCAGATGAACTTCCATGCCTCGTTCAACGAGGTGTTCCTCACCGACGCGCGCATCCCGAAGGACAACGTCATCGGCGAGGTCGGTAAGGGCTGGGCGGCGGCGCTGACGACACTCGCTTACGAGCGGCGTTTCTCAGCGCTGCAGCGGCCCGCCTACTCCCCCGGCGCCGGCCGTGCACTCGACGAGGCTCGCGCGGAGGCCGATGACCACTTCGCGACCTACTCCTGGTATCCGCAGCGCGCCGGCCGACCCGACCTGGTGATCGAGCACGCCCGGTCTGCCGGGGTCGGCGACGACCCGGTCATCCGCCAGGCCATCGCCCGGCTGATCACCCTGTGGCGCGCCAGCGCCTGGACTGCCGAGCGGGCCCGGGTCGCCCGATCCCGCGGCGCACGCCCCGGCGCTGAGGGCTCCATCGGCAAGCTCGCCGCCAGTAACCTCGCCCGTGAGTGCGGCCGAGTGCACTCGATGATCGCCGGCGCGTCCGCGCTGCTGACCGGCCCCGGATCACCGATGAACGGCGTCGTCGCCGAAATACTCATGTCCGTGCCCGGCCAGTCCATCGCCGGCGGCACGGACGAGATCCAGAAGAACATCCTCGCGGAGAAGGTACTCGGACTGCCGCCGGAGGTCCGAATCGATAAAGACGTGCCGTTCAGCCAGATCCGCCACCGCGGCTAGGACCATGCTCGGCCTCAGACGGTGCACAGAGGTTCTTCAGAGCACCCGCTTCAGGAGCTGACCGATCCTCCAGGAGAGGGCCGCGTCACCCGGCGCGGCCTGACTCAGCAGGAGGCCGGTCGTGGGGACAAGCACAAGCACCGCGCTGTGGTACGCGAGCCGGGCCACGGGCGTCGTCGCGCTGGTACTGCTCACCGTCGTGGTGCTGCTCGGCATCGGAGTGAACCGCCAGCGGCGGCTGCCCGGCCTGCCACGGCTCGCAACGACGAGCCTGCATCGCAGCATGTCGCTGCTAGCGGTCGCGTTCGTCGCGATCCACGTCATCACGGCGATCGCCGACCCGTACGTGACCATCGGCATCGCGGCCTCGGTCATCCCGTTCACGTCGCCGTACCGGCCGCTGTGGCTGGGGCTCGGCGCGATCAGTCTCGACGTGATGATCGCTCTGATCCTCACCAGCCTGGCCAGAGCCCGGCTTGGCCGGCGGGCCTGGCGCGCCGTCCACTGGCTTGCTTACGCATGCTGGCCGGTCGCGCTCGCGCACGGCATCGGCTCGAGCGACGATCTGCGGTCCGGCTGGCTGCTAGGGCTCACGGTCGCCTGCACCGCCGCAGTTGCCGTAGCCGCCAGCTGGCGCGTCGCCGGAGCGCTCACAACACGGCGCCGGGCGGGCCAGGTGGCGCGGGCGCTCGCCGGAACGGCCGCCGGGACCGGCCCCGATGACTGCGTCCGCCCGCTGACCGGAGCTGGCGCGCGATGAGCGTCACCGCGCCGGTCCGCTACCGTCATCAGCCTCCGCCAGGCGAGCCTGGCCTCCCGCGGCTGCTGCCGGCGGCCGCCCAGCTCGCACTCGCAGATGATCAGGCGACTGGCGTCGACTTCGCCGCCCACCTGCGCCGCCACGGCTTGCTCCGGTTCCGCGGGCCTGCGCTGATCGAGCAGCTGGCGGCCGCGGGACTGACTGGCCGGGGCGGCGCTGCCTTCCCGGTCGCCAGGAAGATCGCGGCCGTTGCCAGTCGCGGAACGAAAACCGTTCTTGCCGGGAACGGGGCCGAAGGCGAGCCCGGAAGCACCAAGGACGCCGCGCTGCTGTGGTACGCGCCCCACCTTGTGCTGGACGGCCTGCAGGCAGCGGCGGAGGCGATCGACGCCAGCACCGCGTATCTCTACCTGCACGAGCGTCGCGGCTACCCTGCACTCGTCGACCACGTCAGGGCTGCGCTCGCGAGCAGGCACGCGGCCGGAACGGACCGGGCCACGGTGGAGCTGGTCGTGGCGCCGCCGCGCTTCCTGGCCGGCGAGGAGACAGCCCTTGTCGCCCGCGTCAACGGCCGCGCCGCCCGGCCTGCTGATAAGACACGCCCTGTGTTCGAGCGCGGCATCAGCGGGCGTCCCACCCTGGTGCACAACGTCGAGACCCTCGCTCACCTTGCCCTCATCGCCCGGCATGGTGCCGACTGGTTTCGCAGCGTGGGGACCGCCGGCGAGCCGGGCTCGACCCTCTGCACCGTGCACGGGCCGGACAGACGCGTGCACGTCACCGAGACCGCGCTCGGCACGCCGCTCGACCGGCTCCTGACACTCGGCGATGGCGTCCAGGCCGTGCTGGCAGGCGGCTACCACGGCGGCTGGCTGAGCGTCGCGCGCGCCCGGCAGCTGACCCTCAGCAACGCCGAGCTGCGGCCGGCCGGCGCGATGGTCGGCGCCGGAGTGCTGGTGGCCTTTCCGGCCGCCTGCTGCGGCCTGGCCGAAATGGCGAACGTGGCGCGTTTCCTCGCCCGGGAATCAGCGGGGCAATGCGGCCCGTGCCGGAACGGGCTGCCGGCCATCGCGGGCGCTCTGAGCGTCGTCGCTCAGCCGCGGCCCGCCGAGCAGGAGCTCGTCAGCGTCCGGCGCTGGGCCGGGCTGGTGACCGGCCGCGGCGCCTGCCACCACCCGGACGGGACCGTGCGATTCGTGGCGAGCGCGCTGTCGGTGTTCGCGGGCGAGATTGCCGAGCACGCCGCCGGGCGCTGCACGGCCACCGATCGCGCGCCGTTCCTGCCGGTGAGTACGCCGCCGCAGGCCGAATCTGACTGGAGATGATCATGCCCGAGAAACCTGCGCACGGCCGGGGCGTGCAGCTGCACGTCAGCCCGATCGCCTGCTCTGGCCACGGCGTCTGTTCCGAGCTGCTGCCGGAGCTAGTGACGCTCGACGAATGGGGCTACCCGCTGATTGCGGCTCATGGCGCCATCCCCGCCAGCCTGGCCCGTACCGCCCGGCGCGCCGTGACGAACTGCCCGGCACTTGCGCTGTCGCTGCGCCCGGCCAGGCCCGATCCCAGAGGAAACTCAGAAGAAGCGCAGAGACCCGCCCCAGCGCGCCCGGGCATCCTGAGGACATGATGACAGTCATGGAGCCACTCGCGCCTTCAGCGGACCGGGGCGACGCCGGGCTGCACCGGGCCGACGGGTCGCCCGTCCGCGTGCTGGTGGTCGACGACGAGCCCAGTCTTGCTGAACTACTGGCCAGCGTGCTGCGGTACGAGGGCTGGGAGATCAAGACGGCCGCGGACGGCGCGAGCGCTGTCCGCGCAGCGCGCGAGTTCGAGCCGGACGCCATCCTCCTCGACGTCATGCTGCCCGATTTCGATGGCCTTGAGGTGCTGCGCCGGGTTCGCGCGCTTCTGCCGCACGTCTGCGTGCTGTTCCTCACCGCCCGCGACTCTGTGCAGGACCGGGTGAGCGGCATCACCGCTGGCGGCGACGACTACGTGACCAAGCCATTCAGCCTGGAGGAGGTCGTCGCGCGCCTCCGCGGGCTGCTGCGGCGGGCAGGCATGGCCAGAGCCAGCTCGGGGACCGAGATCGCGGTCGCGGATCTGATCATGGACGAGGATGCTCGCGAGGTGCGTCGCGCCGGCGACCTGATCGAGCTCACTGCGACCGAGTTCGAGCTCCTGCGGTTCCTGATGCGCAATCCGCGGCGGGTGCTCTCCAAGGCGCAGATCCTGGACCGGGTGTGGAATTACGACTTCGGCGGACAGGCGCACGTGGTCGAGCTGTATGTCAGCTACCTGCGCAAGAAGATCGACACCGGACGCGAGCCGCTGATCCACACGGTGCGTGGCGTCGGCTACGTGCTGAAGCCGCCGGCCTGAGCATGACCGGTCGCAAGCAGCGACGGCAGTCCGCGCTCGGCCGGTGGCTGGCTGCTCGCACGCTGCGCGGACGGCTGATTGCCGGCCTGCTGACACTGCTCGCGCTCGCCTGCGCCACTGTCGGCGCGGTCACCTATACCCATCTGGACTCGGTTCTGACCGGTCAGCTCAACACGGAGTTGGCCACGGCCAACGCGCGGTACGCCGTCTGCCTGTACCCGCCGCCGGGCCCGGGAGGCGCGCCTGGCGGTCCGGCCGGCGGCATGCCGGACACCGATACCGGCAAACCGCCCGCGCAGTGCGCGCAGCAGCAGGCAGCGGCGGCGTTTACCGCGCTGGTGACGCGAGGGAAGGTGACCGACCCGTACCTGGCCAGCAAGTCGGCGCCCGCGCCGTGCAAGCTGACGGCCGCCGAGGCAGCGCAGATCTCCAGGGTGCCGGTCGGCCGGATCGTCACGGTGGACCTGGTGCGCTACGGCAGCTATCAGATGACAGCGAGCCGCGCGCCCGACGGCACGGTCGTGAGCGGACTGCCGCTCGCTGCCGTCCATAACACTCTCCGGCAGGTCGCCGTTGCGGAGATCTCGGTGTTCCTGGCCGCACTACTCATTACCGGAGTGATCGGCACCGTGTGGGTGCGCGCGTCGCTGCGACCGCTGCGCCGGGTCGCCGCCACGGCAACTCGGGTAACGCAATTGCCGCTCAGCAGCGGCGAGGTCCGCCTCCCTGAGGGCGTTCCGGACACCAATCCGCGGACCGAGGTCGGGCAGGTGGGGACTGCCTTCAACCGCATGCTCGGGCATATCGAGTCGGCGCTCACACGACGCGAGGCGAGCGAGTCGCGCCTGCGGACGTTCGCTGCCGACGCGAGTCACGAGCTGCGCACACCGCTCGCAGCGATCCGGGGTTACGCCGAGCTGGCTCGTCGGCATCCCGGTCCGCTGCCCGATGACATCGCGCATGCGCTCGGCCGGGTCGAGTCCGAGTCGGCACGGATGAGCGAGCTCGTGGACGAGCTGCTGCTGCTCGCCCGGCTAGACGCCGGGCGTCCGCTGGCGAGCGAACCAGTCGACCTCAGCAGGCTTGTCCTCGACGTGGTGAGCGACGCACGAGTCGCCGCGCCTGACCACCGCTGGCAGCTCGAGCTGCCGGAGGAGCCTGTCGTGGTACCCGGCGATGACCAGCGGCTGCATCAGGTCGTGGCCAACCTGCTGAGCAACGCCGCGCGGCACACCCCGGCGGGCACGCTGGTCACCGTGAGCGTCGCGAGCCCGACGGAGGCGGCCGGCGCGGGCCCGGCAGTCGTCAGCGTCACCGACAACGGGCCCGGAATCCCGGCTGAGCTACAGCCGGACGTCTTCGAGCGGTTCGTCCGCGGTGACACTTCCCGGTCGCGCGCCGCTGGCAGCAGCGGCCTGGGTCTCGCGATCGTGCAAGCAGTGACTGCTGCCCACGGTGGTTCAGCCGACGTGACGAGCCGTCCTGGCGAGACGCGCTTCACCATCACACTGCCGCTCCTGCCCGCTGCGCCGGACGAGGCGGGCTAGAGCGCAGCATCTCCAGTTCGCTCAGCATCCAACCGCCGCAGTCCGTCGACGAGGGCGTCGTCCGCGAGCTCGAGCGCTTCCGGCAGCGAGAACCAGCGCACGTCCGGGCTCTCGCCGGCAGCCGGCGCCGGATCGGCGTCCTCGCTCAGCAGCAGGTACCGCAGATCGAGATGGACGTGCGGGCCGGCCGGGTGGGCATCGAGATGGATGAGCTGCGGACCGCTGTCTGGATGCCGCACCGGCAGGCCGGTCTCCTCGGTGGTCTCGCGCAGCGCCGCCTGCCAGGGCGACTCGCCGGGATCGACGTGCCCGCCTGGCTGCATCCAGCCGCCGAGCCGTTTGTGAAGGTGCAGGACCGTGCCGCGCGGACCGCTGACGATGGCCGATCCGGTGATGTGGACCGGGTCGGCGTTGCGGTCGAAGGGACGGTCCAGGCGGTCGAGCTCAGCCAGGATGCGCTCCCGGGACGCGATCTCGCGCTCGGTGGTCGCGTCGAACCCGCTGACCTGATCCCGGACCGTGGCGATCAGTGCTCGCTGCTCCTCAGGTGATCGCATCTCCGGTGCTGGCTCCACGTGAGCCATCATGCCAAGCTCGGGGCGATGCGTCCGAATCCTGGCCGGAGCACAGCCGCCAGGTCGCGCCTGGTCAGCGCCCTCGCTGCCGCGCCCCTCGCTGCCCTGCTCATGGCGATCCTCGTCACTGGCTGCGCGACGACTCGCGCGCCGGGCAGGCTTGCTGCGCTGGCTGCGTGGATCTGCACCGTAGCCGCGGGTGCCTACCTGCTGGCGCGCAGACACTCGGAGACTGACCGCTCGACGCGCATCGTGATGACCAGTCATGGAGCGCTGGGCGGGGCCGGACTCGCCGCGTGGATCACCTTTCTCGCCACTTCGGCGCTGCCACTGGCCTGGCAACGGCGTTCTCGCCACCACCACCATCCTGCTCGTGCTACTAGCGACGATCGCATCCGGCTGACGTAGCGACGACAGCACTTAGCGGGCCGCGGCGAGGCGGAAGCGTACCGTGCTTCCCGGCCGGGCCTGTGCACAGGCCGCCAGGCACGCCGGGTCGACGACGGCGACGACCGGATAGCCGCCAGTCGTCGGGTGATCGGCAAGAAAGAGCACGAGGTGTCCGTCTGGCAGCGCCTGGATGGCTCCAGCGACGAGCCCTTCGCTGGCCAGCTCGCCGCGGCGCCGGCCAAGTGGCGGGCCGGCCAGTCGCAGCGCCACCCGGTTGCTGTCGGATGTCACCGTCCACTCACCCTTCTCGAGACCAGCCAGCCCCGGGCTGGCCAGCCAGTCTGCCCGCGGGCCGGGATGGAGGAGCACATAGTCCTCTGCCAGCACCGGCAGCTCTCCCAGAGCACATGCGGGACCACCGCCAGCCGCGCCCGGCACTCCTAGCGGCAGCACATCCCCGTCGGCGAGGCGGGCCGGGCCGAGGCCGGACAGCAGGTCGGCCGACGCGCTGCGAAGGACGCGCGGGACGGCCAGTCCGCCGGAGAACGCGACATAGCTGCGCACGCCGGACTGTGCCGTCCGGACCTCGAGCAGCTGACCGCGCCGCAGCTCGACGGGCTCCCAGAGCGGAGCAGGCTGACCGTCGACCCGCACCTCGGCCGCCGCTCCGGTGACGGCCGCGGTGACGTCACCGTTCACTGTGAGCGCCACGCCCGTGAGCGTGGTCTCCAGCACGGCCGCTCCGGCTCCGTTTCCGGCGAGTCGGTTGGCTTCGTGGTGCGCGGGCGCGTCCAGGGCACCCGACCGCGGAACTCCGAGGTGGGCGTAGCCCGGCCTCCCGCAATCCTGGACGGTAGTCAGCGCTCCTGCCCGGCGGACCCGGATCGCTGGTCCAGCGCTCCTGGTCATCGGCCGGCGTCGACGAATCGCACCCGGTCAC
>Ga0335075_10014728_pt1 | contig 11728 bp, 9 predicted proteins | sample Lox_Sample_24_FD_206723 | JGI IMG/M metagenome (GOLD analysis project Ga0335075, IMG submission 206723) | Soil microbial communities from Loxahatchee National Wildlife Refuge, Florida, United States - Lox_Sample_2.4 | ecosystem: Environmental > Terrestrial > Soil > Wetlands | place: USA: Florida...
GAAATCTCCCTCCTCATCACGATCTCTTTCCCATTCCCGACTTGTCCGAAGCAGTGCGGAGCGCAACAATTTGCAGTTCTTGCAACCTTGCTGCGCGGATTCTATTAGTTGGTTCGGATATCGTCGAATGCCAAGTTTCCCCCAGCTGGCGGTAGTTCCAATGATCCTCAACTCCGGCTCTGTGCAGATCTCGCAGTCCTCCATTCGTGAATGTCGCGTTTCGCGGGCGGCGGCACAGAGCGAGTCCTGAATTTAGGCTTGTTGTCGTGCAACCTATGGAGGTCAAACAATCTAGATGATTAACCCGCGAAGCCTATCATACGAGATACTCAGCAGGGCAACCCGAGCGGGTGGTTGGCGCAATAATTAGGTTCGGATTGCTTAAATCGGTAGGATAATGCTAGAAGCTCCCAGGCTCGCGGCATGTCCACCATCAGAGGGGTGTCCGTATTGATTGCGACTTAAAGCGACCTCCATCCCCCATTCATGGCTTTTAAGACAAGCGGGTGGTGGCTGTATATTGGGCTAGCGGTTATATTAGCTGGACGGATCTCGTATCTGCCCGTTCACCTTGTGCATGTCCAACGCACGGACCGTATTTGGCCGTCTCTACGCAGCAGCCGTGAACCATAGGACCAATTACTACGTATGAGCAGTGCACTTCTCTTATATTCAACGGAGAGGCACTCTAATGACGCCACCCGACTGCTGATGGAGACCCTATGCAGCTAGGAAAAGGCTCCCGAAAAGAGTGGTCCAACGACACTAGCAACAGCATTGGAGTGAACCCTCAAGCACGAGCGAGAACGCATGCCAAGTTGGATTTAGGCCGATCTCGTCCAATCCGTACCTGCTCCTCTCGACTTGAAAGTAGAATGCCTGCGTGTACATGAGTGAAGCAGTGATTGAGTAGCTTCGTACCAACGACGCACCCCATCTACTGCATGCGTCCCACTGGTTAGCGATCGTAGTAAAGTAGGGCGCATCTAGTTTCTCTCCAGAGTCATTGTTGCCTTTGGGGATATCACGACAGCCCGTCTGATCCAGTTGATAAAAGTCTCGGTTTCATAGAGGCTATGACGAGGTCATTCACCTAGCCAGGGGTTTTCCCCAATGTATTCGTTCATTGCACAGGATATCCGAGCAAAAGAGCAGGGATTTGGCAAGATGATATCAAAAAGTAGGGGAAGGGAAGTAGCTCCTTTTCGGATGAAAGGGTCAAGTCAAATGGTGATGAGGGCCGAGCCCAAATTAACCTATCCCACCAACTTTATGAAACAGACTTCCATACGCACTTAATTTCTTCTTTGCGCCAATCTCACATCATCGACGACTAAGAGTTCTCGATCGATTCCATGCAGGAGTAGCGATGATCTGATTCACTTGGCCCAGAATTCAACCCAAGACCACGAGAGAGGTCAGAAGCTCTTCTACAAAGAGCACTGTGCTATTCGCCAGATTGTGTGATGGGGTGATGGCAAGTCGTGGTCCCATCGGTTGGATAACGCGTTCATGTATCAGGCTGAAGTGCACTTTGTCTTGCCTTGTGGGCTTGTGATGCCGAAATCAATCGGGTGTTGCGAGAACGACTCTAGATATGGCGCCATACAGGGCTATGAGAAGATCGAGTGAGGAATGAGGGGGAAGTTGTGTATACACTATATGAAGAGCCGAGCCAACAGCGGACAATCACCAAGGTCGCCGGGTTAGGATATTTCGATTCAGTTTTCCGCACCAAAATCCCAAAACGTGGAATGATGACTATTACCTCTCATGGCCTGCGTCTACTAGGCGATGGGAAAATACTTAAGGCTCCGGTGAAACTGGCTATCAGGGTGTTCGGATTACCCCTGTCCCACAAAGAGCGAAAAGCAACAGCAAGCAAAACCAAGTGTTTCTAAATGAATGAGCAAAGAGGAAATCTTTCACACCTCCCTCAATGAGTGCAACGAAACCCCAAGGAGGCCGACCTAATTCATGGACGAGATGCAACATGCGATATTAAAACGACGTACAACACCCAGACTCTTAAATCACGCAGGATGGAGCCATAATCGATAGGCATCCTATGCCAAAAATGAACGGCGGTTAATATTGCTCTGAGCCCCACCCTGATTTTTGGAGGTCAGAGGACCCCATTGCATCGATTTGCCGTTATCTCCCTCAACTGGCAGTGTATCATCGGACCATAGGCTCCCGGAAATGGACGGACCCGTTTGTGGTGATGCTTGCAGTAATGATGAGTCATGAGTGTCAGAAAATGTGATTGAATTGGCCGTTGGGACTGGATTTTCGCGTGGAAGATTCACTGAAGCTGATGATGTTGACTGTGGTGCTGTATTGTCGAGTATATCTTCATGCAGCATTGCGTTGGCCATATTCACTGCTGAAGATTGGACTTGAAATCCCGCCGATTCAGAGGGCTGCCAGGAGTTCTGCATGGAGTCGGGTGGAGCGTTACTGCTCAAAGAAAAGTCCTCAAATAACTCTTGTCCTTGCGAAGTCCACCCTGTGGTCGAGGGGGTCGACCAGATACCATCCCCAGGTCGTTGGCGAAATGAAAAATCTTCTCTGAGCGGTGTAGCAAACCGACCTGCATCTGCCCGTAAGGCCTGATTCTCTTCATGCAAGTTGTGATAGTCGTTCTGCAAGTTGTGATAGTCGTTCTGCAAGTTGTGGTAGTCGTTCTGCAAGTTGTGATAGTCGTTCTGCAAGTTGTGATAGTCGTTCTGCAAGTCATAGACACTGAGCCAAAGTTGTTGGAGCTGAATATCACAATGGTCACAAACCGGAGTATGGAGTTCGACTGACCCTTGCTGAGCACTCCCAGCTTCGACAGAACTATTGCTACTCGTCAAGGTCATAGCGCTTTCACTTCTGGATGACGCTGGTCGTGGAGCTTGAAGCTGGGTTCCAGAAGATGACCTCCAGTCTACCGAGACGTAAGCTTTAAATAAATCTACAAATAATGCAGTGGAAATCATGAGCTCGGCGTAGGAAGTTCCACTTACAAATATTATGGCACTCTTCTCTCCCATCGCCAATATGTTTTCTGTATTCCGCGCGCCACTTCTCAGGATCCCGCAAATTGCCTCGAGATGCATCATCTGTACAATTGCAATTTTTTTCAGGATGAACTCTTTTGATGTGGGTTCTACACATCATTAGTACTAGAAATTCTTATACATAAAAAAATGACGTGAAGATGCAGACAACAGAACACACCTTAGCTCCGATATGTAGGGGAATCCCGTCTCTTCGCATGTTCGATATCTGGGGTTCGCCCGACAATATGTGATTGGATCGTATCTGTGGAAGATGCAAACAAGTCTTCGTTTATTAGCCCTTGATGCTCCCCGCGATGGTGTCCCGTCGGGGCACGGGGACAAATGGTCGTCATCCTCATGTTGCTCATCATTGTGAGCCAAAGTCTTTCTCTTTTTCCAACCGCCTTGTGATTGGTTTTGTGAACCCGAATTTGTATTTCCAGATCTAGCTGGGCTGGTTGTAGGTCCAGAGCCGGCGCATTCGACGATGACGCTATTATCGAAGGCTGCCTCCTGCGACTGCTGGACATGGGGATGATTGTTGCGGAGATGTCGCAGTAAATTGTCTTGTCGTGTAAATTGACCTGAGCATGATGGGCAAATGTATTGCCTTTCCTTTGAATGCTTGGGGAGATGCCTTTTCAGATCCTTGGCCCAGGCGAACGTTGCTTGACAAATATTACAGGTGAATGCGGGAGCATGAGTTCGTTCGTGGTGACTGTAGTTGTGAGTGAAGGCTGGAAGAGCATGTATAGCGTGACAGGGTGGTGGTCATCATGGACTTACTGTAGATTTCTTCGCCCAGCAAAGGTCTTCCCGCAAGTTGCGCATCCATGGAGTGTACTACTGGTATCAATAACCTCTTCATCTCCAGAGAATGAATTAGTCTTCGCAGAAGAGAGTGTGCCTTGCCCACTGGTGACACTGAAGGCGCATACCGTGGTCCGATACTAGCCACCGGTCAGTGCGTACGATTCTGTTAGTAGGCCGAAGTTGCAAAATGTTGAACACAACTTGGATGGGTTCATAAGGACTTCCAACTGACCATTGGGAAAGAACCGCTAACGTCGGCCTTACCGAAACTGTCGCCATTTGTCGCCAACTCCGGGTCAAAACGTGAAGACCACGTAAGACTACCGGTAACCTTCGTCTTAGCCAACTCTTTGGTCAACAGAATCTCACTGACTCCAATTCTATCTCCGGCAACATATGCCCCAATATACCGGTCGTGGATAGGGTCAGCAAAGATTCCTAGGGCAAAATCCGTCAAGCATTGTGCGCGATAGGAGGTGATAGCTAATTTTGATAGGTGAGGGATAAGCACATTACTCCAGGATGAGACGCATTTCGAATCCAATTCGAATTTGTATGAACATCGGGACGGCTGTGGAGCGGACTGGCTATTGCTCCGGGAGCAGTGATCATCTGGCTCCAAGATGTGGCTGCTGCAAGTACTGGGATCGTTTGTACCATCGAGACTGAGGGTTGGGTTTGCTCCAATGTCTAGAAGAAGGTAGTGGTGAATTTCTAGAAAATGTCAATCAGTCAGCGGAAGTCCTGTGAAGAGGATAGAACCAAAAGATCAATGAGACAAGAATCAATATGAGTTCACGGTTTCGCTACGCTCCCTCTGGAATTGACCACAGCACGTCCAGAATCCAACGCAGGATGGAACTTTGATATGAGCTCTTGAGTTCTTAATGTCGTTTAGATTCTTGGAGTGTGTTGAACCCAGAGAAGCAAGATCCGGTTGCGGGTCTCTTCAAGAGATCCTATAGGTCTCAGCTCTACGTGGCTGGCACCCGTAAAGCTCAAGTCCAACAGTCCAACGAGTGTTGCCTAGCATCTGGAGGACGGAGACGGTTGTAGCCTCGCTCTCGGCAAAAACACGAATCACATACCTGGATGAATCAAAGGTGGCTCGCCGCTGCCTGCTTTGCCTGAGAACATGTTGTGCGAAGTTGTTTGCCCGGCGTGTGAGAATATGGATCACCGGAGCTCTATGTCTATCACCCCGATCTAGTGATGTTGGCCTGACGCGTTCTTCCTCTTTCCCAAAGTTATAATGTTATTCTTCCACAGAATCCAGCCTCAGAGTCGCTTGGAGGGGTGAAAGATCACAGATAGGCAAGCGGCGGAGAGCGAGCTCAAGGTGAAAGAACTATAACAAGCAGAATGAAGGACGACTGAAAAACATCACTTCGTAAAAGAGACCTCGGCTGCTGTACTTTGCTGTTAGCGTTGCACAACTTCCCTTGTCCTGGTACGTCTACCACCATTGTCGCTCTATCGGACCCCATCTACCTTCGCATCACCCGGCTTCGATGGTCAAAGTCCAGAGATTTAAAGTTCATGAATTAGAGGAGCCGTTTCTAGACCAGGGACATACCACAGGTAGAATTAGAAGTAATTTCTTTTGCTCGCGGATAGGCGTCTACGTGAAATTAGTTGTCAAAGCTGCTACAGGTACATGGGCGCGATTTTCAGGGTGCCGGCGTTCCCTGCCGTAGAGATTTCTTCTCTTTGGGCCATTGGAAAGATTAAAGAAAGAGGGTGAACTCGCTTAAGGGTCCCAATATATCAACTGCTACCCTTGAGACCAAAAGCTATGAAGACTCAAAAAATGGCGACAATCTGCTGTACAGCTTCAATGTTAGGGTGATAGATATTTCCTGAAGGTGGTACATTTAGTGTTGTTCGCGAGCTGCAGCAAGACTGAACGGCTTGGATCGTCAGCCACCATATCCTAAGCGCGTGACTGGGAGCCAGAAGAGCCGCAACGGAAGCCTCTCGACGCTGCTGGCAAGTATCTATCAAAATCCAGAAATGGTTTCTCCTACGATTGAAAGGTGACCAGAAGCACGGAAGATCAATTTGAGGTGATTTGGCAAATTTTTGCGGGGATAACAATTGAGGTTATCGCGGACTGAAATGTCTAGTGAGGGATTATTATAAAGACGACAAAAACGAAGACTGACTCAGAATAGACTGCGTCATCCCACACAGGGGTTTAACACACCAAGTTTGAACATCGTATAGAGGTCTGAATACGGTCTCACCTTCCTTCATTTCCGAGTCCACTATGCGGCTCATAATTTGACATGTTGCTTATGAAATGGGCAATTGCTTACCGTACAATGAGAGAACTATTCATAAGCACGAACATTTGATACGCGAGGGATGAGGTTCTTATTATTTGAGGTGGATTTAAGGGCTAACTACCAGGATCCGCGGGTTTGTCGTACCGTTATGTCCCGACTAGCTCTTTTCTCGAGCAATGCGCATGACGAAATAACAAATTCGTACAACCAACAGATGCAGAACAAAATGTGACAACATTCTCACAGCCATCAAGGACATTCCAGGTTCTGTTACGGAAACAGAAGAAACCAATTAAGACCGATTTCGCAGTTATCATGCACAGCGGCAAAATATCATTGGAAGCTTCAAGGCTTGCGCAATTTTGCTATCCTGTTGAATTTTTACACGTAGTGGCAGAGTGCCTGTGAGTCGCACGGGTTCAGCAGCTTAGTTAGGGCAGAGACGTACGACTTTCAAAAGGATCGATCCAGTTGGACAACCACTGGACCAGTAAATTTACATAGTCTTCCAGTTAGCCTGTACTGGTGACAGAAACACGAAAGTGGATCAGAAACTTATCACCGGTCGCATCACCAGAAGACTGGAACTCTATCCCTAAAACTAATCATATGTACTTTAGCCGATAACTCATCATTTCCGTGCTATTATCTTTAGATAGTAATACCCTTGAGTGAGCCACTTGGCGTGAAAGAGTGCTTTGATTTCCTGTCATCAGTTACTCCCAAAGTGACCGTTGTCCAAGGTGTGTGCGGATTCTGGTCGGTTAGCTGAGAAGCCATTGGCCTCAAGATTGGATTACCGCCGCCAGTGAGTTCAATCTGCCTCGAGAATAGAACATGATTGAATGATAAGGAATGTTGGTTGGAATGTTATGCTTTGCGGAAAACAAATGCCTCGGGCTGGGCGGTCGTTGTGGCGCCGCGATCTGGCGCGTTGCTGTTTACGCACCGAAATCTGCATCAACACCGCAATCATCACGATTCCGCCACATTCAACCGGGCGGTGGATACTAACCAACAAGGACTCATTCGGCACTCAGGGCAATGACTTGACGCCCGCCAGAAGACTGCCCCCACACACCTCGCCGCCGGTAACCGAGCGCAGTCGTAAATCTCGCTCTTGCTATCAGTCACTTCTGGTAAGCAGCTCCTCTCAAATCGAGCGCGGCCATGACGCTCTTCGGTCCGCCGTCAGGTCCGCTGACTTGGAGCAGTAAGAGCGAAGACTCAGGCCGCAAAATGGAAAACTATGACAAGTTGGAGAAGATTGGGGAAGGTAAGTCGTTCCGCAGTCTTGAGTTCCTCTGCTGACACCAATGTCGCAGGCACGTATGGCGTTGTATACAAGGCTCGAGACCTCTCCACCAAGGACCAGCGCGTCGTCGCCCTCAAAAAGATCCGTCTCGAGGCCGAAGACGAGGGCGTTCCAAGCACTGCCATCCGCGAAATCTCTCTGCTAAAGGAGATGAACGATCCCAACATTGTCCGCCTGCTCAACATCGTTCACGCCGACGGCCACAAGCTGTTCCTCGTCTTTGAGTACCTCGATCTCGACTTGAAGAAGTACATGGAAGCGTTGCCGGTGAGCCAAGGGGGTCGCGGCAACCCTTTGCCAGAGGGTGCCGGCCCGCTGCAGCATCTCGGCTTGGGCCCGGACATGGTGAAAAAGTTCATGAGCCAATTGATTCAAGGCATCCGATACTGCCACGCACATCGCGTCCTGCATCGTGACCTGAAGCCGCAGAACCTGCTCATTGACAAGGAAGGGAACCTGAAGCTGGCAGACTTTGGTCTTGCTCGTGCGTTTGGCGTGCCATTGCGGACATATACACATGAGGTGAGAACAGGCGGCCCCAGTATCACGGAGAGATATACTGACTGTACACAGGTTGTCACTCTATGGTATCGCGCTCCCGAGATTCTCCTTGGTGGTCGCCAGTACTCGACTGGCGTTGATATGTGGTCCGTCGGTTGCATCTTTGCGGAAATGTGTACCCGCAAGCCTCTTTTCCCAGGCGACTCTGAGATTGACGAAATCTTCAAGATCTTCCGGTAAGTTCGCGTCAACGGGACCTCCTTGGCTGCTCCTTTTCAAACATCGCGTTTCACCCACAAGATTCAGGACTTTGCACTAACATCTACGCAGTGTCCTCGGCACTCCCACTGAAGACGAGTGGCCCGGTGTGCAATCCTTTCCAGACTTCAAGTCGTCTTTCCCCAAGTGGCAACGCAACTACGCACAGCCCCTCGTCGCAAGATTGGACGAAGATGGCCTGGATTTGCTCGACGGCCTTCTAGTCTACGATCCAGCCAGCCGCATTTCTGCCAAGCAAGCCTGCAGTCATCCATACTTCAATAACGGCGCCGTGGGCAGCAATGGCTTCTCGTACACGCAACAGCCAAAGACGAATGGCTTTCACTAAGCTTGACAGCATTTTCTTACATGATTCCCTTCAACGCGACCCTGACCAGCGTTTTGGGTGTACTATACGGGATTACGACGGGCATCAGACACAGTAACGGCGTTTAGGCTAGGAGTCGGGCTAGCAATTTTTGGAGGACTTCCACGAGTGAAACATTTTGAGGTCAAGGACTGCGAGTATTGCATACCTCCCATAGATGGCAATATTGACGTGGTGTTTAATGCTGTCGACCTGATCGCGTTGTCTCGTGACCGCGCGACCTGTCCCTTTGTCGAATCCCCACACCCATCTTGGTCGACTGCAAATGTGAATACTTTCAAAACGGTCCCATGCCTCCCACACCATCCGCTTCTGCCACGCATTCGCCGCGTCTTGTCCTGTACCAACAGACCCATCACACCAAAGACGGCGAACCAATTTCCATCCTCCCGCTGGTCATCAAAGGCACTGGCATCACCCACCTTTACATTGCAGCCATCCACCTCAACGATCCTCCAGGACGCATTACGCTCAATGAAGATCCTCCAGACCATCCAAAGTTCGATCAGTTATGGGGAGAGGCAAAATGGCTGCAAGGCGCCGGGGTGAAAGTGATGCTCATGCTAGGCGGAGCGGCCCAAGGAAGCTTTGCAAGATTGTCCGGGCCTGATGCCTCTGTATGTTTGAAGACTCACCATTGGAGCCAAACTCCGTGGTGAAAGCTAACAATCGTCCGCCCAAAGTTCGAAGCTCACTACCAACCTCTCGCTCAGCTCATCCGAGGTCGCCGGCTGGACGGCATAGACCTTGACATCGAAGAACCTTTCCAACTTCCCGACCTCGAACGCCTCCTCCACCGTCTAAAATCCGACTTTGGACACTCCTTCATCATCACACTCGCACCCGTCGCCCCCGCCCTCATCCCTCTAAAACCATTCCTCACTAGCCTCTGCCGCAAACTCCTCAACCCGTCCTCCTACAGCAACCGCAACCTCCCGGAAATCATAAAAGCCTTCCTGAAACCAGGCATCCTCACGTCGCGCACCCACCTCAGTGGCTTCAACCACTTTGCCCTCGAGTCCTCGCCCGCCGGCGCCCTGGTCTCGTGGTACAATGTGCAGTTCTACAACGGCTGGGGCGACGCATACGACACGAGACTTTACGATCTGATCGTCAGCACGGGCTGGAAACCGCACCGGATCGTGCTTGGGGTGTTGACCAACCCGGGCAACGGCGCGAGCGGCTATGTGCCGTTGGAGAGGCTGAAAAGCGTGGTTGACGGCTTGTGGGGAAGGTATGGGGCTGAGTTCGGAGGTGTGATGGGGTGGGAGTACTTTAACGCGGGACTTGGCGAGGAAGAGGCGAGAAGAGATGGGCTTGAGGAAGGGCCGTGGGAGTGGGTTAGGCGAGTGGGCAGCGTGTATTTGTCGACGTCTCTGTCGGCGCCGCGGCCGGAAGCAGCCACGGCGGGAGCGTCGACAGTCGCCGATATTGTGGCTGGACTGAGCAGTTTGCAGGTGCCAGGCAACATCACTAGTGGTGCGGGTGGTGAAGCATCTTCCGCGCCTCAACACGCTGCTGCGATTCCTGCCGCGGAGAGCCAGAGTGGAGGCAACATGGAGGAAGCAGGCGGGACTGGTGACTCTGGAGACTTCCCTGAAGAACACATTCAGCGCCTGGTGGAGCTCGGATTCGAGCGCGTTGAAGCCATAGCTGCGCTGGAGGCCATGGGTGGAGACGTGGACCGTGCGGCCGAGTTGCTATATGGTGATTGACAAGACAGGCACAACAATATGAATCTCTCCAGATATGGCACGGATGATGTTGCATAGTAGAGGGGGTAATGAGTACAATTATATATTATCATGAATGCTCGCTGCGCTCCTGCTATTCTGGAGTTGTGGTCTATCTTGAAATCGGGAAGCCTTTTTTGGTCGTTTTGCGCGAGTCGCAAGCTCTTCCACGTCCTTCACGTGGCGGCCGTTTCTCCTTAGGTCGTTGCGATGAAATTGAAATCAAATATGAAAGCCTCTGATAAGCGTCTCTCACCTCGGTCTTCTCTTTGGAGTTTCCTCTGAATTCCTTGCTCGCTTTTATCGCCCCTTGTTGACCCACGCTCTGCAAACGAGTTCTCCAGCTCGGCGTCCTTGATTGAAAAAGATGAGCACGGCGCATTCGTCTTCGATGTGTCTTCGTTGGCCGCACCCAAAATAATGTCTTGAGCCAACTCTAATCCACGTGTCGCTGCGCTGTCCGACGCAATAATAGGCTTTGCAATAGAAACACATTGCCGGGCTGTCCTCCGGTCCTGCCCCTTTTCAAGACAGTCAACTGATCCCCTATCGAGGTCGCATCATGTTGTAGCCTCTTGATTATTGTGCTAGATTCAGTAAAATCTTTCGTCCTGGTTCCTTCAAACATTATCTGCGTCATCGAGAACGGGTTTGCTGCTTTCTCCTGCTTCTGTAGTTCTACCGTCCTACGATCGACAGGCGGTCTTCATTTGTTGATGAAACCGCACGATCTTGAGCCTGCTTTTACTCTGACAATATTTTCAACCCAATAAGCTCTCGTCATTGAAATACCTCATAGCCTATTACGGGTCCTCTCACCATCTCCCTACTCCATTTCGTCAGCTCAGCATTCCTTACCGTCATTGTCTTTGCCAGCTAATTCGAGATCTCCTTGGCTTGCGCATAAAACCGCATTATCAAATTCTCCTCAATCTCCTTCTACTCAGCCGTCTTGACTCTCTCATAGGAGAGCTGACCAAAAATCGCCTAACCGGATATCGTGATCTCTACTTGGCACACCACGGCCGATACTGACCATAAGGACGATTATAGCATTGGGGAAGTTGTGTAGCATATCGCTTGCGACACTTGCGGCAGAGGCTGTGCCATACTCTCCGTTCCGGCCGCGGTGCAAAGCTCCTCGAGCTTACGGTGACGAGAAGAGTTGCACATACATGGTTATAGACAGTGCTGCTGTCTGGGGGAGTGGTGGCAAGTTTTCGTTTCCGTAGAGGGAACTTCTAGAGGCGTCAGGACTAGATGAGGAGTATGTGTTTCGGAGACGGTGGAGTAGTAAGCGCTGGCGCAAGCTGGACTGTAGGAAGCCGTGGCGGTGGGCTGGGGGCCTTCATTGGGAACGGTACTGAGACTGGTGTCGTTGGTTT
>Ga0335075_10014729_pt1 | contig 11728 bp, 5 predicted proteins | sample Lox_Sample_24_FD_206723 | JGI IMG/M metagenome (GOLD analysis project Ga0335075, IMG submission 206723) | Soil microbial communities from Loxahatchee National Wildlife Refuge, Florida, United States - Lox_Sample_2.4 | ecosystem: Environmental > Terrestrial > Soil > Wetlands | place: USA: Florida...
CATACCCGTTCCCTCAAAGAGCAGAGCCCGACCGTCATCTTCGATTCCCGGCAAAAGCGCCAGCACCCCATAACTGCGGCGGAATCCATCGGAGATCGTATCGCGATAAATCGCCGCCTCGCCCTTCGCGGGATGTTTGTTGACGACGTATCCTTCCGAGGCCTTCCAATCCCAGTTGACATCGAAATTCAAGTGCTGCGAAAAGAGTTCAACCCAGGGGTTGGCTCCTATCCCGCCTATCAGGATGACATTACTGCTTTTAAGGTCAGCGATGCGCAGGACGCGCGCATTGCGGGTCTCGACGTTCACCTTGGCGGCCTCCGGCAACCGCCCCAGCCGCATCGCCAGGTTGAGGTCAGCGCTGCTGGTGTATTGGTGAGCGGCGAACCAATCGGAAGTCAATGGCGCCCCTCCAATATGGGGGCTGTATTTCTCCAGGTAGCTTCCGCTGAGGTATTCGTCAAGAGGAATCGCCGTTTGGGTAAGCTCCTGATACAGGACCAGCGCATCGTCGGATGGGACGATGATGACGGAACGTCCGGGAGCAAAGATGCTGGACCACAGAGCGTGCGATGGCTCCTGAGTCCGGTTATTCAGCCAAAGATAGCCGGCAGACAGTGCCGCCAGAACGATCATGACCCCTGCGGCAAGGTTGATCGCCTTCCGGTGTGACCTGCGTCTGGCCACAACCGGCGGCGCGGCCGTTTCTTCCACCGTTGCCGGCGCCTGAATCACGGCTGGCTTCGGTGATATTTGCGGAGCGTGGATTGTGCCGCCGAAGGCCGCATTGCGTGGCTCGAAGACCGGAACATACCCCCCTTTCGGGATCGAGATCACCATCTCGGAATTCGGGCACTCATGCTCGAAATATTCCTCCAGCCGCAGACGCAGGAGACGAGCCTGGGTCCGCACGATGCTGTCATCTGAAGCACTGTAAGATGGTGAGCGGGAAAAAACGTGGATGCCGATCTGCTGCTCATTGAGCTCGCGAGCTTTGCCCTCGATCGTGCGAAGACAGATGAACTCGAGGAACTTTGTGAGCCTCGCGGACTTGGCGAAAGTACGAGAGGCCAAGACTCGCTGCAGAAGCTCCATCCGCTCGTCGACGATTCCCTGAGCGTCCTGGCCCGAAGAAGGAAGGCCTTGAAGCGGCTTGGAATTCATCTCAATCACGGTCCGGTCCTGTCAAGATGATAGCCGATGCCCAACGGAAGACAGACATCCATGGTCGGGTCCGGGCGGCTGGCGGTTCCGCCGCTGGCTATATTTCAGAGAAAGACCCAGGGACGAGATGAACAACATGCGGAACGAAAGCTGTGCCTGGAACGCCGCACTCCGCGCACTTTGCGTCGTTTTCATGGCGGTCTGCTGCCTTGGTGCTTCTCCTGCAAGGACCGGGTCGGCGACAGGCGCCACTGCCTCAACTCCCGGTTATTCTCAACGGGCAGCGTACGGCATCCAAACCCTGCAGGGCTGGTATCTTCAGAATTCGGGACTCTATCAAAAGCCAACCGACTGGTGGAACTCCGCCAACGCAATCACCGTCCTCGTGGATTACTCCAGGACAACCGGCGCCACGCAATACCTCAGCGCGGTTACAAACACCTTCGAGAAAGCAAGCAGGACCTACGGCGTCACCAACTTCATCAATGACTCGAACGATGACGAGGGGTGGTGGGCTCTCGCCTGGATCGATGCCTACGATCTGACCGGAAGATCCGCCTACCTGACGATGGCCCAGACCATCTTTGCCGACATGACAACGCAGTGGGATACGACAACATGCGGCGGCGGGGTTTGGTGGAGCAAAGACCTGAAGAACTCTCCCTACAAGAACGCGGTGACGAATGAGCTGTTTCTCGACATCGCCGCATCTCTCGCGAATCGCGCCCTCGATAAGACCAGGAAAGAAGAATATGTCTCCTGGGCGGAGAAGGAATGGAAATGGTTCCGCGCTTCCGGAATGATCAACTCCACCAACCTGATTAACGACGGCTTGAACGCGAAGAACCCCGCGGCCTGCATCAATAATCAGGGAGCAACGTGGACCTATAATCAGGGGGTCATTCTGGGCGGCTTAGCTGAACTCTATAAGGCCGATCGGGACCGAGGCCTGATCTCTGAAGCGCAGGCAATAGCCGGCGCGACGATGACAAAGCTGGTGACGCCGTCCGGTGTTCTCCAGGAGCCCCCGGGCGAGGGGCCTGATCTGCCGCAATTCAAAGGCATCTTCATGCGAAATCTGGCCCGTCTATACCGGGTCGCGCCTGAGGAAAAATACAAAAGGTTCGCCGACATCAATGCGGACAGCATCTGGAACAACAACCAGGGAATCAACCATCAGTTCGGCGAGCACTGGCAAGGGCCGTTTGACTCCGCCGATGGCACGCGGCAAACCGCAGCGCTGGATGCACTGCTTGCCGCAGCAGAGATGCAATGACTCCATTTGTATGCGTGTCCGCTGCGAGCCGGCCATTTCGCGGCCGATGAGGGGATGATTCCAATAAAGTCCTCTACAATGAAGACAGAAGCGAAGTTCTGATCATCGAGTGGGCTTTTGTGGCTGGTGCCGCGGCGGCATGTGCATGTCGCCATCAAAAGTCCAACGCAATCGGTGTAGGCAGCTGCATCCTCAACCTGACCACCGTGCAACGGTGGGAAATGTCCAATTACAGCAGGGCGGAAGCACGGCGACGATACCCTATGTCATCTCAGAAAAAATTACACGAGCTGATTCGGACGGAACTGCGAGATGTGAAATTTATCGTGGTGTCAAACCGCGAGCCCTATATCCATAACTGGAAGGGAGATCAAATTGTCTGCACGCGGCCGGCGGGTGGTTTGGCGACTGCCATCGATCCGATCATGCGCGCGTCCGACGGAGTTTGGATAGCGCACGGCTCCGGCAATGCAGATGCCCAAACAGTAGATGGATCTGATCGCATAGCGGTTCCTCCTGAGAATCCTTCGTATAAGCTGCGCCGGGTCTGGATCGAGGATCGCTTGCAGCATGAGTATTATTTCGGTCTCTCGAACGAAGGGCTCTGGCCTCTTTGCCATATCTCCTTCACGCGGCCCATATTTCGCCCCCGCGATTGGGAGAGCTATAAGAAGGTCAATCGACTGTTTGCCGAAGCAGTACTGGATGAGGCGGGCGATGACCCGGCGTTTGTTTTTATTCAGGACTATCACTTCGGACTTCTCCCCCGGATGCTCAAGGAACGCAATCCGAAGCTGATCGTCGCGCAGTTTTGGCATATTCCCTGGCCCAACCGGGAAGCCTTTCGAGCCTTTCCATGGAAAGAAGAGCTTTTAGACGGCCTGCTGGGAAATGATCTACTGGGCTTTCAACTGCGCTACCACTGCACGAATTTTCTCGAAACTGTTGATCGCAACATTGAAGCGTTGGTGAATACCGAGCAATCCAATGTCAGCCGTGATGGCAGGAGCACACTGGTGCGGCCCTTTCCTATAAGCATCGACTTTGATGCGCACGCCAAGAGCGCTTCCGGCAGCGAGGTCGAGGCCGAAATGGATTGGTGGCGCGAGACACTGCAATTGAACACCTCTCGCGAGGAAATCCTCGGTATCGGAATTGACCGCATCGACTACACGAAAGGCATTCCTGACCGCTTGCTCGGCTTCGATTCATTTCTCGACGCACACCCTGAATATCGCGAGAAAGTACGATTTATCCAGATCGGCGTTCCCAGCAGGGTGGAGATCGCCGAATACCAGACACTCAATGGCGAGCTGGACAGGCTGGTTGAAACAATCAATTCAAAGTGGTCGACAGAGTCATGGACCCCGGTAGTTTTTCTTAAGCAATATTTCAGTCCGCTTCAGCTCATGGCGCTCCACAGGCTCGCACACTTTTGTGTCGTGACATCGTTACATGACGGCATGAATCTGGTGGCCAAGGAGTACGTCGCCAGCCGATTCGATGAAGATGGAGTCCTGATCTTAAGTCGATTTACGGGCTCTGCACGCGAATTGCAGGATGCATTGCTGGTCAATCCCTTCGCAATCGGTGAGATTGCCGACGCGATAGCCTCAGCTGCAAAAATGAGCGCCGAGGAAAGAGGTAAGCGCATGCGCCGCATGCGCCGAGCAGTCGAGGAGAATAACATCTACGACTGGGCAGCCAGAATTCTCTCGATGCTCTTAAGATTTGATCTGCCCGACTCAAAATCAGAAGATCAAGTTGATGCCGGAGAAATGGCCCTGTGACAGACTCCACGCCACCTCGTCTACTCTTGGAGCATCTGGACGAAGTAAAGTACGCCTTGCGGTCCGCGCGGCATGTTTTCCTCGTGCTGGACTTTGACGGGACGATTGCACCCATTGTCCAAACCCCGGAACTGGCCCAACTCCCGGAGGACACGCGATCGATTCTCAACTGCCTCAATGGCGAGCGGTTTGTAACGCTCGCCGTCGTCAGTGGTCGAGCCCTTGCCGATGTGAGACGGAGAGTTGGAATCGACCTTATTTACGCCGGCAATCACGGCCTTGAGATCGAAGGCTCGGGGATTTCCTTTCGATATCCCGGCCTGGTAGTAACGGAATCAATTCTCGGCACAATCGCTTCAGGCCTTGCAGCAGCTCTCCAATCGGTCGAGGGCGTCCTCATCGAAAATAAAGGGTCGACACTGAGCATTCATGTTCGGAGAGTAGATGAGGCTGAAGTCCCGCTCGTTTGCGAGGCAGTCGAGTCGGCCTGTCTCCCGTTTCAGGGTTCGGTGGAGTTGCACAGCGGAAAAAAAATCTTCGAAGTCAGACCGAAGGTGGATTGGAATAAAGGGAAGGCCGTGGAGTGGATACTCCGGCAACTGGATATCGACGGCACTCTCGCCATCTGTATAGGAGACGATAAGACTGATGAGGACATGTTCCGAGCGTTGCCCTCATCATTGTCGATAAAGGTCGGCAGTGAGCCGACGGCAGCCCGGTATCGTGTTTCAGATACGAATGAAGTGCGCATCATCCTTCATGAGATGGCAGCCAATTTACCACCAGAAGTTCCCCAGGAGAGCGACGCGTCTGCCGGAGGTCGCTGACGAGGGATATTTTGTCAGTCAAGGTGTTTGCGTCTTGAGAGTCACCTCGAAGCTGACCATAGCTAGCGCTCACCTTTAGCCGGCGTCAACCGCGATACAGCCAAGGACCATGGCGCCCGCAATCAGCCAGGAACACAAGATTGCGCGTAACGCGACGTTTTAATAGCTGAAGTCTGCCTGCATCATTCGATCACCGGGAGGCCAATCCCCGGCATTGACGGCCCACAACTCTGGGTCCGTTCTGCACATCTTCTCTTACGACGATTTCTCAAAAAGACGGGCTAAAGCCAACCAGTAAGCGCTGTCCGTTTTAACGCGCGTACCGCTATGCGAACCTTTCCGCGTATTTATCGCTTTTAGATCGAGTACAAACGTGAAATGGAAGATTCAAATAGTGAATTTCGTATTGACATGAATATTTGTGCGTTTATAGGATTCGCCGGTTGAGAATTCCGACCCGTGTCTTCATTTGGGAGGCTTGCAGGATGAATCTTGTACGACACCGCAATATCGTTGATCTGGCCCTCAGGGTGGCTATATTGTCAGCACTCGCGATTCAAGCAATCTACCCTGCTCATCCCGCCTTGGCGCAAAACTCATCCGCGGCCGTTACCGGGACGGTTGTCGATTCTTCGGGCGCGAAGATTCCTGGTGCAAAGGTCCTACTTAAGAATGTCGCAACAAATGTTGTGCGCGCGAGCGTTTCTAACGATGCGGGCGACTATAGCTTTGTGAGCGTACCGCCGGCAAGATATACACTTATCATCTCGGCAACGACCTTCCAGGCGGAGACGATTTCACCATTCGATGTGGCAGTGGCCCAGGTGGTGAACATCCCGGTAACTTTGAAGCCGGGCAACGTAAACACGGTGGTCACGGTTTCGGCGAGTGGAACACAGGTTGAATCCACGACATCGCTACTTGGTACCGTGATTGGCTCCAAAGAAGTGAATACTCTTCCCCTGAACGGGCGCAATTTTACCCAGTTACTGGAGCTCACCCCCGGCGCAACTCCGATCAGCGTGGCGCAAAACAGCACCAGCGGCAATACGGCAGAAAACTCGACCTCGCAGTATATGTTTCCCTCCATCAATGGACAGAGGAATCGCGATACCACTTACTTGGTCGACGGTCTGAACGATAACAACAGCTGGTACAACACCTATGCTGTACCGCCGATTATTGATACGGTTCAGGAGTTCAAAATAGCTTCTGGAACCGATGCATCTTATGGGCAGGTCACTGGCGGCATCGTGAACGTGATCACGAAGGCGGGCACCAACGATCTCCATGGCACAGCATGGGAATTTCTCCGTAACAACGATTTCGACGCCAAGACATACTTCCCCTCCGCTTCCAATCTTTATCACGAGAATCAATTTGGAGCGCAGGTCGGGGGACCGGTGATCATCCCCCACTTGTACGACGGGCACAATAAAACTTTCTTTGAGTTCGGATTCGAAGGTTTCAGATACAGCAAGGCATCCCAGTCCTACTATCTTCAGCCGACCGCGGCGCAGCTTGGTGAATCCACATGGGGCGGCCCACAAAACCTCCCCTATGGCGACTTCAGCAGCGCTACCACCGGAATTCCCGGCTGCGGCAATACCGCCAGCACCAGTACTGCCAAATGCCAGTTGTACGACCCCACCGGCGATCACAATGCAAGCTCGAATCGCCCAGCGTATGTCGGCAATCAGATCCCGGTGTCCGAAATGGACCCATATGCAGTGAAGTTCATCAATTCCATTTTCAGCGCCCCGATTACTGTCCCGGGATTTGCTCCCACCACTTACAACGGCGAGATTACTACCCCAGCCCGGCAGGCGACCTACAACTACTCCATCCGTTTCGATCAGCACATCGGCACCAGAGATTTTATCTTTGCCAAGTTCGCCGATTGGCAGGAGGACAACTCAGGGCCTTCCAGTATTCCACACCTCTTCTCTGATACGCTGCTGCTCGCGCAGCAGTACGGCATAAACTGGCTGCACATCTTCAGCCCGACGTTCACCATGCAGGCGCAATACGGCAAGACGCATGTGGAATACAACAGTCTCACCCAGTTCGACATTCCGAATATCGCAAACATATATGGACTGTCTCCGGCTTTCTCGCAAAGCTTCATCGGCGGTATCACAATCCTGCCGACTTTGGCCATTACGGGAGGCTTTTCGGGAGGAGAGGTGAACAGCCCTTCTCCGAACGAGGGCGACACTCATGAGTGGCTGGGCTCGGTCACAAAGATCATGGGGCGGCATACGATTCAAGCTGGCGGAGGCTGGGACGAAATCAATTACGGAGAGTTGATTCGCCAGGGCCAGATCAGCTTCACCGGAGCTTCAACCGCCAACTTTGTCGGTAACCCAGGCTCAACCGTTGCCACGGGTCAGTCAAGTCAGTCCGGATACGGGCTCGCCGACTTTTTGCTTGACCAGCCCAACATTGCCACTAAGCGCAATGTTGATGTCACACTCCGGCCTGGTGGCATCGGCAGCGCTTTTCTCCAGGATAGCTGGAGGGCGACCGCGAACCTCACGGTCAACTATGGTCTCCGCTACGACCGGACAGCAATTCCGCAGTTCGGGACTGATGCCACGATCGGGCAGCAGGGAAGCATCGAGACCGGCGACTTCGACTTCAACACCGGCAATTACATTCTCCAGGTGGCGCCGCCAACCTGCGCAGATCGCGGCCACGCGCCCTGCCTGCCATCCGCGGTTCTTCCGGCGCACGTTGTGGTCGCGCTCAACAAAAAAATTCTCAAGAGTACCAAGACAAACTTCGGGCCTCGCTTTGGACTTGCCTATCGCGTAAATAGCGGGCTTGCACTTCGCGGAGGCTTTGGCATCACTTATAACAACTGGGCGGCTGCTACCCAGTTACCGCAAAACTATCAGGGCTCATGGCCAGACATCGGCACGCTTGAGTCCGACAGCCTCAACACCCCCGGCTCTGCAGTCTATACGCCAGCGCAGAATCCCTTTGGCACAAGTTCCGCAGACTTTCCCGTAGCAACGCCTTTCACCTCCGGCAATGTGAATTATTTTGTCGATCCGGAGATGAAGAACCCCTATACCGAGCAGTGGAACGTGGGTTTCGAACAACAACTCGGCCAGCACACTATCGCGTCAATGAACTATGTAGGCTCGGAGTCGCACCGGCTGGACATTGGAGGCTACTACAACACGGGAACGCTCTCCACCACCCCTTTCGCCACCCGCCAGAAAGAGTACGCGGCAAATCCGACTGTTAATTACACGGGCCAGCCCTTTCCTTACACCGTGCCAAACCGTTGGGATCGAGGCACAGGCAGCGGGTCTTATCATGCGCTGCAGACGTCGCTCACTCGGAGAACCTCAAACGGTCTCGCCTTCAACGCGGCTTACACCTGGAGCAAGGCAATCGACGAAGGTATGTCGGAATACTTTGGTGCAGGCACGGGGGCATCGCTCGAAGATCCCTACAACCCCCGCGGTAGCCGAAGTGTTGCTGGGTTCGATATCCCACAACTCCTGACCCTCGGCCTGGTGTATGCGGTTCCGGTCGGCCGGAACAGTGATCACTCCTCTGGAAACCCGGTCGTTGACTATATTTTGGGAGGCTGGGAAGTGGGTACGATCTACGTCATGCGTTCCGGACAAAACTTCTCGGTCTCTTCCGCAGGCGACATTGGAAATACAGGCAATGCCAGCACCTATGAGAGAGCTAACCAGATTGGTAGTGCTTATCTTGCGCATCGCAGTCAGAGCGAGTGGTTTAATACCGACGCGTTCACTACGCCTGCCAGCGGAACATTGGGCGACTCTGGTCGCAACATCCTCAAAGGGCAAACATACAACCAGATGGACGCATCACTAACCAGGCTGTTTCCGATTCACGAGTCTTTGAATTTTCAGCTGCGAGTGGACGCGTTCAACGCCCTCAATCACCCGGTGCTGAATTATCCAGCGGCCGCAACGACTACGCCTGCAACCTTCGGCCAGGTCACCAGCGTAGCAACCGGAAATACACAACGGCTTCTACAATTCTCGGCGAAGATTGAATTTTAATTGACTGTTTAATTCCTCCTGGGAGGGTGGGCTAAGTTCCATCCTCTTTCTTTTGAGGCAAGCGTAATTTCATCCGTGCGGCCGATGTGAACAATCTGCTGCTCAGGTAACCTGCAGAAATGCAGGCGGCATCCCATCGGTCTCCGCGCTAATGATTGAGGGCTCACGTCCGGAAGAGATGGAAAGCGCGGCGCGGCCATTGTAGAGCTCGATGACACGCGAACCCGTGCTCGTTCCCATATTGTCGTTGAGTCGTCCAGCACCCGCGATCCGGAAGCGCACACGATTGCGTGCTTCAAGACATGGTGTTCCATGTTGATCGACGATGGTCACTTCGACTATCACCAGTTCTGAGGACCGCGACTTCTCCACCAGCTTCAGTTCAGCTGGAGCTTCCCACGGTGTGGTCTGATAAGAAAAAGTAACCTGGTCCGTGACCGTTGCTGAGCCTCTTCGGGCAACTGCACGAAGGACATTCGCTCCTGCGGCGAAGGGAATGGTCCAACGCAATCCTGCACAGGGGAAGTCCTGCGAATTGCGCTTCCGGGTGTCGCACGATTTTCCATTCAGAAAGAGCTCCGTGGAATCGCAGTTGGAATAGACACGCACCAGGCGAGGCTCGCCGGGTTTGCCCCAGCGGATAGGCCAGGAATGCCCGTAGATGTGCACCATTGGCTGCTCGGCCCAATAAGACTGAAAGACGAAGTAGCCTTCTTTCTTTGTGAGGTCGCGCTCGACCAATCCCTTTTGATTCACGCGTGGAATTGGATTCTCAATGCGCTCCGGAGTGCTAAAGTCTTTAAATATCCACTGGGCTGACCCGGCGAACCACGGTAGGGTCTCCTGCACCTTGAGGTACCAGTCATATAGATCGCAGGCATAGGTCTCCGACCAGTCGCCATATTTCACAAGCGGGAGCTTAGAGGGCTGCGCTTCTGAACCAGCAGAAAGAAACGGAGCATAGGCCTCGCCGTAAGGTTGCTCTGCGTGGCGCCGGGCGTGACAATCCGCACCCCACTCCATATGCAGGAAGTGGCGAGTCTTGTCGCGGTGATCCAGGAGCGCTTGCTCATACTCCTGATATCTACCGCTATACCAGCCCATCCAGATTGAAGGGGAGTAAACGTCTGGAATTGTTTGCGCGGGTGCACAGCGGCGAAAGCTTGTGAATCGCGATGGATCGAGAGTGTGGGCAAGATCTTGCAGTTGCTGCATGAACTCGGGCACTGTGAGCTGACCGTCTCCCGGATAAATATTCGGCCAGTCTTCTTCGTTGCCGAGACTCCAGAACACGATCGACGGATGATTGTAATGCTGTTCGATCATGGCTTGAAGCAGGTAACGAGTGTTGGTACGCATTTGTTGGTCACCCACGCCGGCGCGGCACCAGGGAAGTTCCTCCCAAACAATGAGGCCGAGTTCGTCGCAGAGATCAAGCACCAGCGCTGACTGGGGATAGTGTGCAAGGCGGATAAAATTCGCCCCCATCTCGCGAATCATCTGCAACTCCTGCCTCGTGATGTCGTCAGGAACCGCGGCCGCATATCCGGCATGGTCTTCATGTCGCTGCGTGCCGCGCAGGAAGAGCTTTTCGCCGTTCAGCATGAAAGGGCCATGTTCCACAAACTCGATGTGGCGTAGACCAAAACGCTGCAGGCAATTCTGTTCTCCATATCTACTGCGAACAGTGACCTGACATTGATAAAGCGACGGAGCTGATGGAGACCATAGCTGCGGGCGCGAAACAACGAATCGCGCGAGCTCACGCGATCCTTGCCACGGCTGCAGTTGAGCAATGCCGCGATGGATCGCGGCTCCATCGGGAGCAGCGACGGAAATCTCTAGATCAATTGCCTCTGCGATTGACCGCGGGTTATACAGACGCGCCTCCACCGAACATTGCGCGGGCTGTCCAGGCGCGACGTCAGTTTTGATATGAAGCAGTTCGATAGACACCGCGGGCACGTAGACGATGCGCAGGTGACGGTAGATACCACCGTAGAGGTTGAAGTCACTAACGTCCGACGGAATCGTCTGGAGATCCCGGGAATTGTCACAGAGGATGGACAAAAGGATTTCGTCATCGCTGTTCTTTTGGGCATCCGTGATGTCAACCACGAACTCGTTATATCCACCGGTGTTGTGACCCATTTCCGTGCTGCCAACATAAACTGTTGTGCGCTGGCCTGCCCCTCCAAAGTGAAGCAGGCTTCTTCCATCCGGATAAGGATTGACGACCTTGATCTTGGCGCGATACCAGCCCTGACCGCGGTACGCCGGAGTATCCGGATCACACGCATCGTAGTGATTGAAGCAGTGCGGAAGCTGGACTGCATGCCAGCCGTCGGTTTGTAGGTTCCATATCTCCCACGGACCGCCAAAGCTCTGTCTGTTGAACTCCCATCCGGTATCAAGAAATCGCGCTGATGCGGACGACCCGGCATCTATGCCCGAGAGCCGGGAAATCGAAGGCGCAAGACCCAAGCACTGGGTAGCAGAAGTGCCGAGGAGAATTGTCGACGATTTCAGAAAATCTCTTCGCGAGGTATCCACAACTCACCAAATCCTGAATTTCAGCCCCGCCGAAACCTTGACCGGCCGATCGGAAACACCCGTTTA
>Ga0335075_10014730_pt1 | contig 11727 bp, 10 predicted proteins | sample Lox_Sample_24_FD_206723 | JGI IMG/M metagenome (GOLD analysis project Ga0335075, IMG submission 206723) | Soil microbial communities from Loxahatchee National Wildlife Refuge, Florida, United States - Lox_Sample_2.4 | ecosystem: Environmental > Terrestrial > Soil > Wetlands | place: USA...
CCTCTTGGATGGTTCCTGCCTGTGAGCCCAGGCACCAAATACGTGACTATCGGGGGAGCCATTGCCAACGACATTCACGGTAAGAATCACCATGTCGCCGGGACCTTTGGTTTGCATGTTTCCTGCTTCGAGTTGGTGCGCTCTGACGGCGTGCAGGTCGAGTGCAGCCCCACCCAGAATTCCGAGTGGTACGCAGCGACCATCGGCGGTATGGGATTGACCGGATTTATTTCCTGGGCTGAGATCCAGCTCCGGCCGATCGTATCCCGTAAAATCCGGCTTCGATCTACCAAGTTCGTCGGCTTGGAGGAATTTGTCGCGCTCTCTGAAGCGGCTAGTCACAACGAGTACTCGGTTGCCTGGATCGATTGCGTGGCGCGCGGCCGCAACTTTGCCCGCGGGATCTTCATGCAGGGCGACCATGACGAAACTTTGGGTCCACTCAAGCCCGTGTCAAAGGGAAAACTAACCTTGCCATTTGACCTGCCGGCCGCGGCGCTGAATCGGATGACCATAGGCGCCTTCAACACCCTCTACTACCACAAGCAGATCAGCAAACACCGAACCGGGTTGATCGACTATGAGCCCTTCTTCTATCCCCTGGACGGCATCCTGCAGTGGAACAAGCTTTATGGGAAGCAAGGCTTATTTCAATTTCAATGTGTTCTTCCCTGGAATGGAGCCATGATTGGGACAACTCGCTTGCTTGAGGCCATCACCGCATCGGGATTGGCGTCGTTTCTCGCGGTGATCAAAGTCTTCGGCGATGCAGTGTCTCCGGGAATGATGTCCTTTCCCGCTCCCGGCATCACCTTGGCGCTTGATTTTCCTATTCGCCGAGACAGTTTTGTTCTAATGGATCGCCTGGCCGGCATCACCGCCGATTTTGGCGGCCGCATGTATCCCGCTAAGGATGCTTGCATGAGTGCGGCCCATTTCCAGCAGTTCTATCCTCAATGGGAGCACTGGGCGGCCTATATCGATCCCGCGTTCAGCTCCAGCTTCTGGCAACGGGTCTCCGGCCGTGACTAAGCGCGATCCCCTCTCCGCTTCCAGGGTTCTGGTATTGGGAGCAACTTCGAGTATTGCCATTGCCACCATGCGGCAACTTGCCGCCCCCAATGTTCATTTCATGCTCGTGGCGCGCAATCGGGAACGGCTTACTGCGGTGGCCCAGGATTTGCGAACGCGCGGATCGCTTGCGGTCGATACCTGGGTTACGGATCTGGATGACACCAATCTCCATCCGGAGATGCTTGCTGCCTCTGCCGAGCGCCTGGGCCGAATTGACCTGGCGCTGATTGCTCACGGAGTCCTCGGAGACCAGCAGGCCGCAGACGCAGACTTCGAAGTTGCCGCTGCCATCTTGCACACCAACTTCATGTCGGCCGTTTCGCTGGCAACCTGGTTGGCTAATTATTTCCAGGCGCAGCGCGCCGGCACCCTCGCAGTCATCTCTTCAGTCGCTGGTGATCGCGGGCGCAAGAGTAACTACGTCTATGGCGCTTCGAAGGGAGCACTCTCCATTTTTCTGGAGGGACTTCGCAACCGGGTGGATCGCGAAGGCGTGCACGTGCTGACTATCAAACCCGGATTCGTCGCCACGCCAATGACTGCAGACGTGCCCCATAATGCGCTCTTCGCTTCACCCGAACGGGTGGCAAGCGGCATATTGAAAGCCGTGCAAGCGCGTCGCGACGTCGTTTATGTGCCCTGGTTCTGGCGTTGGATCATGCTGCTGGTGTGTGCCATCCCGGATCGTTTCTTTAAGAAGATGAATCTGTAGATCGGGGAGACATTCTCATGGATCTCAAGTTGGCGGGAAAGACTGCGTTGGTGAGCGGATCGACAGCCGGCATCGGTTTGGCGATCGCGGGTGGGTTGGCATTGGAAGGCGCCACGGTGTACGTCAACGGCCGGACCGCAGGCAGAGTGCAAACGGCGGTCGAACACGTGAAGGCGCTCAAAGAAAAAGCCAGGCAAACCCAAGGCGCGGTCGAGGGAATTGCGGCTGACCTGGGAACCGTCGAGGGATGTGTCGACCTCTTCAGCGAACTGCCCAAGGTCGATATTCTGGTGAACAATCTGGGAATTTTCGAAGTGAAACTTTTTGCCCAGATCAGTGACGATGACTGGCGTCGCTTCTTCGAAGTCAATGTGCTCAGCGGGGTGCGTTTGTCGCGTCAGTATTTGCCCTGGATGCTGAAAAACAACTGGGGCCGTATTGTGTTCATCTCGAGTGAGTCGGGGCTCCAGATTCCGCTCGAGATGATTCACTACGGCATGACGAAAACGGCTCAGCTCGCGGTGGCACGGGGCCTGGCGCAATCGGCTGCGGGAACGGGAGTGACCGTCAACAGCATCCTCGTTGGTCCTACCGCCTCGGAAGGTGCGTCTAATTTTGTTGCCGATTTGGCCAAACAGCGAGGCATCAGCGAGGCGGAAGTTGAGAAGGAGTTCTTTCAGTCGGTTCGACCGTCCCTGATCAAGCGTTTTGCCACTCCAGAGGAGGTAGCTTCCATGGTGGTATTCGTCGCAAGCGAAAAATCCACCGCGATCACCGGGGCCGCTCTACGCGTAGATGGCGGCGTGGTGCGGTCTATTGTCTAACAACCTGCCCAAAGAAGTTTCATGCCGTGGCAAGCTGATTTCCTGTTTAGGGGGCGGCTGACGATAGCGACTTCTTCGCCACCCTTAGCTGATGCTTTGAAACGCCAGAGATGCTGAGTTTATGCAATAACGTAGTCCTGTTGGCGGCGGCCCATCATTGAACACGTGCCCCAGGTGAGCATCACAAAGAGCGCATGCGACCGCGGTACGTATACCAAAGCTTCTGTCCTCTGTCTCCGTGATATTTTCCCGGGCAATCGGCTGCCAAAAGCTGGGCCAACCGGTGCCCGAGTCAAACTTGGTCATGGAAGAGAAGAGTGCTGTCTTGCAGCAGACGCACCGGAAGATGCCCGCCTGATGCAGATTCCAGTACGCGCCGGTGAAGGCCATCTCGGTATCTGCCCGGCGAGTGATATCGAACGCATTCGTGGAAAGCTGTTGTGCCCATTGGGCGTCGCTCTTGACGATCTTCTTCAATCGCACTGTGCCTGTGCGAACGCCGCCAGGAGAAAACTCCGCAATCTCTACCTCGGTGGGCGCCACATCGGGCACGGTCGTTGAAAGTGCATGTGGTGTGGAACGCAGAGACCAAACAGCGACGACGGCTGCAGCCGCGCTCCCGGCAAGCAAAAACGCCCGCCGCGTCACTTGCCTCTCACTAACATTTGCCTGCAGATCGGAATCGAACATGAGCAATATCCATACGTTGGACGCACGATCCACTCATCAGTTACAAAGTGTGCTCTTACGTCGCCAGCCGCGAAATACATTCCTGCCAACTGAAAAGGGCGGCCCGGGAGCCGCCCTTCTCAAAGGCCGAGACCGGGAAGACTAACCATCAAGCTGTTTCGTCACCAACTCGTTCAGCAACGCGGGATTGGCCTGTCCTTTCGACAACCGCATGACTTGTCCAACAAAGAAAGCCGCCACAGTCTTCTTGCCGCCACGATACTGTTCCACCTGCTTGGGATTCGCGGCAATCACCTCCTGCACCATCTTGAGCAGCGCAGCAGGATCGCTGATCTGCTGCGGCTTCTCGCGTTCGTACACGATGCCGAAGTCTTCTCCCTTCTCGAACGCAGTGTCGAACAGGCCTTTGATCTGTTTGCTGGAAAGCTCTCCGCTCTCCGCTAAATCAGCCGCTTGAACCAATCCCTTCATGCTGATCGGCGAGTCCTCCAGCTCCAGACCCTTCGCTTTGAGCCGACCCATCAATTCGCTCTGGATCAGGTTGGCAACCCGTCGCGGGTTTTTCGCCTGCTTCGCTGCCGTCTCGAACTGGTCGGCGATTGCGCGCGTTGCGGTCAGCGTCTGCGCATCCTGCAAGGTGAGGTCGTATTCCGCGATCATGCGCTTGCGTCGCGCTTCCGGCAACTCCGGCATCCGGTTCGCGAGAATCGCCTTCCACGCTCCAGAGACCAGTAGCGGCGGAAGGTCAGGTTCGGGAAAATACCGATAGTCGTGCGCCTGTTCCTTGGAACGCATCGAGTAGGTGCGTCCCTCATTTGCGTTCCACAGCCGCGTTTCCTGGGTGACACGGCCGCCGCTCTCGATCAATTCAACCTGGCGCTCGATTTCATATTCCAGCGCAGAGCGAATAAAGCGAAAGCTGTTGACGTTCTTGACCTCGGCCTTGGTCCCGAATTCTTTCTGGCCACGTCGCCTCACGCTTACGTTTGCATCGCAGCGCAGCGAACCTTCTTCCATGTTGCAGTCGCTCACGCCGGTGTAAAGAAGGATTTCTTTCAGCCGTGTCAGATACTCGTAGGCTTCATCCGGCGTGCGCAAGTCCGGCTCGCTCACGATTTCAATCAGCGGTGTGCCGCAGCGGTTCAAATCCACGTACGTCTTGATCGAGGAATCCGGGAAGCCGTCATGCATGCTCTTGCCCGCATCCTCTTCCATGTGCAGCCGGGTAATCCCGATTCGCTTGATGACTTTTTGGCCGGCCTCATCCATCGCCGGCACATCAATCCAGCCCGCTTCCGCCAGAGGTCTGTCGAACTGCGAGATCTGATAGCCCTTCGGTAAGTCGGGATAAAAGTAGTTCTTGCGCGCGAAAACCGAGCGCTCTCGTACTTCGCAGTTGATTGCTGTGGCCGCCAGTACGGCAAACTCAACCGCGCGCTTGTTCAACACCGGCAGCGCGCCCGGCAGGCCCAGGCATGTAGGGCATATGTGCGTATTCGGTTCGCCGCCGAATCGATTGGCACAACCGCAGAAGGCTTTTGTGTCTGTCAGCAGTTGTACGTGGACCTCGAGCCCGATAACCGGCTCATACCGGCTCAGAACTTCATGCGAAACGCTCGTTGTCATAGCTGTCATTACTTTCGATTCTAGCAATGCCCTCGGCTGGTTCGGCGCAGTTTTGATCGATCATTTTCCTCCCTTGCCGCCCCTGCCGCCGACGGCAAGCAAGGTAGTAAGATTCTGACCAACGCCGGGTCTGGAGAATTGCTCAAGTGATCGACATCCGTCAGGAAATCACCGCGGTCATTGAGGCCACCATACTTGTCGTGGCTGCCCTTTTCCCCATTGTGAACCCTCTGGGGAGTGCCGCGATTTTCGTCAATATGGTCGGGCCGATTGCTGCCGCCACCCAACGCCTGCTCTCGCGAAAAATCGCGATCTACAGCTTCTTTCTATTGCTTGGTTCCCTGCTCTGGGGAGTGCATGTCCTTACCTTCTTTGGCATTGCCATCTATGCAGTTCAAATCGGCGGAGGCTTGGTCGTTGCCGCAACCGGTTGGTCTCTTCTCCAGCAGGACACTGGCCTAGCGAAGGCTACCGCTCCTAATGATGACCAGATTCTCGAGACAGCATTCTATCCTTTCACTCTGCCCATCACCGTCGGGCCTGGCTCTATCTCCGTTGCTATCACCTTGGGCGCGCATCTGCCCCAGGAATTGCACGAGCGTTCTCTTTTTTCCCCACGGGTTCTAATCGCTGCGATCAGCGGGATCATCTTAATCTGCGCCATCATTTATATCTGTTATCGCTACGCGAGAAAAGCCGAGGCACTGCTCGGAAGATCCGGCACCTCAGTGGTGATGCGCCTTTCTTCGTTCATCCTACTCTGCATTGGGGTACAGATCATCGCCAGCGGCATCAAGGCATATCTTGAAGCACTAGGTAAAATGTAGCGATTCGATGTGTATAAATTACGGAGGCGCTCTACCAGCCTGCTTCTCTAACAGATTGCTGCCACGTGATAAGAAGAGATTTTGGATAGGGCCTGGCCTTAGACCAGATCTTTCGGCCTAAGAATGAGCCGGGACTCCAAGTATGATGAGGCTGCCCTCATACCTCGCAATGTAAGGATCCATTCGTGAAACGTCCTGGGCATTGGGCAGATATTTCTTATAGGCCGTAACCCAATCGCTGGCGATTGCCTGCTGTGCTGTTGGCAGATCAAGTTGGCCGTCACATACGAGTTCGTGCAGCCGCTCTTCGAGGGCGTCCTTTGCATGGGCATTCCATACCGGCGATGTCGAGGGCTCAGGCCATAAGTTACGGATATCGTCTGTGCCACCCAATCCCGGAGTGATCAGATAATCGATTTCATAATCCTGTGGACGAGCATTCACAATTCCATACTCTTTGAAAACTTCTTGCCGCAAAGAGCTGGGTACATTGCGCACGACATCCTCGTGCGGCATAGAGCATACGTCCCCGAGGCTGACGGTCCGTACTGCTCCCGGGGTCAACTTATGGTTTGGAGTTATACCGCTTCCCAGCGACATCTCGGTTGTCGACCCAACCGGCCCCTTCGCACGCGACTGCTGCAAAAGAAGCACCCCCGCCAGCGTACCGGCGAGGATCAAAACGCAAATGACCGCCGCCGGGCGCTGGAGTGCCAGCAATTCAAAAAATCGCGGCCTGCCTGTAGATAGCCGCGAAGCTTGGGCCAGCTGCGCCTTCAGCAAGGCCTGGCTGCCTGTCGCCGCGGACAGTTGAGGATCCAGCGTGTTGTGGTGAAGCGCAATGAACTTCGCGATAGTGCTTTCCAGTTCACTTAGACGTGAGCGGCACAGCCGGCATGCAGCCAGATGATCGCGAGCTTGCCTGGCTCGTTTCCGCGATAGTTCTCCGTCGGCAACGAGCAGGATGTCTTCCTCTGATAAGTGAGAATCTCTTAGCATGACATCATCCTTCACTAGCGCGTTTCATGCGCGCCAGAGAGCGCGTCAGTGCAATTGACACCGCTCCCAGCGACATTCCCAGTGTCGATGCAATCTCGCGGTAACGAAGTCCCTCAGCCCGCAAATAAAGGCAGCAACGATCCTGCTCCGGCAGCGCGCGCAGAATAGCCTGCAGGCGTTGCTGCCACTGACGGTTCGCAGCCTGCTCCTCGGGACTCGGATTCGTATCCGCTTGCCTCTCCGCCTCCCCGGAATCCAGCTGCTCTCCAATCTTCTGGTTTGCCGCCCGTTGCTTCAAAGCGAGATTATGCGAAACCTGAAAAATCCATCCCCGCAGATTCCGGCGCGATTTCCCCAATTCCAGGTGCCGGAAAAGCGCGAGAAAAACCTCCTGGATGATCTCTTCCCCATCATGAACAGACAACCCCAAAGAGATTACGTAGCGCAGCAAGGGATTGCGGAATTGCTCGAAAAGGAGGATGACAACCCGTTCGTTCTCGCACGGCTTTGCCGCAGAGCCACGACTCGCGGCGCTTGGAAACGCCAGTTCGGTTGGGAACGACAACTCTTGCACCGAATCAGCCGGCGGCATCAGCATGAACCCCTCCTGTATATTCCTACTCTCCGGGCGCTGTTCAGTGTTTTTTTAGGGTTGGCTTCCGACAGACTTCCGTCCCCTGAAAGGGCCGCGAACCAGTCGCGAAGGGACGGGACAATCCAGAGGCCGGCACGGAAGTCGGGACGGAGGAGCAACGAGCTAACTTGAGCCGTCTTCAGAGCCCGGCACAAACCCGCTCCACACAGACACAGAAAGGGCTCTTGCCGGCTTGCCGTGAATCGTCTCGCGTTTTTTGCTGACGGTGGAAACTGCGCCGCAATTCTTCGCATGGCCATCCTTCGCTTGCACAATGCTTTCGACGATGTCTAAAATTGCCCCGGATTCAATACCAGTCTCATCACCCACCCATGCGTTTGCCAGCCCCAACCGGTCAAATCGAGAGAACCTGAAAGTGCTCACTCGCCGCGACCTTTTCCGGCAGGCGGCGCTGAGCGCCATCGTTGGCCGATCCGGCCTCGCCGCATCCAGGCTCTTCTCCCATTCGGATCAATCCTCCCCAGGGCCGCGGGCCATCAACGCGCTCGAGCTTGAGCCGTTTGTGGATCCCTTGCCCATGCCCCAGCGACTTCACTGGCAGGTAAAACATCACGTCGTGACCATGCGTGAGATCCGGGTGAAGATGCATCGGGACCTTCCTCCGACCCGCTTGTGGAGCTATGGAGCCGAAGCCGTGGGTCCCCTCTTCGAAGCCCAAACCAACCAACAGCTCGTTGTCGAATGGCGCAATGAATTGCCGCCACGCCATTTCCTTCCCATCGACTATAGCCTTCATGGCTCTGGCCGCGAGATTCCGGAGTCGCGCTCTGTGGTGCATCTCCACGGCGGTCGCACGCCGTCACCCTATGACGGCTACCCCGAGGATTGGTATCCGCCAGGAAAATCGCGGGTGTGCCACTATCCGAACCGGCAAGATGCAGCCACGCTCTGGTATCACGACCACGCCATGGGTACGAGCCGGCTGAATCTGTACGCCGGTCTGATGGGTTTGTATCTGTTGCGTGATTCGCGTGAAATCGAGCTGAATCTTCCTTCATCGGGCTACGAGCTTCCCTTGATTCTCTCTGACCGGATGTTCGATCGCGATGGGCAGTTGTTTTATCCCGTATCTCCGGACCCCCGACATCCCTGGGTAGATGAGTTGGCCGGCGACGCCATGGTCGTCAATGGCCGTGTGCAGCCCTTTTGCGAAGTAGAGCCGCGCACTTACCGACTGCGTGTTTTAAATGCAGCCAACGCTCGCTTTTTTCGTCTGGCATTGTCCAACGCAATGTCATTTGTGCAGATCGGGGCTGATCAGGGACTGCTTCCGGCGCCCGTCAAAGTGACCTCGCTGCTGCTCGCACCCGGTGAGCGCGCAGACTTGGTTATCGACTTCGCATCGATGCCCGGAGAGCGCATCCAACTTATCAACGGAGCGTTTCGACTGATGCAGTTCCGCGTCGCGGCTTCTCCCGTGCGCTACAGTCAACGGCTGCCGGACACGTTGCAGCCCGTCTCCCGATTGCCCGAGGCTGCCGCTGTAGCAAAGAGAGAGATGACTTTGAACGAGTTCAAGGATCCTGCCGGTAACACGAAGGTCATGTTGTTGAATCGTACCCCGTGGCATATGCCGGTCACGGAAAGTGCAAAGCTAGGCTCGACTGAGATCTGGTCTCTCGTCAATCTTACCGATGACACGCATCCCATCCATCTCCACCACGTGCGTTTTCAGGTGATGGATCGTCGAGCCTTCGATCGCGACGCTTATTTGCTGGAAAACGGTTCCCTGCGGTTTAGCGCTGACGCGGTTGCGCCCAACGCGAACGAACTTGGCTGGAAAGATGTGGTCCAATGTCCGCCTCACATGGTTACCCGCATTCATATTTCGTTCGCGGGGTTTCCCGGACGTTATGTATGGCATTGCCACGTACAGGAGCATGAGGCGAATGACATGATGCGACCCTACGACATCGTCGCTTAGGCCAACGATATAATGAAGAGTTGAAATTGCCCCTGCCTGGTCGACATTTCGTTCTCCTCACCGGACTGATATTTCTTTGCTTTGGATGTAGGACGCCCGGCAATGAGAAGCCTATCGGAAAAGTTGTTACCATCGAAGCGCCACTGGGTTTGCCGCCCGTTCCGATTCCCGCAGATAACCCTCCAACCGTGGAGACCATCGCGCTGGGCCGCAAGCTCTTCTACGATCCTCGCCTCTCCAAGAAAAACACCGTCTCCTGTGCCTCTTGCCACAATCCTTACATCGCTTTTACCGATGGCCGTGCCATCTCCCTGGGTTTCGGCGGGGCGCTGGGCAAACGCAATGCCCCCACCCTTTTGAATGCCGCCTATTCTCCGCTTCAATTCTGGGACGGACGGGCTTCCAGCCTCGAGGAGCAGGCAGGTTTCCCAATGGCCAACCCGGTGGAGATGGATCAGCCTCATGACGTCTCCGTTTCCAAGGTACGCAAAGACCCCACATACCAGGCTGAATTTGCGCAGGCCTTCGGGCCCGGGCCCGTTACTCTCGATCTGATCGAAAAGTCGCTCGCCAGCTTTGAACGAACTCTGCTGAGTGGGAACTCGCCCTTCGACCAATATCAATACGGGGGAAACAAACACGCCCTGAGCCCCGCCGCGATCCGCGGCCTTGAGATCTTTAGAGATCCCAAGCGGGGTAATTGCGTCGTCTGCCATACCATTGAGGATCACTACGCTCTCTTTACGAATGGGACCTTCCACAACATTGGGGTTGGTGTGGATGCCGAGGGGAACCTCACCGATCTCGGCCGCTTCGATCCAACGAAAGCACAGGCGGAGAAGGGTAAATTCAAAACTCCGACCCTGCGCAATGTAGCGCTCACCGCTCCCTATATGCATGATGGAAGCTTGAAGACGCTTAAGGACGTGGTAGATTTTTATGCCGGGGGCGGCAACTCCAATCCTTACCTCGACAAAGACATCAAGCCCTTGCACTTATCCGCACAGGACCGCGCGGACTTGGTGGCATTTCTCGAATCTCTCACCGGTGATATGCCCAAAAATGCGGGACCACCCGGGAAGGAATAGATGAAGCCGATTCAACTGCTCAATCTCTGCTTTGCCTTGGCGCTGGTCGCCGGCTGTTCCGGAAAAGTGAAGACCGAGTCTTCACCTGCGCCTAAAGCCGAGCCCGCGCCCGTGTATTTCAAAGTTGACCCCGATACCGCCGGCACCGTGAACGGACAGATCCATTTCAAAGGCCATAGGCCTCCTCCCAAGGCAATTGACATGAGCGAGGAGCCTGCCTGTGTCGAGGCACACAAAGGAAAGGCCTACGACGAATCGCTGGTGGTTAACAGAAAGGGTGACCTCGCCAATGTATTCGTCTATATCAAGTCCGGACTGGAAGGCAAAAACTTCCCGGCTCCTTCTGATCCAGTTGTGATCGATCAAAAGGGCTGCTGGTTTCACCCCCGCGTGTTGGGCATTCAGACCGGGCAGACGTTGAAGGTCATCAACTCCGATCCGGTCACGCACAATATTCATCCCATGGCACAGGTCAACCGGGAGTGGAACCACAGTCAGGGGATGGGTGATCCGCCCATCGTGCGCCGGTTCATCAAGCCGGAGATCATGATCCCGGTCAAATGTAACATTCACAGTTGGATGCATGCGTACATCGGCGTCGTGGATAATCCGTACTTCGCTGTTACCGGCGACGATGGGAAATTCGCCATCAAAAATCTTCCCCCCGGCACCTATACCCTCGCAGTCTGGCAGGAAAAGCTGGGAACGCAGGAGCAGCAAATCACGGTTCCCCCGCATGGCGACGTTGAGGCCAATTTCATTTTTAAGGGAGAGTAGATATGCGCAACACAGGATGTGTGCTGTTTGCTGCGGCTCTGATCGTTTTATCGGCAGGATGCAAATCATCGAACCCAGCTCCTGAACAGCCTGCAAAAGCAGTGCCGGCGGAAACCTCGGAGCCTTTGATCTATGTCACCAACGAGGTTGGCGGAGATTTGAGCATTATCGACTCCGGAAATTACAACGTGGTTGCGACCGTACCCTTGGGCAAGCGCCCGCGAGGCATCCATCCTAGTCCCGACCACAAGACGATCTACGTGGCGGTGAGCGGGAGTCCGATCGCGGGTCCCGATGTGGACGAGAGCACGCTTCCTCCGCCTGACAAAAACGCAGATGGAATCGATGTTTTCGATGTGGCCTCGAGAAAGGTACTGCGGACGATCCACGCCGGATCCGACCCGGAGAATTTTGACGTCAGCAAGGACGGCACCCAGATCTACGCTTCGAACGAAGACGCTTCCGCAGTCAGCATCGTCGATATCGCTTCGGGTAATGTAGTCAAGACGCTCCAGATGGGGGCTCAGCCCG
>Ga0335075_10014731_pt1 | contig 11727 bp, 8 predicted proteins | sample Lox_Sample_24_FD_206723 | JGI IMG/M metagenome (GOLD analysis project Ga0335075, IMG submission 206723) | Soil microbial communities from Loxahatchee National Wildlife Refuge, Florida, United States - Lox_Sample_2.4 | ecosystem: Environmental > Terrestrial > Soil > Wetlands | place: USA: Florida...
CCTGGCCGCGATCGCGCGCTCCGCGGGCATGGCATTGTGCGGGGCCGGCTGCATGGGCTTTGCCAACATCAGCCACGGGCTGCGCGCTCTCGGCTATACCGAGCCCGACCCGCTGCCCGCAGGTCCGGTAGCGCTGGTCACTCACTCCGGGTCGGTGTTCTCCGCACTCCTGCGGGCGAGGCGCGGTTTCGGCTTCACGCTGGCTGTCTCGTCCGGTCAGGAGCTGGTGACGGCGGCTCCGGCCTATCTCGGCTACGCACTGAACGACCCGCGCACCCGGGTAATCGGACTGGTGCTCGAGACCATCAGGGATGGTGCCGCGCTGCGGGAGGTGCTTGGCCAGGCGGCGCAGGGGGACATTCCCGTGGTCCTCCTGACCGCGGGCAGTTCGGCCGGCGGTGGCGCGATGGTCGCGGCCCACTCCGGCGCGCTGGCCGGCTCTGACGGCGGCTGGGAGGCACTGGCGCGGGCGTACGGGGTGCACCGCGTGAGCGATCTGGCCGAGTTCACCGACACTCTCGAGTTGTTCTCGCTCGGCCGCCGGGTTACCGCCGCGGCTTCCCGGCAGGGCGGCGCGGCGCCGCGGGCCGGAATCGCCACGGTGCACGACTCCGGGCTGGAGCGGGCGCACGTGGTCGATGTCGCTGAGTCGCTCGGCGTTCCGTTCGCCGAGATCGGCACGGCCACAACTGACCGGCTAGCCAGCATGCTCGACCCCGGTCTGGTCCCGGCCAATCCGCTAGATGTCTGGGGTACTGGCGCGGACACCAGGTACCTGTTCGGCGGCTGCCTGCTGGCGCTGGCGGATGACCCGGCGGTTGACGCGCTGGCGCTGGCCGTTGACCTGGTGCACGAGTACGACGGCGATCAGTCCTACCCGCTCGCGTTGCTTGACGTCGCGGCGCAGACAGCTAAGCCGCTCGCGGTGCTCAGCAACCTGCCCAGCGCGATCGACCTGGACCTGGCGCGCCAGCTACGCGGCCACGGCATTCCCGTACTCGAAGGCACGCGTTCTGGCCTGCTCGCGCTGCGCCATCTGCTCGATCACGCGCGGCCGCAGGGCGTGGGTGCCGATCCGGTGCTGTCGCAGGTACACCAACCCGCCACCCACGGCTCGGGGCGCCAAGCCCGCGCCCGAGCTCTGCTGGCGAGCGGGCAGGCGACCGGAGCCGAGCTGCTGGAACTCCTCACCGACTACGGGATCGCAGTGGCTCGCTCGCTCGCCGCCAGCGACCTCTCGACAGCGCTCGCCGCCGCTAAGCAGGTTGGCTACCCGGTCGTGCTTAAGACAGACGAACCGGGAATCCTACACAAGTCCGACGTCGGCGGTGTGGTGCTCGGGATCGCTGACGCGGAGGAGCTCGCCGGAGCGTACGCCGACCTGGCAACCCGCCTCGGCCCGCGAGTGCTGGTGTCCCAGGTAGTCCGGCCTGGCGTTGAGCTGGCGCTCGGAATCGTTCGCGACCACGAGCTCGGCCCGCTGGTCGTGGTCGGTGCCGGGGGAGTGCTGGTTGAGCTACTGGCGGATCGGGCGGTCGCGCTGCCGCCGGTGTCCGCGGCGGAGGCCGCGCGCCTGCTGAGCGGACTGCGTGTCGCCCGGCTGCTGGCAGGTGCCCGCGGCCTGCCGCCGGCCGATCTGGGCGCTGTGACGCAGGCTGTCTCCTGTCTGTCTGAGTTGGCCGTCGAGCTCGGTGACGAGTTCGATGCGCTCGACATCAACCCGCTGATCTGCGGCCCCGCTGGCGCGGTCGCCGTGGATGCACTTGCCGTTCCGCACGCCGGCTAACCCCGCCGTCAGAGCCAGCTGCGCACCGGAAGAGACTCCAGCCCCCGCAGAGTAAAGGTTGGCCGTCGTACTGGCTCCCCGGCAAGCTCGAGTCGGCCGACGCGGGAGACCAGAGCGGCGAACGCGACCTGGCCTTCCAGCCGTGCGAGCGCCGCGCCCAGGCAGTGGTGGATGCCGCCGCCGAACGCTACGTGCCGGTGCGCTTCCGGCCGCGTGACATCCAGCGTGGCCGGGTGAGTGAAGACGGCAGGATCCCGGTTGGCGGCGCCGAGCATCAGGACGACTTCGTCGCCGGCGCGGACCCTCCGGCCGGCCAGCTCCATGTCCTCCGTCACTACTCGCTGGCTGATCTGCACCGGGCTGTCGAACCGTAGCAACTCCTCCACGGCGCCGGGGATGAGCTCTCTGGACGCTAGGAGAAGGTCTAGCTGGCCCGGGTTGCGTAGGAGCGCGAGGGTGCCGTTGCCGATGAGGTTCACGGTCGTCTCGTGTCCCGCCACCAGCAGGAGCATTGCGAGGCTGACCACTTCTGGAGGCGAGATACGGTCACTGCCGTCTTGAACAGCGAGCAGATCGGAGAGCAAGTCGTCACCCGGGCTGGCGCGCCGTGCCGCGAGCAGCTCGCTGAGGTAGTCGTGCAGGCCGACCTCGGCCGCCTCAATAGCCAGGTCGTCGTCAGCGGACCTGAGGACCGACGGATCGATAGACCGGGACAGGGCTCGCGACCAGCCGGTAAAGATGCTCTCGTCAGCGGCGGGCACGCCGAGCAATGAGCAGATCACCCGTACCGGCAGTGGATAGGCCAGGCGTTCAATCAGGTCGAAGGGTTCACCGGGCGCGACGCTAGCCAGGATGTCGTCAAGTAGGGCGACGCACATCTGCTCGATGGTCGTGCGCAGTCCCTCCACTCGCCGCGGGGTGAACGCGCGCGAGACCAGACTGCGCAGCCTGGTGTGATCGGGCGGATCCATGAACAGCAGGCTCTGGGTGCGCACGACCGACGTTTCGCGGATCCCTATCTCGGTGGTTGCCCTCGTCTCATTGCTCGAGAGCACGGGATTACGGAGCATGGCCGCGACGTCGGGATGCGAAAGGCAGAACCAGATCGTGCCAGCAGCTCGCATCAGCGCTTCGCTGCCGCGGTACGCCTCGTAGTGCGGATATGGATCCTCGCGCGCCGCCGGGGTCATCGCACCGATAAAGAACTGTTCCTCGACGGTCGCATCAGTCATCGCTTACTCCGCAACTCGATTCATCGATGTATCGAGTCAATACAATGCTGTATCGTGCTGTCATGTCAAGAGTGCGTATCCGGCCCACGCGTGAGGAGACCCGCCAGCGGCTCTTCGATGCGGCCGGGCGCGTCTTCGAGGCTCAGGGCATCGCAGCGGCGAGCATCGAGGCGATCGCCGAGGCTGCCGGCTTCACCCGCGGCGCCTTCTACTCGAACTTCGCTGGCAAGGACGAGCTCATCATTGCCATGCTGGCCGATCACGCCGAACGGTCGGCCCGGCGCAATCTGGAACTGCTGGCCAGGTACCGGGATCCAGTCGATTTCGTCGCCGCGCTGCGCGTCTCCGAGCCCGATCAGGATGATCCGCTCGACCGCTCCGAACTGCTCCACATGGAGGTGATCCTCTACGTCGCACGGGCCCAGGAGAACCGGCCCGAGCTCGCCCGGCGGCTGCGGGAGCGGCGTGCCGCGATCGCCGAGATCATTAAGCAGACGATCGAGCCGGGCACGCAGGCTGATCCGGCCTGGGCCCCGATCCTGCTGGCGCTCGAGGATGGCTTCCGGTTGCACCGGCTCATCGATCCGGCGACCACACCCGAGGACAGCTTCCTGCGCACAGTGGAAGGCCTGCAGCGTCTGATCGGCCTGCGCCCGGACTAGCACGGAGCGGCTACGCCCGCCAGCGAGCGCGCTTAGGCCGGGACGGGTTTACAAGCCGGGAAAGGAGATGTCGGGGTTGTGCTCGGACAGCTCTGACGGCGGCCCGATGAGGCTCTTATCCGGTTCGCCGATGACCTGCTCGTTCTTGCCGTCGTAGTCAAACTTCCTCAGTATGTGCTTGATCGCTTCGAGCCTGGCACGCTTCTTGTCGTTACTTCTGACCACCGTCCACGGTGCATGCTCGGTGTCGGTGTAGTGGAACATCGCCTCCTTGGCGTCGGTGTAGGCGTCCCACTTGTCCAGCGACTCAATGTCCATCGGACTCAGCTTCCACTGCCGGACCGGATCGACCCGCCGGATGACGAACCGCGTGCGCTGCTCGGAACGCGTTACCGAAAACCAGAACTTGGTCAGGTGCAGGCCGGACCGGACGAGCATGCGCTCGAACTCCGGTGCGTCTCGCATGAACTCCCGGTACTGCTGCTCGGTGCAGAAACCCATCACCCGCTCCACGCCCGCCCGGTTGTACCAGGAACGGTCGAACATGACGATCTCGCCCGCCGCGGGCAAATGCGGTGCGTAACGTTGGAAGTACCACTGGGTGTGCTCCCGCTCGCTTGGCTTGGCCAGCGCGACCACAGTGGCGCCGCGCGGGTTCAGGTGCTCGGTGAAGCGCTTGATCGTGCCGCCCTTGCCGGCCGCGTCGCGGCCCTCGAACACGATCACGATGTGCTCGCCAGTCGACTTGACCCAGTTCTGCAGCTTGACCAGCTCGACCTGCAGCGGTCGCTTGAGGTACTCGTACTCGTCGCGCGTCATCTTCTCGGAGTACGGGTAGTCCTCGCGCCACGTGTCGACTACCCGGCCGTCCGGCCAGCGCAGGACCGGGTCGTCGTGTTCGTCATCGTCGTTGACCCGCAGCCTCGCGATCAGGGCGGGATCAGACGCCCAGTCCTCCGGCAGCGCATCAAACCCGGCACCTGATTGGCTAGTCACGCGACTAGCACACCATGGTGCCCGCCTGCCTGCCACCAGCGGTGCCGGTCCTGGCGTTACTCCGCTCCGGCGATCGCGGTCAGGGCCGCCTGGCCGTCGATGCGCTGTCCCCTGGTCATGATCCGGTAGCCGAGGTAGCCGAGGCCAGCCACCAGGAACGACAGCACGAGCATGACCGTAGCGAGCGCGTTGAGCGCCGGGCCGCCGTTACCGCCGTGCTGCGTCGAGTAGATGATCACCGACATCGGCGTGTTGCTCGCGTTGGAGGAGAGCAGGTCCACGATCACGAAGTCGTCGATCACGCCAGAGAAGACCAGGATCGCGCTGGCGAAGATGGCCGGGATAAGCAGCGGCAGCATGACCCGCCGCATGGTCTGGAACTGCGTGCAGCCGAGGTCGGCTGAGGCTTCCTCGTACTGCTTCCCGATGGTCACCAGCCTGCCCTGGACGATGATGGCCGGCCAGCTCACGTTCCAGGTGACCAGGCCGAGAATCTCTGCCCAGTTGCCGAGGCCGAGATCCTTCAGCCCGGGCATCTGCGTGAAGATGAAGAACATCGCCACGCCGAAGATCAGCTCGGGCACCACGAAGGACAAGATCATCAGGAAGTTAAAGCTCGACGGCAGGAAGCCGCGCCACCGGTTGATGCCGAGCGCGAACGCCACGCCGATCGGTACCGCGATGAGCGTCGTAACGGCGGAGAGCTTCAGCGTCTGGAACATGGCGCTGTGGAGCTGCGGGTTGTACCAGATCGAGTTGACCTTGTCGCCCCAGTACCAGCGCCAGGTGAGGCCTTGGTAAGTCGCTTGCGACTTGCCCTTGTTGAAGGAGAACAGCACGGCCAGGGCAATCGGCGCCAGCGACCAGATCAGGTAGAGCCAGGTGAACCCTTCCAGGAACCACGGATGCCGCCACGGGTTACGGAAGAACCGCAAACTCGACTTCCGCACTTCACCTGCGGCCGGAATCTGCTCCGCGACTGCTGCGCTGCTCATGACGCCACCTGCGATGCCCGGTTGGTCTGGACGACGTAATAGATCATCGGGACGAGTAGGACCAGCAGCACGATCAGCGACAAGATCGCCCCTTGACCCGCGGACGGCGTACTGAGCTGGCCCTCGATCAGGTTGCCGATCATGGACGTGTCCCGCGCTCCGGACAGCAGCGTGTTGGTGTAGTAGTCGCCGAGCATCGGCAGCACCGTGATCAGCATCCCGGTCAGGATCGGCTGCCTGGACAGCGGCAGCGTGACACGCAGGAAGGTCCGCGCGCGGCCGAGGCCGAGGTCGCGCCCGGCCTCGATCAGCGACGGGTCGATCCGGTCCAGGCCCGCGAACAGCACCAGGATCAGGTACGGGATGTAGCCGTAGACGAGCCCGAGTATCACCGTGTAGGAGTGGCCGCCTAGCCAGTCCGGAGAGCCGAGGCCGACGAACGACAGCACCTTATTGACGTAGCCGTTCGTCTGGAGCAGGTCGATCCAGGCCAGCATCCGCATCATGTAGCTGATCCAGAACGGCGCGATCAGCAGGACCAGGAAGATGCCCTTCCGGCGGCCCGCGAACCTGGCCACGAAGTAGGCGGCCGGGTAGCCGATCACCAGGCTCAGCAGCGACGCGACGGCTACATACCAGATCGTCCGCCAGGCGATGTCACCAGCAAACGCGCCCGACCCGAACAGGTCTCGCCAGACATTGGTGAAGTTGGCCGAGCTCCAGGTGAACGGGTTATAGACGGCGACGGGGGACTCGGTCTGCCGGTCCAGCTTCCCCTCGCCGATGGCCAGCATCGCGTAGAACGGGACGACGAACAGGACGACGAGCCAGATCATGCCCGGCGCGGCCAGCAGCACCCAGAACCACTTGTTCGGCTGGTAGGGCTTCTGGCCGCGGCGCTGCCGGCTGCCCGCGCCGGGGACTTGCTCCACCTGGCCGGGCGAAACCGCAGGCCCTGTGCGCGCCACGCTAGATCCCGTTGCTCGCGACGAGCCAGGCCTGCTGCCACAGCGCGTCGGCGTCGACGGGTAGCTGAAGCTCACCGACCCCGCGGCGGAAGTCTGACGGCAGGACCGCGGTCGACATGAGGCTCGGCGGGAGGATCTTTTCCTTCACCAGCAACTCCGGGGTGATCACGTTCAGCGGCTGCATGTAGCCGTTCCAGCTGATGTTCTCCACAGCCACGGGTTCGTCGAGTAGGTAGTTGACGAACAGGTGCGCGAGGACCGGGTTCGATGAAGCGCGCAGCACCGTGTTGGTGTCGTTCGCGATCGGGCCCTTGCCATCGCGCGGGAACCAGTAGCCGACGACGTCGACCGGCACGCCCTTGGGCATGTACTCGGGCGCCGCCGCCATGTCACCGGACCAGGCGTGGTGAATCCACGTCTGGCCGGTCGGGACCTCGCTGTAGTCGTTGTTGTCGATCTGCATGTCAACCAGGTCCGCCAGTTGCAGCAGGGTCTGCCTGGACAGATCGATCTGGTTCTTGTCAGTGGTGTTCAGGTTGTAGATGTCGTTCATCATCAGCCCGAGGCTGATGCCCTCGCGGTAGTCGTCCAGGATCGCGATCTTGCCCTTGTACTTGGGCTGGAAGAACATCTCGCGCCACGCGTTCTTCATCGCGTACGGGTTCTCGTGCACCAGGTCCTTACGCCACGCGATGCCGGTGGTGTAAATCGTGTACGGCACCGTGTACTGCCAGCCCCTGTCGTAATAGGGGTTCTGGAAGTCTGGCCAGGCTTGCGTGATGTTCGGGATGTAGCTGTGATTGAGCGGCTGGATCAGTTTCGATTCGATCAGGTCGCCGAGCACGTCGATCGTTGCGCCCATGAGGACGTCGAACTTCAGTCCGCTGCGTAGCTTGGAGAGCGCCTCGTTCATGGTGTTGAACGTGGTGACCTCGACCTTGCAGTTGTACTTCTTGGCGAAACTGTTCACGCAGGCTTGGTTGATGTACGCAACCCAGTTATAGACCTGCAGGGTGGCGCCTGTCTCAGGCCGCAGGCCGTCAGGAATGGCCTTGTTACCTGCGAGCGGCCACGTCACCGGTCTATCTGGACGCGGAAGCGGGATATTGTTCGGGCCGACAAGATAGCCTGCGCAGGCGTCGAGCAGCGTGGCGCCGCCACCTGCCGCCAAGGCGGCCGCGAGACCGTGCTTGAGCGCTTGGCGGCGGGAGAGTTCGGGACGTCTTCGAGTGCCGTCCGGCTGCCAGCCCTCTCGTGGGTGCATCTACCGCCGCCTTCCGCTCGGGCTGGCACTAGCTCGACGTACGCCGGAAGGCCAACTGCGCGTTTCGCCAGGCTCGTTACCCTGTCGTGCTACCTGCCCAGAATGTCCTGATGCACATCGGTGCGCAAGAGCTTCCGAGTAACCTAGCTCACATCTACTTCTGATTCAGTTGGATTGTGGCCGCACCGCTGCCGCAAAGGTCGCGAAGTTGCCGATGAACCTGTCGATATCGGCCTCGTCGTGCTGGACCGACATCAGCCATTGCTCGATCTTGCCCCACGGCGGCAGGAAGACCCCGCCGTTGTGCTGGAAGAGCCAGTGCGCGTGACTGAAGGAGTCCCGGACGTCGAGGAAGTCGCGGAAGTTCCGCACCGGCCCACCCGAGAACACCACGCACCCCTTAGCGCCGACCGACACCACCCGCGCGTTCAGGTGGTTGCGCGCGACCTCGCGCTCCAGCCCGTCGACTGCTCGAAGCCGCAGCTTCTCCAGCCGCTCGTAAGCATCATCGGTGGCGACCTCGGTCAGCATGGCGCGAGCTGCCGCCATGGCCAGCGGATTGCCGTTGAAGGTGCCGACCATTTCGTAGTCGCCGTTGGCGACATGGCTCATGACCTCGTGCGTCCCGCCGATCGCTGCCACTGCGATACCACCGCCGATGGCCTTGGCCAGGCAGACGATGTCAGGCGTGACGCCGGTGACGCCGGTCGCACCGCCGGGTCCTGCAGTCAGCCCGGTTTTGACCTCATCGAAAGTCAGCAAGCCGCCGTGGGCATGCAGGAGTTCCTTGAGCGCGGCCAGGTAGCCAGGCTCGGGCATGATGATGCCGGCGTTCATCATGATCGGCTCGAGGATCATGCCGGCTATCTGGCCAGGGTGCTCTTCCAGGCGGCGCCTGACTGCGTCCAGGTCGTTGAATCCGACGACCAGCGTGAGATCGGTGATCGCTCGCGGAATGCCCGTGCTGGACGGCACGCTGTTCGGGCGGGCGGCAGGGCCGCGATCGTCCTCGGCTGAATCCGGGCAGACGGATACCTGGACCGAGTCGTGATGGCCGTGGTAGCAGCCCTCGACCTTGATGATCAGGTCACGGCCGGTGATTGCGCGCATCAGGTGCACGGCGTCCATGGTCGCCTCGGTGCCAGAGTTCCCGAAGCGCCACTGCGGCAGGCCGAACCGGCGGGACAGTTCTGCGGCCACCGTGAGGGCGGCTTCGGTCGGCTGCGCGAAATGAGTGCCGCGCTCCACCTGCGACCTGACGGCCTCGACGATGGCAGGGTGGCCGTGCCCGGCCAGCGAGACGCCATAACCGCCGTGCAGGTCTACGTACTCATTGCCGTCGACGTCGTAGAGCTTGGAGCCGCTGCCGCGGCTGAGCCAGACCGGCTGCGGGCGGGAGATCTGCCAGCTGGACACCACGCCGCCGGCCAGCGCGCCGGTGGCCACCCCGGCCAGTCGCGCTGACTCAGGCTGGCGGCGGACGAAGATTTCTTCCTGAGCGTCGATGATCCGGGCTAGCTCGCTGCGGTTGCCGGCCGTCCCGGCCTGGTCGGCAGACGTCGCAGCAAGGGTCGTGATGGTCCGATCGGCTGAACTGGCCTGAGTCGTGGCCATGAGTATCGCGCTCCCAACGCGGTTGACTGAATGTTCAGTCTAAGCATCGCTGAAGTGAGCTGGCAAGACCCGACTTGTCCAAGTATCCAGATAGGTTAGATAGGCCTTTAGGTTCCATTCAGCAACTAGAACCGTGCAATTCGCTATGGGCTCCCTGCACGCCGTGCTGACCGGCCTGCGGCCTGGTCAGACCTACTACTACAGCATTGGCCACGAGGGCTGGGACACCGGCGAGGTGTCCGGGTCCTTCACCACCGCGCCGCAAGGCCGCCGGCCGTTCCGGTTCACCGCCTTCGGCGACCAGGGCTCGACCTACGACTCGATCGGGACCACCACGCTGATCAGGACCCAGAACCCGGACTTCCACCTGCACGCCGGTGATATCTCCTACGCCGAGTCCGGCGGCAGCGGCCTGCTCACCGACGGTTACGACCCGCGGGTCTGGGACCGGTGGTTCAGCACGGTGGACCCGGCTACTCAGGCGGGGCGCAGGTCAGCTGGCTCAACTCCACGCTCGCCGGGTTCCGGGCCGATTCCAGCATCGACTTCATCGTCGTGTACTTCCACCACTGCGCATACTGCACCTGCACCACGCACGGCTGCGACGGCGGTGTGGAGAAGTACTTCGTGCCGGCGTTCGACACCTACTCGGTCGACCTGGTGATCAACGGTCACAACCACATCTACGAGCGGACTTACCCGATCAAGGGCGGGTCGACGGTCACCACCAGCGTGCCGATCGGCGGCAGCTGGAACTCGGCGAACGGCACTACCTACATCACCGCGGGCGGCGCCGGCGAGAGCCTGTATTCGTTCTCTGCCGAGGACTACTACGACGGGGACGAGCCATCCGGGGCGCCCAGTTCGGTGTCCACTTACATCAACGAGTACGACCCGACGACCATGGTCAGCTCCACCACGTCGGAGACGGTGACCTGGTCGGCGATTCGCTACACCGGCTACTGCCTGCTGGTCATCGACAGCGAGCCAGGCTCTTTCGGCGGCACCTCGACGCTGCGAATCAACAGCCTCAGCGAGGGCGCCAGCCTGATCGACAGTCTCGAGCTACGGCGGTAGCGAAGCAGCGACGCACGGTAGCGGGGCGGCACGGCCAACGGCCGGGCCGCCCCGCCTGCGTCCTGCGGCCGGGAGATACCTGGCTCTCGGTAGCTATTCCGACGCCTGGCGTCGGTCTGCCGTTCGCGCGCCAGCCGCCGATTCGCTGACTACGTCCCGTAACCTTGGGTCCGGACGAAGGCTCATGACCGCCCTTAAACATATTCAAACTAGGTAATCCTTCATGCCTGAGCATCAGCACAGCGCGAGTTCAGATACCGATCAGTACCGGGACGGACCAACCTCACGCAGGCCGCGCCTCGGCGGTGGCATCGAACCCTGGGGCGATGGCTTGCGAATGATCGCGGTTACGAACGAACGGATCGCCGTTACCAGCAGCTCAGCTGAGACTGCTGGCTACCTGCCAACTGTCCCTGCGGACAGCGAAGAACCTGCCCTGGACTAGGGCCGGGCATATCCTCTGCCAGGTGACGATCACGCCGACCGCTACCAGGCAGCCGTACTTGCCGACCGCGCCGTACCGCGGTACCCGCGACTTCCTGCCGGACGAGATGTCCGTGCGCGAGCAGGTCTTCGGCACGCTGCATCGGTGCGTCGAGCAGTTCGGTTACCAGCGGTACGACGGGCCGCTGCTTGAGTCGGCTGAGATCTACGAAGCCAAGTCGGGCCAGGAGATCGCCGGTCAGCAGCTGTATTCGCTGACCGACCGGCGCGGCCGGCGGCTGGCCATCAGGCCGGAGATGACGCCCTCCGTCGCCCGGATCATTGCCGGGCACGCGAGCGGACTGCAGTTCCCGGTCCGCTGGTACTGCAACGTCAACTGCCACCGCTACGAGCGACCGCAACGTGGCCGGACTCGCGAGCACTGGCAGATCAACGTCGACATATTCGGCTCCGATAGCCCGAACTGCGAAGTCGAGTTGTTCGAGGTAGTGCACGCGATGCTGGCGTCGGTGGGCGCGACAAGAAACGACTACCAGATCCGTGCGAACGACCGCATCTTGCTTGACAGCCTGCTGACGGACGTCATCGGCATCCAGGCGGAACAACTCCGGCCGGTACTCGCGATCCTGGACCGATGGGCCAAATACCCTCGGGCGGACCTCCTCGCGACAGCGCTTGAGGCAGGACTG
>Ga0335075_10014732_pt1 | contig 11727 bp, 7 predicted proteins | sample Lox_Sample_24_FD_206723 | JGI IMG/M metagenome (GOLD analysis project Ga0335075, IMG submission 206723) | Soil microbial communities from Loxahatchee National Wildlife Refuge, Florida, United States - Lox_Sample_2.4 | ecosystem: Environmental > Terrestrial > Soil > Wetlands | place: USA: Florida...
TACGGGAGAGGTATTCTCCGCGCTCACTGGTGCCACTATGGCATCTAGAGTTTCAGTTGCACCGGTTGGAGAGGTGGGACTTTGGACATCATCGAGGCCGCGCTGCCTGTAAATCTTCCTCTTCTTTGTTGGGCGGAAGAGAACCGCTTCGGTGACTTCGGGAGGAGAGGTTACAGTTTCCATGGTCCCGATTAGAACCGCGTTCGCGTTGAGATAATGCGATTGAAGTCAATGCTTCTGAAAGAGCACGTGAGAAGGCTGAAACAGCAGGCAAGCGACGTTATGACGAAAGATAGCCTTCCCGAGTGTGACCCACATGATTGAAACGCAACTAAATACCATAATAAAAATAATCCAATTATTGATTGTAGGTGAAATTGGCAGCCATGAAAAGAGTACGTATCCCTAGACGCCATATGACGAATTCTTATCCCTAGTACAGATATTCTTCAGAGTCCACGGCACGGTTCAAGGTTAGTGTTCGAAGACATTTTAAAACTCTATTAGAATAGATGAATAATGAAAACCTGACAGGCGTTAACTTTCGGTACTCCTTCGTAAACCGAGTTTCACATGTCTTTCCGATACTGAGATTACATACCTAGCCACTTCACTCAAAAGAAAGCCACTGCGTATGACCTCACGGGGTGGGTAAGGAATGCACCCAATCAGAAGGTCAGTATATCCCATGAACTCCTTTGTATCTATCCTTCTCTGTCGATTTCCGTTTCTTGATTGTTTCTCATTATCATCAAAGAGACTTCCAGCTAAAACAACCCAGGTTGAAGGCGAAGCTCAAGGTTCCGAAGATGGGATCCAGGCACTGCTGAAAGATCTCGATCGAGGACCAACGCATGCTCACGTTGTGAAGCTGGAGAAGCAGGAGATTGATGTCGTAGAGGGCGAGGAGGGTTTTGAAATCAAGCGTTAGGCTTGGGAAGTACAATAGACACGAATAACGTAATAGGCTTCCACAAAGATTAATATATTCTTTTGAAGGAGTGTATCTGTTCATTCCTTTCTGGTGTGCATGTGGCACAGAATATAGCCAGTTACTCTATAAGTATTATAAAATCGGCAATGATTCAAACAGAGCTAGCCATTCAAGCTTTTAACCCAAAGCAAAACACCTGTATGCTAATGCCAAAACCTTTCTATCATTGCGCCAAAATAAAATGCGACTAGGTGGTTGGCATCATTCCAATGCCTCCCAACCCCCCCGCTCCACCTCCTCCGTCTTTCTTCGCAAAGCTTTTAAAGATATTGCTTGGTCCTGACGAGGCTGTACTGCCATTGCTTGACCGCTTCCCACCAGATTTTCGTTTCGTGACGCCGCTACCTCTTGAAGCAGATCTGGCTTTTGGAAAGCCGCCTGAACCCCTGCCGCCACCACGCCTGAAATCACCACGCCCGATTGATCTTCCTCTAGCTGATCCATTACCAGAATAGCTACCTGAATATGATGATCCAACCACGCCGCCCCGGCCACCTGATTTGGGTTTGGCTTTCGGCTTTGGCGGGACAGTTCGACTAGGCTGTTGGGAACTTTGTGCTCCAGCAAGGGCGACACTCTCATTGAAAGCCTGGACTTCAGCAGATTGTGTGAAATATCCGCTCGTTTGGCCACAGTCATCATCTTCATCTGAGTCGGTACTTATCTCAATAACGTTCTGGTGATTTTCATCAATGTCTCGATCGTCTTCACGATGCATCATTGACTCGTAATCGTCATGAAATCGTTGAATGAGGGGTAAAAACCGCGCACCAAATGCTTTCACATGGTCTATATTGATCCCGCGAATTTCCATCATCTCCTCGACGGTGATCGTCCAATTGATCGCCATTTCTCTCAGATTTTCCTCGTTAAAAATTGCCTTCCTTCGGCCCTTTTCGTTTCGAATCTTCTCCTCTAATTTCTTGGCCTCTATCACGAAATGCGGTATGATGTCTCGATGAACATCACAGAGATTGGCTTCGTCGATTCGCTGATCACGAGTAATAGGTGGACCAAGTTGTGGCCTATTATCAGAGAAAGCCGATCGCCAGCCTGCTTCACGGATTGGCTCGAAATCTTCATCTTCGGAATTGTTGGAGGCCGAGACCCCGTGCTGGATATCTCCATGCTCATCATCATCGGACTGTACATCTGTACATCGATTCTTACCCTTCCGATTCCTAGAAGCAGCGCGAATAGGCGAGGAAACGTCCGTCGACTCTATATACGAGTCCTTTTCTTGAGCGGCAGCAACTCCAGTGCCAGAACGTCCGTAGGCGTTAGTGTTCGGTGTTCGTGTTTTCACAGCTTTTGGCGATACTCTGACCTGTAACTTTAACTTCCGTCGCCCGGAGAGAAACTCGCGAGAATTTGGACCAAGCTGAGGGGTTAGCCGTATGCGGAATCATGATTTTGAAGGAATAGACTCACCTCAATATATTGCGTAGCAAAGCCGGCTTTATTAACAATATTCTTCTCCTTGATCGCATTCTCTCCGAGTAAACGATGGACGAGCCGTTCTACCTCACCCCTATGCATATTGCTTGCAACTCCATATCCATCGATGTCTTCGGGCGAAATACGGGTTGCCTTTTTTATTCTAATACCACGGAGAACGTCTACACAGTTGAGCACTGTGATATCATCTCTGTGTAGGTGTTTAACAACATTAACAGCGGCTTTCGCAAGGTCCGAAACATCCTGGGTCTCAAAAACGCTGTCTGAGTTGCAATTATCACACGTATGAGCGCAGTCCTCCTTCTTAAATCGTTCACCGAAGTACGTAAGCAGTTCAACCCGGCGACAGTCGCTCTTGTTCTCGCAGTATTGAACCATCCTGCCCAGCATTTTGCGCTGCCTAGTTTTTTCCTCCTGGCTGCCCTCACCCTTTTCAATGAAACTGTAGAGGCTGGCCGTGTCTTGATAGCCATAATAGAGGTAACAACCGGACTTCTTCCCATCCCGACCTGCTCGACCTGTCTCCTGATAGTAACCCTCCAAGCTTTTTGGAATGGTATGATGTATCACAAAACGTACATCAGCCTTATCAATCCCCATTCCGAAAGCGATAGTAGCAACAATGACGTGAATTTCACCTGCTTGCCACATTTTTTGAATCTCAGCTTTCTCCCCAGCTTCCATTCCAGCATGATAATGATGAGCCAAGATACCAAATTGATTCAGATGGTCTGCTAATTCTTCGCAATTCTTCCGAGATAAGGTATATACTATGCCTGATTGCCTCCTGTAACTCTTATGGATTGTTTCTACTATGCTGGCCAGAACTTCTGCTTTCTTCTTCTTAGGCCGGACTTCGTACGTCAGATTTGGTCGGTTGAAACTCTGAGTGAAAATTTCACAACCATCAATCCCGAGATTGTGAATGACATCCACTTTGACATTTTCAGTTGCTGTAGCTGTAAGAGCAATGACTGGCACCTCAGGGAAGCGCCTTCTCAGTGCTCCAAGGGCTTTATATTCAGGCCTGAAATCATGGCCCCATTGACTAACACAGTGTGCCTCATCGACTACGATGCGTGCTAACTTCTGCCGCCGGTACATTTCAGACAGTATCGTGATCAGACCCTGGCTCATACTTGCCATCTCTGGTGTTACGTAGAGCAGCTGAACAAACTTCTCAGGATTAGGCAGTCGCAGGCCTGACATAATTTTATTTCGTTGCGCAGCCGGCAATTCACCGTTGATAAAGAAGGCTTGAATACCGAGCTTGTTCAAATGTGCCACTTGATCTTGCATGAGACTGATGAGAGGCGAAATGACAATGGTAACTCCACTAGTCCTTCCTGACTGGATGACCGCAGGAAGTTGATAGCACAGTGACTTTCCACCGCCGGTAGGCATTAGAACAAAAGCGTCCTTGCCTCCCAATGTTGCATTGATAGCCTCTAGCTGGTTTGACCGGAAGCCACGAAGCCGGAAGCATTCTTTGAGAACCTTTTTGACATCGTCAGACCAAGGGTACTTCATCATATCGGCGTGACCGGGGTTGACGGGCAAGGACATATTCTTAACATTCTGGGACTTTTGAGTTTTCGAAGAATCAATGCCATGATCTGGACTACGTCGTCTAGTAGGGCTCCCTGCAGAGCCATCAAAGTAGCGACGCTGTTCAAAATTTTCAGCGCATTCTAACATATCGTCATCGTCGTCAAAGCCGCCGTAATCTTCCTCCCTGGTCCCCGCAGTGACCGCCAAATCGAATGCCATGTGGTCATCTAGTAATCCGTCTTCGAACTCATCGAACTCGTCAGGAAATCCCTCATCGAAATCTACACTTGGCTTCTGTGGCGAAACCCTAGTCAAGTTCCCGAAACCCCCTGGGGCAGGCGATGTTCGTCCCTGTGGCGAATGCGCATTATTGTCAAGGGCAGCCAGTGGCTTTCGCAAAGGTGAAGGCAGTCTTTTTTCGAAGCCGTAGTTAGTTGAAGGTTTCGTCCCATTTGTCACATCTGAGGACAAACTTGGGCTGTCTTTAACCTGACGGTCATTCGCATCGAATACTGAATTTGACCTCTTTATGGACACCTGGGTCTGGAACACAACTTGTGTATTCCCGATGTTGCTTGATCCAGAGGGTCGTGGCATGAAAGTCTGGCCTTCAGCAGCATTGGTGCTCACTATATCATGAATATATGGAGTACTTCGAACCTTGACATCGGCACTAAACGTGCTCTCAGTAGCACCAGACAAACGTAGCAGCCGCCCAATCTGTATTTCAATATCCCGCAATCCTTCTAATATTACCTGAAGACTTGCGTGTTGCTGGGAGATAAGCGCCTCGCTTTCCTGGGCGTCAAAGGCTTGTATGATTTTCTGTTTAAGCTCATCTTTGCGCAATGTCAAGGTTCGGTGCTGTTCATGCAGAGGAATAAGAGTACAGAGAGATTTTTTCTTTTCCAGAATAGCAAGGCGCTCGTTCCGTACTGCTGGTGGGGGAAGACTAGATGTTTCCAAGAAACTGTTGAAGATTTTCTCGTTCGCTTCAAGCCTTCCTTCAATCGACATTTCCAATTCTACAAGCCTTGGTGAGCCTACGAGATAGAATTCTACCAACTTCTTATCCTCCAGAGTTAGCGAGGATGAAGGCGTCGATTGGCTCGGTGCAACAATTGTATTACTGGAAGATTCCCGTGCCTCTACTAGCGAATCACGTTGGAACGACGTTGGGGCTTCATCGAGTGCTGAATTTTGGCCTACTGTTGTATTTGTTGGTTTGACGTCTTCCATTTCCTCATGATCGACTTTAAGATTCCTCCGCGTGCCTTCAAATCTGCGGGGATCTGGCTGTTCTGGAGATCCGTTTAGCTTGATCCGTAAGGGACTTTCCGGTCTTTTGCAATCTCTGGCGGGTGTATGGACCTGGGAGAAGAGTTCAATAGGCTCTTCGTCTTCAGAGTCCTCAATGATTCGATTCTTCCATTGATTTTGGCGAGGCTGAGGGGTTTGTACTACAGGTGAAATTGATCGATGGGTGAGATTAAGTATGGACTTTGGAGGTGATTCTTCTTTCCGAAGGGCATCAACTCTTTTCGGACTTAGGTCATCGCTTGCATGGCTAAGCTTTTTCTTGTCAGGAGATGCAACAGATAGAGCTCCTTGCTTCACCATCCGCTTCCCTTCAACACCCGACGGTTTCCGGCTCAAGCCTTTGCGTATCCGTGTTTCGGTCCTACTGATGGTCTCCGTGACCATGTACTCTTCTTCATCGATATCGGACATGTCATCATCGGCCTCAACTGTTGGTTTTATATATTCGCTAGTCCTTTTGGAACCTAGAGGAATAGCCTGGGATGTATATGGTGGAGGAGGTTCGTCAGGGACATCTTCGTTTGGCACATCCAGCGTATCGATATCCACGAATTCATCTAAAGTCTGACTTTTATCTTCTGGTCTGCTGTAACCTACATGCCAACTCGTAGTAATATCACCTCTATATTCATCGCTCTTCCTCTTCTTGCCTCTTTTGGCTAAAGGCTCTGCTCTCGTTGCGGAATCTTCTCGCCATAAACTTATAGGTTGACCGAAGGTATCAGACGAACTGGAGTCTAGGTGATCAGATTCCGATCCATCCTCCCCAGTGAGGTCTACAGATTCAATCTCCTCTCGTGTAACAGGGAGAGGACGTGGAGTTTGACGAGGGGTTTGCGGGTGTTGTATTGTCCTTGAGAGATTCGGTATTGACTGTTTGGACGAAGGCTTGCTCGATAAATTAGCAGGATCACGTAATTTGCTGCCAGTTGGAGTTCCATAACTAGGCTGACTGTCTCTGAGGAATGACGCTGCATATGAAGCTGAGAGAGATGACCCCGTGGTTGACACAGGCGTAGCAAGCTGGTATTGGCTCAATAGCGTAGGCTTTGCTGATCTGGAAGCCGATGAAAGCTTAGCCATGCCTTCTCCAGCCGAGACACTTTCAATTGCGCTTCTCGACCGCGATTCTCGAAGTACTCCTGGGGGAACCTCGGGCCGTTTAAATTCTTCAACCGCGCTGACCGGTAGTGTAGATGGTCGTGCTGAGCGTGGCTGCTCTGAAGGCTGCTTTTGCTCCGTAAGCAGCGTGTTAGAGAGTTCGGCATCTATGCCCTCTACAGCATGTATCGAATCTGTGAGCGATTGAGCGAGATTGACTGATCTTCCGACCAGCGGAATTGACCCATTCGACAGCAACCAGGAAATGTGATCGTCCAGGTTGTGTAAAGTCATGAGGCTCCAAAATAGCGCACATCCTGGATGTAATTACTGACCATTTCTTGGACTTTTGTTGTATTGTCGTTTGTATATGCAGCACCTCAAAATGGTCGTTGTTCTTTCTCGAGGTCGCGTCTGAGGCACCAATTAGCGCGTCGCCAATCACAATCACGCTATCACCTGACCCTTCAGAAGTGGTTTGGCCGCCAGGTTCACAAAACCCCACCGCGACTTCAAATTTTATTTCTGTCCTGATTATGGATATTCAGAATCTCTTTTCCAGTATGTTCAAAGTTCCTCTATTAATTTCTAAAGTCAAATCCTGTGACTTGAATTGCGTTAAAGTATGTCACAATGCCGAGTATTTAAGCAGCATCGTTGCCGGAGGACTGAAGTCGCTCACATCGAGAGGTTGTAGTCGATGTATGGAATGTGGAGGAATACTGCAATTAAGATATTATACCGGATTGCTTGCTTAATGATTCCATATTCACATAGCTTCCATAGCCGTCGACAATTAGAAGCCGTCGTTATCCTATTGCCTCGTGTGCTGTTTCTTGTTTAAATCGCTAAAGCCAACATAATCCTAAAGCGTTATTTGTCCAGCCGGTTTCTGAAACAGCGAAATATGCGCGTTGCAATGCCATATCAAGATCCTCAAGCCTGTCACGCTAATGCATGCTAAGAGGCTGATGAATTCACGGTTCCCATCTTGAATTGATTCCTCGGACGCGCTTAAGCGCAATCTGATCAAATGGCACAATCCTTTTTGAAAAATTTAGAGCTCTACCCGAGCTTCCTAAGAAGCTGATCTATTATATTGAAAAACCTCCAGCCCGGTTCCTCGGACTTACATTGAGCTGAGGAGGATTTCCAGCACATGTTGCGCCGTGACAATACCAACTTGAAGGTATACTGTTTCTACGAGGCTCTTAAAATGAATGACGCCATAGGCAAGATTGTGGAAAGTGAGTCTGCCAACGTATGACAACTGTAGCATCAACGCAGATCATCGGAACATGGCGAAGTTTACTGGCAGGTTGGTCGCGGGCTATGGTCAGGTCGTGAAAGTCACAACTTTCATAATCGTTCTTCGGCTTTGGGGACTAAATTTTATGCTCGCTCTAAGCAAACGTCCTACAGACATACCAAGTCCCGTTGATCACATAATTGAAATTAAACCAGCCATCATCGTAACTCCCAAATCTTCATGCGGCTTCATCACGCTTCCGCTAGTAGCTGAACCAAGCTTGATATCTATTACTTTTTATTCGTCCTATGCAAACATCCTGCACGCATACCAAGTCCCATGGAGCGCACCCCTAAAACTAAACCGGCCATCGTTGTAACTCCCAAATCTTCGTGCGGCTTCATCACGCTTCTGCCAGTCGTTGGACCAAGCTTGGTATCCATTACTCTCTCTCATTGATGAGAACTGTGGAAATGTATTCTTGATATCTCGGCACAGGTGCTCGATTTCATGCCTCGCCTTTCTATCGAGCTCATATCGGTGCCTCTCTTGGGTTTCTGACGCAGTTGCTACTATAACAATTAGTATCCGGTTTCAACCGCAGCCTGGTACTAACTTATAGAGAAGTGTACCAGTGATAGAGCGAAAGACTTACCTATTGAATTCTGTTGAATCTCTTTCTGAAGCCTGACAAACGCATTTTTCCGTCCTTCGCCGTAGATGAGTGGCATATATATGTCAAAAATGCCCAGTAGAGAGTATGCTGCGTCTTCTTCGAGTGTTGTCTCGCGTTTTGCTGCCCATGACATTCGCTCATAGACACTAAAATGAGACAAAGGGTCTCCTTGAAGAGCCTGAGCGGTAATCCCTGCTATCTCGTGAATTTGTCGCTCTAATGATTTCTTATCACCGAGTCGCTTGCCCTCCACAGAGAAGAATTCAACTGATGCTGGAGCAATAAGCTCTTGAAGCGTCCAGCCCCGAGTAAACCATCTACTTTTCTGAAAAGCAGGTTTCCATATCCACTGGGAGAACTGATCGTTGTTAATAGAGCCACTAACTGAAACGTCTAACAGATACACGTAGCATTTATCAGCATTATGGTACCAGCAAAACATGGAATTGATAGCCTCCGAAAGCTCAGCGCTGCTTGAATTGTTAATGCAACAGGTGTCGACCTAGAAGTATTGCAAACCGTCAGTGGCGGCTTGTTCTCCGCAGAACTGAATCTTTCGGTAGCCAGCCTTGCTCTTACCAGTACCTTTCATTAGGTCTTTGAATGTAACCTCTTCGCCACCCGCTCCCCAAGTATGCGAAAGTATAGCATACGGCGGAAAATTATTGCCAATAAACTCGATCAGGCTGAACTGGCCATCGTCTTTAAGTTTCAAAAGACGCATCATTGTGATCAGATTTTCAGAGAGCTCTAGGGAAGGAACTCAAAAAGATAGACATGAACCATTATCTCACGTTGAGCAACCGAAGAACTGCGACTATGTTGGCGGCAGACTCATAATAGAATAGTTCAGTAAAGGGATGATCTGATCGCGACGCTGTAAAAGTTCAGTTGAGCCATCAGCATAGCGGAGCAACTTACGATGGCACAGTCGCGCCTGTAGGAGTGTCCAAATGACCTGACGACGACGTAAGTAATACTCTTGAACTTATTTATCAACTTTCGCATTGCTGGTGACTGCGGTGGATCTGAGAGGAATTGCACGAGCTAAGCACACTGATGCTTCTGCACGTATGATTGGGCAGTTAGGAGGTATGGAAGGCTTAATTAATTTTAGGGCATACCACTAAATTTCAGGTGTATTACTAACTTTTAGTGCGCATCACTGAATTTTAGGGTATAAACATTCATTCGAGGATCTTCAGTGGCTTTCGCTAATCTTGCCAATGATTCGTGCAGTATGCATTACTAGGCAATACGAATGTATGGGCTGTCATACATTCCGATGCTGCACTATTTGCGTGCGTTTTGTGCGTCTTTTGAGAAACCATGAATCAGTTACGCTTGTTTGCTCAAACTTTAAATCTTAAGTATCGTATTAGAAAGCCTACTCCTCTCGACATTCGATAATCAAATTGACAAACATGGGAGAGTAATTTCCCCTCTCGAGAATTCAAGTCCAGAATGTTACCTCTTACACAATACACTTGCTATGTAAGAATCTCTCCGTAGATTCTTGGGATATCCTTCTACAATCAGCTTAAAGCTATCGTCTGTTTCATATCTGCGTATTACTTTATCCTGGGTCATAGAGTATTTGTGCTACACACATATAATGCAAGCGCCGTCAAAAACTCCGTCTAGAAGAAGTTAGTGTATTATTCATTCTACTACTTCAGAATGGTATGTGCAGTGACTGTTTCTGCTAAACCCCAAGTGGGCATCCGCCATTCTTATACACTTGAGGCTCCCTAAATACCTAACAGTGCATGGAACATTTGCTGTATAATATTTCAAATTCCTTGCTGGCAAAATAAGAGAAGCACTATCCGTGTTGCAGATCTCTGATCGTATGCGAAACCTGCTATATATGTAAAGTTGTCATTTTTGGGAGTGGGTACGGATCACTTATGTTTATTTCACGCTATCGACATCTGTTGCGGTGGTCCTACGTTGCAACTGAGAGTGGGTACATCTCCAAATATATTGGCGACGTAGCTCTTATATTGTTTTAGGCGACATTGGCCTCATGCAATGATTGCTAGCTTTAAAAGCCTTCCTTAGGAGATCTTTCTCTGCTCCAGAAGGTACACTTGCTGCTCTATATTGAATAGATATGCGTGCGCGAAATATCACTTCCATAGGTACTATATTTGGACACGATGACGGATTGATTTCGCCTCTATTCGCCGTGATTGATCACACTCTTAAAAGCATATCTTAGCTGAGCTTAAGGGGTTTGGCTAATATTTTAAAGAGCACGAGATATTTTGGATGGAAGTACGATCCAAGCTCTACAAGATATAAAGCAGAAAAGGTTGTCTAACAGTCCCACGGCAGCTTGCAAGGACTTATTGAAGATTAGGAACAATGCAAATTGCATGCAACTCTGCTGCAGAAATTTTCTTATAAGCACCCGCAAGGGCCCAACAAGATCTAGATCTCAGCCATACAGAATTATTGAAAACTTATTCGCAGATACGAAATCCGCGGAGGATGAAGTCACTTCGCACAAGGCGCTAATGAAGCTTAAGACAGGTACGGGACGGGTTCCAGATAGATCTGCATATGCTGATTGGTCTCCCGTGGGAGATGACCTAACGACGTGGGATGGTCGTGTGAAAAGTTTTTCCGGCCCATGCAGGAACAGCCGCGACGACATGGCTCCAGCATCTTCAGTAGTGAACGTCTAAGGGTGGCCTTTAGGTCCTCTCACTCCCTAAGACTGGTATGGGAATATCTCGAGAGCCATGAGATAGCCTGGTGTCGAATAAAACCCTCACTGCAACCCAACGGCGACGCACAAGGGCTGCCTAACTTGGCGACGATCACGCTAAAACTTTGGTAGATCGTGGGGCGCGAGGAAGGGTCAAAAGTACTGACAAGTGTCAAACCAGAAGCCGCGGAGATCGTGTTGATTTAATAGTTGTAGGGCTGGAGTAATGGGATTTCTTATCTCTGGGTTTTGGGCCGTCTTCCATTTCGAGCCTCTCGTCAGAGATAAGCCAAAGCGACTAACGCCTTTAATCACCAACTGCTAGTGTGACAGGCCGTGGGTGATTGGCTCTCGGCGACGACATCGATAAGGCAAAGGTTCTGTTCCCAGGGAATGCCCTCATTCTAGATCATTCTGGGTGCGGCGTAAAAGCCAGTCAGATTCTAATCGCTTGGCATTTCCCCAGTTCTGCATCTGGACCTGTCCTTGCTGTGCTGATTCATCTCTCCCTCATTCAATCTCATGACCTTCAAGCTCGCTTTATCAGAGTATCTCGTACTTCAAGTCCAAAACACCTACCTCACTCACTAGCCGCAGCGCATCCTCAACAATTACCACCGTCTTGTAGTTGAGGGTTGTCGGAGACGCCTAAAGCATCTCTT
>Ga0335075_10014733_pt1 | contig 11727 bp, 9 predicted proteins | sample Lox_Sample_24_FD_206723 | JGI IMG/M metagenome (GOLD analysis project Ga0335075, IMG submission 206723) | Soil microbial communities from Loxahatchee National Wildlife Refuge, Florida, United States - Lox_Sample_2.4 | ecosystem: Environmental > Terrestrial > Soil > Wetlands | place: USA: Florida...
TCATCATCCGCAAGAGCGACGGCGGCTACAACTACGCGACCACCGACCTGGCGACCATCAGGTACCGGATCGACAAGCTCAACACCGACCGCGCGCTCTACGTGGTCGGCAGCGATCAGGCGCTGCACTTCAAGATGGTCTTCGCGGTGGCCAGGGAGGCCGGCTGGCTGCCGGACAGCGCCGACTTCGAGCACGTTCAGATCGGCATGGTGCAGGGCAAGGACGGTCGGCGGCTGCGCACCCGGGCAGGCGACAACGTCTCCCTGCACGACCTGATCACCGAGGGCCCGGTGCGCGCACGGGCGCTGCTCGACGAGGTCGAACGGGACGAGACGGGCCTCGACCTGGGCGCCATCGCGCAGGATGTCGGCATCGGCGCGATCAAGTACGCGGACCTGTCCACCGCGCACGAGAGCGCGTACATCTTCGACTGGGACCGGATGATCTCCTTCAAGGGAAACACCGGGCCGTATCTCCAGTACGCGACGACCAGGATCAGGTCCATCTTCCGCCGGGCCGGGATGGACGACGCGGACGCCAGCGGCCCCATCCTGATCACCGAGCCGGCCGAGCGGGAACTCGCCCGCAAGCTCCTGGAGTTCGGCGCGGTCGTCACCTCGGTCGCCGAAACGTCCGAACCGCACCGGCTGTGCGCTTACGTCTTCGACGTCGCGAGCCTGTTCACGTCGTTCTACGAGCAGTGCCCGGTGCTCAAGGCCGACGACGAGGAAACCAGGCGGTCCCGCCTCGCGCTGTGCGCCGTCGCGCTCCGCGTGCTGGTAACCGGGCTCGGCCTGCTTGGCGTCCCGGTGCCCGACCGCATGTAGGGTCAGCAGATCCGGCGCGGCCCGGACGGCAGTTAAGCGACACGTCATCAACCTGACCAGGTGATGACGTGTCGCTTTGCGTTTGACCACGGGACCGTTCGGGATGGGGCGGTTTGTCTGCTCAACAACTGCCGTCACGAACGGACTCCTTACGTGACAACCGAACCACTGCCCCGGCCCCGGCGGCGGCGGCAGGCTCGATCCCGTCAGAACCCATAGGGCGCGCGGGGCGGGCGTGACGTCCACGGAAGGAGACATCGATGATTCACCGCAACAGGCGCGGCACCCGTGCGAAGGTGGCCGTGGCCGCGGCGGTGCTGGTCGGCGGCGGCGCGGCGGGCGTGGTGGCGGTCGCGGCCAACCACGGCGGCGCGTCAACCAACGCCCAGGCCGCCGCGTTCGCCACCCGCTACCGCCAGACCGTCAGCGAGCCTACGGCCCTCATGGGTGCGCTCAACGGCTGGAGCAGGTCACCGAGCCACTCGATGACCATGCTGGCCGAGATGAAGCCGATGCGTACGTTCAGCCAGGTGATGGATCACCACACCATGCTCGCCGCCCAGCGCGGCGTCGTGCTGCTCGCCACCAAGAAGTTCCTGCTCGTCAAGTCCGCCAACGGATCGCTGCACCTGTGGTGGCTGACCGGCGGCACCGTGGTCAAGAACGTGACCGCCAACGCGACCGGGATGGCCGCGATGACCGGCAGCCCCACGGCGGCGGCCACGGCCATGACGACGGGCAGCATGAGCACCGCCACGAACGTGATGGCGGGTTCCGCCAGCGCGGCTAACGCGATGACGGCTGCCTCGGCCAAGCCGACCACCATCACCGTCGACACCGGTAACGAGGTCGTCACCATCACGATCACCACGTCCACCGCGACGGTGACGCAGCCGGGTGTGACGGCCAGCGCGAGCCCGACGGCAACCGTGACTGCCACGGCCACCACGACGGCCAGCGCGAGCGCGACCCCGACCGCCAGGTCAACCCAGCCGGTGACCATGGCCACCCAGGGCGTGGCACGGGGCGATCTGGTGTTCATCGTCGGCGAGCGCGAGCACGGCAAGCTGATCGCCAAGCTGGTGTTCTTCGCGGCCCGGACGACCGCTGTCACGCCGACCCCGAGCGCGTCCGTGTCGACGTCAGTGAGCGCCACCCCGACCGCCACGTCGGCCACCGGCACGACCCCGACGGTGGCTCCGACGCCGACAAGCACCGCGTCGGAGTTCAGCGGGCACAACAGCTAGCAACCTAGCGACCGCCATCTCCGCAGGGTGGCGGTTCCCCGAAAGACAGCACGTGCCCGTGGGCGTCCCCTCTCGTCCACGGTCACGTGCTGTCGCTTTCGGATGGCTTTGCCCGCCTTTGGGAAGTGCTGCCGGGATAACCCGTGGCGGATCGCGACGGATCGGGCGCGTTGGCGTAGTCTCGAAGACAGCGGACGAACTTAAGGCGCGGGAGACGGATAGATGAGCGGACTCATCCTGCTGGTGGTCATCGGCGTGGGTGTGGCCTGGCTTTTCACCAGCGGCCGGAAGAAGATGAAGCTGCCAGTCACCGGCAAGCACTGGCTCTGGATCATTATCATCGTCGTCGTGCTGCTCGCCCTCGCCTACGGCGCCACGCACTCGCCGCACCAGCACGTCGGGTAACCGGCTCTTGCCGTCCAGCGGGATCTCGAACCAGACCGCCTTACCGTCTTCCGTCGGCCGCGAGCCCCACCGCGTAGCGAGCTGCTCCACCAGGTAGAGGCCGCGGCCGCCCTCATCCGTCGCCCGGGCGGTGCGCAGCCTCGGCAGCCGGAGGTCCGGGTCGAACGCCTCCACCCAAACCGACTCAGCGCCGCGCCGCAGCCGGAGGGTGAACTCGCGGGGCCGGTAGGCGGGGACTGTGTGCGCCGCCATGGCCGGGTGCCCCGATCCCGCGGGAGCCGCGGCTTCCTCAAGGTCCATGTCCCATCGACGGGCCGACAGGCTCGGCGTCACCGAGGCGTGCAGCACCGCGTTGGTCACCACCTCGGAGACCAGCAGCAGCCCGAGCTCCGCCTGGTCCGGATGCATGTCCCAGGTCTCAAACGTGGCCTGGGCGAGACGGCGCGCCTCCGACACCATGATCGGCTCGGCGGGGAACGAGTGCTCGACGGAAGCGAGGTCCTCGGGCGAGGTGCGAAATACCAGGATGGCCATGTCGTCGTCGATCTCGCCCGGCACGGCGGCCTCGGCCGCCATCGTCAGGTCGCCCGCGGTGACCGGCGAGGCGAGCAGCGCCTTGCACAGCATGTCCACCGCCTCGGCCTCGGTGTAATGCCCGTCGCCGTCGACTCGCGACCGCCGGTCGGTGAGGCCGTCGGTGTAGAGGACCAGGGCGGCGCCCGGCGGCAGGATAACCGTCTGCTCCCGGTAGGTCGGCAGGCCGCGGATGCCCCGGCCGCGTACGCCCAGCAGCACGCCCTTGTGCCGGATCTCCAGCGGCCGGACGGACCCGTCGGAGACCATCAGCGGCGCCGCGTGCCCCGCGTTCGCGAAGGTCAGCTCGCGCGACCAGGCGTCGTAGATGAGATAGATGCAGCTGACGGTCGGCGGGTCACCCCCGGCCCCGACGGGAGCCGTGGAGCGGACCCATTCGTCCAGCTTGCGCATGATGTCGGCAGGAGACTTCTCGTCCTGGGCGTAGGCGCGCAGCACGGCACGGAGCTGACCCATGGTGGCCGCCGCGCGGGCGCCCCGGCCCTCCACGTCGCCGATCACCAGGCCCACCCGCCCGGCCGCGAGCGGGATGATGTCGTACCAGTCCCCGCCCACCTGGGTCTGGATACCCTGCCCCTGCGTCGCCAGCGGCTTGGCGGGCACATAGCGGAACGCGACCTCGAGGCCATCAACCTCGGGGACCGACTGCGGCAGCAGGGACTGCTGGAAGGCGAGCGCCGTCCGCCGCTCGGCCTCGAACAGCATGGCGTTGTCGATCGCGACGGCGACCCGGCCGGCGATGGCGCCGATCATGTCGCCGTCGGACAGGTCGTAGTGCGGATCCGGACGGTCGGTGAGCCGGGACAACGCCAGCGAGATCGCGCCGAGCACCTCCCCGCGCGCGTACAGCGGGGAGGCGAGCACCGAGGTGATCCCCGCCTGGTCGGCCGCCGACATCGACTCCTGGCTGGGGGCGGGGTAGAAGTCCGCCTGCGTGTCTGGCACCACGATCGTCTCCAGGCGCGACATCGCCTGCTGCGTGAAGTGGCCCGGGGGGTAGCTGATGGGTTCTCCGACGCGCGCCCAGGTGCCGGGCGGCGGCTCCCAGCCGCCCGCGTGCACTTCCGCTCGCCTGATCAGCTTGTCGCCGCTGAACAGGTCGATGAAGCAGTGATCGGCGAACCGCGGCACCAGGATCTGCGCGACTTCCCGCAGCGTCACATCGAGCTCGAGCGACCCCGCCAGCCGCTGCCCGATCCGGTCCAGCAGGCGGAGCCGGTCCGGCTCACGCTGCGAGTACCGGGCGGGGGAACCTTCGTTCCAGCGCGTCATCGTCATGCTCCGGTCGCTGAACGGGTCTGGGCGGTTACTTCCTGGATACAAACACGTGCGAGGCGACCTCGGCAGGAAGATCGGCCGCCGCGCCCGTACCGTCGTCGTCGCAGACCCGGACACCGCCTTCAACCGACCCGAGCAACACCTCGCGACCGGGTTGTATCCCAGCGCGCTTCAGTTTAAGCATCAGGACCAGATCACTTTGAACATGCTCGGTGATCCGCGTAACAGTGACCCGCACCGTCCCGCTGGCACCTTCAATCACGTCGATCATCGTCTCGTCAGCAGCATCCTGATCGGCCGAATGGTCAGGCGGCGTGGCGAGTTCCGCCAGGCCGGGGATCAGGTTGCCGTGCGGACACCGCTCGGGGTGGCCGAGCAGCTCGTAAAGCCGTCGCTCGACCGATTCCGAGATGACGTGCTCCCACCGGCACGCCTCGATGTGCACCTCTTCCCACGGCATCTGGATCACGCTGACCAGCAGGCACTCGGCAAGCCGGTGCTTGCGCATCACCCGCATCGCCAGCGTCCGGCCCGCCTCGGTGAGAGCCAGTTGCCGGTCGTCGGCCACGTGCACCAGGCCGTCCCGTTCCATCCGCGCCACCGTCTGGCTGACCGTCGGGCCAGACTGCCCCAGCCGCTCCGCGATCCGCGCGCGCAGCGGGACAATGCCTTCCTCCTCAAGCTCGAACACCGTGCGGAGATACATCTCCGTCGTGTCGATAAGCCCATGGGCTGTCACTGAACTTCCTCCCGACTGTGATGCTACGCGCTTGCGCAACCACTCCTTGTTTTTCGGGAGTCCGCGGATGGCGCCCGGTTACGGAGACAGCCGCTCGATGGTCCAGCCCGTGCCGGAACGCCGGTAGCGCAGCCGGTCGTGCAGCCGGTTCGGCCGGGACTGCCAGAACTCGACCCGCTCGGGCACGATCAGGTAGCCGCCCCAGAAGTCGGGCATCGGCACCGGCGTTCCCTCCGGCCATCGCGCCGACAGCTCCGCCACGCGGTCATCCAGCTCCACGCGCGAGGCGAGCACCGTCGACTGGTGCGACGCCCAGGCGCCGATCTGCGACAGCCAGGCGCGCGAGTGGTAATACGGCTCGCTCTCCTGCGTGGACAGCGGCCGCGCGCTGCCCTCCACGGTCACCTGGCGGCCGAGCCCGTACCACGGGAAAACGGCGCAGCACCGCGGGTCGCCCGCCAGGTCGCGACCCTTGCGGGAGGTCCGGTTGGTGTAGAAGGTGAAGCCGTCGGTGTCGTGATCCTTCAGCAGCACCGTCCGTGCGTGCGGCCAGTCGCCGATGGTGGTGAGCACCATCGCGTTCGGCTCCGGCAGCCCGGCGGCCACGGCGTCGTCGAACCAGCGCGCGAACTGCTTCATCGGGCAGCTGTCAAGCATTTCCGGTGTCAACGTCGTGTTCATATTTGAAAATCTTTACACGCGACCGGCGATCCTGGGAACGCGGCCGCGCGGCATGCCGTCACCCTGCCTTTTTTGCGCGCCCCGGTGGCCGTGCCCCGGCGGGGGCGCGGCCACCGGATGGTCCGGACTATGCCGTCACGCAGGTCCCGGTGATGTTCCCGCCGGACCCTTCCGGGACGTTGTACGCGTCGGTCCAGGTCTCCGGCGCGGTCCCGGCCGCGCAATTCTCGGACGTGTCGTTGTAGGTGAACGACCAGTCGGGCTGGTTGACGTTCTGCACGACGGTGCCCGCCGGGAAGAACGTCTCGAACCACTTGGGGTCACCCGAGCCGGCCGCGAACTGGTCGTTGAGGTTGTTCACCGTCGCCGGCACGTTGGCCGAGCTCAGGGCGCCCGAGTCGGCGTAGAACTCGACGTGGAAGCCCGCGGTCAGGTTGCCCTGCTGGAGGCCGCTGATCGGCGTGACGGGCGTGTTCGGGCTGTTCGCCCCGGCCAGCGACTGCCAGGTGCCGTTGATCGCCACGTCGCCGGTGTAGTAGTAGCAGGCGGAGTTGCCCGCCGGGGCGCCAGAGCAGTTGCTCAGCGCGACCGCGCCGTGCCGGACGAGGTTGTAGGTGGCGGTGAAGTTGTCCAGCGCCCAGATGCCGCCGTTCGGCAGAGTCAGCAACTGCGACGTGTAGCCGCTGTCCGGATTGTTGGTGACCGCGATGGGAGACGCGGCGGTGACGGGCATACCGGGCGGCCCAGGGGGTCCCTGCGGCCCGGTAGCCCCGGTCTTGCCCGGCGGCCCCGCCGGGCCGGTGGCGCCGGTCTTGCCCGGAGCCCCGGGCGGGCCCGGGACGGACGCGACCGTGAAGGCTGTGTCGCCCCTCGGGCAGCCCTTGAACTTCGCCGCCGACGTGGTGCCGTTCACGACGGTGCCGGATTTAGTGAGGCACCCGTACAAGGCGCCGGGCTTGGCGGTGCTGACCGCGGACGTGGCAGCGAGAGCGTACGTCCCTCCGAGCAGGACGACGGCGATCACCGCGACGGCGGCCACGGGGACGCCGAGGATGCGACGCCGGAACCAGCCGGTCTTCTTATCCATTGGAATCGGTTCTCCTAATAAGAGTTGTGCCGGGGCCTTCCCGGCGCATATCCCTGCTTCGACGGCGGCGGGCCGATCACATGCGTGACCGATGTGCTTCGGAGAGGGACGGCAGCACGGCAATGGCGCGCGCTGCGGCCCGCCCGATAGCCAAGGCGGGCCGGGTGAGCGAGTGGCTCAAGGTACTCGTGTTGCTGGTTATGCCCGCTCTGGGCGCGATGACCCGGAGAATGGCGGGCGCGCCGCGAAAACGCGGTATAGACCAATTCTGTCAACAATCGAAAATCTTTACATACGGCCGGTCTATCGCGACCTTCTACGGCGGGGATTGAATGAAGCCGACGGCCATGAGCGCTCAAAACGCGCCTGACCAGGCAACCCGCTCCCTACCTGAGGAGACGATGAAGCGCATGTCCGATTTCAAGCCGGGTCTGGAAGGCGTCGTCGCGTTCGAGACCGAGATCGCCGAACCCGACAAGGAAGGCGGCTGGCTCCGCTACCGGGGCGTCGACATCGAAGAACTCGTCGGTCACGTGTCCTTCGGGCACGTCTGGGGGCTGCTCGTCGACAACGACTTCACCCCTGGCCTGCCCGCCGCCGAGTCGCTGGAGCTCCCCGTCCGGACCGGCGACGTGCGCGTCGACGTGCAGAGCGGGGTGGCCGCGCTGGGCGCCGCCTGGGGACTGCGCCCGCTGCTGGACATCTCGCCCGAGCAGGCACGCGAGGATGTCGGCCGAGCGGGTTCGGCGATGCTCTCCATGATCGCGCAGTCCGCACGCGGAACCGGCCAGCCGCCCGTCCCGCAGAAGCTGATCGACGAGGCGCGGACCGCCGCCGAAGCCTTCCTGATCCGCTGGCGCGGCGAGGCGGACCCCCGGCACGTGAAGGCGCTCGACGCCTACTGGGTGAGCGCGGCCGAGCACGGCATGAACGCCTCCACGTTCACCGCGCGGGTGATCGCCTCCACCGGCGCCGACGTCGCCGCCGCGCTGTCCGGCGCGGTGGGCGCGCTGTCCGGCCCACTGCACGGCGGCGCCCCGGCCCGGGTGCTGCACATGATCGAGGACGTCGAGCGGACCGGCGACGCGGAAGGATACGTCAAGTCGGTGCTCGACGCCCACGGCCGGCTGATGGGCTTCGGCCACCGGGTCTACCGGGCCGAGGACCCCCGCGCCAGGGTGCTGCGCCGCACCGCCAAGGAACTCGGGGCGCCGCGGTACGAGGTCGCGCTCGCCCTGGAGAACGCGGCCCTGGCCGAACTGCGAGCCCGCCGACCGGACCGGGTGCTGGAGACCAACGTGGAGTTCTGGGCGGCGATCGTGCTCGATTTCGCGCAGGTCCCCGCGGAGATCACGCCCTCGATGTTCACCGCGGCGCGGACCGCCGGCTGGGCGGCGCACATCATGGAGGAGAAGCGCACCGGCCGCCTGATCCGCCCGTCCGCCCGGTACACCGGCCCGGCCGCCCGCCCCGTGCGCGACGTGCCCGGTGCGGGGGAAGTTCTCGGCAAGGACGTCTGATTTCGCGGATATAAGCTAACGGGGTGACCAGCATCCTCATCCCCGAGCAGCTCAAGCCTCGTGATGGCAGGTTCGGCTGCGGTCCGACCAAGATCCGCCCGGAGCAGGTCGCCGCGCTTGCCGTAGCGCCCGAACTCGGGACATCGCACCGGCAGCCGCCGGTGAAGGAAGTCGTGCGGCGGATCCGCGCTGGCCTGGCTGAGCTTTTCGGTCTCCCGAACGGTGCCGTGGTGGCACTTGGCAACGGCGGGACGACTGCCTTCTGGGACGCGGCGGCGTTCTCACTGATCCGCGATCGGTCGCAGCACCTGTCGTTCGGTGAGTTCTCCGCCAAGTTCGCGGCCGTGGCCGCGCGCGCCCCGTGGCTGAAGGAGCCGTCGGTCATCGCCGCCGAGCCGGGCACGCATCCGCCGGCGGCCGCCGAGGCGGGCGTAGACGCCTACGCGCTCACGCACAACGAGACGTCGACCGGCGTGTGGATGCCGGTGCGCCGCCCGGCGGGCGCCGACGACGGCGCGCTTGTGCTGGTCGACGCGACGAGCGGGGCCGGGGCGCTGCCGGTGGATCCCGGTGAGTTCGACGCCTATTACTTCGCTCCGCAGAAGGTGTTCGGCGCCGACGGCGGCATCTGGTTCGCGCTGCTGTCGCCCGCCGCGCTCGAGCGGATCGACGAGATCGCCGCGAGCGGCCGCTACATCCCCGACTTCCTCTCGCTGCGGATCGCGGTGGAGAACTCGGTGAAGGACCAGACGCTGAACACGCCGGCGATATCGACGCTGGTGCTGATGGCCAGCCAGATCGACTGGATGCTGGAGGCGGGCGGGCTCGCGTGGACACGGGAACGCACGGCTCGTTCCGCGGAAATTCTTTATTCCTGGGCGGAGAAGTCAGATTTCGCGACGCCGTTCGTGGCCGACCCGGCGATGCGGTCGCCGGTAGTCGGCACGATCGATCTGGCGGACCGGGTGTCCGCCGACGCGATGGCCGCGGTGCTGCGGGAAAACGGGATCGTGGACACCGAGTCCTACCGCAAGCTCGGCCGCAACCAGTTGCGGATAGGCCTGTTCCCCGCCGTTGACCCCGCGGACGTGGCCGCGCTGACCGCGTGCATCGACTACGTGGGCGAGCGGCTCGCGTTAGTGCGCGATGGCGCCGACAACCACCACGAGCACCAGCAGCCCGAGCACTGTCGGCAGCAGCCAGGGGGGAACCCTTCTCACGGCTTTATCGTAGTCCCGGGGGACGACCCCCCTGGACCCCCCGCCGCAGCATGGGGGGCTACGCGGCGCCCATTCCCCCGCGGGGGGAGCAGGCCACCCCACGCCGCACGGGACGGTGACCGGTGAGGCTTTTCGTCGCGCTGGCACCTTCGGCCGCGGCGCTCGATGACCTGGACGCGGCGTTTGCCCCGTACCGGCCCGCCCGCGCCGACCTGCGCTGGACCAAGCGTGAACTGTGGCACGTCACGCTCGCCTTTCTCGGCGAGGTGGCCGAGGAGGCGCTCGGTCGGCTCGAACCACGGCTTGAGCGCGGTGCCCGGCGGCACCGCGCGTTCCCGCTCAACGTGTCCGGGGCCGGAGCGTTCCCGAACCCGGCGAAGGCCAACGTGCTGTGGAGCGGGCTGGCGGGCGACCGCCGCGCGCTTGCCGAGCTGGCCGCCACGGTCAGCGCCGGGGCCCGCCGGGCAGGCGCGGCACCGCCGGACGCCGGGCGCCGGTTCCGGCCGCACCTCACCATGGCGCGCTGCCGGATGCCCGCGGACGTGCGGCCGATCGTGACTGCCCTCGCCGGGTACCAGGGGCCCTCCTGGAACGCGGAAGCGATCTACCTCATCCGCAGCCACCTCGGAGCCAGCCCGCACTACGAGACCCTCGGCAGCTGGCCGCTGCTAGCCCGGCCGGACACCGGGGACGGCGTTCGCCGGGAGATCAGGACTGGCTGATCTTCTCCAGGATCGGCGCCGCCGCGCGGAGGATCTCGCGTTCCTCCTCGGTCAGCTCCTGCATCCGCTGCGCCAGCCAGGCCTCGCGACGGCGGCGCACCCGCTGCACGAGATCCCGTCCGTCCGCGGTCACCGTGAGGATCACCTGCCGGCGGTCGGTCGGGTGCGGCGCCCGGCGGACCAGGTGGCGCTCCTCGAGCACGGCGATCACCCGGGTCATGGACGGCGGCTGCACCTTCTCGTGCTCGGCGAGCTCGCCGGGGGTCATCGCGTCATGGCGTTCAAGGGCGGCGAGCGCCGCGAGCTGTATGTCGGACAGGACCGTCTCGGTGCCGCCGAGCCCTAGCCGCTCCACCCGCAGACGCCGTGCGAGTCTCGTGATTGAGATCCGCATCGCGGTGGCGAGCGCCGCGTCCGTCTGGATACCTGCCTCGGGCATCCACTAAGTACATCATGCGCGGGCGGGGCGCATAAGGCCGAATTCGCTGACGGACCTGGCCCGTTCGTTTCGGGGGCGCACACGGCCATGGACATGACGCCTGCTCATTCCCGCTAGCCTTAACGTGTGATGCAGAGTCGGCAAGGCCAGCCCGCGGCCCGCCGCCCCGGGCCGCCGCCCAGGGAGGCGGATGATCGGCAGGTCACCGCCGTCATCACGGCCGGCTGGGCGATCGCTCTGGTCGTCCTGCTCTGCATCCGCGGCTCGCTGCCCGCCGACGCGCGCTGGTGGATATGGACGTGCGTGTCGGGGATCGTCATGGGCCTGTTCGGCCTCTGGTACGTTCCCTTCCTCAAGCGCAGGCGGGCGCGGATCGCGGCCAGCCGGGCTCAGTCTCCGGCCGGGTCCGCTGCCGGGTCTTCCGTCGGGTCCTGCGCTGGCTCCGCGGCGTCGGGCGCGGCGGGCTCGGTTAGCTCGGTTTCCTCGGTCAGCTCGGCCGACGGTCCGGCTGGTCCGGCCGCCGACAGTTCGGCTGCCGACGGCTCGGCGGGCCCCGCGAACTCCGGCCCCGCCTCCGGATACGTGTCCCGGGACAGCGGCTCGAACACGGTCTCCTCGACCGAGACGCCCGGCAGGTCCACGAGGTCGTAGCCGAACTCGTCGATCACCGGAACGGTGGCCTGCGAGACTGACCCGGTCAGCACCGCCTCTGAGTGCGCGCCGCAGCCATGATCGGCCGACACCACGCGGCCGTCATCGGGGGCGTAGGCGTTGCCGCAGGCCCCGAACAAGCGACCCAGCCCGCCGCTCAGCGGCACGAAGAAGCCGCAGCTCACGCAGTGCGCAGGCGCCGCGTGGGTGAGCGGGGTGCGGGGTCCGTGGTCGGTGGTGTACCAGCGCTCGGCCACCTCGTCACGGCCGAGCGCGGAAAGCACCCGCGACCGGCCCGGAGACGGCAGCTCGGCCGT
>Ga0335075_10014738_pt1 | contig 11724 bp, 9 predicted proteins | sample Lox_Sample_24_FD_206723 | JGI IMG/M metagenome (GOLD analysis project Ga0335075, IMG submission 206723) | Soil microbial communities from Loxahatchee National Wildlife Refuge, Florida, United States - Lox_Sample_2.4 | ecosystem: Environmental > Terrestrial > Soil > Wetlands | place: USA: Florida...
TGGTTCGCCGGGAGTGGTGAGCCAGGGCGCTGAAGACCACCTCGTAGTCCTCGAGCTCGGCGAACCCTCTGGCTTTGGCAGTCACCTGCCGGGCGTAACGCGCTCGTAGTGCGGGAAGTCCCACTTCGGCTGACCATCGCGCTCCTCCAGGAGCGGATCCATCGCCCCCCAGATGGCCAGCACTACGGGATGCTCGCGCGCGTGCTCGTATCCGCCCTCGACCCAGGTGAAGATCTCGACATACGTGAGCCCGCCATCGCGATTGCGGTAGATCACGGACGGCTCATCGGTGACGAAGCCGAGCTCGTGCAGCGTCGGCCAGTGGCGGCCAAGCAAGTCGGCGAACTCAGCCTCGGCGTCAGCCCGGACCCGGAACGTTCCGACCACGGTTTGATTAAGCATGAAGCTAAATATTAGCCTCCAGGCTTAGCTTTGGCTAATGGCCTCTGTGTCGGTACCACCGTCTATACCAGGGAACGAGGCCGCTTCAGCGACTGCAGCTCTGCGGGCCGCGGCTGACTTGGCTTACCCGTTCCCTAGGCAGGTGACACTCATGCCGACGCAGATCACGATCCCAGTCGACGGGCCATTCTCGCTGTCCGCCGCCGCATCATTCGGCTTCGGGCCGTACACCGGGCGCCCGCATCCGGACGCCGACGTCATGCGGCTCGCATTCGTGGCGGACGACCTTGACTCCTACGCCGGAGCAGTCGTCAGGCAGGACCCCGATGGCGCCCTTGCGGTGGAGCTTCATGGCGACGCGAGGTGCCAGGTCGCCGTGAATCAGATCAAGCGGATCCTGTCGGTCGATGCCGACGTCACCGGCTGGCTCGCTGCGGGTCGGGCCGACCCGGTGCTCGGGCGCATTCAGGGCGAGTACCCCGGCCTGCGCCCGGTGCTGTTTCACTCGCCGTACGAGGCGGCTGCCTGGGCTGTTTTGTCGCAGCGGCGTCATCGCGCCCAGGCGACGGCGCTGCGGAGGCGGCTAGCGGAGGCGGCCGGGGCCACATTCGAGCTGGCTGGCCAGATCGAGCACGCTTTTCCGTTGCCAGACAGCCTGCTGGGCGTGGCCAGCTTCCCTGGCATCGATGAGCAGCGGATGGCCAGGCTGCACGGCGTCGCTCGGGCCGCGATCGACGGGCGCCTGGACGTGGTGGGCTTGCGTCCGATGCCGGCTGACCGGGCACTTAAATGGCTGCAGCAAATCAGCGGCCTGGGCCCGCTGTACTCGAGGCTTGTCTACCTGCGCTCGACCGGGGTGACCGACGGGCTGGCGCTTGGCGAGCCCTTGCTGGCCGGATGCCTGCGGCATTTTTACGGGCTGGCGAAGACGCCCGATGACGAGACGATTGTGCGGCTAGCCGAGCCGTGGCGTCCGTTCCGCACCTGGGCCGGAGTGCTGTTTCGGGTGGCAGGCGATCGAGCGGGCGTGAAGGTCGAGCAGGAGCAGTCAGGCCGTCGGCCGGCCAGCCGCCAGGCCAGGCTCGGGGCCTGAGTGCCTGGCCGGAAGCCCCAGGCCCGTCTGGGCGCCCGCGCTCACATGCTGGCGAGAAAGGTCAGGCTGCGCTGCCAGGCGAGGGCGGCGGCCGGACCGTCGTGGTCGGGCGTGCCAGGGTCGGTAAACAAGTGGCCCACAGCCGGGTAGCGGTAGACCTGGACCGCGGCGCGAGCACCAGTCATGGCCTGCTCCCAGGCGGCGATCTCGGCCGTGGGCTGATACACGTCTGGCTCGGCGATGTGCAGCTGTACTGGCAGCCCGCGACGAACCCCTTCGGCGCCGCCGCCCGTATTGTGCAGCAGTAGCAAACCGGCAGTCCTCGGGCGCTCAGTCAGCAGCGCGGCGGCGACCGAGGCCCCCATCGACAGCCCGGCGAGTACTGTCTCGGCGGGCATCGCGGCCAGCGCCTGCCGTGCCCGCCCGAGGATCACGGGCCACCCGATCTGATCGCAGAGCGCGAATCCGTCGTCGACGGTAGCCGCCGCCTGACCGGCATACAGGTCGGGCGCGATCACTGTGTGCCCGGCCGCCAGAAGACGGTCAGCGGCGTCGAGCACGGCGGGCCGCCGCCCATACACCGAGTGGAACAACACGACATCGGCCACCTGGCCATAATCCAGCAGCAATGCCGAACGCGCCTGCCCTGGATCAGCCCCACCATGATCCGGAAGACTTGTCGTCGGTCGTATGGGATCACTACGTATTCGCCGAAACCGCCGCTCGGCCGGGTACACGCACTGGCCCGGTGCACGCACTGGCCCGGTGCACGCACTGGCCCGGTGCACGCACTGAGGGGCGCGCCCGCGGCGTCGCCCCTCTTGACGTACTGCTTCTCGTGAGCGTGCGGCTCTGCCGCCTCCCGCGGAGTGCGCGGCTTAGTGCAGCACTAGCTCGCGGACGTTGTCGCTCTGGGTCGGGTGCTGCGCCGGCGTCACGGCCTTGTGGCCTGCCACGTGGGAGTGCGCCCGGCCGCGCCGTGCGAGGGCGCCCGCCGCGACGAGCGCGAGCGACACCGCTACGGCAATGCCGACGGTGGTGATCAGAGCGATGATCGTGTCGTTCAGGGTCTGGAAGCTGATGCTCATGGCGTGTGTCCCCTTGCCCGGTCCGTTGTTTACGCCGTTTACGAAACTCATTATGCAACGCAAAGATTAACGGTGTCAACTTGTGCGAGTGTCGTTCGCGCAGAGCACGCTCAACTACGGCGAGTGGCACTCGCCAGGGGCGGCTGCTGGCTATGGCGAGCGGTGCTCGCGCGAGTGGCGTGGCGGCAACCGCCCAGTCGGGCCGGAGCCCGCATCGCATGGGCCCGGACGCGAGCCCCCGTAGCGACGCCAGCCCCCGGTAACGAGGCGATAACCGCCGGATTTGTCTCTCGCGCGACGGCCGTCGCTATCGGTAACATCCGAGCACTGCGCACCTCTATGTCCCGGTCCATGCCCGGTTCGGTCGACCTAAGGCGCCGAGAGGAGATGGCAACGGTGACCTTCGCTCCCTACGAACGCCCTGTCCGCGTCGCGTTCGTCGGTCTCGGCCGGATCTATGACCTCAACATGCGCGGCTATGTCGGCAACCCTGACGTAGAAGTGGTCGCGCTCGTCGATCCCGATCCGGCGCGCCGCGACCAGCGCCAGGCAGACTGGCCCGACGCTGCCACGTTCCCTTCCATTGCCAAGCTCGCGGCGAGCGGGATCGAGATCGACGCGGTGGAATGCCTGCTGCCGATCCCGCTGCATGAGGAGGGCATTCTCGAGCTGCTCGATCAGGGCTGGCACGTGAACGCCCAGAAGCCGCTGTGCAACGACCTGGCCGCGGCACAGCGAATCGTCGACGCGGCGAAGGCAAGCGACTGCGTGTTGCGGGTGATGGAGAACTACCTCTTCTACGATCCGCTCCGCAAGCTCAAGGCAGTGATCGAGGCCGGCGACATCGGCGAGGTAGCTGGCTACCACGTGAAGATGGTCGGTAGCGGCAGCGGCGGGTGGGACGTGCCGTGGAGCAGCTTCGAGTGGCAGCTGAAGCAGATCGCTATCGGCCGCGGGATCATGGTGTTCGATGACGGCTGGCACAAGCTGTCGACGGCGCTGTGGCTGTTCGGACCGGTGCGCGAGGTGCGCGCGTGGCTTGGCACGACGTCGTTCGGGTCCGGGATCGACATCGACGCGCCCGCGATGATCGGCTGGGAGCATGAGAACGGCGTCCGCGGTGTCTGGGACATCACACTCGCTCCCGACCTGTATATGCGCTCGGACTACTACACCAACGACGAGCGCTGGGAGGTCACCGGCAGCAGAGGCTACGCGCGGGTCAACCGCATCATGGCCCGCGGCGTCCAGCAGCCCAGCGTCGAGGTTTACGCCGACGGCGAGATGCGCGGGTTCCACGCGCTCGATGATGACTGGGCCAGTAGCTTCCGCGACTCGGGCCGGCACTGGGTGCGTTACTTGCGCACCGGCGAGGGCCCGCTGATGTGGAGCGCTGAGCAGGCCGTCGACGTGCTGCGGTTTGCGCTCGCGGCCTATGCCAGCCACGCGGCCGGCGGCGTCGGTATCGATCCGCGCACGATTACCTAGGCGGTCCCGAAGTCGCCGGTATGGTGCGGGTGTGACGAGTCGGGACGTGCGGTTGGTGTTCACGAAATACGACGGCAGCCTGCACTGGCATCAGACCATGCTGTACCTGGGCGAGGACGAGCATGGCACCTGGCTAGGCGCAAGGCCCGGCGCCACGGCGCAGCGGGGCAGCGAGCCGCCGGTCCGCTTCGAGGGCGCGTCGGTTCAGCTCATCCCAGTCCGCGGCCTGTGGTGGACGGCGGTGTTCAACGATCCGCCGTCGGGCGCCGAGGTCTACTGCGACATCTCGACACCAGCGCAGTGGCGCGGTCCCGGCGAGGTCACCATGATCGACCTGGACCTGGACGTGGTGCGCGTGCGAGGAGACCACCGGGTGTTCATCGACGACGAGGACGAATTCGCCGAGCATCAGGTGCGCTACGGCTACCCGGCGGATGTGGTCAGCCACGCCGAGGAGACCGCGGCCTGGCTGCTCGCGGCGGTCGCCGCCGGTGCCGAGCCATTCGGGTCGGTGTCGCAGGCCTGGCTGGACAAGGTCCGCTAGCCGACCCGTCGGCTCGGCGCGCCCGCCTGCCGCCCCCTCCGCGGCAGGCAGCGCCCAGCTAGAGGAGTCCGGCGATCAGGCTAGCCGCCCGCGCAGCGCCATCGGTGGCAACGGGGAGGTAGTCGACTTTCCGCCCGATCTCGCTGGCGATTGCGGCGGCGATGTCGGTCGGCTGCGTGCTGTCGAAGTCCATGCACCGCCCGGCGCCGTAGCGCTGTAGCCGATGGCGCACATGGAAGTTCTGCTCGAAGTGATGCCGGAGCGGGAAGTACAGGAACGGCCGCCCGCTTGCGGTTAGCTCCATCGCAGTGGTCAGCCCGCCCTGAATGACCGCGAGGTCACAGGCGGCCAGGTGCCGGTACAGCTCGTGGATGTAGGTCCGGATCTCCAGCCCGTCATGAGCTGGCAGGCTGGCCGGGTCGATCCTCGGGCCGGCGACCACAATCATCCGGAGGTCCGGGACGCGCTGCTTGGCTTCTGGGAACGCGGCGATCACCTTCCGCAGCAGGTGAGCGCCGACTCCGGAGCCGCCGACGGTCACAATGCAGACTTGCTCGTCCGGGCCGTAACCGAGCGCTTCACGGTCGGCGAGCTGCCCTGGGTCGAAACCGGTGATGTAGCCGGAGAAGTCGTAGTGCTGCTCGGTCCAGTCGCGGATCGCGGGTAGTCCGGGGCCGAAGGCGTCAGGGACGATGTCGTCGGGGTCGCCCACGAAGATGGCCCGGTCACGCAGCCGCGGGTAGCGGTCGATGTGCTCAATCATCTCGGCGTTGTAGTCGGCCGTAAGGAACCGCTCGCGGTCGCCGCCGTCGCGCATTGGCAGCCAGCCGACGAAGTCGGTGAGCCAGGCGTAGGCGGTGTTCTTCTGCTCGGGGTTCTCGTGCAGGTAATAGTCGAGTTCCCACGACTCGTCGCCGATCCACAGGTCGTAGTGGTCGTCGTGGGCGAGATCGCGGAAGACCATGAAGTTCGCCAGCAGGATCTCATCCATCCGCCGGATGGCCTGGAATGCGTGCAAGTCATGCTCGGCCGACTCGGACTCGATGTGACCCGATTCGTTCGCTAGGTACACGCTGGCCGGGTGCACCCGTTCGCCGCACGCGTGCAGCACCTTGGTGACCGGATGCTGCGCGAGCCAGTCGATCTCCAGGTCGGGGTGCAGCTTGCGCAGCTCTTTGGCGATTGCCACATCGCGCTGGGCGTGGCCGAGGCCGATCGGCGAGGAGATATACAGTGCGCGCCTCCGACGGGCCTTGCCGCGGACCCAGTGCGGGCGGGTCCGTGCCGGGACGGCGAAGTCACGCAGCATCAGGTTGACCTTGACCGGGTCACGAACGTGCGGGCCATGCCCGGACCCCTCGAGCAGTGCGAGGTCGCCACCTGTCGCCTCGGCCAGCGCGACGCCGCGGTCGGCCCCGGTGATCGCATCATGCGTGCCCTGGATGACCAGCACGGGGCACCGGATCCGGGCGCACAGCTCGCGGGTCGCCGCCTCGTCCAGGCCGTTGCCGATCTCGGTCGCGAGGAGGGTCTCGGCGGTGGTCTCCAGGCCCCAGCCAACGCAGTCTTCGGTTGGCTTAGTGGAGTGCGGCTCGGTGAACATCTGGGAGAAGAAGAACTCCAGGAAGCTGCGGTAGTCCTGCAGAAAGCTGGAGAACTTGTCCTTCGGCCAGCCTTCGTCGGTGGGCTGCACCTCATCCCACGGATATGGAGTGCGGTCAGGCAGCGGCTGTGCCAGGGGCACTGCAGGGCCGATGAACGCCGCCCCGGCCACGCGATCGGGATGGTTGGCCGCGAGGATCAGGGCACGCTGCGCGCCGCACGAAAGCGAGACGAGCACCGCGCGCTCCGTCGCCGTGGCGTCCATGACTGCCAGCGCATCCGCAGCGAACTCATGCTCTCGGTAGGCTTCCGCCTCCGCCGGGCGGTCGGAGCGACCGTTGCCGCGCCCGTCGAAGGTGAGCACGCGGCAATGGCGGGCCAAGTAGGGGATCTGCATCTTCCAGTGCCGTGAGTGGACGATCGACCACGTCGGCAGCAGGAATACGGTCGGTTCGCCAGAACCGTAGATCTCGTAGTAGAGCCGCACTCCGTCGCGCTTGATGTAGCCGGAGCTATCGGGATAGCGCGCCCGGCTCTGCTCGCGCCTGGCGGCGACCGGCGGACCAGTCTGGTCCGCGGTCGCCGCTACCGGCTCGGTCGTGGTCATGGGCGCGCTTCATAAACGACGTTGAACGGTGTTTCCGCCACCCGACGGAACCGGGTGAAGCCGCCGGCAGTGACAACGTCCCGGATCCTGGCCTCACCGGCCTGAGCGCCGAGCGCGAGCCCGACCTCCTGCGACAGCGAGGCAGGAGTGCACAGCAGCGTGGAGAACCCGTAGAAGGCACGGCCCACCGGATTCAGGTTGTCTTCGACCCGGTCGCCGGCGTTCGGCTCGACGATCATCCAGGTGCCGTCGGGCTTGAGCGTGCTGCGGACATGGCGCGCGGCCCCGGCCGGGTCGCCCATGTCGTGCAGGCAGTCGAACATCGTCACAAGGTCGTAGCCGGTACCGCTGTAGGCCGCTGCCGGGGCGGTCTCGAAGCGGATCCGCCCGTCGACGCCTGCATCCTGCGCGCGGCTGCGCGCCGCGTCGATGGAGCCGCCGTGGTAGTCCGCGCCGGTGAAGGACGAGCTCGGGAACGCCTGGGCCATCAAGATCGTGGATGCGCCGTAACCGCAGCCGACGTCAGCGACGAGCGCCCCCCGCTCCAGCTTCGTCACGACACCGTCGAGCGCGGGCAGCCAGCCAGCCACCAGGTTGGCGTTGTAGCCGGGGCGGAAGAATCGCTCACAGCCCTCGTGGACATCATGCACGTGCTCGCCCCAGCCGAAGCCCGCGCCGCTGGTCGCCGCCTCGGTGATTTGCGGGGAGTCAAGCACCGAACCCAGCGCGGTCTGGAAGAGCCCAGGCAGATACGCGGGGCTGCTCGGATCGGTAAGCGCCACGGCTTGCTCCGGTGGCAGGGTGTAGCGGCCGCTGTCCGGGTCGTAGACGACGTAGCCGCCGGCCGCCTGGGCGTTGAGCCATTCGCGGACGTAACGCTCGGCGGTGCCGGAGCGCTCGGCCAGTTCGGCCGGTGTCAGCGGGCCCGCCCCGGCGAGCGCGCGGTAGAGACCGAGTTTGTCGCCCATCACAACCAGCGCCGTGTTGAGAGTCGCGCCGACTTCGTCTACCGCGCGGAATACGAACTGCATCAGCTTGTCGCCGTCAACCTCTACGGCCTGCTCGATAGTGCTCACGATGTGCCTCCCAAGGGGTCGGGTTTTCGGTGAGCGTAGGTTTCGGCTGGCCGGTCTCGCTTCCGGGGGCCACCTAGTCGTGAGCGCGCCTGTTGCGTATCGCATCCGGTGCTTACAATCGCGCCATGCTGCTAGGCCGTGATCACGAGCGGCAACGGATCGACCAAGCCCTCGCGATGGCACGGTCGGGTACCAGCGCGACGCTCGCGCTGGCCGGGGAGCCGGGCATCGGCAAGACCGCGCTGCTGAGCTACGCCGCTGAGCAGGCAGCGGGGATGCAGCTGCTGCGCGCTCGCGGGATCGAGTCGGAGGCGCAGATCCCGTTCGGCTCGCTGCTTGAGCTGATCCGCCCCGCCTTAATAGTGCTTGAGAAGATCCCCGAGCCCCAGGCAGCCGCGCTCGAAGGTGCGCTGGCACTGCGCCCCGCGACCGCGCGCGACCGGTTTGCGGTTGGCGCGGCAACGCTGAGCCTGCTCGCCGCTTACGCCGAGCAGGGTCCACTGGCAGTTCTCGTCGACGACGCTCAGTGGCTCGACGGCTCCAGCGCGCAAGCGCTGCTGTTCGCCTTCCGCCGGCTGGTCGCCGATCCGATCGCCGCGGTTGTCGCCGTCCGTGAGGGTGAGCCGTCGCTGCTTGACGGCGCCGACCTTCCGCTGCTGCGCATCGGGGGCCTGAGCAGCGACGAGGCAACCATGCTCGTGCCGGGGCTAGCACCCGAGGCGGCCAGACGGCTGCACGGCGCGACGGCTGGCAATCCGCTCGGGATGCTAGAACTGGCATCGGACGCTCACGATCTGGTACTTGCCCCCGAAGGCGCCCCGGTGCTTGTCTCCGCCAGGGTGTCGCGCGCGTTCCTGCACCGAGCCGGCCTCCTCGACGCGGCCGCCCAGCAGGCCCTGGTGCTGGCTGCGGCCAGTGACACCGGCGACTTGCCGACGCTGCACAAGGCTGCAGCCCAGCTGGGGATCGACCTGTCGGCGCTGGCCGCCGCGGAGCGCGCGGGCCTGGTCACGCTGCACCCAGGCGTGGTCGAGTTCCGCCATCCGCTCGCCCGGTCGGCGATCTACGCCGACGCGCCTGCTGGTGAGCGTCGCGCCGCGCACCGGGCGCTCGCGGCAGCACTCCCCGACCGGGACCTCGACCGTCGCGCCTGGCACCTCGCCGCGGCAGTGGCTGGGTCGGACGAAACCGCATCGGCGGCGCTCGAGCAAGCGGGCACCCGGAGCAGAGACCGCAGCGCTTACGCGACCGCGGCCGCGGCGTTCGAGCGATCCGGGCGGCTCACGGCTGACGGCGAGCGGCGGGCTCAGCTGTTGCTGCAGTCGGCTGAGGCGGGATGGCTTGCTGGTTTCACCGACCGCGCCGTCGCCGTGCTCGGCGAGGCCCGCGCGTCGACCGGCAGCCCCGTGACGATGGTGCGGATCGATGAGCTCAGCGGCCACATCGCGACGCATTGCGGTCCGGTGATGCGCGGCCACGCGATTCTGGTAGCGGCAGCTGAACTGGCAGATCCCGAGCGGGCGATCGCGATGCTCGCCGAAGCAGCCTTTGCCTGCTTCTACGCGGGCAACGCAGCGGAGATGCTTTCGGCCGCCGAACGGGCGATGGCGGTGCTGCCCGCCAATCCCTCGCAGCGCGCTCGCTTCCTGACCGCCATGACAGCCGGGATGGCCAGGATCCTCGGCGGCGATGCAGCAGCCGGCACCGAGGCGATTCATGAAGCGGTCAAGCTCGCCGAGAGCTCCTCCGATCTTCAAGAAGATCTCCAGCTGATCCCGTGGCTGACGCTCGGGCCGCTCTTCCTGCGACAGACCGGCGCCGGGCGCACGCTGGTCGAACACGCACTGCGGACCGCCCGCGCTCGCGCCGCGCTCGGCGCACTCCCGTTCGCGCTCAACCTGATCGCCCGCGACCTCGCCGCCACCGACCGCTTGGCGGTCGCCGCCGCCACCTATCAGGAAGCAATCAAGCTGGCGCGCGAAAGCGGCCAGCAGACAGAGCTGACTTTCGGGCTCGCGGGATATGCCTGGCTGCAGGGTCGGCGCGGGCGCGAACAGGAGTGCCGGGCCTGCGCTGCCGAAGCACTTGTCCGCTGCCGCGAGCTTGGACTGGGACTCTGTGAGATCTGGGCCACCGCAGCGCTCGGCGAGCTCGAGCTTGGGCTGGGTGACGCGGCCAGAGCCGCCGAGCACTTCGAGCATCAGCAGCAGCTGCTGCGCGACCGGGCGATCACTGATGCTGATCTCTGGCCGGCAGTTGAACTCACCGAGGCCTACACGCGGCTCGGCCTAGTCGACCAGGCGCAGCGGGCCGCTACCGAATACCTGGCCGCGGCGCGCGCCAAAGGGCAGCCTTGGCCGCTGGCCCGCGCGCTGCGCTGTCAGGGGTTGGTGGCCGACGCTGCCGATTTCTCCGGGTACTTCGAGCAGGCGCTGCAGCTGCACGGGCAGACACCGGATGAGTTCGAGACGGCTCGCACGCGGCTGGCCTTCGGAGAGCGGCTGCGCAGAGCCCGCAACCGGGTACTCGCCCGTGAGCAGCTCCGCGCCGCCGCGGACACTTTCGAGCGACTTGACGCCCGCCCCTGGGCCGAGCGCGCCCGCGCCGAGCTTGCGGCGACCGGCGAGACCCGTCGCCGAGGCGACCCGAGCACCATCGAGGAACTGACACCGCAAGAACTGCAGATCGCGCTCCTGCTCACCGCGGGCAAGACAACCCGGGAGACCGCGACCGCGCTGTTCCTCAGCCCGAAGACGGTCGAGTACCACCTCGGCCACGTCTACCAGAAGCTGGGCGTTCACTCACGCGACCGGCTCGGGGAAATGCTCGCCATGCAAGCACCCGCCGAAGGCGAAGCACACGGCCGCGGCCGGACGGGCTGACTGGCGGTTAGCGCAGCCGTTCCCATAGGTATTCAGATGCTAGCTGTGCTCCCTGCGCCATTGCGGCGAGCTTCAGCCAGGCAATACGCGGTTTGACTGGGTAAAACCCGGCGAAGGTGCCGAACCCGCAGTCGGTGCCGGCGATCACGTTCTCCTTGCCGACGATCTCGGCGAACCTGATGATCCGCTCCGCCACCAGCTCGGGATGCTCAACGAAGTTGGTGGTCGTGTCAAGCACGCCGGGGATCAGCACCTTGCCGTCGGGCAGCCGGACGTCCTTCCACACCTTCCACTCGTGCTCGTGGCGCGGGTTCGCGGCCTCGAAGACCAGGCCAGCCGGCCGGGCCTCCAGCACGACGTCGATGATGCTGGCCAGGGGGATATCGGTGACGTGCGGCCACTCGCCGTTCCCCCAGCACACGTGCATCCGCATCTGCTCGGGCGGGATATCGCGGACCGCGTGATTGAGCGCGCGCACGTGCATCCGGATCTGCTCACGGAACTCCGCCTCGGTGAGCGCGTCGTTACCCTGCATGGCCCTGGTCATGGCAAGGTCGGGGCAGTCAAGCTGGAGTACGATCCCGGCCGCGGCGACCGCGTCGTACTCGGGCTTCATCGCGTCGGCCAGCGCGAAGATGTACGCCTCGTCGGATGGGTAGTAGCTGTTCGTCAGGAAGGTAGCGATCACTCCCGGCGAGGCCGCGCTCATGAAAACGTCGGCCGGCTCGGTATCCTGCACCGCGGCCTTGAGGGTGGCGATATCCCGGTGCACGGCGTCCGGGTCGCGCACTGAGATCGGGCCGTCGCAGGCCGGCTGGGTCATCACCCGTCGGGCCGATTCGTCGCCGGCCAGGAGCTCGAACACCTCGGGGTAATCGATCATCTCGGTCACGAGTAGCGGGCGGCCGGTCCCGCCGAAGCCGTTGAGCCGGACCTTGACGT
>Ga0335075_10014739_pt1 | contig 11724 bp, 8 predicted proteins | sample Lox_Sample_24_FD_206723 | JGI IMG/M metagenome (GOLD analysis project Ga0335075, IMG submission 206723) | Soil microbial communities from Loxahatchee National Wildlife Refuge, Florida, United States - Lox_Sample_2.4 | ecosystem: Environmental > Terrestrial > Soil > Wetlands | place: USA: Florida...
TAAAAGTGAATTCCCGCAACCCCCGAATCGTACGGGCAGTTAGCTCGAGGTAGCGCTTGCAGCCATCACAGTCGCGGATGTGGTCATGGAGGAGCTGTCTTTCGCCCTCTGAAACCTCTTCTACGAAAGACCTGTCGATAAGGTCGCGAAATCTCTTGTCACTCTCCATTCGAATCACCCTCCTCAAATGCGGATCTCAGTGCTGCAAGGCCGCGATAGATTCTGGACGTTACCGTGGTAGTAGGGGCGCCCAGGACCTGAGCCATCTCCGCAAGGGACAGGTCTTCTTGAAACCTCAGCAGCAAAGCCTCGCGATAAAGCGGTGGCAGAATCTGCAGCCGGCCCGCCAAAAGCGTTGCATCTTCGCTTCGAGCCGCGGCTTCGAATGGGGAAGGATCGGAAGAGGGTAACAGCAGCATTGCATCGGGGTTATTTGGCAAGGATGCTGTTGCCACAGCTTTTCGTTTTTTCCGGAGGTAATCTATTGCCAAATTGCGGGCGATCGCGAATAGCCATGGATCAAACCGCTGCCGCCCGTTGTACTGGCTGCCCCGTTGCAGAACGCGAATCCAGGTCTCTTGCGCAAGGTCCTCCGCATACTCTCGCCTCCCGGTGAGGTATACAAGGTAGCGCACCAGTCGATGCTGAAAGCGCTCCACCAGGTCTGCAAGAAGCTCCATATCCCTCTCACGTAAGCCTCGCGCAATCTTTGCCGTTTCCGTTTCGGCTGGAGTATTCAAGGTCATGGGAAGAGCCGACATATGTATTCTGTATACGATCAAACCCCGGCGGATTACTCAACTTTTGACCGAAAAATCACGCTAAGATTTGCCGCGGACGGATATCGGATGAAATGAGCGTGGGCCGGGTGGCCAGGCTTTAGCAATCATTACGCGGACGATCCCGACTGGACCCCATCCTTGAGTCTTTTGCAAGGGTGGGCGGCGATGCCGCGCGCGACCTTCGATTTCGTTGTAGACTCTCGATCAACCGAAGGTTGGCCCTGGGCAAAAGGCGTCGAAAAGGTATTATGAGTCCGATCGAGAAAGTTCCTAACTCCTTGAGCCTGTTCGGTTTGCAGCCTATTGAATACAGATATGTACGTACATATCTGTAAAAATGTTCCAACCGGAACATTAGCGCGAATGTTCCAACCGGAACATTAGAACGGTTTCTTAAGAACGGTTTCTTGCGTCGAAAACAGAGTTACCGGCAGGTGGGTTCCCTCATTCGATCCCTAACTGCCTTTGAATCTGCTCCAGAGATGCCCCTTTCGTCTCGGGAACCATGGTCTTGACCCAGATCAGTTGCAGCACCATCATGCCGCAAAAGAATGCAAACACGTAGCCGATGGGGAACGCCGAAACCATCTTCGGGAAGAAGGTCGTGAGCAGCGCGGCAAAGATCCAGTGCGTGCCGCAGCCCAGGCTCTGGCCCTCGGCGCGATGCCGGTTGGGAAATATTTCGGAGATGAACACCCAGATCACCGCTCCCTGGCCGACCGCATGTGCGGCGATGAAGGCGAAGATGCACACCGGCACGATGACGAAGTGGCCGGTAAAGAAAGCCCATGACGTCAGGCCCAGCGATGCGATATAGCCAAACGAGCCAATATAAAGAAGCGTGCGCCGGCCCAGCCGGTCAATCAGCCAGAGCCCCACGAAAGTGAAAATAAGATTGGTGACGCCAATGCCGATCGACTGCAGCAGCGCGGCTTTAGCGGCCAGGCCAGTGAGTTCGAAGATGCGCGGCGCAAAATATAAAATCGCATTGATGCCCGACATCTGATTGAAGAAGGCAATCAGGATCGCGAGCAGGATTGGCTTGCGCAGACGCATCGTCCAGAAGTGTCCAGAGGACGATTTCTGTTCCGACGCCGCAGCCGCCGCAATGTCGTCGGCCTCGGCCGCGATCTGGAGCTTGGTGGCCTCGGGTTCTATACGTTGCAGCACTGCCAGAGCCGACTCGCGGTCGCCTCTCCGGCTAAGCAGCCACCGCGGACTTTCAGGGAGAGCAAAGCAGGACGCCGCATATACCAGCGATGGAAACGCGGCCACGCCCAGCATCCAGCGCCATGCATCTGCGCCGATGCCCGCCAGCAGCGCGTTTGAGACATATGCGATCAGAATGCCGAAAACAATATTGAATTGGAACATCCCCGCCAGCAGGCCGCGATGCTTCGGCGGCGCGATCTCGGAGATGTACATGGGCGCCACTACTGTCGAAACGCCAATGCCCAGCCCGCCAATCACTCTGGCAATGATGAAGACGGTGACGTTGGGCGCGAGCCCCGAACCCACGGCTCCTACAAAATAAAGAATGCCGATCCAGAGCAGCGTGGCTTTGCGTCCGAAGCGGTCGGCAGGCCACGCGCCGAGCAGCGCGCCCACCACAGTGCCATAGAGCGCGGATGCCATGGCGATGCCATGCAAGCCGGGGCTTAATCCCCAGAGCGTCTGAATGGTTTTTTCCGCGCCGGAAATGACGACCGTATCGAAGCCAAAGAGAAATCCTGCGAGCGCGGAGGTGAGCGACCAAAAGAAGATGCGACGATTCATAGGCGGATAAGGAGAGTACTTGCCAAGGGACGCGCTTCAGGGGGCAGTCGAAAGGCGATACCAAGATAGACGCATCGTTCGCGGCACGCAAATCCGGCATCGGCATTCGTCGCCGATGCCGCCAATCCAGAACTTTCCTCACCTTTTCCCAGAAAGGGAAGGTCGAAGTGTTTTGGCGGCAACCCCAATCTCTTCTTATGTTTATCGCAGCCTGTAAGCACTAAATAGTATGCAGGAATCTACATACGGCCCATCTGTGCTCTTGACCCGGCATCCGCTAGATGCCAAGCTGCTAGCCTGATTTCGCGGGTGAGGTGTAGAGATGTCATCTGTAAGAAGTGATTGCCCTCGTTCGCTGCGGGTCGCTTTTCCGACGTCGGTGTTCGGTGTTGTTTCCAGAATTATTCACGCATTTAGCCTCGGCAGTATTAGCTTTTCGCGATTAGCGCGAATAGCTTCATTAGCTATTGGCACTATCGCAGTTTTGGTCACTCCTGCCCTGGCTTCCAAAAATGCAATCGGCACCGCGACACTCGCCGTAGGAACCTGTCAGGACACAGGGTTGGCCGGAGGAAGTTGCTACCGTGTCGTGATCTCAGACTGCGCGGAAGCGACCGGCGAATTTGCCGCAACCATCAAAGTGAATCAAGCTCCCGATCCAAGCCAACTTCAAGGAACTGTATTTTTCACGACCGGGGGCTCGGGGCAGGCACTTTACGATTACGATTCGGATTTTATTGGAGATTCCAACTGCGCGAACTCGAACTGCGGATTGATGGTGGTGCAATCGATCAACGCGGCGAATTATCGCACGGTGCAAGTAGACTTCGTGGATCCCGAAGGCTTGATTAACGAACCCGACGGCTGGCTGACCGGGCCTGCAGCCGATGGACCCCGAGCTCTGGCCTGCCGCTATGCGACGCTGGTGCACGCTGTCTGGTCACTTCTGCTTCAGAGCGATACCACGCACCCGGTGTGCGCCACGGGAAATAGCGGCGGGGGAGCGCTGGTAGCCTACGCCATTACGCAATACGGAATGGGAAACACTTCGGGCCCGGGGCCGATCTTCACACTGGCCGAGCCTACCTCCGGTCCGCCTTACGGCCGAATCGATCACGGGTGTGCGGGGCCGTCCGCGCCGCTTTCGAGTGTGAGCTGTCCGGAAGGAGCTAAAATTTCGGAGGACTATGGGCTGGAAACGGCCTCGGAATTTGTGGACCCTTCTTACTCAACCGACGTTTGCACCATTGACATTAATAGTGACGGGAAAAAACCTTACGCCGAATTTCATCACGACAGCGTTTTGTCCAACGATTTTCCCGAGCCAAGTTATAAAACGGTCATCCGATCTCTCTTTGGAAGCGACGATCTAAGTTCCGCCGTTCCCTTAGGCCTGGAATGGTATGACGCGATCAAATCTACTAAAAGCAACGCCTGCATCGCCGGCGCACCCCACGAGTTGCCAGAAAATTTTGACGGGGCCAGTACCATCGTTAGCGACGTCACCTCGCTCTGCAAGTGACCCGAAGATTGCTCCAGAATTACTCCAGGGGATATTTCTTCTCCCTCCACTCGCGAATTCCACCGTCCATCGAAATCACATGGGTATAACCCATCTTCTGTAAGTTGTCCGCGGCTAGCGCCGAGCGAAATCCGCCGCCGCAGTAGAGCACAATCTCCGCATTCAAGTCCGGAATTCGCGCCTCGATGTCGCGCTCGATAACGCCTTTGCCCAAGTGAATCGCGCCGGGCAGGTGATCCTTGGCGAATTCACTCTCTTCGCGAACATCGACCAAAGTAAATTTGGCGCCGGCGTCTATCTTTTTCTTCACTGCATCCGCGCTGATCTCGCGAATGCGGGTTTTCGCATCGTCCACAATCTTCAAAAAGCGGGGAGGATGTTGCTGAGTCATGGAATCTCCTTTCAATCTCAACAATAAATATCCTAACAACTGAGGATAGCCTGTGCCATGATCAATGGCTTCTCGGTTAGCATGATGACGTGAAAGCGAATCAACGCTCGCGCAAGACCGGTCTGGCTCGAACGCTATCGAAAATTGGCTACTGCTCCCGTTCGCGCGCGGCGGAGTTGATTCGAGACGGCCGCGTCAGCGTGAATGAAAAGATCTGGCGCGACCCGGAGACTCCGGTGTTTCGGAATGATCGGCTTGCGGTAGATGGCAACAAGGTGGAGACGCTAGAAAAAATCTACGTGATGCTCAACAAGCCGCGCGGGGTCGTGACCACGGCCTCGGACGAGAAGAATAGAGAAACGGTTTACGAACTCCTCAGCGGCTGTTCGTCCAGCGGAAAAGGTTTTTCACCGTGGATTGCTCCAGTGGGACGACTGGACAAGGCTAGCGAGGGCCTGTTGCTTTTCACAAACGATTCGGAATGGGCGGACTCCATCACCGCTCCGGAATCGCATTTGGAGAAAACGTACCACGTACAGGTGGGGAGGGTTTTGCCGAAGGAGTTGCTCGGTGCGCTGGTCCGGGGTGTTCCAACCAGGGGCGGTGAAATTTTAAAAGCAACGCAAGCCCGGCTCTTGCGCTCTGGACAAAAGAATTGCTGGGTCGAAGTAGTTTTGGACGAAGGCAAGAACCGGCAGATTCGCCGCATGTTCGAAGCGCTTGGCATCGAAGTATTGCGCCTCGTGCGCGTCAGCATTGGACCGTTGTTCTTGGGAAATCTCGCAAAGGGCGAATCCCGAGCACTCACGGCCGGCGAAAAACAAATGCTCGATGGCGCGCTGCGAAAGAAAACTCCATGAGCGAATTGAATTTTCTTTCTGCCGTTGCCATGGCGGAGCAAATCCGCCAGAAAAAACTCTCACCAGTAGAACTGGTTGAAGCGCATCTATCACGGATTGAGAAATTAAGTCCTAAATTGAACGCGTTCGTGCAAGTCGATTTTGAAGGGGCGCGCCGGGCGGCTCGGGATGCGGAAAACGCCATTGCCCAGGGACAAAGTACCGGTCCGCTCCACGGCGTTCCGATCAGCGTCAAGAGTTCGATCAGCGTGGAAGGTTTGCGCTGCGAGTCCGGAACCAGACTGCGGGCTGGATTGATTGCGCAGCAAGATGCAACATTGGTTCGCCGATTGAAGGACGCGGGTGCGGTTATTCTCGGCGTCACCAATACTCCCGAACTATTGATGGCCTGGGAAACCGATAATCTTCTTTATGGCCGGACAAACAATCCCTGGGACTTGGACCGAACCCCCGGCGGATCGAGTGGGGGCGAAGCGGCTGCGGTTGCGGCGGCCATGTCGGCGGGGGGAGTGGGCAGCGATGGCGGAGGTTCGATCCGCGTCCCCGCGCACTTCAGCGGAATCTGCGGCCTCAAGCCAACGCCGGGGCGCATCCCGGCGACCGGGCATTTTCCAGTTTCCGCCGGGCCGTTTGCGTTGATCGGCGTTGTTGGCCCAATGGCGCGCAACGTCGCCGACCTGAAAGTTTTGTTCGAAGTAATGCAAGGTGCGGATATTGGCGATACGTGCGCCGCTCCCGTTCCGGTGCGCTGGCCGAGTGAAGCCGAGGTGAAGAAACTTAAAGTTGGTTACTTTGAAGATGATGGACGAACTCCCGTCACCGCGGAAACTGGCGCAGCGGTCCGCAAGGTTGCGGAAGCCTTGCGCAGTGCGGGATTTCAGGTGAAACCGTTTCGTCCAAAGGGTCTTGAAGAGGCGCGGCAACTTTGGCATAAGTTTTTCGTAGTTGCGGGCGGAATGTTATTGCGTCCTTTGTTTAAAGAAACGCCTGAAAGAGCCGACCCCGATCTGAGTCCGATTCTCCGGCAGTTTCTGGAATGGTCCGCTGCCCACCCGACGCATACCGGACGCTCGCTGCTCGACGCGTGGATTCAGCGTGATCTTCTTCGCGCTCGTTTTTTGGAGCAGATGCAGGAGTATCCGATCCTGTTGTGCCCGGCTGCTGCCGTTCCTGCATTTCGCCACGGAGAGCGGAGTTGGCTGATCGAGGGCAAGACCGTGCATTATCTCGATGCGTGGAGCTATACCGAGTTCTTCAATCTTTTGGGAAATCCAGCCGTGGTGGTGCCAGTTGCGCATTCCCGCGAGGGTCTCCCCATCGGCGTACAAATCGTTGGGCGTCCATGGGAGGAAGAACACGTCCTGGAAATAGCAGCGGCCGTGGAAAAAGAATGCGGAGCGTGGAAGATTCCACCACTCGCAGCCTGAAACCGACTCCCGATAATACTTTTACATTATTCCCACGGCTTCCATAGCCGAGTAGTTTGATGCGACCGCGATTTCAGTGACTGTGGCGCTGAAGTTCGCGCGTAGGCCTGGGACCTCTTCAATGCACAAGACTTCATCAATATCGAATCGAGCGTTGTTATGGCTCATTCCGTTCCTGGTGATTTCGGCTGCGTATCTGTATGCGTTCCCGCAAGCGAATATTTTCTACGCTGGCGTTGTACTCATGCATGCTTTGGCCGGGGTGATTACTGCGATTGTGCTCATCCCATCATTGTTCCGGCTCCTGCGCAATGGAAGCCTACTCGCGCGGGCGGGATGGCTGTTCATCGCAGGCAGCGCGATTCTTGGACTCATCCTGATTAAAACCGGAACACCCCGCTCCGAATGGAATTGGCTGTATGGGCACATCCTTGTGTCGCTCATCGGAGTGGGATTTCTGATTGCCGATCGATGGGGATCGCACACGGAATATGCCAGTCGCGGACTTGCTACATCCCTGGCAAGAATTGCGATTTGTTTCGCCGTTCTAGCAGCCGTTGGTTATGGCGCCCACCGTATCCGCCAGACTTGGCAGACGAGCAACCGTATTCAAAATCCGACTATGCCTCCGGAAAACATGAACGGCGAAGGCGACGGCCCGCAGGGATTGTTCTTTCCCAGCTCCGCGCAGGTCTACGGCAATCAGAAAATCCCCAGCAAGTTTTTCATGGAATCCGATGCTTGCAAGCGCTGCCACGAAGATATCTACAACCAGTGGTTCGGATCGGCGCATCATTTTTCTTCCTTCAACAATCAGTGGTACCGCAAGTCGATCGAGTATATGCAGGATACGATCGGGGTGAAGCCGTCGAAATGGTGCGGCGGATGCCACGATCCGGCAGTGCTCTACAGCGGGCTGATGGATACGCCGATCAAACAGATTGTTCACCGGCCAGAGTCGCAGGCAGGGCTGGGCTGCATGATGTGCCACTCCATCGCGAAGGTAAAAAGTTCGATGGGGCAGGCGGATTTTTATTTGGAATATCCGAAGTTGCACGAGTTGGCAGCCACGAAAAATCCGGTGATGCGAGCGCTGCACGATTTTGTGATCCGGCTGAATCCGGAGCCGCATCGCAGAGTATTTCTCAAGCCGTTCATGCGCACGCAGACGGCGGAGTTCTGCTCCACGTGTCACAAGGTGCATCTCGACGAACCCGTGAATCACTACCGCTGGATTCGCGGCTTCAACGAGTACGACAATTGGCAGGCCAGTGGAGTTTCGGGACAAGGCGCGCGCTCGTTTTACTATCCTCCCAAGCCGCAACAGTGCGCCGATTGCCACATGCCTAAGGAAGCTTCCCAGGACGCGGGCAACATTGATGGATTCGTACATTCGCATCGCTTTCCGGCGGCAAACACAGCGGTTCCGACCGCCAACGAGGATGCTGCCCAACTAAAACTCACGGAAGGATTTTTGAAAAGTGGCGCGCTTACGGTGGATATTTTTGCTTTGTCTGCCGCGCAAGCTCCGTTGAAGTCGGGCGGAAACGGGCAATCGGATTTATCCACAACGTTTGCCGTGGGCGAGGAAGCCGAAGCAAAAATAACTCCTGGCGCAACGGGAGAAGTGGCGCCCGTCAGTGCGCCGTTGAACCGGGTGCAGCCTGTGCTTCGGCGCGGCGATACGGTTCGCGTCGATGTGGTGGTGCGAACCAAGAAAGTTGGCCACTTCTTTCCGGGTGGAACCGTCGATGCTTATGACACGTGGCTGGAGCTGAAAGCTACGGACGACAAAGGACAGACGATTTTCTGGAGCGGCAAGGTCGAGGACAATGGCCGTGGTCCGGTGGAAAAAGGCGCGCACTTTTATCGCTCTTTGCAAATCGACGAGCATGGGAATCCCATCAACAAGCGCAATGCCTGGGCTACGAGAGCGGTGGTGTATGTGCGTCTGATTCCGCCGGGTGCGGCCGACACGGTTCACTACCGTATGTCGATTCCCGAAAATGCCGGCAACAAGATCACGCTGCATGCGCGCCTTTGTTATCGAAAATTCGCCTGGTGGAATACGCAATTTGCTTTTGCCGGGGTGCCGGAGAAGACGACGCGGCAGGATTTCACTTCGGGATACGACGACCGTCCGTTTGACTTTACAAAAACCATTGAAGGCGTGTCGGCGAAGGAACAGAAAATTCCCAACCTGCCCATCGTGGCTGTTGCGGAAGATGAAGTTACGTTGCCGGTAGTGGCGCACAATACGCCCGAGGTTGCTCCGAAAACAATTGCCCGCAAAGATGAATGGCAGCGCTGGAATGACTATGGAATTGGATTGCTGCTGCAAGGAGATTTAAAAGCCGCCGCCGCCGCCTTCGAGAAGGTGACCGAGGCCGACCCCAATAATCCGGATGGCTGGGTAAACATCGGACGCTGCGCGGTGCAGGAAGGCGACATGGAGCGCGCGCGAGTTGTGCTTGGAAAAGCATTGGCGCTGTCTCCGACGTTGGCCCGGGCCAATTATTTTTACGCGCGAGTGTTGCGCTCCGATGGCAATTATGAAGGCGCTGCGGCCCGGTTGCGCATCGTTCTCAGTCAATATCCGCGCGACCGGGTCGCGCTTAACGATCTTGGGCGAATACTTTTTCTTCAAAGAAAATACAGTGAAGCCGTGAATACACTGCAATCCGTACTATTGATCGATCCTGAAGACTTGCAGGCGCATTATGACTTGATGCTTTGCTATAGCGGATTGGGGAACGAAAAGCTGGCCAAGGAACATCAGGAGCGCTATTTGCGATTCAAGGCGGATGAATCGTCCCAGGCGATTACCGGTCCCTACCGCCAGTCCCATCCAGAGGACAACAACGAAAGGCAGGCGATTCACGAGCACGTATCGGTGCCCCTGCCGCAGTTGACCGCGACAAAGGTCAGGAAGACAATCTCAGTCGCTTCCACGCGAGGCGCAGGTCAATGAATAGAGAACAGATTCAAGGGACCACAAAGTCCAGGATGCGTAGCTTAAAAAGCTTTTGTTCTTTCAGGTGCCTCGGCGTCTCGGTGTCTCTGTGGTTGATGTTCTTTCTTTCAACGCCCGCACGCGCGCAGGTAACATTCCGCGACATCACCTCACAATCGGGAATTCATTTCAAGCACAACAATGGTGCATTCGGAAAAAAGTGGCTGCCGGAAACAATGGGCCCAGGCTGCGCATTTATCGATTACGACAACGACGGTTACCCGGATATTTTATTGGTGAATGGCACCGATTGGTCGGGCCACGTTCATGGCGGCGTGACAACTCCAAAGCTATACCACAATAACGGCAACGGAACGTTTACCGATGTAACCCGTAAAGCGGGATTGGCCGTGCCTATGTTCGGATTAGGGGCGGCCATCGGCGACTACGACAATGACGGGTTCGACGATATTTTTATAACGGCGCTGGGCCAGAGCCATCTTTTCCATAACAACGGCAATGGCACTTTCATGGAGGCGACCAAAGCGGCGGGCATGTTTGGTCCCAATGAATTTTCCACCAGCGCGGCGTGGGTGGATTACGATCGCGACGGCAAACTCGATCTGGTTGTGGCAAATTATGTGCGCTGGAGCGAGCAGGGAGACCTCTACTGCACGCTCGATGGCGCGCACAAATCGTATTGCACTCCGGAGTCGTACAAGGGAACGTCGGTGCGACTGTGGCACAACCTGGGCGGTGGCAAATTTGAAGACGCCACCCAGAAGGCTGGGCTTAACGACCCGACTTCAAAGAGTCTGGGCATCACCGTCCTCGATTACAACGGAGACGGTTGGCCCGATATTCTGATTGCCAACGATACCCAGCCCAATAAACTTTATCTCAATAAGAAAGATGGAACGTTCGAAGAGCGTGGTGTCACTGCCGGTATAGCTTTCAGTGAAGACGGTATCGCACGGGCAGGCATGGGAGTGGACGCCGCCGATTACGATCGCAGCGGACGCCCCAGCGTGATTATCAGCAACTTTGCCAACCAGATGGTGTCGCTGTATCACAACGAAGGCAATGGTTTGTTCGTCGACGAAGCTCCGCAGTCGGAAGTGGGCCGCGCCTCGCTGGTCACTCTGGGCTTTGGCTGCTTTTTTTTCGATTATGACAATGACGGCTGGCCCGACATTTTTGTCGCTGACGGCCATATCGAAGACGCCATCGAGCGCGTGCAAAAGCGAGTGAGCTACGCCGAACCTTCGCACCTGTTCCACAATCTGGGCGGAGGCAAGTTCGAAGAGGTCACGGCGCAGATGGGAACTTCGTTTGCCGCGTCCAGAGTCGCGCGCGGCGCGGCTTATGCCGATATCGACAACGACGGGTTCCTCGACGTACTCGTTACCACCAATTCCGGTCCAGCTTATCTATTTCGCAATGAGGGCGACGCGAACCAAAGCTTGCGCCTGAAGCTTTTGGGAACTCGATCCAATCGAGACGGCATTGGTGCCATTGTCCGCGTGGCTTCGAATAACAGTCAAGACAAACAGTGGAAGATGCTGCGCTCAGGATCGAGCTATCTTTCGCAAAGCGAGCTTGTGCTTACCTTCGGCCTGGGCGCGCAAACGAAGGCTGACGTCGTAGAGATTGCGTGGCCCAGCGGGCAGGTGGATAAGCTTTCGAACGTGAGCGCGGGGCAAACGATCACGGTTGAGGAGGGCAAAGGGATGGTTGCGCACCGTGCTTACGGAAAGCTTTTAACCGCGCCCGCAAAATGATTCGCCATGTCGAGGAGCGAACTCGACCCAAAAGTCTTTGGAAATGTTTTCCTCCTTGCTTTAGGCTCACTGTGATTAAATCTTTCCCCAGATGAATTCTCGAATCACAGCGGCAGCGATCGGCATACTCCTCGCCGCGCTGGGCATCTTTGCTAAAGTTCCACAAACGAAATCTACGTCCGGGAACGTGATCGAAGCCGCGCGCCAGAATAATCTCGGCGCCGCGTACATG
>Ga0335075_10014740_pt1 | contig 11723 bp, 12 predicted proteins | sample Lox_Sample_24_FD_206723 | JGI IMG/M metagenome (GOLD analysis project Ga0335075, IMG submission 206723) | Soil microbial communities from Loxahatchee National Wildlife Refuge, Florida, United States - Lox_Sample_2.4 | ecosystem: Environmental > Terrestrial > Soil > Wetlands | place: USA...
GTCCGTCGAGCACCAGATCGCCAGGCTTGACGCCGGGGAGATTGACGACCGGAATCGCGCCTCCGACAACGGTCGGGAACTGAACCAAGCCGGCCTTGGCCAGCTCCTTGGGCTCGAGCGGCATGTCCGAGGCGCCGAACGTGACGGTTCTCGCCTGGATCTGCTTGATGCCGCCGCCCGAACCGATCGACTGGTAGTTCAACCCAACTCCGGTTTCTTTCTTATAGGCGTCCGCCCATTTGGCGTAGATCGGATAGGGGAATGTTGCGCCCGCTCCGGAGATGTCCGCAGCTTGCGCCACGGTGGCGATCGCGCCGGCGATGGCGAAGGCCACGACGCGGATGAATCGATTGATTTGCATAGATCCCTCTCGAGCGCTGGAGTCGAACTCCGCCGCGACATCGCGCCATCAATCAGCAACGTGGGCGCGCCGAAACCTATAAGATCGTCTCATAAGCATGCTGTGACAGTTCAATGACACTTTTACGACACCCTCTGATCGAGCGCTGTCAGTCGCAAGCAGAGGAGCCGATCGCCTGCCCGCGGACGCGGCTCTTTGCCGTTTGATCCCACGCTCTCGCCAGGCAGGTCGAGGGCATGCGAAACCCAATCGAAGCGGCGGAATAGGCTATGGCGAGCCGGTTCGACCGCCGCCGCGCCAAGCTCCATTACAGCGACACGATCAGCGAGCTAAGCGCGCTCGTCGAGGCGCATCAGCGCGCGATCGGTCGGACTTAACATTACGGATGCGAAGCGAGCGCTTCTCGTCCAAACAGCGTAGCCAGCCGGGCACGTTTCTATTGCCTCGGCCGTCGCTGACCGAGACGGCGGCATCGGGTCTCGCGGAATAGGACACGCGCACGGCCTTGCGCCGCTCGCTGAGCGGTGTCTGGCCCCATTGCGGACGGATGATCTCCTGGGCGATTTGTTCCGGGTCGCCGAACTTTTTTCGCACTCAGGCGGAGTTCGCCTGAGGTTCTCCTTAAAGGAGAAGTGGTGCCGCAAGAGAGATTCGAACTCCCGACCCCATCATTACGAATGACGTGCTCTACCAGCTGAGCTATTGCGGCCCGTTGACCGACGCCGCGTGCGGGCGGATCCTGAACGGCGTCGCTCTCTATGCCAGTTCTGCCCGTCTTGGCAATACGCCCGACCGGAGCGGCGGGGGCGGCGCCGGTCTAGGAAAGCGGCGGGTTGCCGCCTAGAAGCACAGCCGGGCGGGCGCCGGGACGGCCGCATGATCGAGATGGAGGGAGCGGAGATGGCGGGGCGTTTGGCGGGCAAGAGGGCGTTGTTGACGGCGGCGGCGGCGGGCATCGGCCGCGCGACGGCCGAGGCCTTTGCGCGCGAGGGCGCGCGGGTGATCGCGACCGACATCGACGTCGCCGCGCTCGCCGGGCTCAACGCCGAGACGCGGACGCTCGACGTGCGCTCGAGCGAGGCGGTCGAAGCGCTCGCGCGCGAGATCGGGCCGATCGACATCCTCTTCAACTGCGCCGGCTTCGTTCACCACGGGACGGTTCTCACCACCTCGGATTCCGACTGGGACTTCTCGTTCGATCTCAACGTCAAGTCGATGCATCGGACGATCCGCGCCTTTCTGCCGGGGATGCTGGAGAAGGGAGCGGGCTCGATCGTCAACATCTCCTCCGGCGCCTCGTCCGTGCGCGGCATCCCCAACCGCTACGTCTATGGCGCCTCGAAAGCCGCGGTGATCGGCCTCACCAAGTCGGTCGCCGCCGATTTCATCCGCCGCGGCGTGCGCTGCAACGCCATCTGCCCGGGCACGGTCGAGAGCCCGTCGCTCGAAGGCCGGATCGCGACCCTGAGCAAGACGAGCGGCGAGCCGGTCGAGAAGGTGCGCCAGGCCTTCGTCGACCGCCAGCCGATGGGGCGGCTCGGCAAGGCGGAGGAGATCGCCGCGATCGCCGTCTATCTCGCCTCCGACGAGAGCGCCTTCACGACCGGCCAAGTCTTCATCGTCGACGGCGGCTTTGCGCTGTGACGCCGCCGTTCGGCCGCTGGAGGCAACCAGCACGCGAAGCTTGCGCTCGTAACGCCAATAAGCGCTAGTTAAACGTGCATAAACGCTAGTAAAATAGCTAGCGTTTACAGTCCGCCGCGCCGGAAGAGCGAACCGTTTCTTATGCGCTGCTGGCCGGAAGCGTCTGGCTATTCAGATGGTCACAACCAGCGATAAGACCACAAAAATGCCTGTATTTTGTCAACATTGTCAACCGCGGGCGGTACGGGGCGCCGCTCCATCTCGGTGAGGAGATAGGCCACAAGACCAAGCCAGTTGGCGGTCGTGGCGGCGCTGAGTCTGGCGGCCCTCGGCGGACAGGCGGAAGCAAGCGTTGTGATCGACATCACCGAGGTCGGCGGCAACGTCGCGGCCGTAGGCAGCGGTACGATTGACCTGTCCGGCCTCATTTATTCCTTTTCGGGGAGCGCCACCGCGGGAGTAATCCCAAATGCCAACGTTATCCATGTCGGGGAGGGTAACATTGATGAATACGTGGGTGTAAGCGGCCCGGGGTCCTTCGGGTCCGGGCGGCGTCACACCCGCGTCGAGTTGGGCCGGAGAGCCGTTTGGGCTGGACGGGACGGGTTTCCTGATTGTTCCCTCCGGCTACGTGTCCGAGTCCCCTCTCTCAAGCTCCTCGACTTTCGACGGCGAGACCTTCGCCTCTCTTGGCCTGACGCCCGGGACCTATGTCTACACCTGGGGCGGCGGCGCCGATGCCGACAGCCTCACCGTCAAGATCGGGGCCATCCCCGAGCCCGGAACCTGGGTCATGATGATGCTCGGCTTCGCCGGGCTTGGTTTCGCGGGCTATCGGCGGGCCTGCCGAGCCGCGATCTCGACCTCCTGAAGACACATAGCTGACAACCCGTACTTAAGACATTCCGAGCCTGTCGATCCGAAACAGGCGCGAGCGCCTTAACTCGCGAGCGGCGATACGCCGAACAGCCAAAGGTGCAGGCCGCCGATGAAAAGCCCATAGATGACGAGGCCGACGACGACGGCGCCGGCCGTGGCGCCAAGCTCAGGCGCCGGATAGACGACGTTGTTCCGCCGGTCGCGCGCGTAAGAGCTCGCAAGATCCGCGACCGACCAGACGAGAAAGGCGCCGAACAATATGAGGTCCGCCGCCGAACCGTTGGCCAGGAGGTGGCCCACGCTCCACAACACGACCGACCACAGCATCGGATGATGAACGGCGGCGGTGATATGGCTTCGCTTGAAGAGATAGCTCGCGATCAGGATCAGCGAGATCAGCATGAGTAACATCGTGATGTGCCGGGCGCCCGGAAAGGGCGTCCAGAGCTGCGGGGCGTTGTAGCGCGCCCGCGCGAAACCCCAGACGATCAGCACGAAGCCGATCGCCGAAACGGCCGAATAGAGCCCCTTCCAGGGTCCCTCGCCGAGCCGCGCAATCGCCTTTTGGCGGCCGCTCTCGGAAACGATGCGGGCCGAGTGAAGGCCGAGAAAGATGACGAGACCGAGAATGAGAATCGCCATGCGCAAATCCGCCCTCTCGCGGGAATCACCCGCTAGGCGCGAAAGCTAGGCCTCGACGCGGCGGGAGCGCAAGAAGGCTGGCTGCGGGCCCTTGCGCCTCGTCAAGCGGCGCGGCAAGGAAACTGAGACCCGCCCGCTCCATGGAACGTTCGATGTCCTGGTCCGCCGCTCAATATGTCAAGTTCGAACAGGAGCGCACCCGGCCGGTGCGCGACCTCGTTCAGCGAATTCCGCTCGAGCGCGTCTCGATCGCCGCCGACATTGGCTGCGGCCCCGGCAATTCAACCGAAGTGCTGCGCGAGCGTTACCCTGAAGCGCGCATCGTTGGCGTCGATTCTTCGCCCGACATGATCAAGGCGGCGCGGATGCGTCTTCCGGATATCGCTTTCGAGGTTAAGGACATCCGGGAATGGCGCCCGAACGAGCCGCTCGATCTGATCCTCGCCAACGCCGTCCTGCAATGGATCCCGGACCACGAGACCCTGATCCCGGCGCTCATCGCCAGGCTCGAGCCGGGCGGAACGCTTGCCGTGCAGATGCCGGACAATCTCGAGGAGCCGTCGCATCGCCTGATGGGCGAGATCGCAGCCGAGGGCCCATGGGCGGCGAAACTCAAGGACGCCGCCAAGGCCCGCGCCGAGCGCCGCGGCGCCGAGTTTTATTTCCGTCTGCTGCGCCGTCATGCGCCTCGTGTCGACCTCTGGCGCACGACTTACTTTCATCCGCTTGGCGGCGCGCAGGCCGTTGTCGAATGGCTGAAGGGAACGGGTCTGCGCCCGTTCCTCGACCCGCTCGAGGAGAGCGAGCGGCAAGCCTTCCTCGCGCGCTACGAGGGCGCAATCGCCAAAGCCTATCCGGCGGAGGCGGACGGGACGGTCCTTCTGCCGTTTCCGCGCCTCTTTTTCGTTGCGACGCGCTGAACCTCGGATTTGCGCCTGACCGCTGGCGGATATAGCGTGAACGCATGACGCGGCCAAAGTGCGAGGGCCATGCGAAAGGAGGGAGGACAGGATGCCAAAATATCTGTTCGAAGCCCGCTACAATTCGGAAGGCGCCGTCGGTCTGGCGAAGGAAGGCGGCACGGGTCGCAAGGAGGCCGTCAAAAAGCATCTCGAGGAGCTCGGCGGCAAACTGGAATCGTTCTACTTTGCGTTCGGCGACGTCGATTGCTTCGTCATCGTCGACCTGCCGGACAATGCGACCGCCGCGGCGCTCTCGCTCGCCGTCAACGAGAGCGGTCTGATCGCGACCAAGGCGATCGTGCTGTTGACGGCTGAGGAAATGGACAAGGCCGGCAAGAAGAAGGTCCATTTTCGCGGGCCCGGCAAGAAGGCCCCTGCCTGACGCGCTTCCACCGCGCCAGCGCTTCGTGCTATGGCGGGCGCGTTTTCAAGCGCCCGTAGCTCAACTGGATAGAGTATCGGTCTTCGAAACCGAGGGTTGGGAGTTCAAGCCTCTCCGGGCGCGCCAATTTCTCCGCTGGTATCGTCGGCGCGAACTCATTCCGCCGAGGCTATGCGTCCCCTACCCCATACCACCGCTCGGACGATCAGAGGCGTGCTTTCTCGGCTCAGGCGGCCGCCCCGGCAAGGGTCGTGCGTCGGACGTCGCGGACCTCATTGCGATCGAATGGGCGGGCGCGATGCATGGTCGTCCTGTTGTCCCACATCACGAGATCGCCGGCGCGCCAGATGTGGCGATAGACAAATCGCGGCTGCGTTGCATGCTCGGTCAGATCGCGCAGAAACACCCGTGCTTCGGGAATCGTCCAGCCCACGATCGCGCCGGCGTGGGATGACAGAAACAAGGACTTGCGTCCGGTCCTCGCGTCGACGCGCACGAGCGGATGGCGAACGGGGCGGAAGTGGTCGCGCTCCTCGGCGGTGAGATCGAAGAAGCCGATCGCCTCGCGGGAATAGATCAGCGAATGCTCGCAGACGAGATCCTCGATCTCCGCTTTCGCTTCGTCGTCGAGCGCATCATAGGCCGCGCGCATGTCCGCGAATTCCGTCTCGCCGCCGCGAGCGGGGACCGTTCGCCCCGACAGCAACGAATAGCCGGCCGTGACCGGGCGGAACGAGCTGTCGGAGTGCCATAGCCGATCGGCGAGCTTGAAAAGCCAGACGCGATCGTTCGGGTTCATCAGCGAGCCGTCCCGCGCCAGGTTGGAGAAATCGGCGACGCCGGCGCCGAGGCGTTCCTGCTCGCGCTTGCGAATATGGCCGGGCGTTTCGTAGCGCTCGAGATCGCCGAACTGGCGGGTGAAGGCGAGCTGCTCATCGTCCGTCAGCGGCTGGCCGCGGAAGATGAGCACGGCGTGTCTCGCCATGCCCTCGCGGATGGCGTCGACGTCCTCCGGCGCGAGCGGCTCGGCGCAACGGACGCCGGAAACCTCGCCTGCAAAGGCGTTCGGGAGCGCGTTGATGACGACGGACATTTTGCGGTTACTCCTTGCTCCGGCGCCCCTGTTCAATGGCCGCTGGAACCAGCTTGGTCGTGCGGCGGCCCGTAGGAAGGCTACTCTCTTCCCTTGATAGAACCTACCCGATCACCACAGTTTGAGGCGATAGGATATTATGCGACAATCGAACCGTCGTTCAGGGCTCCCAAGCCGCCAGGGCGTCGCACTCAGCGAGCAATGAGATGGGAAGTCTCGCGATGTCAAACAAAGCGCTTGTCGTCTCCGTGCTGGCCGGGATGCTGTCAGTCCTTGCGCAGCCGGCGACCGCGCAGGATTCGTCGTCGGTTCATGAGGGGGACTGGCCGATTCAGAATGGCTTTAACCGCCAGCCCACTCGGGGCGATCTGGGAGCGGGGCGCGAGTTCTCGCAGGATCAAGCGCACGAGATCGATCAATTATACGACCAGCTCCTGTCGAGCGGCGACAAGACCCAACCGCGGCTCAAGCGCGCGCGTTGATCCGGATCCGCTCGACGCGAAGCTTGTCGAGCCGCCTCGCGAATGTCTCGCTCGACGCCGGACAGGCAGGATAGCGTCAGCGCCGTTGATAAAGCTCACCCTCTTACGCTCGCGGCATGTCGACTCCGGAAATCTCCCGGCAGACGGCGATGAGCCTGTCCTGCAAGGCGGCGTCTCGCGCCGCGGGGTTCGGCTCGCGCCGCTTCAAGTGATAGAAATAGCCGCCGGTCGTGCGCGCGCTCGCATCGTCGCTGGTCGCAAGCCACGCTTGCGTGAGATGCGCCTGATCGATGTCGTCGGGCGCGCCTGGGCCCCCCATCTTGGTCGCCACCCAGCCGGGCGTCAGCGCGTTCGACAGCACATTGGGCCAGAGCCGCGCGACGGCGAAGGCCAGCATCACGTCATAAAGCTTGCTCTCGGCGTAAGCCGATGATCCGTCCCAGCGCCGCTTGCGCCAGAGAACGTCGTCGAGATGGGCGTCCGCGTGCTCGTGCATGCCCGAGCTTAAGTAGACGAGCCGCTTCGGCCGTTCGATCAGCGCGGTGAGGATATAGGGCGCAGCCACGTTGACGGCGAAGACGTGCGGCAGGCCGTCGCCGGTGAGTCGATGACCTTCGCGATAGCCGACGGCGGCGTTGTGAATGACCGCGTCGAAGGAGCCGAGCGCGTTGACTTGCTTCGCGACGTCCTTGGTCGCCGCGATCGTGGCGAGGTCGCCGACGACCACGGCTTCGGCCTTGGGGACGGCCTTTTTGGCGTCGCCTGCCCGCGGCTCGTTGCGTCCATGCAGCACGATCCTGTGGCCCTGATCGGCGAGAAGCCTGCCAGCCATCAAACCAAGGCCGTCGGACGAGCCCGTAATGAAGACGCGCGCCATGCGACGCTCCCACGTTGCTCCTGCGTTTAGAATATATGTCGCCTGGTCAACGTCATGGCCGCCAAGCGGTTTTCTTGTTGCCGAACTTTTGATAGTTATGGTGACCAACAGAAGGAAATGTTTGTCCCCGACTTCTTCCACGGTCGAAATGCCCGCTACCCGGAGACTCGCTCGGTATTCGTCCAGCCGCGTTCACTCCAACCCAAATGATCGTGATGTTGGAGTCCAGAGGCACTCCGCGCCCTTGTTTCTTGATGATTCTCATGCTGCGGATCGACGCCGAGACAATTTATAGAAGGAGGAACTGGCTTGGCAGACTTAATAGTCGCAGGGACCGGTGGCCTCGCGAAGCTTGAGGGCACGAAGCTGGCGGCGCTGAAAGGGTCGGTCCGGGCGGGCGAATACAACCTGTTTCTCGGCGCGGGAATAAGCCTAGATGCCGCCAACGCCAAAGGTCCCTTAGTCAGTGGTGGTACACTGAAGGACAGTTTGTGCAAACTAACCGGCGCTCGCGCGAGTTCGTCTCTCCAGCGAGTGTTCTCGGGGCTTACGCCTCACCAAGTAAAAGAGCACATAACTGAAAGATTTGCGCGCTGTGAGCCTGGCCCAACGGCGCTGAAGTTTCCGTCGTACCTGTGGCGCCGAATCTTTACGCTAAACATCGATGATGTCCTGGAGGCCGCCTACAAGCGTCCCGGAAATCTTCAGAATGTTAGGTCGTACCATTTTAGAGACGCTTTTGAGGAACTGCGCACGTTAGAAACGGTGCCAATCATCCACTTGCACGGTTGGACCGACCAACCGGAGAGAGGCTACGTTTTTGCACGATCCGAGTACGCTCGGGTAATGGCTGAGGCCAACGCTTGGATGACAATTCTTGCAGACCTAATGCCCGTGGAACCATTTATCATTGGCGGCACAGCTCTTGACGAGATAGACTTAGAATTTTACCTTGCCAGGCGCAGTGCAAACTCTCCACGAGAGGATAGAGGACCGTCATTCTTCGTCGAACCCCACCCGGACATTCAGACACCACAGGAATGTACGAGATATGAGCTGATTCTATACCATGGTACCATGCTTCAATTTTTAGATGAATTGGCCGAACTAGTCCCTGAGAGGCAGGGTCCCTTCAATCTTGTTGCTGGAGAGACGAAGAGCCTGTTCCCTGACGCGGTAGCTAAGAACGTCGTTCTGTCCTTCGCGAATGATTTTGACCGCGTACCCAGCGGCGTGGCCCCAAACGGGCAGGCACTAAAGTTTTCATATGGAAATCCCCCTGACTGGGCCGACCTAGCCGGTCATTGGGATGTGGGACGGGGTTTAGGCTCCCGCGTCCGTTCCATGATTGAAGCAATGATCACGGACAATCTTGCAGAGCGGCTAGTTGTCATACTCGAGGAGACGGGTTCTGGGAAGACCACTGTTCTTCGCCGGGTGGGCTTTGATTTGGCTTCGTCGGGCAAAGTTGTGCTAGAATGCTCCGCCCTAAGTAGAGTGGATCCTCAATCGACTGCCGAGGCGCTCGACCTAATTGACGACCCGTTGATAATCCTAGTCGACAACTTCGCGGAGCAGGCTTCGTCTATCGCAAACGTGTTAGTTACAATCGAAAGAAATGACGTGGTTTTTGTCGGTGCCGAGCGGAGCTATCGCAAGAAGCACATTATAAGATCACTTGGCGACATCCCGCACCGCATTGTTGACGGCCTTGATTTAGTCCAGCCAGAAGCTTCTCAGCTCGTTCAAGCTTATGTTAACAGAGGAATGGCTGCCTCCCAACAGGCAGTTAAATTCCCCGCAAAATTCGCCGCCAATCTTGTAGGCGAGCCCATTGCTGTCGCCTGTTGTCACATCTTAAACGACATGCGGCCACTCGATGCGATTGTAAATTCAACATACCAAGTCGCGTTGCAGGCTGGGCGAGACCGCTATCTGATTGCCGCGCTGGCGCAATTTTGCTTCAGCGGTGGTGTCCGATATGAAGTATTGGCGTCTAAGACTCAACGTGAAGGCTGGGCGGAGCAGTTCACTTCGGACCACCCTTTACCGCTGGACTATTTCGACCCTGGCCGTCGAAATTTCATCGTTCCGCTTAACGCAACGCTCGCTGTAAGAACACTTGAGCGTGCTCCAAAAGAGGATATAGCGCGGGCGTTCGAGCGGTTGGCGTTCGGTATAGCGGCCCGTGTTAATCGTGAAACGATCAGGAAGAGAGCGCCAGAGGCCCGCCTAGCTGGTAGGCTTTTTGACTATGAAGATGTAATCAGACGTTTCTTGAGAGAACAAGCTGGGAGTTTCTACTCCAGAGTGCGTCCGGTCTGGCAGTGGAACTCGCGCTACTGGGAACAGGTGGCGCTTTATTACCTTGCGCGTTATCGCAGCGAGCGCGACGAGCTTCTGCTGCAACAATCAGTCCAGCACGCGCGACATGCAGTTGCGGTTGAGCCGCATCCCTTCCCTCTTACCACGCTTGGAAAGGTGCTCCTTGCCCAGCTCGGGCAGCCGGGGAAGAGGCAGAACAGGCGCTCACCAAAGCAATTGAGGCTGAGCAGGCGCGGGGCCGCGCCAGCGTACACGCTTACGTTACGCTGTTCAGGGGCGCGCTCGAGTATATGAATCTCGACGGGAGTCTGAACGGCGATCAGTATCAAACGCTAACGGACCTAATCACATCTTCTAGAAAGTATTTTCCTCGCGATACGGAACTCAGAGAACTAGCCACCGAACTTTCGACCGCGCTCTCGACCGTATAAATTTGCTACAATCAACCTTTTCACCAGGAGACGGTTAGTGCCTGACGTTCGAAGGCCTATTTACGACCACGAGCAAAGTCCCCCGGTCCTATCGCCTTCAGGGCGCCAGGGTTTCAGGGCATCATTTCAAACACCGAGCTGTCCCTGGAGCCCATCATGACCACCCATCAGCGCAATTTTCCCTCGGTCGATCCGACGAAGGTCGAGCGGCTGGCCGAGACGGCGGTCAAGGTTGGACTGCGCCTCCAGCCAGGGCAGGATCTTTTCTTGACCGCGCCGGTGGCGGCGCTGCCCTTGGCGCGGCGGATCGCAGCCGAGGCTTACAGGGCGGGCGCGGGGCTGGTGACGCCGATCCTGTCCGACGAGGAGATCGCGCTCACACGCTATCGCTTCGCCCCAGATGCGAGCTTCGATCGCGCGCCGGGCTGGCTCTACGAAGGCGTCGCCAAAGCCTTCGCGGCGAACACCGCGCGCCTCGCCATCGTCGGCGAAGACCCGATGCTGCTCTCGAACGAGGACCCGGCCAAAGTGGCGCGCGCCAACAAGGCCAATTCGATCGCCTATCAGCCCGCGCTGGAGAAGATCGCCGGCTTCGACATCAACTGGAACATCGTCGCCTATCCGACCGCGTCGTGGGCGAAGCGGGTCTTTCCGGGAGACGAGGACGAGGTCGCGGTCGGCAAGCTGGCGGAGGCGATCTTCTCGGCGTCGCGGGTCGACAACGACGATCCTGTCGCGGCCTGGGATGCGCATAACGCCGCTCTCGGCCGCCGGACGGAATGGCTGAACGCGAGGAAATTTCACGCGCTCCATTATTCCGGGCCGGGCACGGACCTCACCATCGGCCTCGCAGACGGCCACGAATGGGAAGGCGGCGCGGCGACAGCGAAGAACGGCATCGTCTGCAATCCCAACATCCCGACCGAGGAGGTCTTCACCACCCCGCATGCGCGCCGGGTCGACGGCCATGTCGTCAGCACGAAGCCGCTCTCCTATCAGGGCACGCTGATCGACGGCATTGCGGTCAAGTTTGAAGCGGGCCGCATCGTCGAGGCGAAAGCTTCACGCGGCGAGGACGTGTTGGGACAAGTGCTCGACACCGACGACGGCGCGCGCCGCCTCGGCGAGGTCGCGCTGGTGCCGAACTCCTCCCCGATCTCGAAGAGCGGCCTCTTGTTCTTCAATACGCTGTTCGACGAGAACGCCGCCTGCCACATCGCGCTTGGCCAATGCTACGCGAAATGCTTCGTCGGCGGCGCGAAGCTGAGCCCCGATGAGATCGCGGCGCGGGGCGGCAACAAGAGCATGATCCATATCGACTGGATGATCGGCTCGGACCGAATCGACATCGACGGCGTCGATGCGAGCGGCGCCCGGACGCCTGTGTTCCGCAACGGCGAGTGGGCTTGAGCGAAAGGGCAGGCCCCGGCGACGCGGCTGGGGCGGCGCGTTAGATGATCGCCCTCTTCACCGACTTCGGATTGCACGGCCCCTATGCCGGCCAGATGAAGGCGGTGCTGCTAGAGCATCGGACTCTCAGATTGAATCAAGGGGGGATTCCAGCGAGGCGAGGTTCGTGATTCGCTTCCGGCGGGAGGTGATTCGCGATGCCAAAGCCCTATTCGCTTGACCTGCGTGAACGCGT
>Ga0335075_10014741_pt1 | contig 11723 bp, 10 predicted proteins | sample Lox_Sample_24_FD_206723 | JGI IMG/M metagenome (GOLD analysis project Ga0335075, IMG submission 206723) | Soil microbial communities from Loxahatchee National Wildlife Refuge, Florida, United States - Lox_Sample_2.4 | ecosystem: Environmental > Terrestrial > Soil > Wetlands | place: USA...
GCCGGTCAGCCGGCCGATGGCGGCGCTCAGGCGCTCGCGCAGTGGCGGCCGGGGCTCGATCAGCTCACCGCGGTATGCCAGCTTCCCAGACAGGACCCGGGCGACTCCCTCGAGCTCGTCCCGCAGCGCGCGCATACCTGGGGTTGATGGCGTCAGGTCCGGCAGGGCCGGTGGTCGCGCCCCCGTCGTGATCGCCTCGGCGAGCGCGTCCAGCCCGGCGCTGACCTCGGACGGCGGTCTAGTGCCTTCGATGCTGAGCGCCGTCGCGGCTTCGCCGATCAGGTTTGCCTGATTGAGCAGCGCCATCAGGCGGGTCAGCCGGGGCATCCGCCCGGCCCCTGTGGACCGGCGGGTGAGCAGGGTATCGCTGGCCACATTGAACGCACTGGTCAGCTGCCCGCGGGCGGCGGAGACACGGGGCGTGCCAATCGCGCGGAGCTGGGCGGCAAGCGTGCGATATACCGCCGCCACGCAGCGCCGCTCGGCGCCGCGCCGCGCCGCGAGCCAGCCGAGCACGGTGAGCAGCATTGCCCATGCGGCGCCTAGCACGAAGCCAACCGCAGTGTGCCACCAGGGACGTACAGCGCCGAGCGGGCCCATCGAGATCGCGGTGTAGACCAGCAGCTGAAGCCCGGTGACGGAGCCGATTCCGCCGATCGCACTGAGCTGGGTCGAGATGCCCGCTATCGCCACCAGTGCGATCACCGCCACCCAGCCGTGGCCGTGCAGCACCGAGCCCAGCACCAAGCCGACCGCGCCGCCGCAGGCCGCAGAGCCAACCCTGAGCGTTCTGGCGGTAATGGCTCCGCCGTTATCGGTGGCGACGCCGAGCAGCCCGCCGAGCGCCACCAGCAGGCCAGGCACCTGCTGACCCAGCTCGATCCCGGCGACCAGCGGCAGGCAGATCGCCAGGATGGACCGCAACATATCGGCCCACGGGACTGGCGATCGCTGCGGCCGGGCAGCCGCTGCCAGCCAGTCCGGCATGGCGTCGATCAGCCAGTCCGCGACGGACGGCCTGCCCGGCGAGATGGCCCGCCGAGTACCAGTCAGGAGTCTGCCGACAGCCACGGCTGCTGCCGCTGCTCTCGCCGGTCGCAGCCGCGATTCGCCATGTCCGCGGACCCCCATCTGGCGCGACACGTAGATCAACCGACTGCAGCACCACGCTAACCAGCCCGTCTTGCGGCTGCATCCCCCGTGCGAGCAGTTGGCCCGGCAGGCGGCGATGGTGAGCGATGTTCAGCGTCACGGGCGGAGGACTTTACTACCGGGGAGGTCCGGCCATTGTCACGTTCGGATTACCACCGGTTACTGGAAGTAATCGTAACGAGCGATGGCGCAATTCGCGCGAATGTGGCGTGGTACCTTCGAATTCACCATTCGCTGAGCCAAGACTTGCCAGCAGGGCCAGCCGAGACGTGACGGGGTTAGCCAGCGAGTAGCGTAAGACCGGACGGCGCGGCGTTACCTGCGACGGCACTAACAAGTGCAGGACCGTTCATGGAGGCATGGCCGAGTTGACGCAGGCACGTACCCAGCCGCCTGGTCCGCCGGGATCGGTAAAGCCGGCTGACCGGCCCGGAACGGGCGTTCCCGTCAGTGGCGCTCCTCCCACCGGTCCGATCGACCGGCTGATGAGCTTGGTCATCCGCAAGCTCGCCTGGAGCAAGCTCTCCGATCCCAAAATAGCCATCACCGTCTCCGGGGTCGGCCTGCTGCTCGGCATGCTCGTCGGGGCGACGGCGCCCAACACGGCGACGTTGCCGACCAGGCTCCCGCTGTCCGTGCTGCCGTCGCTGGCTGGCGACAACGTCTTCACGATGGTGCTGCTGTACGCGGGAGACGTTTTCGCATGCCTCGGCCTGGCCGGGATGCTCTGGGCACACAGCCAGGGCTGGCGGCCCCAGCCGCGGCACCTGTTCATGGTCAGTGCCGTCGTCGTCGCGGTCATGGTCAGCCTGACCCCGGTCGGCTCCTCGGATACCGCCAGCTACGCGGCCTACGGCCGGATCGCGGCGCAGGGCGGCAATCCCTATCTGACCAGCCCGCAGGCGTGGCTGCACCTGCACCCCGGCTATTTCCCGTATTACCGGCTCATCGGCGCGTCCTGGAAAGCGGAGCCGTCGGTCTACGGGCCGTTCGCTACCGCGATCCAGCGCTTCGCGGCATCGATCGGCGGCGCGGACCCCGCTACCACGATCTGGATCTTGATGATCCTTAACGGGGCCGTGTTCCTCGCCGTCGGGTGGCTGCTGCTCAAGACCTCCGACGATCCGGTCCGGGCGACCCTGTTCTGGACCGCTAACCCGGTCATCATCCAGCAGCTCGTCAGCGGCGGCCACATGGATACTTTCGTGGCCGCCGCCGCGATCTGCGCGATCCAGGTCGCCCGGCGCGTCTCCGGGGTCTGGGGCGACGTGCTGATCGGCGTGCTGGTCGGCCTTGGCGTCGGGATCAAGGCCACCGCCGGCCTGGTGGCCATCGGCCTGGCCTGGCCGATGCTGCGACGGGGTGAATGGCTTCGCGTTACGCGTATCGCGGTCGTTTCGCTCGTGGTGGTCGGGCTGCAGTACAGCTCCTACGGGGTCAACGCGCTGAAACCTCTCTTCGCGGGCTCGAAGTGGGTCATACTGCCCTCACCATGGCGGCTGGTACAGGCGCTCGGTGACGTATCGATCGGCCCAGGCGCGACGACCGTCGTCATCGGCTGCCTGTGGCCGGTCGCCATGATCGTCCTGGCCTGGCTGATCTACCAGCGGATCTCCTCTGAGCAGCCGCGCGAAGTGGTAGCGCCGTTCGCCCTGACATTCGCCTGGGTCCTTGCGGCTCCCTGGGTGTTCCCGTGGTACACGGCGATCGCCTGGGTCGCGCTGACCCAGGTTCCGCGCAACCGGATGACCCGGTGGCTGACGATCGTCACCGTCCTGCTCGCCATCTGGCACTCCGGAGGCGGACAGCTCGCGCCGGGGCAAGTGTGACGGCCGACCAAACCGGACGCGTTCAGGCTGCGGAGGCGATCGCCGCGCGCGCGGATCCCGCGATCGGAACGGCCGGACGGCCCGGCAATGGCCGGCGGAAGCCGACTGTGGCTGCTCGCCCTGGCCGTGACGCGCCGGGCGGTGATGCGGTAAGCCGGTATCCGGCAGTGACCGGCATCCTTCGCCGCCACTGGCTGGCCGCGGCGCTGCTGTCAGCCGGCCTGGTGCTCCGGGTGCTGGCGCAGTTCGCTTACCGCCCGGCCCTGTTCTACATCGACTCGGTGAAGTACCTTTACGACGCCGCCGGCAACGATCCCGAGGGCTACAAAGCGCCGCTGCGGGCTATTGCCGCGGTGTCGAACCTCGATGTCGTCGTAGCCGTTCAGCATCTGCTCGGACTCGCGATCGGCGTGGTCATCTACGTCGTACTGCTGCGCCGGGGAGTGTCGCGCTGGCTGGCGGCGCTGGCCATCGCGCCGATCCTGCTCGACGCCTACCAGTTGCAGGACGAGCAGGCGATCATGCCAGGCACCTGGTTTGAGGCCCTGATAGTCGCGGGTATCGCCATCTTGCTCTGGAAACCGGGCGTTTCCTGGCGTCGGGTGATAGTGGCGGGCCTGCTGCTCGGCACGTCGGCCACCGTCGCCCAGGTGGGCGAGGCCCTGATCCCGGCAGCGGCGATCTTCGTGCTGGCAGCCGGCGGCGGACGGTGGCGGCAAGCGGCCGGAAAGGCGGCGGTCCTCTGCGTGGCCTGCTCCGTGCCGATCCTGGTCTACTGCACTGGCTCTTACCTGCTCACCGGCAACTTCTTCCTGTCGCACACCGGCGTCACGTCGGTCTACGGCCGGACCGCGGCGGCCGCCGACTGCGCGACCATCAAGCTGCCGCCCGCCGAGCGGGCCTTGTGCCCGGATCCGGCTGAGCAAATCAGAGGAAACGACTGGCTCGAGTACGGAACGTACGCCCCGGTGCAGCACTATTACGACACCCTGCCACGCGCCGAGGTCAACACGCTGGTGACCAACTTCAGCGACAGCGTGCTGCGTCAGCAGCCGCTGCGCGTGCTCCATGCTTATCTGCACGATGTGCTGAAGGTGTACGCAGTCGACCGTGTCTCACTTCCCGGCGACCCGCCCGTGTCCCGGTGGCAGTTCCAGACCCATTTCCCCTACTTCCTCTCGCATGCCACCCCGTCGATCGTCAGGGCGGCCGTCGACCGGTTCGGCGGTGGCTTGCCTGCGGTCTGGCGGCCGGTTGCGGCGTTCCTGCGCGCCTACCAGCTCGACGGTGGCTACACGCCGGGTCCGCTGCTTCTGCTGTGCACGGTAACCGGCCTGATCGGCTCAGCGTTCGCGCTCCGCCGCCGGCTGCCCAGGGCGGATCGCGACCAGGCCCTCGCTTCCTTGCTGTTCTTCGCGTCGGCGGTGCTGGTGACGCTGGTGTCCGATCTGTTCGTGTTTTCCTGGCGTTACCAGTTGCCAGCTCTCGTCACGCTCGTGCCGGCCGGCGCGCTCGGGATCAGCCTGATCATGAGCTCAGTCAGGACGCGGCGCGCGCCACGCGCTGGCGAGGTTGACACCGGCGCCCGTGAGCTGGGCAGGTACGCTTCCGGGTGACGCTCAGCAGCCGCGCTAGAGCCGCCAGGCCAGGGTTCAGGAACCCGCTGCTCTGGCCGGGCCGGCTACCGCGGCTGGCTCCGCGCGCGGGCGGTGAGGACCGGTCCGCGCCAGCCCGGAACCGCACGGCCATTGCCGGCGCCGTCTTGTTCGCTGCCTCCCTGGCGCTATTCGTGGCCGTCTTCCAGGTATTCCCCAAGCACCCGTGGTCGATGCTTGACCTGCATGTTTACCTGTGGGGCGGCAAGCTCGTCTGGCGGTCGCAAGATCCGTACATGCATGCCTACATGCCGCAACGCCTGCGCTTCACCTACACGCCGATGGCCGCGGCCGTCTTCGCGCTGGGCGCCGCCGTGGACTTGCCGGTCGTGAAGCTGCTCGCCGTGGCGGTCGGCATCGTATCGCTGGTGGGCGTCCTGTGGCTGACGTGGGGAGCGCTCGGGCGAAAGCGCTCGGCAGCCCGTCTTGGTGCTACCCTCACGGCCGCTGCCGTGGCACTGTGGATCGAACCGGTCCGGCAGACGCTGTCCTACGGGCAGGTAAACCTGGTGCTGATGCTCGTCATCGTGGCGGATCTGTGCCTGCCAGATACGCGCTGGTGGAAGGGCGTCGGCGTCGGCCTGGCGGCGGGTTTCAAACTGACCCCGCTGATCTTCATCCCTTACCTGCTCCTCACCCGGCGCTTCAGGGCTGCGGGCGTCGCGGCGGCGACCTTCGCGCTGACCGTACTCGGCTCGTTCGTGCTGATGCCCGCGGCAGCCAGTCGCTACTGGCTCGGCGGCCTCTTCCTGCATACGAGTCGCCTCGGGAACGTGCACTTCGTGGGAAATCAGTCACTGTACGGGGCCCTCTTGCGCCTGCTGGGTTCCGCTACGGCAGCGCGGCCCTTCCAGCTGCTCGCCGAAGTACTCGCCGGAGTAGCTGGCCTGGCGCTTGCCGCGTGGGCCTCCCGCCGGGGGCTTGAGGTGGTCGGCGTCCTGGTCTGCGCGCTCACCGGGCTGCTGGTCTCGCCAGTCTCATGGACGCATCACTGGGTCTGGGTCGCGCCGATGCTGGTCGTGCTGGCGGACTTTGCGAGCCGCCCGCTACCGCTCGCAGCGTCCGCGAGCTGGCGGTGGGCTTGCTGGCTCGGCGCTGTAGCCGTGGCGGCTGTCTACTCCGGCGTGCTGTGGACTCTGCCCTCGACTGGCCGGCATCCTGCGCTGCAGGGATACGTCATGACCGGGCCGCAGGAGCTGATCGGCGACCTGTATGTCCTGGCCGGGCTGGCTGGCCTCGCCGTGGTTGCGGTGCTGCTCGCGGCCGTGCGGCGCACCGGCCAGCAACTGCCCGCGATAGCGGCGGCACGCGACGGGGAAGAACCACTAGAGCCCGGCTTGGCAGCCCAACCCTGAGCGTCCCCTAGTCGCCGGGAGGTCACGTGACCTCGCGCCCGCCGTTGCCGCCATTCACCGAGCAGACCGCGCGCCAGAAGGTGCAGGCTGCTGAAGATGCCTGGAACACTCGCGACCCTGAGCACGTAGCCGCCGGGTACACGGCGGACTCGGTATGGCGCAACCGGGATCAGTTCGTCACCGGACGCGCCGGGATCATCGAGTTCCTCCGCCTCAAATGGGCACGCGAGCTCGACTACGCCCTGCGCAAGGAGCTGTGGAGCTTTACCGGCAATCGCATTGCCGTCCGCTTCCAGTACGAGTCACGTGATGTGGCGGGTCAGTGCTGGCGCAGCTACGGCAATGAACTGTGGGAGTTTACCGACGAGGGGCTGATGAGCCGGCGCGAAGCAAGTATCAACGACGTCGCCATCGACCCGGCGCAGCGGCGAATTCTGGGCCCGCGACCCGAGGCTGACCGGGGTGTGCCCGTCCCGTTGCGCTGAGGTCCGGGGCGAATCGCGGGTAACGATTCAGCGCGGGAGGTGCGCGATGACCGTTTTGCGACTTGCCGGCGGCGAGGCGGCCGACTTCTCCCAGGGTGAGGTGTACTTCATCGGCAATGCCACCACCCTGATCCGCTTCGGCGGGCTCACGATCCTGACTGATCCAGCATTCATGCATTCGGGAACCCATACCTACCTGGGCCATGGCATCTGGGCGAGGCGGGAGATCGAGCCCGCGTGCCAGGTCGCGGACCTGCCACCGGTCGATGTGGTGCTGTTGTCCCATTTCCACGGCGACCACTTCGACGACGCCGCGGCACGGGACCTGGACCGAGACCTGCCGGTCATTTCCACCGCGGACGCCGTCGCCAAGCTTCAGCCACTCGGCTTCGGCCAGGGTTACCCGCTCGGCACCTGGCAGTCTCACCAGGTGGAGAAAGGGCAGGCCCGCCTGAAGGTCATGGCCATGCCCGCGAAACATGCCACCGACGACGCCATCGCAGCGATGCTGATGCCTGTCAACGGGTACATGCTCGAGTTCAGTCATGCAGGCCAGGAGCTATACCGGCTGTACATCACCGGGGACACGATGCCGCACGACGAGCTTCGTGATATCCCCCGCGCGTATCCGGATATCGACCTCGGCCTTTTCCACACCGGCGGCACGACGTTGTTTGTGACAGTCGTCACCATGACTGGCGAGCAAGCGGTCCGGGCGGTGGAGCTGGTGCGGCCGCGGACAGCCATTCCGATCCACTACAACGACTATTCGGTCTTCATGTCGGGCCTGGACGACTTCAGGCAGGCCGCCGCCCGCTCGTCGTCGGACACGACGTTTCGCTATCTGGCCCATGGCGAGACCTACGCGTTCTCTGCCAAGGTGCAGTCACCGGGCTCAGGCGGCAGCTAGCCAAAGTTGCTGAGCTGCAAGATCCTTAGCGAAACGTAGGGTCGTACCCACAGCGGGCGGGGAGGGCACGGATGACCGATCTGGTTGGTGGCTGGCCTGCGGGATTCGTCCGCTCGCTGCGCGTCAAGCCGGGGTCCACGGTCACGCTCCCCAAGGACTTCAATCCCCGCGAGCGATTCGGCCTGCGCAAAGGCGCGGACGCGGCCCGTCTTCTCCAGCAGGGCATCCAGTTGCTGGCCGATTACCAGGACCGGCTCGCCGCGCAGCGTACTTATGGAGTCCTGGTAGTGCTGCAGGGGATCGACGCGGCTGGCAAGGACAGCACCATCAGGCACGTGATGAGGGGCGTCAATCCGCAGGGCGTTCACGTGTCCAGCTTCAAGGCGCCGTCGCCGGAGGAACTCGCTCACGACTACTTGTGGCGGCACGGCCGGCGCTTGCCCGCCAGGGGCGACATCGCGATATTCAATCGCTCGCACTACGAGGAAGTGCTTGTTGTCCGCGTGCACCCGGATAACCTGGCCAGGGAGATGCTCCCGGCGGATTCCGTCAACGACGACGTATGGAGTCGCCGGTACCGGGAGATCAATCACTGGGAACGCTACCTGGCCGACAACGGCATCAGGGTCGTCAAGCTCTTCCTGAACCTGTCGAAGCAGGAGCAGCGGGCACGTTTCTTGCGGCGGATTGACCGCGAGGAGAAGAACTGGAAGTTCTCCGCCAGCGATGTGCGCGAGCGCCAGTACTGGGACGAGTACCAGGCGGCCTACTCCGACGTGCTGACCCAGACAAACACCGACTGGGCTCCCTGGTACGTGCTGCCTGCCGACCACAAGTGGGTCACCCGGATCTGCGCAGCGGCGGTCATCGCGCAGGCGCTGATCGAGATCGATCCGCACTACCCGGTCCCGGATCCGGCCGCGCAGAAAGAGCTCGCACGTGCGCGGGCTGAACTCGAAGCGGAGTCGCCACCCGCAGCCGTGCTGCGGCGAAGTCATGCTAAGAGCAATCACCCCGATAAAGCCCTGCGCGGCGGTGGCAGCTAGCGTCGTGCCACCCCTCTATTGACTGAACCGTTCATTCACTTCATACTGCTGGCATGACACGCGCCAGCGCCGAGTCCCGGTTGCAGGAGATCGCCCTGGCCGGCGCCCGATGTTTCGCGCACCTGGGTTACCGCAGGACGAGGATGGCCGAGGTGGCGGTTGCGGCGGGTCTGTCTACCGGTGCGGTCTACACCTACGTGGAGAGCAAAGAGGCGCTGCTGCATCTGGTGCTGGCGTCGGGGTTGGGCTTTCCGGTTGCGGACATCACTGAGCTGCCGCTGTCGGCGCCCGATATCGCGGTCACGGTCGAGATGGTCGGTCGCGGCCTGACGCGGCAGGGGATGACGCCGCTGCTGAAGGCCGCCGTCGCGATAGACACACCGCAGGATGTCAGGTCGGAGCTGGCGGCAGTGGTGGCTGAGCAGTACTCGACGATCGAACGGCTTCGCGGGGTGCTGTCGGTAATCGAGGCGTGCGCCGCCGACCTGCCACCGCTGGAGGCGTTGTACTTCGGCCGACGCAGGCGGGGACGCATCGACCTGCTCTGCGATTACCTGCGGCGGCGTGCCGCCTCGGGATACCTGAGGTCGCTGCCGGATATGGCGGTCGGCGCGCAGGTCGTGACCGAGACCGTTTCCTGGTTCGCCTGGAAGCGGCATGAGGGCCGGGACGCATCTCGCTTCGATGACGATGTGGCACGCGCGACGGTGATGGAGTTCGTCTGCAACGCCCTGCTTCCCGAGGAGGCGGTTACGTGACCAGCTCTGCTCCGGCCAGGCTGCTGGCCTCAGGGCGAGACTGCGACATCTTTGAGCACAGTCCTGGGCTCGTTCTGCGCAGGTCCCGCCATGGCCGGTGCTTGGACCGCGAGGCTCGCGTCATGGAGTATGCCCGGCAGCACGGCTACCCGGTCCCGGCAGTCGAGCGTGTCTCTGGCGACGGCATGGAGCTGGTGATGCAGCGCATCGATGGCCCGTCCATGGTCGGCGCTATCGAGCGGCGGCCGTGGACGGTCCGTCAGCTGGGTACCTTACTGGCCGATCTGCACCGTCGGCTGCATGACATCCCGGCACCTGATTTCGTCCCCGCTGGCCCGTTTGGCGACGGTGACCGGCTGTTGCATCTCGATCTGCATCCGCTCAACGTCATGATCGGCCCGGCTGGTCCGGTAGTGATCGACTGGACTGGCGCGGCCAGCGGCGACCCGGCTCTCGACACCGGCATTGCGTGGCTGCTGATGGCGGCCGGTGAGGTTCCGGCAGCCGCCTGGAAGCGGCCGCTCGCGGCCTGGGCGCGAGCGAGCCTGCTCAGCAGCTTCCTTGCCGTGGCCGGTGTCCGGTCGGCGCTGACTTACCTGGCTGACCTCGTCGAGTGGAAGTGCGCTGATCCGAATATGACCGCCGCCGAGGCCAGCCGGATGAGGCGCGTGCTCGAGAAGGCCGCCGCCACCGGGCGCTGAGCGGATCCCCGCAGCGCCCGGTGGCCGCCGCCGTCACGCGGACGGGGTGCGGAAATAGTGACCTTTGTCGAGGTCGTCGATCAGCCCCGGCTGGGCGGGCTGCCAGCCCAACTCCTCGCGGGTCAGCGCGCTCGACGCCGGGCTGTCGAAGCCGAGGAATCCGGCCAGCCAGGTGAAGTGCCCGGCCGCATCGTCCGGAGCGACGGCAACTACCGGAACGCCCAGGTGACGGCCGATGACTTCGGCGATGTCGCGGATCTGCACGCCCTCATCGGCGACCGCGTGAAGTGTCGATCCGGCCGGGGCCTTCTCCACCGCGAGGCGGAACAGGTGCGCGGAGTCCAGCCGGTGCACGGCAGGCCACCGGTTGGTCCCGTCACCGATGTAGCCGGACGCGCCCTTGTCCCGGGCGATGCCGACGATGGCTGCCATGAAGCCGTTGTCGCCGTCGCCGTGATTCGTCGGCGCAAGCCGCACGATCGACGAGCGAATACCGCGGCCGGCGAAGGAGAGCGCAAGCTCCGCGGTGCCCCACCGGGTTCGCGGCCCGCCGGTCATCGCCGGGTTGGGCTCGTGCCCGTCCCGCTCGGTAGCGAGCCGTCCCGGTGCGATGCCAAGCGTCCCGGACGCGATGACGAGCGGGCGGTCAGAACCCGCGAGCGCGTCACCAAACACCTCGACGGCGCGGCGGTCGGCGTTCGCAGCGTCGTCGAATCCTCCCGAGAAGGCAATGTCGTGCTTGAACGCCAGGTGGATGACACCGTCCGAGGCCGCGGCTGCGTCGCGGAGGATATCGAGATCATCGAGCGTGCCGCGGTGCACTTGCGCCCCGGCTCGGGTGAGTGACGCGGCCGAGGCGTCGGAGCGGGCCAGTCCGGCGACCTCGTGGCCGGCCTCGATGAGTTCGGAAACGACGGCGGAGCCAATCCAGCCGGACGCGCCCGTGACGAAGTAACGCATGAGCGGGACCTCCAGGGGGGTCGGTGATCCTCGGTGTCGAGGAAGTCACGATGGCAGTGACTGACATCAGTCTATCCAACTGATGTCGGTCACTGACATCACCCGACTAGTACGATCACCATATGGCGCGTTGGGAGCCCGACAGCCGGGGCAGGCTCGTACAGGCGGCGCTCGTGCTTTACGCCGAGCGAGGGTTCGAGAACACCACCGTCGCGGAGATCGCGGCACGCGCGCGGCTAACGGAGCGAACGTTTTTCCGGCACTTCGCCGACAAGCGCGAGGTGCTGTTCTGGGGGGCTGCGGCGCTGGAGGAACTCCTCGTCAGCGCCGTCGAAGCGGCGCCGGAGTCTGATTCGCCGATCGAGGCGATCACCAGAGCACTCGAGGCCACCGGCCCGATGTTCGAGGAGCGCCGTGACTTCGCCCGCCAGCGTCAGCGGGTCATTGACGCTAGCACTGAGCTGCGCGAGCGCGAGCTGATCAAGCTCGCCTCGCTCGCTTCGGCGCTCGCGGACGCGCTCCGCCGGCGCGGCGTCGCCGAGCCTGCCGCGACGCTGACCGCGGAGGCAGGGATCGCGGTCTTCAGGGTCGCGTTCGCCCGCTGGGTGAGCGACAGCGACTCTCCAGGCCTGCGGCATTTCATCAGGGAGTCCCTCGGGGAACTGCAAACTGTGACTGCCGGCCGATGACGAGGTGCAGGGCGAACGCGATCAGGCACCGCCGCCGCGCATCATCGTCAGCATCGGCCTGCCGCCGGCGCGGAAGAAGCGCACGAGCAAGGCTGCCGCCGCGAGCAGGAAGATGATGTTCAGGACGGTGGTGTAGTTCCACTGGACCGCGTGCTCGGCGACCTTGGCCGTCCGGGCGTGCGG
>Ga0335075_10014742_pt1 | contig 11723 bp, 7 predicted proteins | sample Lox_Sample_24_FD_206723 | JGI IMG/M metagenome (GOLD analysis project Ga0335075, IMG submission 206723) | Soil microbial communities from Loxahatchee National Wildlife Refuge, Florida, United States - Lox_Sample_2.4 | ecosystem: Environmental > Terrestrial > Soil > Wetlands | place: USA: Florida...
ACCAGACCAGGGGGACCAGGCCAGGGGGACCAGACCATAGGCACCAGACCATAGGGACCAGACCATAGAGGGAGCAGCGCCCAGAAAGAGCCGCCACGAAAGGCCGCACCGATGAGCCCCAATAGCGCTCCGGGGCGCTACTGGGGCCCGTCGGGGCCCGCAGGCGGCGCCTGCAGGACCACCAGCGGCCAACGACCGGACACATGGTCACCGTCCCTCCTGCGCGCTAGATTCAACAGAAGAACACTGTTGTAATCTTGTCCACAGGATACCCACAGGCCGTTGCCGCCGGGGGCTCTTGTGGGCGGCGAGGCCCTCGCATTCAATGAGGAACGAGAGAGGAAGAGGAGCAGGTAGTGGCCGGAGCAGATAGCGCGTCGTTTGCCCACCTGCACCTTCACACGGAGTTCTCCATGCTCGATGGGGCGGCCCGGGTGGAAGAGGTCGTGAAGCGGGCGGCGGCGGACGGCCAGCCGGCGATCGCCATCACCGACCACGGCAATATGTACGGGGTCCTCGACTTCTACAAAGCGGCCCAGGCGGCCGGGGTGAAGCCCATCATCGGCATCGAGGCGTACATGGCGGGCGGCAGCCGGTTGGAGCGCCCACTGCGCCGGGGCCGGCTCGATGATACGGGCGGCGAGGCCGACGAGGGTGACAAGCTCTACTACCACTTGACCCTTCTGGCCGAGAACTACAGGGGTTACAGCAACCTGCTCAAATTGTCCTCGGAGGCTTATTTATCCGGTTATTGGTACAAACCCAGGTCGGACTGGGAATTGCTCGAGCGGTACCACGAGGGAGTAATTGCGACCACCGGTTGCCTCGGCGGGTTGGTCAGCCAGGCACTGCTGCGGGGAGATGTCGAGCAAGCCACGGCCCACGCCGCCCGGCTGCAAGACATATTCGGTAAGGACAGCCTTTTCGTCGAACTGCAAGACCACGGCATCGAAAAACAACGGAAAACCAACCCTCAGCTGGTCGAAATTGCCCGGCATATCGGCGCCCCGTTGCTCGCCACCAATGACAGCCATTACGTCTCCCGTGAGGACCACCTGGCCCATGACGCGTTGCTCTGCGTGCAGACGGGTTCCACGATGGACGACGAGAAGCGGTTCCGGTTCGAGGGTTCGGAACACTATTTGAAGACCGCGGCAGAAATGAGGGCACTGTTCACAGAGCTCCCAGAAGCGTGCGACAACACGCTATGGGTAGCCGAAAGGGCCAATGTAAGCATCGAGCTGGGTAGGCCAAAGCTGCCCGCCTTTGCCCTCCCGCCCCAATTCGCCAACTCCGACGATTATTTGCGCCACCTGACCTACCGTGGCGCCGAAGCTCGTTATGGCAGCCCGGTCCCCGCCAACGTGGTCGACCGCCTCGATTACGAGCTCGGAGTGATCCAATCGATGGGTTTCTCGGACTATTTCCTGGTGGTCTGGGACCTGATCCGCCACGCCAAGGACCAGAACATCAGGGTAGGCCCGGGCCGGGGGAGCACGGCCGGTTGCTGTGTGGCCTACTGCCTGCGCATAGTCGAACTCGACCCCCTTCGCTACGACCTCATCTTCGAGCGCTTCTTGAACCCGGGCCGCAAACAGATGCCCGATATCGACATGGACTTCGACGAGCGCTACCGGGGTGAGATGATCCGCTACGCCTCCGAACGCTGGGGCTGGGACCATGTGGCGCAAATAGTCACGTTCTCGACGATCAAGGCCCGTGCGGCCGTCCGGGACGCGGCCCGCGTCCTGGGCCACCCGTACAGCCTGGGCGACCGGATAGCCAAGGCGATGCCCCCGCTGGTCATGGGCCGGGACACCCCGCTGTGGGCCTGTTTCAAAGAGGACCCGAAGTATGCCGACGGCTACAAAGTGGCCTCGGAGCTGCGGGAGATGTACGCCGCCGAGCCCGAGGTGAAGCGGGTCGTGGACGTGGCCAAAGGCCTGGAGGGGCTGCGCCGTCAGGACGGCATCCATGCCGCGGCGGTAGTTATCTCGAGTGACCCTCTGACCGAGCACTTGCCGGTGCAACGCAAACCCGAGCCCGGTGGCCGGCCGGAAGACGCTCCGGTAGTGACGCAGTACGAAATGCACGGGGTCGAAGAGCTAGGGCTGCTCAAGATGGACTTCCTCGGCCTGCGCAACTTGAGCGTGGTCGAGCGCACCCTCGACCTGATCGAGTCCGGCACGGGCTCGAGGCCGGACATCGACCACGTCGACCTCGAGGACGCGGCAACCTTCGACCTGCTGAAGCGGGGGGACACGGTCGGGGTGTTCCAGCTCGAAGGTTCCAACATGCGGGCGTTGGCCCGGGCACTCGCGCCTACCGAACTGGGCGACGTCGCCGCGCTGGTGGCCCTCTACCGCCCCGGCCCGATGGCCACCAACATGCACTACGACTACGCCGACCGGAAAAACGGCCGCAAGCCGATCACCTCCATCCACGACGACATGGCGGAAGTGTTGAGCGACACGTACGGCTTGATGATCTACCAGGAGTCGATGCTCCGGGTGGCCCAGCGCTTCGCCGGCTACAGCCTCGAAGACGCCGAGACCCTTCGCCGCGCCGCGGCCAAGAAGGTGCGCGAGATCATGAAGCTGGAGCGGGAGAAGTTCGTGGCCGGGTGCGAACGCACCGGCTACGGGGCGACGCTCGGCTCAGCCCTGTTCGACATGATCGAGCCGTTTGCCGACTACGCCTTTCCCAAGAGCCATGCCTATGGGTACGGCCTGGTCGCCTACTGGACGGCATGGCTCAAGGCCAACCACCCGGTCGAGTACATGGCCAGCCTGCTCACGAGCATCAAGGACGACAAGGACAAGATGGCTGTTTACCTGGCCGAGTGCAGGGCCATGGGCATCGAGGTCCTGGTCCCCGACATCAACCTCTCGGCCTCCGACTTCACCGCCGTCCGGGCCGGCCAGCCCTCGCCAAGTGACAGGGCTGAGACCGCGAACGGCCCCGAGGCCGGGGCTGCGGCAACGGGCGAGAGTCGGGCACTGGGTGGGGCGACGTCCGGGCCTGCCGCCGTTGGCGGGATCTCGGCCCCCGGCGAGCCCTCAGCTGCATATCCGGCGCCCGCCGCCCCCCCCGTAGGGTCAGCCGCCGCCTCGCTAGCGGCCCAGGCGGATCCGATGGCGTCCCCAGCCGGGCCGACAGGGTCTCTGGCGGCCGAGGCGCAAAAGCCGCAAGGGCCTGGGCCGGGCGTTATCCCCTTCGGGCTTTCGGCCATCCGAAACGTAGGCGAGGGGTTGGTCGAGAGGATCGTAAGCGAGCGGGAGGCGGGCGGGCCCTTCAAGGACTTCTATGACTTCTGCAACCGGGTCGACCCCGTTGTGCTCAACAAGCGAACGGTTGAATCCCTTATAAAGGCGGGCGCCTTCGACTCCCTCGGCCACCCTCGCCAGGGGTTATGCCTGGTCTCCGAGCAGGTGCTCGACCGCACCCTGGCGCGACGGCGGGAGGCCGACCAGGGGGTGCTCAGCCTCTTCGGCGGTCCCGGGGATGGGGACCACGTGTTCGACGACACCAGGGTGCCGGTGCCCGAACAGGAGTTCGATAAACATCAGAAGCTGGCCTTCGAGAAAGAAATGCTCGGCCTGTACGTGAGCGACCATCCCCTGGTCGGCGCCGAGGCCGCTCTGCGGCGGCACACTGACTGCACGATCCTGGACCTCCGCGAAGAGGGCCCCGGACGGGACCTGGGCGACGCCGGTGGGGCCGAAGGCGGTGCGACGGCCGGCGGGCCGGCCAGCGGCTACGGAGCCGGCCGCGACGGCAACGGCAACGGCTGGTACGGAGGACGTAACGGGGGAGACCGATGGGTGGGCGGGGTTGTGACCGGGCTCACCCGCCGCTATACGAGGCGGGGCGAGCTCATGGCCACGTTCGTCCTGGAGGACCTGCAATCGTCGATCGAGGTCTTCGTCTTCCCTCGCACGATGACCGAGGTCGGCCACCTCCTGGCTGACGACGTGGTGGTCTGCGTCAAGGGCCGGCTCGACCTGCGCGACGAAGTCCCCAAGCTGGTTTGCTCCGAGCTGAAGCGCCCCCATTTGACCGGCGACGGTTCCGAACCGTTGCAGGTCGTGGTGCCCGTCACCGCCCTGGACGACAACCGGGTAAACCGGCTCCGCGAGGTGCTCCGGGAGCACCCGGGGCAGTCTCCGGTCTACCTGCATGTCGGCACCAAAGTCGTCCACCTGGCCCAGGAGTTCAACGTCACGATGAGCCCAGGTCTGCTGGCAGAGCTCCGTGTACTGCTTGGACCTGCCTGTTTGTGGAGCGACGGAGCCCTCAGCCGCTAGACTTGGCGTGGGTCCCCAGCTAGGTGAGGAGTGATCAGCAGCATGATGTTCGATGTCGAGACCAAAGACTGCACAGCCCTTTCTGATGCCGAGCTCGCCGACATGGCCGACATAGTGGCGGACGGCCCGGCCGGCTTGGACATTGGGTTGCTGTCTAAACAGAGAGACGAGTGGGTGTTGATCACCCAGGCCCGCGACCGCGGGCGCCTCGTGGGTTTTTCTTTCTGCACTCTGGAACGCATCGGTGGCACACCGTGCGTGCTGTGGGGTCTCGTGTCGGTAAAGCGCTGCCCTCAGCGCACTATCATCCTCGATTCCATCCGGGCTGACCAGTTCCGCAAGGCAGTGCTGGCCTTCCCCGACGAGGACGTCCTGGTCGCGACCCGCCTGCGGGAGCCGGGCGGCTTCGCTGCTTTCAACGGTCTGGTGGACATCTGCCCCCGTCCCGGCTACAAGGTCTCCGGCGAAGAGCGAGCGTGGTCGCGGCGGTTGGCCAAGCGCTTCGGTGCCGAGGGTCGCGTGGACGACCGTAGCTTCATCGTCCGTGGCGACAGTTCTCCCTGCCCGGTGTTCGACTACGAACCTGACGACGATCACGCCGTCGACAACGACGTGGCGACGGTGATGGCCGCTCTCGACCAGGGCCGGCGTGACGTGCTCATTGCTTTCGGCTGGGCCATGTCCGAGGGGCTGGCCTCGGGCTTCAAGCTCTAACTCTAACCACGCGGGAGTGCGGCGGGCCCGGACGCGGGCTCGGTCCGCCCCGGTCCCGGCTGCAGACGCTCGGCTGGCTCGAGCAAATCTCAGCGCCTACGGCTCGTGGGCACTTCGCGCCCAGTGACGACTTCGGGGCTGGTGCGGGCCGCCTTCCGGGCTGGGTTCGGCCCGACCCGCCTAACCCTAACGATGGGGGACGACGGCTTCTACGACCTTGTAGCAATGGCCGTCGACCGGTGGCGTAAGCGCAACGACGATGTAGGCACCCGGGCGCATCTGGGCGAACGTCCGCCCACTGCGGTGGAGGGAGGCAGCCAGACGAGGGTCGTCACAGGCCAGCACGTGCGGCCGCCCGCCCCAGACGAAGTGGCACCACAACCGGCCCTCTTCGATGGTGACGACCAGCGGGCCCTTCGGCCTGGCCAACGCTACAGACGGGTGGTCCGGGCTGCGTTCCCAAAACGGGACCGTCGCACCGTAACTGCCGAGCAGCGGTGCCCGCTCGGGGTGCAACAGCGGCCGGATCAGGCGGCCGGCCGGCCGGCCCTTCAGCCGTCCAGAGAGCTTGGGGGGGCCGCCGATCACGATGGCATCGGGCTCTGATGGGTCCGGCAGCAGGTCGGGGTCGCTGGCGACCGTTACATCGACGACGTCGTAGGGCCGGAGCCGCTGGTCGACGAGGTATGCCGTCCAGGCTCGAACGAGGGCTCCCGAGGCCAGGTCGATGCCGCCGCAGTGGCGGTTGCCGGTCGAGACGACCATGAGCCGCAGCGTCGTGCCGGGCGAGTCGTCCAGCCGAGGCATCTGCTTGTCCGGCGCCCTCAGTGAAGATCCGTTACGCACCACTAGCAATAATGGCTGCTGGCGGCGGCCGATGTGTGGATGGTTGGCACTTTTGTGGTGTCCCCGCCGTGCTGCGTAGCCCCACTCTCCGGCCGGCTGTTCTCTCTCGGGCCGTGCGCTGTAGGGCTGCTCCCTGTCGGACCGTTACCCTGTCGGACCGTTACCCTGCGGGGTCGTCCCCCGCCGGCCTGTACCCCGTGCCGCTGCTCTCGGCCGGACCGTTCTCTGCCCAGCCCCAGCTCTGCTGGGATTCTCACGCTCGTCACGAGAGACCGATCCCGCCGGCGCCGCCTGCGCCGGGCCCACGACCCGTCCGGTCCGCTCCCGTCCGGCCTGCTCCCGCCTGGTCTGCTCCCGCCTGGCCTGCTCCCGTTTGGCCTGCTCCCGTTTGGCCTGCTCCCGTTTGGCCTGCTCCCGTTTGGCCTGCTCCCGTTTGGCCCTCCCGCGGGCCGGCCACCCTCCGGCCAGGCGCGGGTTGGTCGAGGAGAACTCCAAGCTGGGCCGGGTCTGTCACCGGGAGTTTGCAGGTGTAGCCCTCACAGACGAAGGCGCGGCCGGCCGCTTCGGGACCGTCCCTTCCCTCCCACAAGGGAGACGAATATGGCTCGCCCCACGCCAGCACCGTGTCGGGCAGGAACCGGTCCCAGACCGGGCGGACCAGGGCCTCATCGGAAGAGGCGATCACGGCCTCTCGCCTGGCCGACGAAATATAGCTGGCCGCCCGCGCCAGGCCCGGGAAGGCGATGGGAACGCGTGAAAGAGCGGCGGTCATGAGGTCCACAACCTGCCCCGCCGTCTCCATGAACGACAGCTCACCGGTGAGCTCGGCCAAACGAGCCAGCGCCAGAGCGGCGGTGGCGTTGGTGGAAGGCGTCGCCCCGTCCTGCGTGTCCTTCATACGGGCGATGAGGTCTTCAGCGTCGTTGCCGTACGTGAAGAAACCGCCGCCGCCCTTCTGGTCCCAAAACAAATCTACCAGCCCGGTCGCCGTTTCTACCGCGGCGCCCGTCCATGAGCTCAGGCCCGTCGCCTCGCCGAGCCTGGTGAACGCCTCGACCAGCCAGGCGTAATCTCCCGCGTAGGCCAGTACATTACGGCCGGCGCCCCCTTCTCCGGTGCCGGGGCCGCCAACGCCGGGAGCCACGCCGGCGGTGGGGCGCCATGACCGTAGCCAGCGCCCGTCCGGCCGCCGCAACCGCTCCACCAAGACCTCGGCCGTCCTCGTCGCTTGCGCCACCCAGGCCGGTTGAGCGAAAGCGGCGCCGGCGTAGGCCAGAGCGGCTACCGCCATGGCGTTCCACTCTGTCAGCACCTTCCCATCGAGTCCGGGGCGGGTGCGCGCCTGGCGGCGCTCGAACATCTGGCGGCGCGCCTGTTCTATCTCCGGCGGCCGGGCGATGTCCCCCAGACCGGGGCGCCAGAGGATGTTGGTCCCCTCCCAGTTGCCGGCGGCGGAAGCGCCGTACCACTGCGCCGCCTCTTGTCCGCCCACCTCCTCGATTTCGGAGAGGGACCAGGTGTAAAAAAGGCCCTCCCGGCCTTCGCTGTCTGCGTCCTCGGCGGAGGCCCATGCCCCTTCCGGGAGACGGATGGGCGGGGTCAAAAGATAACCGACCGTCTCGTCGACCACCTGGCGGTAACGGGCCGAACCCGTCAGCTGCCAGGCATGCGTATAGGCCATTACCAAAAGGGCATTGTCGTAAAGCATTTTCTCGAAATGCGGCGCCAGCCATTGCCTGTCGGTGCTGTACCGGGCAAAGCCCCCGGCCAGGTGGTCGTAGATGCCCCCGGAGCTCATGGCATCCAGCGTGCGCGAGAGCGCGTCCAGGGCTCGATGGTCACCGGACCGCCACCAGTAATAGGCCAGCAATTCGAGGCTGGCAGCCTGAGGGAACTTGGGCGCGTGGCCAAAACCACCCCATTGCGGGTCGTAGCGAGCCAACAGCCCTTCGGCTGCATTTGAAAGGGCAGTGGCATAAATTGCGGGTTGATCGGGCCCGCCGGCCTCTGGTCCGGAGACCTCACCTGCCGATGCCGGGGGCGCGGCGCCCTTACGCACCGCTTCAGCCAGGCGCGCCGCGTCGTCCTCGATCGCCGTCCGCTGGGTGGACCACAGGCTTACGACCCGTTCGAGGAGGTGGGTGAAATTGGCCCGGGGCAAGTAGGTACCGCCCCAAAATGGCCGTTCGTCCGGCAGAGCCAGCACCGTCATGGGCCAGCCGCCCCCGCCCGTCAGTAGCTGCACCGCCTCCATGTAAACGGCGTCGACGTCCGGCCGCTCCTCCCGGTCCACTTTTACGGCGACGAAATTGGCGTTGAGCAACTCGGCGACGGCGGCGTCTTCGAAGCTTTCGTGCGCCATCACGTGACACCAATGGCAAGCCGAATAGCCGATCGAGATAAGGACCGGGACATCGCGGCGGCGCGCCTCCGCAAACGCCGCCTCCGTCCACGGCCACCAGTCAACCGGGTTGCCGGCGTGCTGAAGTAGGTAAGGGCTCGTTTCCGCGGCGAGCCGGTTGGCGCTGGGCACCGGCTTACCTTATCTTCGGCCGGCGTGATCTACCTTCGGCCGGCGTGATCTGTCTCCGGTCGGGCTGATCGATCTTTCCAACCGGTCTTCGGTCCAACCGACATTGGGCCTGCCCAGAGCCACCGCCCCCGCCGCCGGCACCGGCCACGCCCTCCCGGCCCGACGGGCAGCAATTGGCTGGTATGGGCACTACCCACTTGAGCTATCTTGCAGTTGGGGTGGCGTAAGGTCGTGATCATGAGTTACGCGCAGGGCGACAGTGTGGTGGGGCGCCCGGCTTACGTCACCGTGGCGATCCCCGGTGGCAGCCAAGCAGGAGAGGTACTCCTGCGGGTCCGCGGAGGGACTGAGTCCTACATCGCTTTCGCCGACGAGCCGGTCGGCATTGGGGCAGAGGTCATCGTCCTGGCCGACAGGGGAGCGCGCTCCGTGTTGGTGGCGCCGCTCTAGCGCCAATAGAAGAAAGGCACGTCATGTTCGGTTGGCATGTCCCGTCCCCTAATCAAGCAATGTTGATATCCGGTAGCAGAAACCGCGGCGATGCTCCTTTCCGCATCGTCGTGGGGCATGGCGCATTTGCGTTGCCAGTGCGGAACCAAATTCGGTTCTTGACTCTGTCCATGCAAGAGGCGGAGGTGGCAGAGCCCTGCGTTACGCAGCAGGGCATTACTTTACAGGTGCGAGCCGTAATCGCATTCAAGGTGGGCGACGACAACGACTCGATTGCCAATGCCGGCCGGCGCTTCCTGGACGACCAGGATGCTATGACCGAACTGGTGGGCCGGATTTTTGCCGGCCACCTGCGGTCGATCGTCGGTTCCATGACGGTCGAGGACATTATTCGCGAACGTCAAAAACTGGCCTCGCAAGTACTCGATGCCTCGAAGCCGGAAATGGCGAAACTGGGCCTGGTCGTCGACGCTTTCCAGATCGAATCGATCGACGACGGGCAGTCCGGCTATATCAAGGCGATGTCGCAACCTCATATTGCGTCAGTAAACCAGGCGGCCCAAATCGCCCAGGCGCAAGCAGACCAAGCGGCGTCGAAAGTGCGCCAGGAGTCCGACCGTAACCAGGCTCAGTACCAGCAAGAAACCTCGGTGGCCAAAGCTCAGTACCAGGCCGAGATCGACCAGGCTCAGCAGACGGCAGCTCAGGCTGGTCCATTGGCCCAAGCCAAGGCGCTGCAGACGGTGCTCGCCGAACAGGCCAAAGTGGCGCAGTCTCAGGGCGAATTGAGACGCCAGCAACTGGTAGCCGAAGTGGTCCGGCCGGCCGAGGCCGAAGCCGAAAAAGTCCGCACAATTGCCCGCGCTCAGGCCGACGCCACCCGGCTCCAGGCCGAAGCGACGGCGACGTCCGGCGGGGTCGTGCTCGAGCGGATGCTTGTCGAAAAAATGCCGGAAATCCTGGCCGCCGCGGCCGGCGAACTGCGCCAGGCCAACGTGACCGTGCTCAATGGCGCCGAAGGCCTGGGCCAGCTGGTGGCCGGGTTGGCCACGCAGGTGAACTCGATCCTCGACGTCGTGCGGACCAGCAACGGCAAAGTGGACCTCGGCGCCCTTTCTTCCTTGCCGCAAGGGTTCGGCCGCACATCGGCCGCGTCCGGGTCGTCCTCGCCGCCACCTTCCGGCTCGCAGCCTCAGGCCGGCGCCCCGTCAGGCCAGGTGGCGCCGGGCGTAGGCCAGGGTCAGCCCGGCACCGTCCAGCCCCTCCCTGGCCAGCCGGGCCAGCACGGTACTGGCCAGCCTCAGCAGCCGGGCGGCCAAGGTACCGGCGCTGCGCCTCCGCCGGGCCAGTCCCGCGGGCCCACGCGCAAGTAAGGCGTCAGCGGGCGAACCTGAACTTTGGACGATCGGCACTTTGCAGCCCCTCTTAACGGTTTATGCATTGAAACCGTCCAAGGTTCCGCCTCTCCGGCGCAGGACCAGCCCGCTAAAGCGGGTTGCGCGGGCCGGCCAGCTGGTCCCGCAACACCTGGCGCTTGAGTTTCCCGATCGAGGTCTTAGGAAGGGCGTCGAGTATGACGAGCTCTTTCGGCGCCGCGAAGACGGCCAAGTGCTCCGCCACCAGAGCCCGGAGCTCAACCAACCCCGGCGGCCCTGAAAAGTCGGCCGGCACGACGCAAGCCACCACGCGCTCGCCCCACTCGGGGTCGGGCCGGCTGGAGACGGCCACCTCGGCCACGCCGGGATGCCGGCGCAGGATTTGTTCGACGGCGGCCGGCCAGACATTTTCGCCGCCGGTAATTATGAGGTCGGACAGACGCCCCTCCACTTGCAGCCGGCCCGTCCCGTCGATGACGCCGGCATCGCCGGTGGCAAACCAACCATCATTGTCCACGGGGACCGTGCCGTCCCGGTACGCCCGCAGCAACATGGGACCGCGCAGCAATATCTCACCCTCAGGCGAGATCGAAATGTCCACCCCGTCCAGGGGCAGGCCGTCATATACGACGCCACTGCCCGTCTCGGTCATCCCGTACGTGGTGACCACGTTCGGCGGCAACGACGTGGGCGGGGCCGATCCGCCTAATAGGACCGTATGGAAGGCTGCCGCCTTGACCCGGCCCAATGTGGTGGGCACGAGCGCCACGAACACGTCGTCGCCGGCGTTGGCCGCTACCTGGGCCGCGTCGAAGCCATCGAGAACGGTCAGTTCCGTGCCAGTCAACAAACCGCGGGTGACCACGGAAAGGCCGCCGATGTGGCTCAACGGCAGGCAGGCGAGCCACGAGTGCCGTCCGGGGGCCACTCCCAGCCGGGCCGAAGTGGCGCGGGCGGAGGCGGCCACGGCTTCATGGGTGAGCACGACTCCCTTCGGCGCCCCGGTGCTGGAGCTGGTGGCGACCACGAGCGCATCACCGTCGTCCACCGGCAAGGCCCGTTCGCACCGTTCGGCCCCGTCGGCGCTTATCACCCGCGAAGGTCGCAGCATGTCCAGGAGGCGGCGGCGCGCCGGCGGGGCCAGCCGCTGGTCGAGCGGGGCGGCGGCATCACCTGCCTCCCAGACGGACTCGAGCGCCTCCACGAACGCATGGCCGCCGGGCAGGTCGATCGCGACGAGGTCGGGCATCTTCGCTAGTTTGCCGCCAGCGAATGTGCGCGCGTCGAGGCCAGAGGGACCAGAGGAAAGGGCCACGGGCAAAGGCCAAAATTACTGGTCCGGGAGAGAACGACGAGGGCGAGGCCCGGGATAGGGCACGATAGAGGGCCACAGAACAGGGCCAGGAGATAGGAGCAGGAACCAGTGGTCCAGGAGAGCCCGGTAAAGCACCCGTGGGTGGTCGGGGCGCGCCCCCGCACTCTCCCGGCCTCTGTAGT
>Ga0335075_10014743_pt1 | contig 11722 bp, 13 predicted proteins | sample Lox_Sample_24_FD_206723 | JGI IMG/M metagenome (GOLD analysis project Ga0335075, IMG submission 206723) | Soil microbial communities from Loxahatchee National Wildlife Refuge, Florida, United States - Lox_Sample_2.4 | ecosystem: Environmental > Terrestrial > Soil > Wetlands | place: USA...
TGACCAGCGTGAGGGTCAGCAGCATCTCGGGCAGCGGCCCCCAGCCGCTCCCTGCGGGCACCTGCCAGAGCCGCCGCGGCAGCAGCTTGCCGACCGCTGACCCGGAGTCCGGCTGCGCGACGTTCTGGTTCATGAGCAGTCCAATGTGCATCATTCCTCCCAGTCACGGTGACAGAGGGCCGCCGGGCCGGCGGCTCGTGCCTACACCGACAAGTCTGGTGTCAGATATTCGATCGGTCCAACACAAGTATCAGTTGATAATGATCGCTTCTTCTTATTGTTAGCTGCGTGGACGAGCAGCTCGAAAAACTCCTGCGCGGACGCCGAGAGGCGCGAAGGCGCGAAGACGACCGTCACCGGATGCACGGCCAGCGGGTCGGTGAGGCCGAGCACCACGTGGCGTCGGCCGGCCTCGGTCGGCTGCGTGGCGGACGTCACGGCCAGCGTACGGGGCACGATTGTGACCCCGAGCCCGAGCGCGGCGAACACGACCAGGTCCGAGGCCTGGTTCAGCTCGAGCGGCGATGACGCCTCGAGGCCGGCCCGGCGCAGCGCCGCGTCGACGTGCCTGCGGATGCCGGTGCCTGCGGCGAACTGGATCAGCCTCCCCCGGCCGAGCAGGTCCGCGATGGAGACGGGACCGACGAGCCCGTCCGCCAGCTTCTCTGAAACGACGCCGACCAGCGGTTCCACCGCCAGCTGGCGGCTTTCCAGGCCGTCGGGCAGCTCGTCCGGGCCGATGCCGACGACCGCCAGGTCAAGCGGACCCCGGCGGACGCCTTCGACCAGCTCGGCCGTCGTCTGGTCGACGATGTGCAGCTCGATCCCGGGGTAACGCTGGGAGAACTCCGCCACCGCCCCGACCACGTCGACGCCGCTCGCGCTGGTCTGGATCATCCCGATCGTCAGCCGCCCCTTCTCCAGGCCTAGGTAGGAGCGCATCTCCGCCCGCGCCCACGCCTCGTCGGCGACGATCCGCCTGGCGTGCGGCAGCAGCACCTCGCCCGCCGGGGTGAGCTCGGCCCCGCGCTTGCCGCGCACGAACAGCGGCGCGCCGAGCTCGTGCTCGAGGCGGCTGATCTGCTGGCTGAGCGCAGATTGGGCCACGAAGCTCGCCTCGGCCGCCTTGGTGAAGTTGCGCAGCTCCGCGACCGCGATGAAGTACCGCAGATGACGAATCTCCATCCCGTCAGGCTATGCGGAGATCGATCGGCAAAACAGATCGAAGCTCCAAGGTCAAAATCCTGGTGTCGAACGGTCGCGGGTGACTCCCTCGGCTCACCTGTTCCGTGCCACCGGTGGTGGGCAGAGCAGTCGGATCAGCCGCGGCAGCGGGTATGGAGCCAGCACAATAGGCCGTCGCAGGTGGTTAACCGATCGAATTGGAGCACCGATGCAACTGACCAAGCACACCCACGCGTGCGTCACCCTCGACAAGGAGGGCAGCCGTCTCCTGCTCGACCCAGGGACCTTCACCGCGAACGCGGCCGAGCTGGCGGCCAGCGCCGGAACGATCCTGATCACCCATGAGCACTTGACCACTTCGACGAGGCGGCGATCGCGGTGGCGCTTGAGGCCCGACCCGAGCTGAGGGTCTACGGGCCCGCCGCCGTAGTCGGCCGCTGGCAGGCCCGGCGCGGCCAGGTCACGGCCGTCGTCGAGGGCGAGCGCTTCGATGTCGACGGTTTCGACGTCGCCGTCTTCGGCAGCCTGCATGCCTCCATCCACCAGGACATCCCGCAGGTCGCGAACGTCGGCTACCTGATTGACGGGAACGTCTACCATCCGGGCGACTCCTATTACGTGCCGGCCGCCACGGTGAGAACGCTGCTCGTGCCGACGAGCGGTCCGTGGACCAAGTTCGGCGAGGCGGTGGACTTCGTGCGGGCGGTCAATCCGGAGTCAGCCGTGCAGATCCACGAGGTGATGCTCAGCGACGTGGGCCAGCAGTCGATCGCCATGTTCATCAGCCCGAAGATGCTGACCGACGTATCGCTGGCGATCCTGCCGGCCGGGGACACGATCACCGTCTGACGCGCAGCCGCCGCTAGTCCGAGTTCCGCCTTCGAGGGGACTGCGCAAGCGGGGCGCCGGGCCGGGCAAGGGCTGGGTAATCGGGGACCACCGCGTCCGGCCAGCGCAGGAGGAGCAGCTCGCGGATCGCCTCGGCCAGCGAGCGCAGCCGCGGCAGCGCGCCGGTTGTCGACGCCGCCTCGATGAAGCTGTGCAGCCAGGTCAGCAGGCGCGGCCGCATCGTGGTGGTCCCCCAGTTCCGGTCCTCCTCGAGAGCGCGGCCGATGCGCGCCCCGCGGGCGACCACCCAGCCGGCCAGGGCGGCCGTCAGGGCGGTCTCCCAGTCGGGGCCCAGGTTGATGCCCGCGTTCGTCGCCTGGTCGCGGTAGGCCAGGAGCGCCGGGCCGGCCGCGTCCGCGGGCAGGCTGGCGAAGCACCAGCAGCTGGGGAACGGCGCTAGCAAGTAGGCGACGTCAAGCGCTATGGGTCCCCACCCGGACGTCTCAAAGTCGATGATCCGGCAGGTGCCGTCGGCGATATGCGTGTTGTCGGGACACAGGTCGCTGTGCACGAGGCCGACGTAGCCGGTTCCGGCCATGAGGGCCCCAAGCGAGTCGATTTCCTGATCAACGCCGTCGGTCGCCAGGCCCAGTCGCGCCGCCATCGCCAGGAACCGCTCCTTGGCCCTGGTGATGGCGTCCATCCAATCCGGCTCCATCACGGTCCCGGGGGAGCCAGCGAGACGCGCCCCGATCTGCCCGTACTCGTGGGACCGCCCGATGCTCCAGGCATGCATCGCCGCGATCGCCCGGGCGTAGCTGATCAGATCAGCCTCGGCGCGACCGCGGTCGGCTGCCAGCAGCGAATCAGCCAGCGACGAACCCGGGCCGAGATCCTCCATGATCAAGACCCCGGCCGCGGGGTCGGCCCCTATCAGCCGCGGCGCAACCGCGGTCTCCATCGGACTGAGGAACTCCAGGGCCGCCAGCTCGGCGTCGAAGCCCCTGGCCCGATCGCCGAAGTTGTCCGTCCGTGGCCGCTTGAGCACGACGGTGCGGTCGTCATCGGCGAGGCGCAGCCGCACGATGTGGCTCCGGTCCCAGATCGTCTCTGCATCGCGCACCACCACGCCCGTGCCCCAGCGGCTGGCAAGCAGGGATTCAGCCACCCGAATCTCAGCAGCCGAGAGAACCGGAGGGTTAGCAGAAGAGTCGGTCACACACGGAACCGTATCCCTGGGCCACTACTATTTTCGGCCGGAACCGGACGCTTGCGCACTGGTCGAGGTCGGCAGGACGGCCACCGTGGACCAGGCGTCCTGTTCGAATCACAAATCGAGGCAACGGCACTGATCAGGCCGAGCGACCGGGCGGTTCTCGGTCCGGCCGAAGGCCGGGGCGTATGCTGGGGCTAACACTTGGCGGCCGGCACGGGGGTGCCTGCGGGGGATGTCAGCGAGACGACCCGGCCGAGGTGGGGCATCGGGGGGTGCGAAATGGGCAAGGTTTCGCCGGGCGTCCTGTCGGACCCGCACGAGGTGCTGACGTCGGAGGAGTGGCGTCAGCTGGGTCGTAAGCGGCGCAAGTTCGTGCCCCGGTCCAGTCACGCCGAGTGGGCACCGCTGCCAGACCGGCCGGACCCGGTCGGCATCCTCGAAGAACAGGCCGAGGAGCGGGTGCCGGACCTGGTGCCGATCCGGCACGGCCGGATGGCGGCCTCGCCGTTCGCCTACTTCCGCGGTGCGGCCGCGCCGATGGCCTGGGATCTCGGCCACATGCCCGATACCGGCATCCGTGTGCAGTGCTGTGGTGACGCGCACCTGCTTAACTTCGGCATGTTCGGCGCACCGGACCGGCGCCTGGTGTTCGACGTGAACGACTTCGACGAGACGCTGCCGGGCCCGTTCGAGTGGGACGTCAAGCGACTGGCCGCGAGCGTAACCGTGGCCGCCCGGGACAACGGCTTCGATACCCGGGCCGAACGCACCGCGGCCCGGCGGTGCGCGCATGTGTACCGCACCGAGATGGCGAACTTCGCCCAGATGCGGTTCCTCGACGCGTGGTATTCCCGGATCGACGTCGATCAGGTGTGCCAGTTGTTCGACGCGGTCCAGTCGCGCAAGGCCATCAGGCGGCGCAGGAAAGACGTGAATAAGGCCTATCGGCATACGAGCCTGCAGGCCGTGGACAAGCTGTGCCACCTGGTCAGGGGCCAGTACCGGATCAAGCCGGTGCCGCCGGTGGTGGTCCGCTTTGGCATCGAGCATGAGCCGACCATCGTCGATGAGCTGCGCGGCGCGGTCGACCTGTACAGGGAGACGCTCCAGGCGGACCGCCGCGAGGTGCTGCGCCACTACTATTTCGGCGATTTCGCCCGCAAGGTCGTCGGTGTCGGCTCTGTCGGCACCGAGGCGTTCCTGCTTCTGCTGCTCGGCGACCGGCCCGACGAGCCGCTGTTCCTGCAGCTCAAGGAGGCGCAGGAATCAGTGTTGGCCCCGTTCGCCGGGCCGAGCGAGTACAAGCACCAAGGGGAGCGGGTGGTCCGGGGGCAGAAGCTGATGCAGGCTGCCGCTGATCCGTTCCTTGGCTGGACCAGCGGGCTGCAGTTGGACGGCGCCGGGGCCAAGGAGTACTACGTGCGGCAACTGCGCGATATGAAGGGCGCAATGGACGTGCCGGCCATGGATCCGCCGCAGCTCACCTACTACGCGGGCCTGTGCGGCTGGGCGCTGGCCCGCTCGCACGCCCGGACCGGTCGGGCCGCGATGATCTCCGGTTACCTGGGCTCCAGCGACCAGTTCGACCTGGCCATCGAAGAGTTCGCGGTCGCCTACGCCGACCAGAACCAGCTTGACTACCGGCGGCTGCTCGACGCGATCGAGCGCCGGCGACTGCCGGCCATCGTAGGTCTTTGACCGCATAACGCAGGAGGGCCGCCTACCAGGGCGGAACTCACGACTGCTCAGTGTTTAGGAGCGGTCAGCTCCGTGTTGCGCATCTCGATCCTGCCGCGGTCGGCCAGGAAGATGCCGAATACGACGGTGTTGGCGTCGTCAGGGACCCGCGCTGTGACCGCGCAGCTGGTCCAGTCGCGGCCGCCCGGGATCGTGACGATGGTGTTGTCGGGGTCGTTGACGGCGGCGCGCTCGGTGACGGACTGTCGGGCGTCGCGCCCGCTGACGACCCGCAGAAACAACCCGGCGCGCCTCGCGGCCTCTGCTCCGGCGTCCTGGATGCGGAATTCGCCGCGGAAGGTGATCTCGGCCCCGCGGTAGTCATCGGCGAATATCTCCTGGCCAAGGAAGGCGAATCCAGCGGGCTGCGGCACGGTCGAGGAGAGCACCGCGACGCCGTCTGCCGCCGAGCTGCGGTAGTCCTGCCAGTGTGAGTGACTGGCGTGTCCGGTGTAGCTGCCGCCGAGCAGCCAGCGGTCCAGGCCGCCAGCGAACGCGAGGTTGCGCGGCTCGTAACGTGGCCGACGACCCGGGCTCAGGGCGGCGAGCGCCGCTGCGGGTTCGGGGAGCGGCACGGGCCCGCCGTCTTCCGGTACCGGGAGCGCGAGCGGGTCCATGACCGGGTCGGCCACCCGGACCGGCGCGCCCGCCGTGATCGCAACGGCCAGGCCTTCGCTGACGCCCGCGGTGACGTGCCTGGTTCCGGCCGGGCCGGCGAGATCGATCCGTGCGACGGCTATCTCGGGGCCGAGCTCGTCGATGTCCACTCCGGTCACCCTGGTTCCGGCCGCGCGCAGCAGCCGGGCGGTGAGCTCGTCTGCGGTACGAGCCTGCGGCGCCTCGGCGCTCGCGTGATCCACGGCCGGCTCAAAGAGCTGGAAGAGCCGTCGGGAGTCGAGATGCTGCACCCAGATCGGAAGCTCCCGCCGGTTCGCGTCGTCGGCCAGGACGATCACGTGGCTGGGCAGACCGATGGGCTCGGGGCCGGGCGGGATGCGGCGCTCGGCGCGAGCGATGCGGACGGTGGTCATCAGTGTCCTCCGTGAGGCGGCGGGAACAAGGTCGGGGCGGTGCTCGACGAGATAGGCGCGTGGCTTGAGCCTGGCCTTGTGCAGGCTGGCCCGGGCCGCGCCGGCCGGCTCGGCGATCTGGGCGGCGGGCAGGTCGGCGTAGTAGTGCAGGGCGACGGCGCGCCGCTGTCGGCGGGCAGGCCGGCCACGGCCGCGCGCAGCGCGTCGGCTCGGTCCAGGTCATCGGCCGAGGGCAGGCCGTCCGCGGCCGTCGGGTGCAGCGGCTCGGGCCAGTCGGGCAGCAGCGTCACCGGGGCGCGCCGCCCCAGGCCGCGGCAGACGTTCGCCGTGATGCCGCCGAGCCAGCCCGCGAACCGGTCCGGGTCTCGCAGCCGGTCCAGCCCGATGAACGCGCGCAGGAAAGACTCCTGCACGACGTCGTCCACGTCGCTGAGATTGACGCACAGACTCCGGGCACGGGCGCGCACTGTCGGCTGGTGCCGCTCGACCAGCAGCCGGAACGCCACCGGGTCATCGTCACGGGCCAGCCGGACCAGGTCACCGTCGGGGATCTCCGCGTTCATAACGCCCAGCCGGTCAGGCGCCGTTGCCCGGTTCGGCTACGCGCAGTTCCGGGTTCCGCAGGCCGATGCCGCCCGCGCCGGCGAGCGTGACGCCGAATCGGATCAACAATGCGTCTTCGGGGATCACCGCCGTGATCTCATATCCGCTCCAGTTGTGATGACCGCCGACGACCGCGACGCCGTGGCTCTCGCGGTCGCGCCAGTGCCTGAAGACCTCTAGGCGGAGCCCGGCCTGTTCGGTGAGGGGCTCGGTGCGGATTTCGCCGCGGAAGACGACCGTGGCGCCGCGGTAGTCGTCGGCGAAGATCGCCTGGACCAGTGCGGCGGACCCGGCGGGCTGCGGCATGGCCGAGGACAGCAGCGCAGACTCGCCGTCAGTCGCGGCCGAATAGTCCTCCTGGCCCGCCTCGCGGCCGGGTTCTGAATCAAGGTCCCATCGGTCGAGGCCGTCGGCGAAGTCCAGGTTGCGAGGGTCGAAGCGGGGCCGCCGGGCCGAAATAGCGGCCGCTGGCCGGACAGCCGACCCTCGGCCGAGCGGGACTTGGGCGGCTGGGGGCACGCGGTGCAAGACCGGGCTGAGCAGGTCCTCGCCAGGTACCGGTGTGGCCACCCGGTTCAGCACCTCGTCGGCCAGCCGAACCGGGGCGCCGGCGGCGGCGGCCATGGGCAGGCCGAGGCTCAGCGTCGCCGTGACCTGCCGGGAGCCCGCCGGGCCGCTGAGCCCGACCCGGGTCACGGCCGCCTGCGGGCTCAACTCGCTGGTAGCGGGCCCGGTCACATCGATGTCCACGCCGGTCACGCTGGCGCCGGCCGCGTGCAGGAGCCGGGCCGCGAGCTCCTCGGGAACGTCGGTCGTGATCCCCTCGCCCGGCTGGGCGGCGAGCTCCACGAGCTCTGCCAGGTCTGCCTCACCCGGCTCTCCGCTCAGCCAGACTGGCACCGCCCGGTGCCCGGCATCATCGGCCAGCACGACCAGGTGCCCCCGAGTATGAAACTCGCCGTTGGCCAGCTTCCCGGGCCGGGGCTCGGCGTGCGCGATACGGACGATGGTCATGAGCGTCCTTCCGAAACGGCGGCACGAGATCCCCGGGGCATCGCGCGCCGACGTGCCCGCGCAGTCGGAGGATCTCCACACTCCCTAGTGTCCGGCGGCCGGCGCGGCGTTACCTACGCCTCCTGACCGGAGAATCGCGACCTCAGCGCGGAGCAGCAGAGCCGTTCTGTGGGGATCCCTGAGAGGGGCAGTCCCGACCGGGCAGCCCAGCTGTCCGAGGTGGCGGCGTGCTCGGCCTGGTCGGCGTCTGGGCATCTTCGGTGGCGGCCCAGGCGGCGAGGAGTTCGAGGGCGTCGTGGTCGGGTGTGCTGGGTACGGCGGTGTAGGCGGTCAGGGTAAGGCCGGGTTGCGCAGGCAGTTCCATGGCGTCGAAGTCGACGGTGATGAGGCCGACGACGGGGTGGCGGAAGGATTTACGGCCGGTGTGGTGCAGGCGGACGTTGTGCTTGGCCCAGGCGGTGCGGAATTCCTCGCTGCGGGTGGCGAGTTCGCCGATGAGGCCGGTCAGGTCCGTGTCGTGCGGGGCGCGTCCGGCCTCGGTGCGCAGCAGCGAGACGGTCGTGTTCACCGACTCCGCCCAGTCGGGGAAGAAGTCCCGGCCGCTTGGGTCAAGGAACTGGAAGCGGGCGATGTTGGCCGGCTGGGCCGTGCGGCGGGCGAGCAATGGGGAGTAGAGGGCGCGGCCGAGGCGGTTGGCGGCCAGAATGTCGAGGCGGCCGTTGCGGATGAAGGCGGGGGAGTCGGCCATGGAGTCCAGGACGCGCAGGACGCTGTCGGGTACCGCCTCGCGGGCGCGCGTGGCGCGGCGGGAGGGCCGGTGGGCTGCGGCGCGGGCCAGGTCGTAGAGGTGAGCGCGTTCGGCGTCGTCGAGTTGGAGGGCGCCCGCGATGGCGTCGAGGACTTCGGGCGAGGCTCCGGCGAGGTGGCCGCGTTCCAGGCGGATGTAGTAATCGATGCTGACGCCGGCGAGCAGGGCGACCTCTTCGCGGCGCAGGCCCGGCACGCGCCGGTTGCCGCCGTAGGCCGGCAGGCCGGCCTGCCGGGGAGTGATCCTGGCGCGTCGGGTGGCCAGGAACTCGCGGATGTCGCTCTCAGTGCTCACTTGTCCCAGGCTAGGCCGGCCGCCGCTGCGGTGGGGGGCCCTGTCATTACCTGTAACGCCTAGCCCTCCCAACCCTGGCTGATCTGCGGTTTCCTAGGTAATGGTAGCGACCGCGGCCTCCGCCGCCGCCCCAGAGCTGCCCGTGCCGATTCACCTCGCTTTGCCCAAGGAGTATCCATGCCGAAGCAGTCAGCCCCGCAGGAGCTGGCGCAGATCGCGCCCAAGCTCGTCGAGGTCACCAACAATGTTCTGTTCGCCGACATCTGGGAGCGCCCCGGGCTGTCCCCGCGAGACCGCAGCCTGGTCACCGTGAGCGTTCTGGCCGCGCTGTACCGCCCCGAGCAGCTCGGCTATCACCTGGGCGTGGCCCTGGAGAACGGCCTGAGCGTCGAGGAGCTGTCCGAGGCGATCACGCACCTGGCGTTCTACGCCGGCTGGCCCAACGCCATGACCGCCATCAACCAGCTCAAGAAGATCGCCGACGAGCGCACCGCCGTCTGATCCCGCCCTTCCGATCGGAGGTTCTCCCTTATGAGCAAGGTCTTCTTCATCACCGGCGCCGGGCGCGGCCTCGGCGCGGACATCGCCCGCCAGGCCCTCGCGGCCGGCCACCAGGTGGTGGCGACGGGCCGCCGTCCCGAGCGCGTCATCGGCGCGCTGGGCGGGAGGCAAGACAACTTGCTGGCCGTAGCCCTGGACATCACCGACCTGGCCGCAGCGAAGCGCGCCGTCCAGGCCGCCATCGACCGTTTCGGCTTGATCGACGTCCTGATCAACAACGCAGCCAACTTCTACGCCGGGTACTTCGAGGAGATCTCCGACGCGCAGATGCGCCAGCAGGTCGAGACGAACCTGTTCGGCCCGATGAACGTCACCCGAGCTGTCCTGCCGTTCATGCGCAAACAGCGCTCCGGGCACGTGATCACGATCTCCTCGCTCGCCGGCCTGATCGGTCAGGAGTTCTGCGTGGCCTACGCTGCCGCCAAGTTCGGTGTGGAAGGCTGGATGGAATCCCTCCGCTTCGACCTCGCCCCGTTCGGCGTGAGCACGACGATCGTCGAGCCGGGGTTCTTCCGCACCGAGCTCCTGGTAGACGCCTCCACCACCTGGGCGGAGCTGTCCATCGACGACTACGCTGAGCGCACCGCCGCCACTAAGGCAGCCTGGCAGTCGATGAACGGCCAGCAGCCAGGCGATCCCGCTAAACTCGCCGCTGCCATCGTCACCATCGCCGAGCAGGACAAGCCTCCGGCCCGGTTCGTGGCCGGCGACGACGCCATCACGGCCGTCGAGGCGAAGGCCCACGAGCTCCTCGACCAGGCCGACGCCGCCCGCGAACTGGGCGCCAACCTGGCAATCGACGGCGTACCCGGCTGACCGCGAGAGGCGCACACCGCCCCGGGCGTGCCGGGGGACCTAGACCAGCAAACCGAAGGAAAGAACTTGATGGAACTTCTCAAGCAGGAGCCCAGCACAAAGGCCCCGGGACAGGTATTCACCGGCGACGCCTGGTGGAACGTTATCTACGCCGGCCAGGAACCCTCCCGCGCCCGCCTCAACCACGTGCGGTTCGCCCCGGGCGCCCGGACCAACTGGCACTCCCACGTCCTCGGCCAGACCCTCCACGTAGTCGCCGGCGTCGCGCTCATTGGCACCCGCAACGGGACCATCATCGAAGCCCACCCCGGCGAGACAGTGACCTGCCCACCCGACGAAGAACACTGGCACGGCGCCACTGCCGACCAGTTCATGGAACACCTGGCCCTCTGGGAAGGCGACGGTACCGGCAAGCCCGAAACCGCCTGGCTGGAGCCCGTCATCGACGAACAGTACAACGGGCCTCGCACCAACGGCCGCTGACTGCACCGTCCAAGCGCTTACTCGGGGCCTGGCGGCAGACGCCTGCTCGAGTCGTGCCACGAGCAGAAAATCAGATGCCTAATCTCGCTGTGCTCAGGCGTGGACGGTCTGAACCGATCACAACCACGGCGCTGGACGCGGTATGCTGCAGTGTCTGCGCTCGTAGCTCAACGGATAGAGCATCTGACTACGGATAGATGTTCGATCTACGGTGTGCTGACCTGCGAACTCTCTGATCACCGATCCACGGTGTGCGCCGAATCAGATGCTTAAAATTCGGCGAGTTGCGGGCCTTGTCTTTGGGTCGTCCTCAGCTTCGACTGAGGGACAGAGGACCCGATGAAACGATCTCCCGGCGAGCGCGACGAGAGGATGCCGCGGCCGATCACCTTCCGCGCAGCAGAAAGCTTGGGCGCGTTTGAACTCGCCCAGATGTGGGTCGACCGAACGGCGTGGCCCATCGACGGGCGCACGCAATACGACGAACTATCTGAGCTTGCGGTCATGTCATCGCTCGTCACCTGGCTGCACCGTTGGCAGCCAGTCGCCGTCCACAGCTCGATCCTCGCGGGGGCTCCCCCGAAGCCGTGGCAGCCGCACTAGGCGGCACCGTCGAAACCACTTACGGCGTTTGGCGCGAGTGGGCGCTTGGCCTTCGCGACTTCGTCATCGGAGACAAGCCTGTCATGGCGGCAGACGAGTACAGGCTCGTCGAGCGACGTTTCACAGAGGCGGGTTGCCCTCGAACGTCAGACCGATAGTGTATCGTCACGTAGGTAAATAGGTGAGTAGTAGTGCTAGCCAATGGAGTTGAAGTGACCAATCAGGTTAGCGGCCCATCTGTAGTTTCGCTCTTCGCCGGGGCGGGTGGGACAGATGTGGGCCTTGAACGAGCCGGTTGGCGAACTGTTCTGGCAACTGACGTAGATGCTGCGTGTATGGCGACGCTCAATGCGGCAAAGCAATCAAGTATTTTGGTTGAAGGGCTGGCGGATGCGACCTATCTGCAGGAGGCCGCCCTCATGCTTGCCGATGTGCGCGATCTTTCCGGTGAGGATCTTAAGCCGGATGACGCACCAGATGGATGGCGGCCGGATCTGCTAGTTGGTGGTCCACCATGCCAACCATGGTCTTCAGCGGGTCTGC
>Ga0335075_10014744_pt1 | contig 11722 bp, 5 predicted proteins | sample Lox_Sample_24_FD_206723 | JGI IMG/M metagenome (GOLD analysis project Ga0335075, IMG submission 206723) | Soil microbial communities from Loxahatchee National Wildlife Refuge, Florida, United States - Lox_Sample_2.4 | ecosystem: Environmental > Terrestrial > Soil > Wetlands | place: USA: Florida...
CTGACTTCTGGCCGCATGGCGGCGTTGCCAAGGCCTACGGTGTGTTCGATGACAAGATGGGCGTCGCCACCCGGGGGACGTTCATCATCGACAAGACCGGCGTCGTGCGCTGGAAGGTCGTAAACCCGATCCCGCAGGCGCGAGAGATCGCCGACTACCAGAAGGCCCTGGCCGAGCTGGACTAGCCTCGCGGCTGGTCTGGTGATGCGGTGGCTCCTGGTAGCCGGCAGAATCGGGACAGGCTGGATGCCCTGTTATCGGTGCGGAACCCGGCAGGTTGATCCTGACCGGGGGGAGAGCCCCTGGCGACGCGGCGTCCGCGCCGATCGCCAGGTCCTGATTTGCCCAGATTGCCAGGTTGCCGTCGACTGGGCAACCGAGCTCGACCGGTGCCAGGCGTGCGGCAGTATCCATCTGGTCAGGCGGCTCGGCGAGGTGGAGTGCCGGGACTGCGGCGCCGTCGGCCAGCCCGCCGCGGCGGGTGCCAGTAACGACAGCATCACCGACGGCCCGGCGGCTGACCTGGCGGACGAAGTCGAGCGGGCGCTGGCGAAAGTGCTCGGGCATAGCAGGCAGCGGCCGCCGTACGCGATGTCGTGACTGACGCGGCGCTGGTCGGCCGGCTGCTGGACGAGTACCACGAACGGTCGGTTCCGCCAGCGGACATCCACGTCGCCGCAGGCTCTGAGCACGAGACTCGCGTCACTTACCTGCTAACCCTGCCGGATGGGTCAGCGCAAGTCATCCGCGCGTTCCGCAGCGATGCGCCAGTCCCGGTGCACGGCGGTGACCCGCGCAACCTGACCGTGGCGGACTGGCTGATCGGGCGCGCGCACACGCTTGCCTGGCTCGAGGCAGCGGCCTATCCGGCGCCGGCGCCGGTGCGGACCAGGACTGGCGAGCTCGTCGGCGTAGCCGGCCCGTGGCTGAGCTGGGCGACCACGTTTGTCGCGGGGGACCTCCTGCTTCCGACGCTGAGTCAGCTTCGCAGCCTCGGCGCGACACTTGCGCGGCTGCATCAGGTCGCGCCCTGGCCGGCCCTGCCGTCCGGTCGCGGCGACGGAGCTGACCTTGGCTCGCAGCATCCGGCTGTCGCCGGGCCGGCGGCCATGGCCAGGCTCGACGCGGTGGACGGGCTGGTCCCGGCGCAATGGCGGCCGCTGTATGCGGCATGCCGGGAAAGCACTCAGACGGTCCTGCGCGCTTCCGGCTCCTGGACGCAGACCGTGGTCCATGGCGACGTGTGGGCGCGCAACGCGGTGCAGGCTGACAACGGCCCGGTGACGCTGATCGACTGGGAGAACGGCGGCCTCGGCCTCGCTGTGATCGATCTTGGTAACTGCCTGCTTGAGTGCCACCTGGACGCGGCTATGCCAGACGATCAGCCCGATGCCTGGCTCATCTCCCCGGACGAGGACCGGATCGCAGAGGTGACGGCGGGCTATGCCAGCGTCCGGCGGCTGTCCGGGGCTGAGCTGACCCTGCTGCCTGCGGCAACCAAGTTCGCGACCGCGGTCTTCGGGTCGGTGCATCTTGAGCTGGCGCTGCTGTCGGGAGTTAGGGGCCCGGCCATGGACGCGCGCCTGTCGCGGCTGGAGAACCGGATGGCGGTAGCGGACGAGGTCGCGGAGCTTGCGCTGGAGCAGTTCGTGCCCTGAAGCGTTGCCTGGTTGGTGGGCTCTCACGGGATCGAACCGTGGACCTTCCGGGTGTAAACCGGACGCTCTAACCGCTGAGCTAAGAGCCCGCGCGAGGAGTCTACGGCAGCGAGAGGCCGCGATGATCCTGGCGATCAGGCGGTCTGCGTTCGACGACTGACTACGCAGCCGGAGACTGCCAACTCTGGTGCTCGGTCCGGTCAGGATTCCGTCGCGGCAACGGCGAGCCATCGGTCTCATAACCATAGTGTGCTCGTCCTAGCCCGATCGGCGGCGCCAAAATTATCGTGCTTTGTGACAGAAGGTCGATGACCGCATGCGGGCTTTCCGGAGGGAGCGGCTCAGGCTATGCGCGTTCTCCGGGCATCATTTCTGGCCCGCCGGATGGGTTCAGCCTGGGTGTTGATCGGCTGTCTGGTGGCCTCTGTCCTCGTCACCTCCGCGCTCATCTCAGCGTTGGTGAACTTCTACTCTGGCGTGCTGCCCGACTCAACCCACCGAGAACTGGCGAACTCCGGCGCGATGTCGCTGGTGGTCACTGGCGCGACAGTCAACAACCGGCAAGCGCCGCAGACTGCGGCGGCCCGGCACTGGATGCGGAACGTATTCGGGACCGTGCCCTACCAGTTCTACGGCGGCGTATTTTCTGACGATCTGGACCTACCTGGACCGACTGTCGCAGGCAACATACCCGTCATCCAGGCAGCCGCGATCAGCGACGTCACGCGCTTTGCTGTGCTGACTAGCGGGTCCTGGCCCGCAAACCCGCAGCACGGCCGGCCGATCCAGGTAGCAATGCAGGTCCAGGCGGCCAGCCAGTTGCATCTCGGCCTCGGGTCTGTGCTCAGCCTTCGCGACCGCTATACCGGTGCCACGGTCAGGTTGCGGCTGACCGGGCTGTTCCGGCAGCGGCAGCCGATCTCGTTGTTCTGGAACGTTGACCCCATCGGCACGTCAGGGCTGTCGGTCGGGGAGGGATTCGCTAGCTACGGACCGGTCCTGGTCAGCCCCGCCGGCTTCAGCTCGGCGGGCCTGGCGGAAGGCAGTCTCACCTACGTGGCGCTGCCCAATCCAGCCGCCATTCCGCCATCGGGCCTAGCCGGCCTCGCGCACCGGATCAGTTCGGCCGCCAACTCGGCGCGGAACGGCAACGTGCTGGGCGGCGCCAGCGTCAGTACATCAATGCCGCAGGCCCTCGCCAGCGCGGCCCGCGGCCTGGCGGCGGCCAGGTCGCTGCTGATCATCAGCGGCTTGTTGTTGCTGCTGCTGGCGGCGGCTGCCCTCGCCCTGGCCGGCCGCTTGCTCGCCAGCCATCGCGATGAGGAGTGTGCCCTGCTCACGGCCCGCGGCGCGGACCGCTGGCAGCTAATCATGCCCAGCGTGGCAGAGGCAACGCTGACCTGTGCAGTGGCCGCTGTCGCCGGCGCGATCGTCGGCGGCCATCTTGCCGCGCTGTTGCTTGCCGGAGTCGCAGCGCACTCCGCCGGCCTTGCTTCCGCGCCACTGACCTCCTGGATCGCGGTCGCAGCAGTGTTCGTGTTCTGCTTGGTCGTCGTTGTCTGGCCGGCTCTGCGGCCGACCGGAATAGCTACCATCCGGGTGCGCCGCGGCAGGCAGGCAATGGTGGCGGGTGCTCTGACAGCGGGCGTCGACGTCGGGCTGATCGTGCTGGCCGTGCTCAGCGTGCGGGAACTGCGCACATACTCAGCTGCCAATGCCGCCGCGGGCGCGGGCATCGATCCGGTCATCGCCATCGCGCCCGCCCTGGCGCTCGCCGGGCTTGCCGTCATCGCGCTACGCCTGCTACCGCTCACCGCGAGAGGGCTTGACCGATTGAGCGCCCGCGGTCGGCGCTTGGGGACGGCAATGGCCAACTGGGAGATCAGCAGGCGGCCGGTCCGTCAGAGCGGCCCGGTTCTGCTAGTCATCCTGGCCGTCGCTACCGGCACGCTAGCGTTGGCCCAGTACCAGAGCTGGCGCCAGTCGGTGACCGACCAGGCGGATTTCTCGGTTGGCGCAGACGTGCAAGTTGACTTGCCGCAAGCCGAGCCACCGTCCGGCCTTGGCCACGTCGCCCGGCTGCCCGGCGTGATCACCGCGATGCCGGTGAGCCAGGCAGGCTATACCGACGGTAGCGGCATCGTGCTGGCCATAGCTGCCCAGCAGGCTGCACGCACCGTGCTGCTGCGGCCTGACCTGTCCCCGGTGCCGGCAGCAAGGCTCTGGCGCGAGATCATGCCCGCAACGCAGGCGGGCGTGGCGATTCCCGGTAAGCCGGCGGTACTGGCCATCAGGGCCAGCGTGCGGCCTGGCGCGGCGGGCGCGGGCCTCGGACCGCTTTCGGCCCAGGTGACCGTGCAGGATGCGAGCGGCGCTACGTACACGCTCGCGGCCGGCAGCATCGTTGCTGACGGCAAGCCGCACGAACTGAGAGCCCTGATCGCCCCGGCAGATGACGCCCAGTACCCGCTCCGCCTTCTCGGACTGTCGTTGAATTACAACTGGGCGCCCACGACCAGCCCGCCAAAGGCATCCCCGCCAGCGATCGTGAGCATTTCCGGACTGGCCGACGCTGCTACCGTGACCGGTCCGGCGAGGCGCTTTGCGGCAGGCACTGCTCTGTCCGGGTTCGCTGCTCAGGTGTCCGCACCTGACCTGCAGTACCTGGTACGGATTAAGGAGAGCCAGGGCGCCGTCGGTCCGCAGGAGCTCTCTTGGAGCCCGGCTGGCATAGCACAGCAGCTCACCTTCACCCCTGGCCACGGACCGGATTTGAGTGCCGCACTCGCGCGATACGACGGCGTGGCCGATCTGACCGGTCAGATCACTTTTGCCGCGCCTGACCCGGCCAGGGTGGTACCGGCTATTGCGACTTCCGCCTTCCTCGCCGACAACAATCTGCGGGTCGGCGCCACTGTTGCGCAGCCGGTTGGCACTGCCACGGTGGCGCTGCACATTGTCTCGGCCATCTCGGCGTTTCCCTCAGTTGCCGGTACCGGCGCGATCATCGTTGATCAGACGGCGATACAGGACGCGCTCGCCAGCCAGGACAGTGCACCGCTGCCGGTTTCGGGGTTGTGGCTGCGGACAGCTGGCGGCGAGGTGCCACCGGGACTGCCATCAGGGTCGGCGATATCCGCGGCCGGAGCGGTCGCCCTCGTCATGCAGCGCGATCCCCTGTCGACAGCGCCGGTGGACGCAGCGGTCGCGATATCCGCTGCAGCGGCACTGCTTGCCGGGTTCGGTTTCTGCGTGAGCGTCGCAGCGACTGCGCGGATCAGGCGGACGCAGCGGGCGCTACTGGCTGCGCTGGGCGTGCCCTTGACAGCGCAGGCCAGACTGGCCTGCCTGGAGGTGCTCATGCTGGGCGTTCCCGCCTCGGTAATCGGCCTGGCGGCCGGCACCCTGCTCGCTTACCTGCTAGTCCCCGCGCTGACTCTGTCCGCCAAGGCGGGAGCGCCCGTACCAGCGGTGCTGGTCAGCTTTCCGGTCGGCTGGATCGCTTTGCTCGCGGTGGCGGTGCCCGGGATACCAGTGATTGCCGCCGCGCTCAGCGCCGTCAGGCAACCCGATCCGGCGGCTGAGCTACGAGCGGCGGAGGCGGCATGAACCGGTTGGCCAGCCGCCTCAGCGGCCGATGGCGTGCGCTTACCGGAACGGCGTCAGCTGCCACCGCGGGCCTTGGACTGCTGATGCTGGCATGTGTGCTCGTAGCGATGGCCGGGCCGCGGGCCAGTGCGCAGATGCAGACCAGAGCGGTGCGGCAGATCATTGCGCAAGCTTCCGCTGACAGCAAGGCCGTCGTGGCGACTGCTTCGGCCAGCCAGTTGACGCCGTCTACCGGAGTGCCGACGGTCGCCGAGATCACCGGGGTCGCCAGCGAACTGCACGCGCAGATGCGGGGCGCCGCGCTGGCTCGCACCGGCGCAGACCTGTCCGCTATCACGAGCAGTTTCATGCAGGTGAACGACCACTCGCCGAATCTCGGCCACAACCGGGGAGCCCAGCTTGAGCTGGTCTACGAGGCCGGGCTGAGCAGCCATGTCAGGCTTTTGAGCGGGAGGCTGCCGTCCGGCGTCAAGCCAGGTGACCAGGCATCCGGCCCGATCTTCCCGATTGCGGTAACGGTCGCGACGGCGCATCAGTTCGGGTTCTTCGTCGGCGAGCGAGTCAAGGTGCCCGCCTACGATGTCACTGTCGAGGTTTCCGGCGTGCTGCAGCCAGCGCAGCCACAGAATCCATTCTGGGCGCTCGACCCGATCCAGGATGACCCCTACCTGGTAGCTCCCCCGACCGGGCCCGACTACTGGCAGGGCGGTGCGTTCGTCAGCGCCAGCGAGGTCGTCGCGGTGGAGCACCTCGTCGGCTCGCTGAACATTAATCTCCGCTGGGTGCTGCCCCTCAGCGTCAGCAACCTGACAGCTGGTCAAGCGCAAGCACTGGCCGTCACGCTCCCCGCCGCATTGGGGCAGGCTGGCAATGACCTCGTCGCAGGCCCGAGCGGCCCTATCTTCAGTGCGACGCTCTCCTCCGGGTTCTTGGCACTGCTGTCCAACTTCGCCGACCAGTCCGACGCCGTCATTTCTCTCCTGAGCCTGTTGTTCATCAGCCTGTTCGCGATCTGCGCGGCCGTCCTGCTGCTGGCAGTCTGGCTGCTTAGCGAACAGCGGTCAGCGGAGTTCACGACGCTTCAGGCGCGCGGTGCATCCCGGCGCCAACTCGCCTTGCTGGCGCTGCGCGGCAGCCTGCCAGGGGTGCTCGTCGGCGCAGCGATCGGCCTAGCGGTCGCTATCGCAGCGACTCCGGGCAACGGCTCGCCGCTCGGGTGGTGGCTGAGCGGCCTCACCCTGCTGGCGGTGCTGGCTGGCCTGCCGCTACTCACTATGCGGCGCCACCGGGCAGCTGCGGTGGCGGCAAAACGGCAGGAACGGCTGACCAGACAGGCCGAGGCCAGGCGCCTGGTCATCGAGGTCGTGCTGGTGCTTGCAGCCGCCGGCGGCCTGATCACATTGCGCACTCACGGCATTGTGAACGGCGGTGGCGCGATTGACCCGTACACCAGCCTCGCTCCGGTGCTGGTCGCCATTCCGGTTGCCGTCGTGCTGCTGAGGTGCTATCCGCTGGTGGGGCGGACGCTACTGCGGCTGGCGGGCCGCCGGTCAGGGGTGACTATGTTCGTCGGCCTGGCTCGCGCGGTCAGGACGGCCGTGACCACCGCGCTGCCGGTGTTTGCCATGGTGCTTGCGCTGGCACTGGTGGCATTCGCCGGCATGGTGCGCGGCGCGATTGTGCGCGGCGACGTGACGGTGTCCTGGCAGCAGATCGGGGCGGACGCCATCGTCAGCACGCCGGGCTCCATCAGCCCGGCCGCCCAGCGGGCAATCGCGGGGGTTGCCGGCGTGCGAGTCACCGCCGCGGTGAGCTTGACCACGGGCGTGTTCCGTGACGGCAACACGCCGTTCGGCGTGCTCGTCGTCGACCCAGCTCAGTACGCGGCACTGCTGTCAGACATACCGGGTTCGGAGGCAGTCGGGGCGGCGCTGGCAAGCAGCTCAGCTAACTACCGCGACGGTTCCGTGCCGGTGCTGGTCACCGGTGGGATCCCGGGCCAGCCAAGCGGGCCAAGCGCCGTCCTGGAGACCGGCGGGCGGCAGGTGAACGCTCGGATAATCGGCCAGGTGACGGACGTCTCGGCACTCGCCAGCCAGGCCGGCGGGCCGTATCTCGTGGTGCCGCGTGCGGCGCTCGGTGCTGCGGCGCCGGCGCCGAGCATTGACCTGCTCGCCGGCCCAGGGCTGAGTCATCCCCAGCTGGCAGTCGTGTTGAAGCGGCTGGTACCAGGCGCCTCGGTGAGCTACAGGTCTTCGGCCCTGGCCGGGCTGGAGAATGCTCCGCTGCAGCATGGCGCGTATGTGGTGTTCGCGCTTGGCAGCGCCGAGGCAGCTCTTCTCAGCCTGCTGGTGCTGCTGCTCGCACTCCTGCTAGGCGGGCGGTCCAGAGAGCTTACCTTGGCCCGGATGAACACCATGGGGCTCTCCGCTGGTCAAGGCAGGAGACTAGTAATTCTTGAGGCCCTGCCGCAGATACTCGCGGCACTCGTTGGCGGCGTGGCTTGTGCCGCGCTGCTCGCCCCATTGACCGGACCTGAGCTCGACCTGTCTGTGTTCACCGGCACTGGCACGGGTGTACCCATTCGCATCGCACCGGGCTTCCTTGTCGGTGCCGCTCTCGGGCTGGTAGCACTGGCGATGCTGACGCTTGCCGCGCAGACGGCCATTGCAAGCCGTAACACGGTCGGCGCACTGCGGATAGGAGACTGACGTCGCCTCCTCCGGGGTTACGAGCTGAGACAAGCTGCTAGGGCTCGCCGCGCAGGCTAGCGATGCGGGCAGCGAGCGCAGCACGGGAGCGTATGCCCAGCTTGTCGTAGGCGTTCGAGAGGTGGTACTCGATCGTTTTGACGCTCAGCGTCAGCCGCGTGGCGATATCCCGGTTGGACAGGCCTTCGGCGACGAGATTGGCAACGGTGCGTTCCTGCGCGCTGAGAGTTCCGAGCGGTGTCGTCGCTGGCCTCGCAGCCGAGGCCGGCCTCGGGCGCTTGCCGCGAGCCTTCGCGACGCCCTCCAGAGCACGGTCTAGGTAAGGCATGGCGCGCATCGGCTCGAGTAGTCCAGCCGCGGCCGAGTAGTGCGCGCGGGCCGAGGCTGTCTGGCCCACTGCGAGCAGCGCATCGGCGTAGTCGAGGCGCAACCGCGCCTCTTCGAGCGGTAGGCCGAGCCCGTCAATGTGCTGGAGACCGGTCTCGAACGCGGCAGACGCGGCGGCAGTCCGGCCGCGCGCAGACTCCAGGAGTCCTCGGGCTCGCCCGGCCTCCGCGAGTGCCGACTTCCGGCCGTAGTGCGCGGCTCGTTCCTCGTAATCGGCCAGGGTTGCCTCCGCGTCATCGAGCCTGCCGAGTGACAGCAGGGCGTCGGCCGCAGCGGGTCCGATCGGCTGTACGCCGGGCTCCGCCCACACCGGATGCTGAGCCGCGACCTGGAGGATGCCTGGTTCGTGGCAGCCTGCCGCAGCCAGGGCTGCGGCCGCCAGCGCCGCGAACTGGATGGCCGTCCCCGAGCCGGACGTGCGGGCCCAGGCCAGGGCCTCCTGGAAATGGGCGCGCGCCTCGGGGAACTCACCGCGGGCAGCGCGGGGCAGCGCGGCGATTCCGTGCATGTAGGCGAAGTCCCAGCCGCGACCGGCCTCGTCCGCGGTCGCGCAGGCAAGTTCGGAGTAGACGACTGCTTCGTCCAGGTCGCCTGCTCGGTAGCAGGCCTCACCCAGACGCCCGGCTACGCGGCCGGGCAATCGGTGCGTCTCCCCGGCGTCCGCGCGAGCTAGCACGCAGGACAGGTCGCCGCGAGCACCAGCCGGGTCATCGTTGTACATGCGGACGACGCCCCGGGCGGACAGGCTGCTGAGTCGGTCTGGCGGGACTAGCTCTGCCGGACCAAGGTCGGCCAGCACAGTTCGCGCGCGGTCACTCTGGCCGGCCGCGCAGAGAATCTCGGCCGCAGCGCCTGCTATCAGGTCATTGCTGCCGCCTACGAGTAATGCCGTCTCCGCCCACTGCACGGCCTCATCGAACCGCAGCATCAGCAGCATGAGGAAGGCCAGCTGGATGGCGATAACGACGAAGAGCCGACCGTCTCGCGTGCCTGCGCCTGTCTCGTTGTCGAGCCTCTTCCACGCGTCCGACAGCGCGGCTTCGGCTTCGCCGAATCGGCCGCGCCAGATAGCGATGTCGCCGATGAGCGCCGACCGGCGTGCGCTGGCAGGGAGCTCGATGAGTTCGTCACCAGCGGTCAGGGCCTTGGCCAGGTCGCCAGCGTCAAGCAGGTCCTCAAGCGCAATGAGCATGCGCGTATCGCGCAGCGGGCCTGCGGTACTGAGCCTGGCGGACTGCAAGCGGTATCGGCCGGCGCTGGCGAGGTCACCGACGCCAGACCGGTGGTCGGCCATCCGCATCAGGTCGTCGGCGAGGTCATCGTCTGTTCCCGTCGAGGCCGCAACCCGATGTGCGATGGCGGCGGCATCCGTGAGCACCGTTGCGGCCCGGCGATGGAGTTCGTTCCGGCGTTCCGGGCCGATGGCGGACAGGACCGCCGCACGTATTAATGCATGCGGAAAGGAGATCCCGGCTGCGGCGGGCCCGTCTGTGAGCAGTCCGGCCGCGCAAGCCAGGGCGAGCGGCCTGGCATGCGGCCCGGTCAGGCCGGCCACCGCAATGGCGTCCGTCAGGCGTGCCCGCTCGCCGAGTACCGCTGTTGCGGCGACAAGATGCGCGGCGTCGTCAGGGCAACGGTCGAGTTCGGCGCGGACGACTCCGGCAAGGGAACGAGGTGCGGGCAGCGGACCGTCTTCGGCGGCAAGCAATGCCGGGTCGACTTCACGCAGCAGGGCGAGCGCGTGCAGCGGGCTGCCGCCGGTGTGGCTGGCCAGCCGCCGCGCAGCGTCGGCGTTGAGACTGACTCCGTGCAGCCGGCCGAGGTGGGCGATCTCGGCCGGGTTCAGGCCAGCGAGCCGGACCCTGACGGCGTGGCTGGCATCGAGCAGTCGGCGCCAGCCCTCGCCGAGCCCGGTGGCCTCGTCCTGGCGGTACGCGACCACTACGATGACGTCGTCGAACGCCAAGCGCCTGGTTGCGAACAGCAGCGCCTGAACCGACTGCGTATCCGCCCAGTGCAAGTCGTCCACGACGACCGCGACCGGGCCCCTGGCCTGGAGATCTCCGAGGGTGTCCAGCAGCCTCGCCCCAGCGTCCAGGCGGTCATCGGCAGGAGAAGGGGCGGGCCATCGCGCTTGCCTGGACGTCCGCGAGCTGGCCGATGCCTGGACGCCGGCGGCTATGGCCGCTGCCCGCAGCTGGGCAATGACGCCGAACGGCAGTTCGGTCTCCGTCTCCTCGCCGCTGGCTGACAGGACGGTCGGTATCGCGGCGGCGGCGACGAACCGGCGCAACAGCGCCGACTTGCCCATCCCGGCCGCGCCTTCTACGGCGGCAACCCTCGCGCTGCCCGACCGCGCCGAGACGAGCGCTGCATTCAGCTTGCCGAGCTCGCTTACCCGGCCGACGAACGCCGCATCGTCGCTCACGTCCGGGCCCTCCCCGCTCTGGCTCGCTTGCCGCGGCGCATAGTCCCGCACTGCGCGGGGCCCAGGGTGAAGACTAGGGATTTCCCTCGGGACAGTGCTCCTACAGGCATTTAAATTCTCCAACGCGGCTGTCCGCAATGGGCGGGAAAAAGGCTAGTCGTGTTTCCGGGAAGCGCAATGGAGGGGAAGCCATGCGCGCAGGGGCGCATGGCTGCGCTTGCGCGGTGACTTCTGGCATGACCGAAGCATCGGCCACGCAGGAGTGGCTTGGCCGGCCTGAGTCGCGGGGGATAGGAGCGGATTCATGAAGATCAAGACATCGGCGGCGCGGCTGGGTTCGCGCTACCTGCGCGCGATGCGCGCGCTGAGCCCGGCGGCGCTCGCGCTGACCATCGGCGTGGTGCTAGGCGGGGCCGGCCTGGCCGACGCGGCCACTGGCGGGAACCTCATCCTGGGCAAGGCCAACCACGAGACGTCCACTGCGTCGCTGACCAACTCCAAAGGCACCCCGCTGAAGTTGTCGGCGCCCGGGCACCACGCCCCTCTGTCGGTGAACCAGAAGGTCATGGTGAAGAACCTGAACGCGCAGTACGTGGGCGGTATTAGCGCTTCGGCGCTTCAGGCCTCCGGCGGCGACGGCTACACCACTCCAACTACTGACACCCCGGTCTTCGACCTCACAGAGGTGGCGTCCACCGGGCCTCTGGCGGCCGGTACCTATTACGTCACGGGCAGCGCCCTGATGGAAGTTGCCGCAGGAGACGACGAGGCATTCTGCGGGATCGCTAAGAGTTCTTCCGCCACGATTCTCCAGTGGGGTGGCGGCTCGGTGCCTGTCTCGACCTCAACGCAGTGGCTGACCTCTGCCGAGACGCTGGCAGTCAACGTGACAAGCGGCGACACGCTGCAGGAATGGTGCGAGGCCTTCA
>Ga0335075_10014745_pt1 | contig 11722 bp, 10 predicted proteins | sample Lox_Sample_24_FD_206723 | JGI IMG/M metagenome (GOLD analysis project Ga0335075, IMG submission 206723) | Soil microbial communities from Loxahatchee National Wildlife Refuge, Florida, United States - Lox_Sample_2.4 | ecosystem: Environmental > Terrestrial > Soil > Wetlands | place: USA...
CGCCTGCTCGTTCTTGGCGTCGTCGTACTCGGAGTTCTCGGAGATGTCGCCGAACTCGCGCGCCTCCTTGATGCGCTCGGCGACCTCACGGCGCTTGGCTGTGGACAGTTCCTGCAGCTCGTCCTTCAGCTTGGCGAGACCTTCGGGGGTGAGGATGACGTCCTTGGGCATGTGACTGCGACCCTCTGTCGGGTTGGTGGGTATGACCCCTGTGTCGGTTGGCGTGACGATCAAAAAACCCCGCCTGTCAGGCGGGGACCGCCGACGCTGAGGGCGTGGCGAGCGGGCCAGTATACCGTGGCGCGTGGGTCTCCAACAGACCCCGTACACCGGCGAGCGTGTCGGCTGCGAGCAGCGCCTCGTTCAAGCCCTTGGCGACCGCCGGATCGAGCTCCAGACGCGCCACGTACCAGGGGTAGAACTTACGCAGATAACGCGTCGCGCGGGGCTCGCCGAGGTGCTCGACCGCGCGCGAGATCGTCCAGTCCAGCTCGTCGAGCACCTCTGCCCGCGTGGGCGCAGAGTCGAGGTCGCGCCCGCCGAGCAGCTGTTCGAACAGCCACGGATTACCGAGCGCGCCACGGGCGAGCATCACCGCCGCGGCGCCCGTCTGCTCATAGGCCGCCAGCGTGCTGTGCGCATCGTGCAGCCCGCCGGTCAAGATCACCGGAGCGCCGAGCGTGGCCACCAGGCGCGCGGCCAGCTCGTAGTCGGGCACACCTTTGTGGTGTACGGCCGCCGAGCGGGGATGAAAGCCGATCGCCGCGGCGCCACCCTCGGCGACCAGGCGGTGGGCCAACTCGTATCCGCTCTCATCCCCGGGCGTAAGGCCGGAGCGCAGCTTGACCGTGACCGGCAGCCCGCATCCACCTTGCGTCGTGCCCTCGCGGGCAGCCTTCGTGATCGCAACCGCCAGATCGGGGTTGGCCAGCATCCCCACGCCCGCGCCGGTGCGCCGCACCTTGGGGACGGGGCAGCCCATGTTGATGTCGATCGCGTCCGCGTCGGTGTGCGCCGCGATGTGGGCCGCGGCCGCGCGCATGATTTGCGGGTCCTCGCCAAACAGCTGGATCGAGACCAGGCCGCCCGCGATCGGCGGAGCCGGCTCCCGCTCGCGCGGATCGATGCGCAGCATCTCGACGCAGGTGCGCTCGTTGCGGTAGTGGATCGCGTGCGAGGAGACCATCTCCGAGACGGCCATGCCCGCCCCGTAGCGCTTGGCCTGCAAGCGCACGAACCAGTTGCCGATGCCCGCCAGGGGAGCAAGCAGCACGCGGTTGGGCACGCGCAGCGAGCCAAGCGTCCATGGGTCGGTTAGAGCACGAGTGTCGGCCACGTGTCCATTGTTGCGAGATTTCACATGCGGGCCGCGTCGGCTGGCGGGCTCACGAGCTCACGCGTTGCGCTCGTGCAGCAATCGCAGCCCGGTCAGCGTCAGCAGATCGTCGACTTCCGAGATCTCCTCGGTGTAGGGGACGACCAGCCCCGCCAGGCCGCCGGTGGCGATCGCGTGGGCGCGCTGGCCGAGCTCGTCGTACAGCCGGCGCAGGATCGCGTCGATCGCGCCGGCGTAGCCGTAGACGACGCCCGAGCGGATCGCGTCGATCGTGTTCTTGCCGATCACGCTGCGCGGTGGGGCCAGTTCGATCTTCGGCAGGCGCGCGCCACGTTCGGACAGCGCTTCCAGCGAGACCTCGATGCCGGTCATCAGCGAGCCACCGAGATAGTCGCCCTCGGCGGATACGACGTCGAAGGTGGTGGCGGTGCCGAAGTCCACGCACACGGCGGGACCGCCATCGCCGAAGCGCTCGCGCAGGGCGACCGCGTTGACCAGCCGATCGGCCCCGATCTCGCGCGGGTTGTCGTAGCGGATCGCCATCCCGGTCTTGATGCCGGGGCCGACCACGAGCATCTCATGGCCGAGATAGCGCTGCGCCATCGCCGTCCATTCGGGCTCCAAGTGGGGGACCGTGGAGGAGACGATCGAGGCGTCGATGTCCGCGAAGCCCAGGCCGCGCAACCCGAGCAGGTTGCTCAGCGCAGCGCCGAGCTGATCGGCCGTTGAGTCGCGCACGGTCGCAAACCGCCAATGCTCGAGCAGCTCGGCATCGCGGTAGGCGCCAAAGTGGGTCTGGGTGTTGCCGACGTCGACGACCAGCAGCATGTGTGCGCATTATGCTGCCTGGCGTGAACCTCAAGCCGAATGGCAGTCGGACTCGTGAGCCGAGGAGTTGGACTCGTGCATGGGGAGTCGCGCTCGGGAATGGGGAGTCGCGCTGATGGACGTAAAGCTGTACGCGCTGCCGGCCTCACACCCGTGCGCGGCCGTCGAGGTGGCGTTGCGGACGAAGGCGATCGAGTTTCGTCGCATCGACTGGCTGCCGACGATGGAGCGCGTCGTGGGTCCGCTGCGCTACGGCGGGCGCACCGTGCCCGGCATGCGCATCGACGGCGAGCGACTGGTTGGCTCCCGCACGATCATGCGCCGCCTGGACGAGCTCGTGCCCGAGCCGGCGCTGCTGCCGCCCGTCGGCGACGAGCGCCGCGAGCGCGTCCTGGAGGCCGAGCGCTGGGGCGATGAGGTGCTGCAGGACGTCCCCCGGCATCTGCTCGACGTCGCCTTCACGCGCCGGCCCGCCGCCATGGAGAGCTACGCCGGCGGCGCCAAGCTGCCGCTGCCGATCGGTGCGTTGCGTCCCGCGATGGGGATCACGGCGCGCCTGATGGCCCAGAAGAATCACGCCACCGAAGCCGCCGCGCGCGCCGACCTGCAAGCGCTGCCCGCACAGCTCGACCGTGTCGACACGTGGATCGCCGAGGGTCTGCTCGGGAGCGAGACCCCGAACGCCGCGGACCTGCAGATCGGGTCCTCGATCCGCCTGTTGCAGACGATCGCCGACGTGCGCTCGCTGATCGCGGATAGGCCCGCCACGGCGCTTACGCGCTACTTCCCGCCGGGCGTGGGCGAAGTGCCCGCCGGCACCCTGCCCGGCGAGTGGCTGCCCACGTCCGCGCCGGCGCCAGCCCCAGCTCCCGCACAGCCGTAGGCCGCGCCGCCAACCGCCGACCCCCGCGGTGCCAACCACCGGCCACCGCCCCCGCGCAGCCGCAGACCGCACCGCCACCCACCAACCGCCAACCCGCCGCCCGCGAGCCGATAAGGTCCCGCCCCGACGATGACGCCCCCTGCCCTGAGCGCCGAGGAGATCCGCGATGTGAACACGCGGTATCACGACGTGGCCGCCAACCACTACGACTCCAAGTGGGGCATCGACTTCGGCGACGTCGGTGGCGAGCAGGTGCGCGCCAAAGTGCGCAAGGCGCTCGGCTCCGGCGCGCCCGAGCGCTTCGAGCGCACCCTGGAGATCGGGGCGGGAACGGGGTACTTCACGCTGAACATGCTGCGCGCCGGGATGATCGGGACGGCCACGTGCAGCGACATCTCGCCGGGGATGCTGGCGACGCTGCGTGCCAACGCCAAACGGCTCGGGTTGAAAGTCAAAACCAAGGCCGCCGACGCCGAGCGACTGCCGTTCGCCGACGGCTCGTTCGACCTCGTGCTCGGCCACGCCGTGCTGCACCACATCCCCAACCTGGACCAGGCGCTCGAGGAATTCGCGCGCGTGCTGGCGCCCGGCGGGCGGATCATGTTCGCCGGTGAGCCCTCGCGCTACGGCGACATGCTGGCGGGCGTGCCCAAGCGCGCCGCGGGTACTGTGGCGCCGTGGTGGCGCCGAGCGGTCGGCGCCCGTCCCGCCCCGCCGGCCGAGGGCGGCGCGCCCGATGCGGCGCTCGAGGGAGTCGTCGACGTGCACGCGTTCGCGCCAGGCGAGCTCTCGCGCATGGCCCGCGGCGCGGGCTTTGCGGACGTGCGCGTACGCGGCGAGGAGCTGCTGGCCAACTGGTTTGGTTGGTGCAACCGCACGCTGGAGGCGACCGCGGACCCGCGCGACGTGCCGTGGGCGTGGCGCCAGTACGCCTACCGGGGATACCTGCTGCTGCAGAGCGTGGACCGGCGCATGCTCGAGTCGCGACTGCCCGCGGCGATGTTCTACAACCTGATGCTCACCGCCACCCGCCCGTAGGCCGCGCGGCCCTAAAGTGGACGGATGCTCGAGGGGCGCGTCGAAGACTTCCCGCTGTTCCCCCTGGATCTCGTGGCGCTGCCGACCGAGACCGTGCCGCTGCACGTGTTCGAGGAGCGCTACCTGCTGATGGTGGGAGAGTGCCTGGAGCAGGAGCGCGAGTTTGGGATCGTGTGGCTGTCAGACGAGGAGCTGCACGAGGTCGGATGCGCGTGTGAGATCGACCACATCGTGCAGCGCGACGAGGACGGCACGCTCGACATCGTCGTGCACGGAACCCAGCCGTTGCGCGTGATCGAGCGCCAGAGCGACCTGGCCTACCCAGCGGCGATCGTCGAAGCGCTCGAGGATGAAGCGGAGCTGGCCGACCCCGAGGTCGCGCAGGTGGCGCGTGAGCTGTACGGCGAGCTGGTGCAGGAGGCGACCGACCGGATGTTGAGCGAGCGCGAACTGGAGGAGCTCGACGCCTACACGATGGCCGGCACCATCGAGTTCGGGACCGACGCCAAGCAGGAGCTGCTCGAGCTGCGCTCGGAGAACGCGCGCATGCGCCTGCTGGCGATGCTGTTCCAGACCGCGCTCAAGCGGCTGCAGCTGCTCGATCGCGCGCAGGCGCGGGCCAGGTCAAACGGCAAGGTGCGGTTCGGCTGAGGCCGCCACGCACCGCCGCGTCAAACACTCGCCGCCACCCCGCCCCGCCGCGGATCGCCGGCGCCGCTCAGCTCACCACCGGCATTGCGCACCGCCTGCACACCGCCGAAGAACAGGTTGAGGTCGTGAAAGCCGACGATCTCACGATCGTCCCCGGCGAGGGCCTGCCCTGGCGGGGGCGCCGGCCCCGCCTCGCGCAGGGCGCCGGACACATCGATGCCGGGCTCGTGGTAGACGACCCCGCTCTCCACGTGTACGCGTGGAGCACGCACGGCCTCGACGACGTCCAGGCCATGATCGACCACTCCGACGATCGTTTGCAACAGCGCCGAGCGGATGCGATTGGAGCCCGCCGAGCCCAGCACCAGCTCAACCTCACCGCGAGGGTCCAGCACGATCGACGGCGCCATCATGCTCGGCATGCGCCGGCCGGCGGGGTGGCGGTGAAAGCCGAACGGGTTGAGGTCCTCCTCACCCATCACGTTGTTCAGGTGCATGCCCGTGCCCGGCACGACCACGCCCGAGCCCTCGCCGTTGGTGGCGGTCACGCTGCAGGCACGGCCGTGGGAGTCGAGCACTGAGATGTGCGTTGTGGAGCCAAGGCGTGAGCCATCCAGCCCCGGACCGGTCTTCGAACCCGTGCCCTCCGACTCCCCGTCTTGCGGCGCTTGCAGTCGTGCCGCCAGGAATCGCTCGAGAAAGCGCTCCTCGGACAGTCCCTCCAAAAACTCGGGCGTGCGCTCGGCCTGCGCGGCTTCCATCGCGGCCAGGATGCCGGCGAGCGGCGGTGGGCGCGGGCCGCGATCGAGCAGCGCCAGCGCGTAGGCCAGCAGTGTGCCACCCGCGGAAGGCGGCGGATTGGTCAAGACTGTGCGATCGCGATAGCCCACCCGCACGGGTACACGCTCCACCACCCGATAGGCGGCCAGCTCGTCCGCCTGCAGCGAGCCGCCGCGGGCGGTCAGCCACTCGCACACCGCGTGGGCGACATCGCCGCGATAGAACGGCTCGGCGCCCTCACCTCCGAGCAGCTCGAGCGCGTCGGCCAGATCGGGGTTGCGCAGCAGCTCGCCCTCGCGCAGCACGCGCCCGGCGGGCGCCCACAGCGCGGCGCACTCGGGCGTGGAGGTCAACAGGTCGGCGAGGATCTCGGCGACGTACGCTTGGCTCGCGTTCAGCCTCACCCCCTCGCGGGCTGCCCGAGCGGCGGGAGCGAGCAGCTCGGCGAGCGCCATCGTGCCGTAGCCCTCGACCGCGGCGCACACGCCGGCGGGCATTCCGTAGACACCGCAGGAGGCGGGGCCGATGTAGAACACCTGCGCGGCATCGCCGAACGACACGTCGATCGCCTCCAGCTCGACCGCTCCGGGACCGCTGCGGCGGGCGGGCGCCTGCACGAAGAAGTCGAGCAGCACCGACCGCTCACCGGGGCCGGCGATCAGCATGTGCCCACCAGCGCCCAGCCCGGTCAAAAGCGGCTCGGCGGCAAAGCTCATCAGCATCGCCGCGACGGCCGCATCGACCGCGTTGCCCCCGACTCGCAGCACCTCCGCGCCGGCCTGGGCGGTCAGCGGATGCCCAGCGGCGATGACACCGTGATCAGCGCTATCGCTCATGGCAGAGCGATAGCACAGCTACGAGCCCGCTGTCCTCACTACGGGACGCAGTCCTCAGCGCGGCATGAACTCGGGGACGTCAAGCTCGTCGACCGCGAGCGTGGCACGGCGCGCGCGAGCAGGACGCGGCGGCCCGCTGCTGGTGCGCCGCACCCGCGGCTCGCCGGCCGGCTCGCGCATGCCGCCGGCATCGGCATCGCGTGCGATCTGCCGGCGCGCGTGGTCGTAACCGGTGGCAACGACCGTGACCCATACCTGGTCGTCGAGCTTTTCGTCGACCATCGCTCCGAAGATGATGTTCGCGTCGGGATGCGCCGCCTCCGAGACGGCCTTGGCGGCCTCGTTGACCTCCCACAGCGACAGGTCGCGCCCGCCGGTTATCGACAGCAGGATCGAGCGGGCGCCCTCCATCGAGGTTTCGAGCAGCGGCGAGGCGACGGCCTGCATCGCGGCATCGACGGCACGTTGCTCCCCACCCACGCCCATGCCGATACCCAACAGCGCGGCGCCGGCATCGGACATGATCGTGCGCACATCGGCGAAGTCGAGGTTGATCAGGCCGGGCAGGGTCACGAGGTCGGAGATGCCCTGCACGCCCTGCCTGAGCACGTCGTCGGCGACGCGGAACGCCTCGACCATCGCGGTCTGCTTGTCGAGCACGCTCAGCAGGCGGTTGTTGGGCACCACGATCAACGTGTCGACCTCCTCGGCCAGCGTCTGCACACCATGGTCGGCCTGCTCGGCGCGGCGCGTGCCCTCAAAGCCGAACGGCTTGGTCACGATCGCAACGGTCAGCGCGCCGACTTCGCGGGCGATCCGGGCGACGACCGGGGCGGCGCCCGTGCCGGTGCCCCCGCCGGCGCCGGCGGTGATGAAGATCATGTCCGAACCCTTGAGCAGCGCCTTGATGCGGTCGTAGTCCTCCATCGCGGCCTGACGGCCCACCGCGGCATCCGAGCCCGAGCCCAGTCCACGCGTGAGCTCCGCGCCGATGTGCAGCGTCACGTTGGCGGTCGATTGTTGCAGCGACTGCTGATCGGTGTTAACGGCCAGGAACTCGACGCCCTCGACCTCGGCCTCGACCATGCGGTTGACCGCGTTCACACCGGCCCCCCCGACGCCCACGACCCTGATCCGGGGTTGGCCGACCGGCCCATCGGAGAACACCGCCGAGGGCGACTCGCGCTCGTACTCATCCATCACCGTGCGCATCGAGCGCTCTTGCGCGGCCGCGGAGGCAGCGGCGGGCTCGCGGTCCATGAGGTTGGCGGGGATCTCCGAGGAGAACGCCTGCTTGAGACGATCCTTGGGGGCGGGCATCGTGGAGGCGGGGGTCGCCGCAGCGCTCAGAGACGGATGCGGCGCGTCGCCCGTGCCAGGACCCGCGTCGGCGCCGTCGGTCTCGCCGGCGGCGCCCTCAGCGCCACCCGCGGTGCGCGCAGCACCGGCCGAAACGTCGAGCTCCTCGCCCCCGTCGGCGTCCCTCGTAGCGCCTGTCGCGGTCTCGTCGTCCTCGGTCTTGCGAAACAGCGCCGCGAGCGGGCCTTCGCGCATCGATGCGCGCTTGTGGGAGCTCATCGGCGGACCCGGCCGCTGCGCCGGTCAGTTGCTGGGGCTGCCATGTGCGAGGACCTCCTGGGCGAGTTGTCGATAGGACTGTGCGGCCACGCCGTCGGGCTCGTACTTGAGCACGGACATGCCCTTGACCGGCGCCTCCGCGAAGCGAACGGTCTTGCGGATGCGCGAGGCGAACACGCGATCGCCGAAGTTCTCTTCGAGGATCTCGATCGCCTCCTTGGCGTGGATCGTGCGCGAGTCGACCAGCGTCGGCAGGATGCCCTCGATGTCCACGTCCGGGTTGAGGTTCTCGCGGATCATCGCGAGAGTGTTCTGCAGCTGGATGAGCCCACGCATCGATAGATACTCGCACTGCACGGGGACGATCACCTTGTGAGCCGCAGTAAGCGCATTAATCGTCAGCAATCCAAGGCTCGGCGGGGTGTCGATGCAGATGAAGTCGTAGTCGTCTGCGATCGATTCGAACGCCTTCTGCAGCGCCCGCTCGCGGCCGATCATCGTCGACATCGCGATCTCCGCGCCGGCCAGGTCGATCGAGGCGCAGGCAACGTCGATCTCGCGCTTGCGGATCACCTCACGGATCGAGACCTTGTGCACGAGCACGTCGTACATCGATTTCTCGATCGTGTCCGGGTCGATCCCCTGGGACATCGTCAGGTTGCCCTGCGGGTCCATGTCCACGCACAGCACCCGATGGCCCTCCTCCGCGAACGCGGCGGCGAGGTTCAGCGTCGTGGTGGTCTTGGCGACGCCGCCCTTCTGGTTGGCGAACGCGATGACCTTGGCAGTGCCTGGCACGGGAGGCTCCGATGGTGGGTTGCGGGAATGTCGTCCTGCGGATGTCGTCCGTCCGCTCGGTATTCGCACGGTGATGTCGGATTCCTGCTCGGGAACTAGGATCGCGGGGCGATCGGACGGAAGCGGAGGGGCAGGCGCAGGCGCGTGTCACGCACTGCGACACGGCGGGGAAGGCGGTGGACGCCGATCCGGACCGCCCATCTCGTTGTTGGCACGGCGGCGCAGTACAGTCCGGCAGATGACGTTCGCCCGATGACCGACGCGACCCTCCAGACCGTGCTACTGCGCGATGAGCGTTCCTCGCTGCAGGCGACATTCGTCCCCGGGGCCGGGATGCTGTGCGCGTCCCTGCGCCACGGCGGCGAGGAGTTGCTCGCCCAGAACGCGGGGATCGACGCGTATGCGACGCGGGGCAAGACGATGGGGATTCCGCTGCTCTATCCGTGGGCGAATCGGCTCGCCGGGATGAGCTACAGCGTCGCCGGGCGAACGGTGACCCTCCCACACGATCCCACGCGGATCGCGCTCGACGGCAACGGCCTGCCGATCCACGGGGTGATCGGCGGGCGGCTGCGCTGGCAAGTGACAACCCCGACGTCGGGAACGACCTCCGACTCGATCTTCGCCCGCTTGACCTGGAGCGAGTCCACGTCGGATTCCACGTCCGACTCCGTGTCAGGGCTCGCGCCCGAGCTGTTCGAGCTGTTCCCGTTCAGACACGACCTCGAGTACCGCGCTCAGCTCGACGACGGCCGCATGCAGATCGAGGTGACCGTACACGCAAGTGGCGAGGACCCGGTTCCCGTCGCGTTCGGCTTTCACCCCTACCTCTCCCTGACGGGCGCTTCGCGCGAGCGCTGGTCGATCGAGCTGCCCGCGATGCGGCGCCTGCAACTCGACGCCCACCAGATCCCAACCGGCTCAGCACGGGCGCTGTCCGCGCAGCGCTTCGAGCTCGGCGAGCGCGAGTTCGACGACGGGTTCGACTCGCTGGCCGAGCCCGCGCACTTCAGTGCGACCGCATGCGCTGCTGCTGCTGGCGCCGCTACCGCCGCCGAAGCACGGCGGATCGAGCTCGAGTCGCTGAACGGTTATCCCTGCGCGCAGGTGTACGCGCCGCGTGGGACGGACTTCATTTGTTTTGAGCCGATGACCGCTCCGGCCAACGCCCTGCGCAGCGGGATTGGCCTGCGGGTGCTGGATCCCGGCGAGCGCTACACGGCCGCGTTTGCCGTGCAGGTCACCAACGCCGCCTCTTGAACGCACACACAGCCCCCCAGCTCCTGCTCGACCGCCTCGCCGGCAAGCGCGTGGTCGTATGCGTGGGCTCGGGCGGCGTGGGCAAGACGACGATCTCCGCGGCGCTCGCCCTGGCGCTGGCCCAGCGCGGCCAACGCGTCGCGGTCGTGACTATCGACCCCGCCAACCGCCTGGCGGCGGCGCTGGGGCTGGACGAGCTCGCAAGCGACCCCCATCGCATCGACCCGGCCGTGCTGGGCGCCCAAGGAATCGAGCTAGGCGACGGTGGCGAGCTGTGGGCGATGATGCTCGACGCCAAGCGCACGCTCGATCAGATCGTTACGCGCTTGGAGCCAGATCCCGACAGGCGTAAGACGATCCTCGAGAATCCGGTGTATCGCGAGCTGTCCACGGCAGTCGCGGGCTCGCACGAGCTGAGCGCGATCGCCAAGGTATACGAGCTGCATGAGGAGCACGAGTTCGACACGATCGTGCTCGACACTCCGCCTTCGCGCAACGCGCTGGAGTTCCTGGACGCACCCGGTCGGCTGCTGGCGTTCATGGAAGGGCGGGCGCTGCAGGTGTTCCTCGCGCCGAGCGGGCTGACCGCGCGGTTGTTCGGGCGTGGCACCGGGATCGTGTTCGCGATCTTTGCGCGTATCACCGGGATCGACCTGCTGGGCGAGCTGTCGCGGTTCTTCGCGGCCGTGTCCGGCGTGATCGACGGCTTCGGCGACCAGACTCGCGGTGTCGCCGCGCTGCTGCGAGACCCGACGACGGGGTTCGTGATCGTGACCTCGCCCGAGCCCGAGCCCGCGGACGAGGCCGTCCATCTGGCCAGTCACCTGGACGCTGCCGGGATGAGCCGCGCCGGCCTGATCGTCAACCGCGTACAGCGCGACGGTCTGCACGGACACACGCGCAAGGAGGTCACCCGGCTGCTCGCGCCCGAGCTGGGCGAGGCGCTGGCGGGGCGGGTCGCCGCGAACCTGGCCGAGGTCGACGCGCTCGTACGCCGCGACGCGGCGACGGTGGAGCGACTGGCAAACGAGCTGAGCGAGCCCGATCCGGTCGTGGTCGGTCAACTAGACGAGGACGTGTGCGACCTCGCGGGACTCTTGCGCATCGCCGAGCAGCTCCTCGACTGAAGGCTCGAGGTCCGCCCCGGCCCCCTGGTCAGCCAGCAGCTCGTCGGCCAGCGACACGAGGTCGTGCGGCAAATGCCCGCAGATCACGTCTCGCAGCAGTGCGCGGAGGTGGTTTGAGACCTCTGCGGCAGTGGCCATCCCGGCGGCGCTCGCGGTTGCGGTGCCTGAGATCACGGCCCGCTCCAGGCGTTGGGCGCGGTTCATGCGCTCGATCAACCGTGCGCGGTGCTCGGGCGTGGCGCACAGCGCCGCGACCCGTCTGCACAACAGTCCGCTCGCCGGGCCCTCGGGCTCGAGCAATGCGCGCAGCGCGAGCAGGTGGTCGCTCAAACCCTCGTATGCGTCGGGGCGCTCACAGCCCAGCTCGAACCGGCGCAGCGCCCAAGCCAGCTGGTTGGCATCCGGGGCGCGGCGGGACACGAGGTTGCAGAACGCGCGCAGCTCGTCCTCCTGCTCGGGCGCCACCACGAGCATGCCGTGCGGGCGCCCGCCAGTGCCGAGCGGGACCGTCGTCCATGCGTCGTGGCCGTCCAGGCGCGCCCACGCCAGCGGGCCGAGTGTGACGCGGCCATCGCCGAACAGGCGCAGCGCGCGCAGCAGGTCGGCC
>Ga0335075_10014746_pt1 | contig 11721 bp, 10 predicted proteins | sample Lox_Sample_24_FD_206723 | JGI IMG/M metagenome (GOLD analysis project Ga0335075, IMG submission 206723) | Soil microbial communities from Loxahatchee National Wildlife Refuge, Florida, United States - Lox_Sample_2.4 | ecosystem: Environmental > Terrestrial > Soil > Wetlands | place: USA...
TCGGGCGGGATCGGATCATCGGCACGGTGCTCAACCGCTCCTCCGACTCCGAGCAGCGGGCGTACTGAGGCGCGACCGTGTACGAGAAGTTCTACCGCCTGCTCGCGAATCCCTTCGCGCTCACGCCCGACCCGGCGTACTTCTTTCTTGGCCGACAACACCAGCGCGCGCTGACGCTGCTCGACTACGCCCTGCACCAGGGCAGTTGCTTTGCGCTGATCTCAGGCGAGATCGGCAGCGGCAAGACGACGGTGGTCAACTACCTGCTGCGCCGCGCGCAGCGGGGCCTGCGGGTCGGACTGATGACCAACACGCATCCCGGCATCGGATCGCTCCTGCCGTGGGTGATGCAGAGCCTGTCCGTGCCGACACCGCGCGGTGCGACCGCCGCCAGCGATCTCTATTCCGCGTTCGCGCAGTTCCTCGAGCGTGAGCGGCGGGCGCGGCGCCGGGCGGTGCTCATCATCGACGAAGCGCAGAACCTCACCGCGGATGCACTCGAGGAGCTGCGCGTGCTCTCCAATCTCAATGCCGGCGATGGCCTCGTGCTGCAGACCGTTCTGGTCGGGCAGCCGGAAATCCGCGAAACGCTGCGCAGCGCCCGCATGCGCCAGTTCGCGCAGCGCATCGCGGTCGACTGTCACATCGCGCCGCTCAACCGCGAGGAGACTCACCATTACATCGCGCACCGGCTCTCGGTCGCCGGTGGGACTCCCGCCATCTTCGGTTTCGAGGCGTGCGAGCGGGTGTACGCGAGCACCGGCGGGGTGCCGAGACTCATCAACCAGGTGTGCGACACGGCGCTGGTCTACGGTTTCGCCGAGCAGCGCAACCCGATCGATGTGGAGATCATCGAGCTCGTGCTGCAGGATCGCGGCGAAGGCGGCCTGCTGCCGCTCATCGACTCGCCGCTGGAGTCGGCGGCGCGCGATACGGCGCCACTCGGCTCGGCGGGAGCGGGCCGTCCGGCCGTGACGGTCGATTGAGGCGCCAGGTGGCGGCTTCGCCGCGGGTCGTCTTCGTCAATCGCTTCTATGCGCCGGACGAATCGGCGACCAGCCAGATGCTCACCGACCTCGCCGAGGCGCTGGCCACCTCCGGCATCGATGTGACCGTATTCTGCAGCCGCCAGCTCTATGGGAATGCTGGCGCCGACCTACCCGCCCGGCAGGTGATCCGCGGTGTCAGCGTGCGCCGGATGCCGACGACGCGCTTCGGACGGGACTGGCTCGCCGGTCGCGCGATGGACTATGCGACCTTCTATCTCTCCTCCCTGGTTCGGCTGCTCGCCTGCGTGCACCGGGGCGATGTGCTCATCGTCAAGACCGATCCGCCGCTGCTCTCGCTGGTCGGCTCGCTGGTGGCGAGGTTCAAGAGAGCGAAGCTCGTCAATTGGCTCCAGGACCTCTATCCCGAAGTGGCCTCGCGGCTCGCCCTCTCGCCGGTCCCCCGGCCGCTGGAAGCGCTCGTTCGCGCTGCCCGCGACCGCTCGCTGGCGACGGCACGGATCAATGTGGTCCTAGGGGCGCGAATGCGGGACTACCTGATCGGACGGGGCATTGCAGCCGCGCGGATCAGTGTCAGCGAGAACTGGGCCGATGAGAGACGGCTGAACCCGCTCGCCGTCTCGCGTAGCGAGCTGCGCGGCAGGTTGGGACTCGGAGACGGATTCGTCGCGGCCTACAGTGGCAATCTGGGTCGCGCTCACGATGCGACCACGATCCTGGAGGCCGCCTGCGCACTCGAGAGCGACATGGACGTCACTTTTCTGATGATCGGCGGCGGCGCGGGCATGCGCTCGCTGGAAATCCAGGCGCGCGCCCGGGCACTCACCCGTATCCGCTTCGCACCCTATCAACCGCGGGAGTCCTTGTCCGACACGCTCGCTGCGGGCGATGTGCACCTGGTATCGCTGCGGCCGGAGCTCGAAGGGCTGCTTGTGCCGAGCAAGCTCTATGGCATTCTGGCGGCCGGGCGACCCGTGGTCTTCATCGGCGACCCGGACGGCGAGCTGGCGCAGCTCGTTGCGGCAGCGCAGATCGGAGTGAGTGTCGGAAGCGGAGATTCGGCGGGGCTCTGCCGCGCGCTGCGGGCGCTCCGAGATGACCCGACGGCACGGGCGCGCATAGGACTTCGGGCCCGTGAGGTGTTCGAGGAGCGCTACACGCTGTCGGCCGCGGTCGCCCGTTGGCGCGAGGTGCTGCAGACCCTCGCCGCGTAGCGCCTCAGGCCGTTCAGGTCGCCTCAGGCCCGCCGGCCATGCGGCAATGGTCATGATCTTCCGCCGGCGAGGTGCTCGCGATACCACTTGTAGGTCATGCGGATGCCGGTCTCGAGGCTGATCTGCGGGCTCCAGCCGAGCGCGCGCAGGCGCGAGACGTCCAGCACCTTGCGCGGTGTGCCGTCGGGCTTGGTGCCGTCGAAATCGAAAAGACCCTGAAATCCGACCACGGAGGCGATCACGCGCGCCAGCTCACTGATGGCCAGGTCGCGGCCACAGCCGACATTGACCGGCGCCTCGGCATCGTAATGCCTCATGAGGAAGAGACACGCGTCCGCCAGATCATCGGCGTGCAGAAATTCCCGCCGCGGCGAGCCCGTACCCCAGATGCTCACGTGGGTGGCGCCCCGCATGTGGGCTTCGTGAATCTTGCGCATGAGCGCCGGGAGCACGTGCGAGCTCTCGAGATCGAAGTTGTCAGCGGGTCCGTAGAGGTTGGTCGGCAGCAAGGCGATCGCGTTGAACCCATATTGACGCCGATAGGCCTGGCACATCTTGAGGCCGGCGAGCTTCGCCATGGCATACCACTCGTTCGTGGGCTCGAGGGCTCCGCTCAGCAGATACTCCTCGCGCAGCGGCTGCGGCGCGAGCTTGGGGTAAATGCAGCTCGAACCCAGGAACGCCAGCTTGCTGACGCCATGGCGCCAGGCCGCATCGATCACGTTCACCGCCATCTGCAGATTGTCGCGGATGAAATCCGCCGGCCGCGTGTCATTCGCCTGAATGCCACCCACCCGGCCGGCGGCGTGGATCACGTATTGCGGCCGCTCGGTCGCGAAGAACCGCTCGACCGCCGCCTGGTCGCGTAGATCGAGCTCCGAGCTCGAGCGGACGATGAGCTCGCGGAAGCCCTCGCGCTCGAGCCGCCGGCGGATGGCCGAGCCCGCGAGGCCGCGGTGTCCGGTGATGAAGATCCGGCTGCGCTCCTCGAGCGCGCTCATTCGAAAGGAAGCGCCGCCCGAAAGCCCTCGCGCGCCATCAGCGCATCGCGCCTGGCGAGCTCGCGATCGGCCGCCACGATTTCGGCGACGAGCTCATCGAACCCGACCGTGGGCGCCCAACCGAGCTCCTGCTTCGCCTTCGAGGCATCGCCCAGCAGAGTGTCGACTTCCGCCGGCCGGAAGTAGCGGGAATCGATGCGCACGATCGTATGTCCGCTCTTGCGATCGAGGCCCACCTCATCGAGCCCCTCGCCGCGCCATTCGAGCCGCATGCCGAGAAGCCCCGCTGTCTTTTCGGCGAATTCCCGCACCGAATGCTGAACCCCGGTGGCGATGACGAAATCCTGCGGCGCCTCCTGCTGCAGCATGCGCCACTGCGCATCCACGTAGTCGCGCGCATGGCCCCAGTCGCGGCGCGCATCGAGGTTGCCGAGATAAATACAGTTTTGCAAGCCTTCAGCCACGCGCGTCAGTCCGCGCGTGATCTTGCGCGAGACGAAGGTCTCACCGCGAATCGGCGATTCGTGATTGAAGAGAATGCCGCTGCAGGCGTATAGCCCGTAAGCCTCGCGGTAATTGACGGTGATCCAGTGCGCGTAGAGCTTGGCGACGCCGTAGGGCGAGCGCGGGTAGAAAGGCGTCCGCTCGGTTTGCGGCGTCTCCTGCACCTTGCCGAACATCTCCGAAGTGGATGCCTGATAGAAACGGGTGTGCTTCTCCAGGCGCAGGATCCGGATGGCCTCCAGTATGCGCAGCGTCCCGAGCGCATCGGCATTTGCGGTATATTCCGGCGTCTCGAAGGACACCTGCACGTGGCTTTGCGCGGCGAGATTGTAGATCTCGTGCGGCTGCACCTGCTGGATCACGCGCAGGACGTTGGTGGCGTCCGTCAGATCTCCGTAATGCAGAAAGAGCCGCACGTCGGGTGCATGCGGGTCCTCATAGAGATGATCGATGCGGTCGGTGTTGAAAAGCGACGCGCGGCGCTTCATGCCATGGACCTCGTAGCCCTTGGCCAACAGAAGCTCGGCGAGGTAGGCGCCGTCCTGACCGGTGATGCCGGTGATCAAAGCCCGCTTTTGCACGTTAGGACTCTCTTTTCCTCTCGAGGATGCGCGACTCGATCACGATCCGCTCGCGGCAAAACTCGGCCAGACGGTAGACGGCGGCGCGATATTCCTGATCGAGCCAGGAGAACTCCAACCAGAACTCGCGCTGCGCGGAGGGCGTGGTGGCATGGCGGCTCGCCACGAAGAGCCTCAGCGCCTCGTTGCGCTCGGTCGCCAACTTGCAGACGCTCGTTTGTAGGAGACCGAGCCGTGCCCTCGCTCGGCGCGACAGGGGCGCCATGACTCGCTCGTTTCTCCCACCTCAACTCGTGCCGGTACGCAGGTGCTCGAGCGCGGCGGTGGTCTGGTCGAGCTCGGCGATCACCTCACAGTACTCCCGCCATACGCAGCGCAGCTCCTCTGTTTCCTGGGTCGTGACCTGATCGAGCCGCCTACGGGCAACGTCGTGCTCCTTCTGCAGCTGCCGGTGGCGGGCCTCGAGCCGCTTGAGATCTTCCCAGAAGGCGGGAGCGTGCCAGTCGCCCCGAGGATCTTCGGACGCACTCATAAACCTCACCTAGGCGCGTTCTTCTGTCTTAATCCAGGGACAAGCTAACGCATGAGTGCTACGACTTCGTTGCAACGGCACAGATACCGCCTGCCCCGGGAACGAAGCGGCAGCCGGCCGGCGTCCGGAAGTAAAATCTCGTTCCGCAACAATAGGTTGACATTTGTCATGCATTCGCACGCCATGTGCTTGGCAGCGCCCCCGGGATATGATGAGAGCACATGAGCTGCTGGTCCCTTACCGCCCTCAAGCCTCTCAACCTCGCCAAGTCGCGGCTGGCCGGCGGCCTCGCGCCCGAGGAGCGCGGTGTACTGGTCAACCGCATGCTGACCCATGTCATCGCGACGCTCAGCGCCACAGCGGAAGTCGACCGGGTGGCGGTGGTGAGCTGCGAGCACGAGGGTTTCCCCCCCAACATCATCCAACTCGAGGATGCGGGAGGTGGGCTCAACCAAGCGCTCACCCGGGCCGCCGGTGTTGCCGCGGGCGGCGGAGCGACGCTGGTGCTCATCGTCCACGCGGACCTGCCTCGGCTGCGCAGCGAGGAAGTCGCAGCGTTGATCGAAGGCGCGAAAACATGGGGCATGGCGCTCGCTCCCGATCATCGCGGCACCGGAACCAACGCGCTGTGCGCTCCGCTCCCGCTGCCCATCGAACTCAACTTCGGACCCGGGAGTTTCGCGCGACACCTGCAACAGGCCGCCGCGCTCGGTCTGACGCCCGCGGTCATCCGGCTTCCCGGACTCGCCTTCGATCTCGATGAGCTGGAAGACCTGCGCTCGTACGAGGATACCGAGCGTCTGCAGCACCTAGACGCCGCCGACTTGCTCCCGGCGGCGGAAGAGTTGACGCTGGCCGGCCACGGGCAGGCGGTCACCTACTCACGCAAGGTATTCATTCCGCTCACTCAGCTTTGCCGCGACGTCTGTCATTACTGCACTTTCGCCCAGGCGCCACGGGCCCTGGCCTCTCCCTTCCTGACCGTCGAGCAGGCACTCGCCATCGCGCGTGCGGGCGCCGCCGCCGGCTGTCAGGAGGCGCTCTTCACGCTGGGTGACAAGCCGGAGCTGCGTTACCGCGCGGCCCGCCGCTTTCTCGAACAAGGGGGCTACGCGAGCACCCTCGATTACCTCGCGGCCGTCGCCCGCGAAATTCAAAAGCAGACCGGACTCCTGCCGCACCTCAACCCCGGAGTCATGACTCGCGCCGACATCGAGAGGCTTCGCGGCGTGAGCGTCTCCATGGGCATTATGCTCGAGACCGCCTCGGAGCGGCTGTCGGTGCGCGGCGGTCCGCACTGGGGTTCGCCGGATAAGCGCCCATCGGTACGGCTCGCGACGCTCGAGGCTGCGGGCGAAGCGGCGGTGCCCTTCACGACCGGACTGCTCATCGGCATCGGCGAGACGCGTCGCGAGCGGATCGAGGCGCTGCTTGCCGTCCGTTCGCTCCACCGCCGCTTCGGCCACATCCAGGAAGTCATCATCCAGAACTTTCGCGCCAAGCCGGGCACGCGCATGGCGCACGCTCCCGAACCGCCACTGGAAGAGCACTTGTGGACGATCGCCGTGGCCCGTCTGCTCCTGGGTCCCGACATGTCGATCCAGGCGCCGCCCAATCTGCGACCGGGCGCGCTCGGCGCGCTCATCCGGGCGGGCGTCAACGACTGGGGCGGGGTGTCCCCGGTGACTCCCGATCACGTCAACCCCGAGTCGCCCTGGCCGCAGCTGCAAGCGCTCGCGGCGCAGACGCGCGCCGCCGGACGGGTGTTGCTCGAGCGGCTGGCGATCACGCCGCGACATGCCCGCGCAGCGGACCGCTGGGTGGATGGATCGCTGCGCAGTGCGGTAGTGAGACGCTCGGACAGCCAGGGGCGAGCCCGCAGCGAAAGCTGGCACGCGGGCGCCGGCGATCCGGTACCGTCATGCGCGCTCGAGTGGCTCGAGAGCGGCACCCGCGCGATGGGCCCAGCGAGCGCCGTGCGTCGCATCATCGACCGTGCGCAGCAGGGGCAGGAGCTCGATGAGGGAGAGATCGCCGCGCTCTTCGAGGTCGACGGCACCGATCTCACCGCCGTGCTCAAGGCGGCCGATGCCCTTCGTGCGGACACCGTCGGCGACGAGGTCACCTACATCGTCAATCGCAACATCAACTACACCAACATCTGTCTTTATCACTGCGGCTTCTGTGCATTCTCGAAAAGCGGACCGCGGTCGCTGCGCGGCAGCGCCTACCTGCTCGATCTGGAGGAGGTAGCGCGGCGAACGGCCGAGGCTTGGGACCGCGGGGCAACGGAAGTGTGCCTCCAGGGCGGCATCCATCCGACCTTCACGGGCCGCACCTACTTCGACATCGTCGCCGCGGTCAAAGGGGCGGCGCCGAAGATGCACGTGCATGCTTTCTCGCCGCTCGAGATCATGCACGGTGCGAGCACGCTGGGGCTATCGCTCGAGGCGTATCTCTCAGAGCTGCGTCTCGCGGGACTCTCGACGCTGCCGGGCACCGCGGCGGAGATCCTCGACGATGAGATTCGCGCGATCATCTGCCCCGACAAGCTGACGACGGCGCAGTGGCTGCAAGTGATGCGCGCCGCGCATGCCGTGGGGCTTCGCAGCACGACGACCATCATGTTCGGCCACGTCGAGCAGCCGCGCCACTGGGCGCGGCACCTGCTGCGCCTGCGCTCGCTGCAGCAGACCACCGGCGGTTTCACCGAGTTCGTGCCGCTGCCCTTCGTGCACATGGAAGCGCCGCTGTGGCGGAAGGGTCTCGCGCGCCAAGGACCGACGTTCCGCGAGGCCGTGCTGATGCATGCGGTCGCACGCCTGGTGCTCCATCCCTACATCACGAACATCCAGGCGTCCTGGGTGAAGATGGGAGCCGATGGTGTCGCCTTCTGCCTGCGGGCCGGAGCGAACGATTTCGGCGGCACGCTCATGAACGAGTCGATCACCCGCGCGGCGGGTGGCATCAACGGGCAGGAGCTGACGGCCGAGGAGATGCGCGAGCGCACGGCCGCGATCGGCCGGCCGCTCGTGCAGCGCAATACGCTCTATGGACGCGCCTCCTCCAGGCATCCTCAGGCGTGCGCCACCAGCTTCGGCAGCACTTCGGTTCCGTGAAGTCGATCACCGCCCGCTGATGGACATCAAGCGCCTGATGACTCGCCATCCCGTGACCGTGTCCCTGGACGACACGCTCGCACGGGTGCGCGACCTCTTCCAAAGGCACCGCTTCCATCATCTGCTCGTCGTGGAGGACGGCCGGCTCATCGGAGTGGTTTCCGACCGCGACCTGCTGAAGGCACTCAGCCCGAATCTCGGCAACCTGTCGGAAACCACGCGCGATCGGGCGAGTCTCAACAAGCGCGTTCACCAGATCATGTCGCGCAACCTTCGCGTACTGAGAGACGATGCGAGCGTCGAAGACGCCATCAGGCTTTTCAACAGCGAACGGATATCCTGCATCCCCATCGTCGATGAGAACTATCGCGCCGTCGGAATCCTCAGTTGGCGTGATGTCATGCGGGCGCTGTCCGCAACCGCACTTTGAGCCGAATGGCGGTACGGCTCGCCTATTTCTTCTGCTTGACCGGCCGCTTCCAGCCTTCGATGGTCGTCTGGCGGGCGCGTGCGATGGTGAGCTTGCCCGCGGGCACCTGGTTCGCGACCGTGGAGCCGGCGGCGACGGTCGCGCCGGCCCCTACCGTGATAGGCGCCACCAGCACACTGTTGGATCCGGTGTGCACGTCGTCCTCGATCACCGTGCGGTGCTTGTTGGCGCCGTCATAGTTGGCGATGATGGTGCCGGCGCCGATGTTGACCCGGGCGCCGACCTGGGCGTCGCCCACGTACGAGAGGTGATTGGCTTTCGACTCCTGCGCCATGGTCGAATTCTTCACCTCGACGAAATTGCCGATGTGCACGCCGCCGGAGAGGGTGGAAGTCGGCCTGAAACGGGCGAACGGGCCGATGTTGCAGGCAGGGCCGATGATCGCACCGTCGATGACGCAATGCGGGAAGACCTGCGTATCATCGCCGATCTCAGTGTCCTTGATGACGCAGCCCGGCCCGATCCTGACTCTGTGACCCAGCTTGACGGTCCCTTCGAGCACAACGTTGACATCGATGAACACATCGGCGCCGTGGGTCACCTTGCCACGCACATCGAGACGCTCGGGATCGGCGAGCGTCACCCCGGCGCGCATCAGGTCGCGCGCCACCCTCCGCCGGCACTGAGACTCGAGGAAGGCGAGCTGCACTTTGTCATTGGCGCCGAGCGCCTCGATGGCATCCGCGCAAGGAAGCGGATTGACGGCGACCGCCTCCCGCACCGCCATGGCGATGATGTCGGTGAGGTAATACTCGCGCTGCGAGTTGTCGGTCTTGAGGGCCGTCAGCCAGCGCTTGAGGAGCTTCGCGGGCGCCGCAATGACGCCCGTGTTGCATTCGCGAATGCCCCGCTCCTCGCTCGAGGCGTCCTTCTGCTCGACGATTCGCGCCACCCCGCCTTGGCCGTCGCGCACGATCCGTCCGTACCCGCTGGGATCATTCAGCGTCATGGTGAGCAGTGCGACCTGCCGCGGCCCTGCGAGCGCCAGCAGGTCCCTAAGCGTCTCGCGACTCAACAGCGGCACATCGCCGTAGAGGACGAGCGTCAGATGCCCGTCTGGCACCTTGGCGATGGCCTGCAGCACCGCATGGCCGGTCCCGAGCTGCTGCGCCTGCAGGGTCCACTCCACCGCCTCCTTGGCGAGCGCCTCCCGTACGCGCTCGCCTCCATGTCCATATACGACATGCACCGCCGCCGGCTCGAGCGCGCGAGCGGTATCGATGACGTGGGCCAGAAGGGGGCGCCCGGCGAGCGGCTGCAGGACCTTGGGCATTGCGGATTTCATCCGCTTGCCCTCGCCGGCGGCGAGAATGATCACCGACAAGGGGGAAGCGGGCCCGGAGTTTGATTTAGCCATGTCGCACCTCCGATCCCACCCGTGCTTTAACCCCGGGAATTGCGCAACCGCTGAATCATCTTCAACATCGCCGCCGCCCGCGCGAGCTCCGCGAGCGCTTCCGCCTGGGTGATGTGCCCCGACCGATCCCGCAGGGCCTCCTCCGCCCGCTGCTTCGCGGCGAGCGCCGCCGCCTCGTCGATGTCCTTCGCCCGCATCGCCGTATCGGCGAGCACCGTCACCTTGGACGGCTGCACCTCGATCGCCCCGCCGCCGACGAAGAAGTGCTGCTCGGCGCCGTCGGGCGTCTGCACGCGCACCTCGCCGGGCTTCAAGAGCGAGAGGAGCGGCGCATGCCGCGGCGCCACCCCGATATCCCCCTCGGAAGCCGGGGCGAACACCATGGTCGCCTCGCCCGAAAAGATCTCCCCCTCGGCGCTCACGATATCGACATGGATGGTGTGTAGCTCGGCCATGCGTGCCCCTTACTGCAGGGTCTTCGCCTTGGCGACCGCCTCATCGATGGTGCCGACCATGTAGAAGGCCTGCTCCGGCAGATGATCGAACTCGCCGTTGATGATGCCCTTGAAGCCGCGGATCGTCTCATTGAGCGGCACGATCTTGCCCTCCTGGCCGGTGAACACCTTGGCGACGTTGAAGGGTTGCGACAGGTAGCGCTGCACCTTGCGCGCCCGGTACACCGTCTGTTTGTCGTCTTCCGAGAGCTCGTCCATGCCTAAGATGGCGATGATGTCCTGCAGCTCCTTGTAGCGTTGCAGCACCGCCTGCACGCCGCGCGCGGTGTTGTAATGCTCCTCGCCCACGACCAGCGGATCGAGCTGCCGGCTGGTCGAATCGAGTGGGTCCACCGCCGGATAGATGCCGAGCGAGGCGATCTGCCGGGAGAGCACCACGGTCGCATCGAGGTGCGCGAAGGTCGTGGCGGGCGAGGGGTCGGTGAAGTCATCCGCCGGCACGTACACCGCCTGGATCGAGGTGATCGAGCCGGTTCTGGTGGAGGTGATGCGCTCCTGCAGCACGCCCATCTCCTCGGCGAGCGTCGGCTGATAGCCGACCGCGGAAGGCATGCGGCCAAGGAGCGCGGAGACCTCGGTGCCGGCGAGCGTGTAGCGGTAGATGTTGTCGATGAAGAGGAGCACGTCGCGACCCTTGCCGCCGTCCTCGCGCTTCTCGTCGCGGAAATACTCCGCCATGGTGAGCCCGGTGAGCGCGACGCGCAGGCGGTTACCCGGCGGCTCGTTCATCTGCCCGTACACCATCGCCACCTTGGAGTTCGTCAGGTCCTTCAGGTCGATGACGCCCGACTCGATCATCTCGTGATAGAAGTCGTTGCCTTCGCGGGTGCGCTCGCCCACGCCCGCGAATACCGAAAGTCCGCTGTACTGCTTGGCGATGTTGTTGATGAGCTCGAGCATGTTGACGGTCTTGCCGACACCGGCGCCGCCGAAGAGGCCGACCTTGCCGCCCTTGGCGAAGGGCACGAGCAGATCGATGACCTTGATGCCGGTGACGAGCAGCTCCTGGCCTCCCGCCTGCTCCTCGAAGGAGGGCGGCCGGCGGTGGATCGGCAGCTGCTCGGGGGAGTTCACCGGCCCGCGGTTGTCCTGCGGATGCCCGAGCACGTCCATGATGCGCCCGAGCGTGGGTTTGCCCACCGGCACGGTGATCGGCGCGCCGGTGGCGAGCACCGCGAGGCCTCGCCGCAACCCCTCGGAGGGCCCCATGGCGATCGTGCGCACGATGCCGTCGCCGAGCTCCTGCTGCACTTCGAGCGTCAGGTCGAACTCCTTGAGCTTGAGGGCCTCGTAGACGCGCGGAATGGCCGCGCGCGGAAACTCGACGTCGATGACGGCGCCGATGATCTGGGTGATGGTGCCTTCGGCCGCCGGATGCTCAACGTTAGCCATGGATGTGTG
>Ga0335075_10014748_pt1 | contig 11719 bp, 8 predicted proteins | sample Lox_Sample_24_FD_206723 | JGI IMG/M metagenome (GOLD analysis project Ga0335075, IMG submission 206723) | Soil microbial communities from Loxahatchee National Wildlife Refuge, Florida, United States - Lox_Sample_2.4 | ecosystem: Environmental > Terrestrial > Soil > Wetlands | place: USA: Florida...
CGAAGAATTTATAATTTCAGGCTTTCCCGCGTGACTCTGAGATTTCTTGAAGGGTCACGAGGCTGGCATTCGTTTGCGCTGCGGGGGGTGAATGTCCCAGTGGTTTCCCGGGGTTGCGCCGCATACATCGAGCCGTGCCCGGTGGTGCTGCTTGTCTGGTAACTGCACTGGCCGGAATCGCGTACGGCCCGATCGTCGTTGACGACTGATAGATGACCGCAGAGTCGCGGCCGTTTCTGCGGTTAGCTGAGTTAGGCGACCGTTGCCAGCGGCGCGGACCATGAAAAAAGTAACACGGCGTCGGCTGGAAATCAGTCAATCACCCGGAGGTAGACGCTTGCGATTCAAGTCGACCGATCCGTGGTTGTTCTCGCCACACGGCTACCCGGCAGTAACAGCCGGGTTGAGGAAACCGCCAAACCAACTTAGCAAAACAAGGCTTCGCAGTGGTTGCACATAAATGTAATATCATCTAGGTGACCGGATAACGGGTACATTCCTAAAGTCTCGCATCCGCGCCATTAGGGATATATAAATATTGGTTTTACGTATTTATTGGGCGCAAAGTTCATTAAACGTCGAATCTCATTCAATACGTACCAAAAGCGCCGGGAAACAAACTGGAAGTTGGCGCCCTCGGAGGTAAGGCATCACCGATATGACCGCTCTTTCACTGGACACCGCGACGGCCGACACCTTCAATCTGCGGCACGGATTCAGCTGGCGTGACCCGAACATCGACTGCACGCTCGTGGTTTCGCGGCCGTCGACGGATCCTGAGCTGTGGTCGGAATACGTGGCCGGCGCCCATCGCAGCTATCGCAAGCGTGGTGTCGAGTGTGCTCTCGACGTCGACGCGCTGCGCACCGGATCCGACACCATCATGTTCTTCGCCGTGCTCGACGACGCCGGCCGGGTACTGGCCGGCCTGCGAGCCAAGGGGCCACTGCGCTCCGCCGATGACTCGCACGCGATCGTCGAATGGGCGGGCCAGCCCGGCCAACAAACCGTCCGCGACATGATCACCGACCGCATACCTTTCGGCGTGCTGGAGATGAAGTCGGGATGGGTGGCCGACGACGCGGATCGCGATCGCGATTTGACCACTCCGCTGGCGCGCAGCCCCTTCCACATGATGGCTCTGCTCGACGTTCAGTTTTGCATGGCGACGGCGGCCGCCTACGTCCTGAACCGGTGGCGCACGTCAGGCGGGGTGGTGGCGAGTATTCCCGCAACGCCCTACCCCGACGAGCGCTACCAAACCAAGATGATTTGGTGGAACCGGCGCGATTTCGTGGCTCACGCAGAGCCGACGCAGGTTGCCAACATCCTCACCGAAACAAACCAACTGACCCGCCATCTCTACCGGGGTCGTCAGACCGGACTTTTGTCGGGCTAGTCAGCGTCGCCGTTGGCCAAGCTGCGTGCGAGCTGCTCGATCGTCGGAAACGTGTACGGCAGCGAGGCCGACAGCGGACGCCCGACGAAGTCTTCCAGTTCACCGATCAGCCTGACCGCGTCTGCTGAATCAAGGCCGAGGTGATCGAACCGGCGCGTGCGGTCGATCTCGTCGACCGACTTTCCCGTCCAGTGGGCAACCTGTTCGGCCAGCATCGCTTCAATCTCCGAATAGCTCTTCATCCCCGCCTCCGGTGAGTTACCCATCAAAGGAAGACCATCGCTACCAACGCCCCGGCAGATCGATCCGGCGCATGGTCAACCGCAGCAGCGTGAACGCGCCAAGCTCCATCGAGTACGCGAACATCCGCAAGTAGCGTTCGTATCGCTCAACCAGCTCCTCGCTCGACACCGCGACCGCGTCGGCTCGTCGCGCACGAAGGCGATCGAACCATGCGCGCAGCGTTTTTACGTAGTCGCCGCGATCGTTTCGCACCTTTTCGATCTCGAGCTCCATCTCCGTAGCGCGCGCGATGTCGGCAAGTCGTGGCAGCTCCGACTCCGGGAAGACGTGGTCGACGATGAAGCGATCGCGCAGCGGTCGATCGCGCGGGATATCGCCGTACGCGATAGTCTGCAGCGAAAGTCGCCCGCCCGGCTTGAGCCAACTGCGGCACGCGCTGAAGAACCGGCGGTAAGCCTCGATGTGCTCCTCCGGCGACAAGCCATAACGCGCGAAATGCTCGAACGCGCCAACCGAGATGATGGCATCGAAGGGTTCGGTTGGTTGGTAGCCGTTCCACCCGCGCACGCAGACCTCGACATTGCCGGGCGCGATCGCGCGCAGGTACTGTGCCTGCGCGTCCGAGAGGGTAAGTCCCACAGCGTGTTGCACGCCATGCGCGCCAACCAGATGCAAGAGCTGCGCACCCCAACCGCAACCAATGTCGAGTACCCGCTTCGCTCCTGCTGCGCGCGCCTGTTCGACGTGGTAGTCGAGTTTGCGACGCTGCGCGCGCTCAAGGTCGTCATCGGGACCTTCCCACATCGCGCACGAGTAGCTCATCGTCGGATCGAGCCAGATCTGCCAGAATTCGTTGCCGACGTCATAGTGATGACGAATCGCAGCCGGGCTGGCGCCCAGGTACGTCTCGGTCATTCACGACTCGTTTTGCTCAGCGTGGGCTGCTTGAGGTCACTCACCAGCCCGAACACCGATAACACCCGAAGCAGCGCGGCACCCACGTCGATCTCCCACCATCGCACCCGGGTGGTATACCCGCGCGGGGAGTCGTGGTGGTTGGCGTGGTTACCGCCGCCGAGGGCTGGTACCGCGAGCCAGGTGCTGTTGCGCGCCTGCCCGGAGTGCGGCGACCGCGCCCGCCCGCCGAGCGAGTGACCGAACGAGTTGACCGCCCACACGGTGTGGCTCACCACGAATACCCGGATCATCCCGCCCCACAGAAAACCGGTAAGTGCACCGCGCGGGCCGTCGACGGCGAAGCCGATCAGCGCCGGGATTACCAGCCCCAGCACGCCCCAGATCAGGTAAGTCCGGTGCAGCGAGATCGCGCGCGGGCTTTGCCACAGGTCCTTGACCTCACCCGCGGACACGGTCATCGCGGTGTATTCGGGCCGAAAGAGCCAGCCGGCGTGTGCGTGCACGAGCCCGCGGGCGCCGCTGAACGGCCAGTGCGGCGAGTGCGGATCGCCCGCCCGATCGGTCACCGCGTGATGGCGGCGATGCGTCGACACCCACCACAGCAGCGGGCCGAGGAACGCGCTCGAGCCGAGCGCGCCGAGCAGCCAGACCAGCGCCGGCCGAGCGGTGAACGCACGGTGCGCAAAATAACGGTGGTAGCCGAGCTCGACGCCTGCCATTGTCGCCGACACACCGACCGCAAACACGATCAGGTCCGTAGGCGTCGGTGCAATTCCGTCCAACCACAACGCCACCGCCGCGATCACGGCGACGGCCGGTGCGACAACGACGAACATCGCGAGGATGCGCTCACGTGTCATTGGCTTCGCCCCGTTACGTGACGGTGGACCTCGACGAGCTCACCGCGCCCATATAGCGCGCGGCACTCGCTGCGGCGGATCTTGCCGCTGGTTGTGCGGGGGATGCTGCCGCGTTGGACGAACACCACCGCGTCGGCCGGCGTCCCGTGCTCGGCGGCGACAGCCCCCACGATGCGGTCGGCCACGTCGTCCCACGTGTCGACCGCATCGCGCCCGATCTCATGGACGATAACCAGCCGCTCGCGCGCGCCGTCGTCGTACCCGAACGCCGCGCATCCGCTTGGGTACAGCGACTCGACGCGCAGCTGTTCCACGGTGTGCTCGATGTCCTCAGCCGCATACTTGAGGCCGTTCTTGACGACGACGTCTTTGTCGCGGCCGGTGATGTACAGCTCACCGGCGACGACGCAGCCGAGATCGCCGGTGCGCAGCCATGTCGTGCCGTCGAGCGTGGCGGCGAACGTCTCGCGGGAAGCCTGCTGGTCGCCGAAATAGCCGCGCGCGACGCTCGTGCCACGAACCCAGATCTCGCCCTCGACGCCGTCGTCGCAGCGCGCCCCGCGCGCATTGTCAACGATCGCGAGCTCAAGCCCGGTGCGCGCGCGCCCACAGCTCACCCGAGTGATGCCGCGCGCGTCGCACCACACGGCCGGCGGCGTGCTGCGCTGCCCGCCCGACACCATCAGCGTCGCCTCGGCAAGCCCGTAGCACGGGTAGAACGCCTCGCGGCGAAAGCCGACGCCGGCGAATGTCGCCGCGAACCGGTCCAGCGTGGCCGCGCGCACCGGTTCAGCGCCGACGAACGCGAGGTTCCAGCTCGACAAATCAAGGCCGGCAAGGCTGTCGTCGCCCTGACGCTGCGCGGCGGCGACGCACATCTCGTAGGCGAAGTTCGGCGCGCCACTCGTGGCTGCGCGATGCCGGGTGATCTCCTGCAGCCAGAGCAGCGGGTGCTTCAGGAACTGCGGCGGCGTCATCAAGACACACTCGGCACCGGTGAAAACCGGTTGCAAAACCATGCCGATGAGCCCCATGTCATGCTGGAACGGCAGCCAGCTGAGGAACACCGTGGACGAGGTGTGCTCGAACGCGTCCTCAATCAGCGCCTCGTTCGCCATCAGGTTCGCGTGGCTCACCATCACGCCGCGCGGTACGCCGGTCGAGCCCGACGAGTATTGCAGGATGCCGAGATCGTCGATCGTAACGGTTGACTCGCGCGCCGGCGCTTCGCCGAGGGTGAGCTCGTCGATCGCGATGGACGGTGTCCCCGCGAGATCAGGGACCATCCCCAGGGCCGCCGACAGCTCTCGCGTGGTAAGGACCACGTGGGGTCGCGCGTCCGCCACGATCCCGCACAACCGCGGCAACGTCTGCGCGAGCCGCGACGGGATCGGCAGGTGCGCCGGGACCGCGCATACCCCGGCAAAAAAGCAGCCGAACAGCGCGTCGAGAAAAGTCGCGTCCTGCGGCAGGAGCAGCAGCGCGCGCGGCTGCTCACCGGTAACCCGGAGCTCGCTCAGGGCGACGGCCACGGTATGCGCGCCGAGGGCGAGGTCGCCCCAGGTCCGGGTCTTCACCGCGCCCCCCTCCTGGAGGAACGAGAAGGCACGGTCATCGGGACGCGTGCGGGCATGCTGCTCCAACCGATGCGCGATCGTCGTGCTGTACGCGCACGCATCGGGTTGGCCCAGGCAGGCTAAATCCGTCATCGCTCTCCTCAAGCTCCCGAAATCCCCTGGCGTCGATTCGACGTCCATATGAGCTGAAGGGGCCCCGATCCTTTGCCATGTTAACTGTTTTGCCGTACCCCTGTGGGGTTTGCGCTGATGAGGCCGACCGCAGCCGCGGCTGGTTGAGGCCCGCCGCCGCGACGGTTTCCCCGTCCAAGGGGTCGTCAACGGCTCAGGCGGCGCTCCGGTGATCGTTCGCCGAGGCGGATAACGGTTAACGCGGCGTGCAGGTCCTCAATGCAGACAAACCATCTCACGCATTCGAGAAGTCCATTGGCACAACGCGTCTGGTAAGTAGCGACTCCATCGCGAGCCGGTCAAGTGGGCGAGACAGCAAAAAGCCCTGTGCCCGGTGGCAACCCAAATCCAGCAGCGCCCTGGCTGCGGCGGCGGTCTCGACGCCTTCGGCGATGATGTCGAGCCCGAAGGCATCGGCCAACGCTACGACCTGTCGCAAGATCGCCAGATCAGCCAAGTCTGTCCCGAGGTCGCGGACGAACTCCTTATCGATCTTGAGGGTGTCGACCGGAAGCGACTTCAAATATGTCAACGCGCTGTAGCCCGTGCCGAAGTCGTCGATCGCGACCTGCACGCCGACCTCCTTCAACCCCGCCAACGTCTTGTGGGTGGTGTCGATATCTTTGACGACGACGTGTTCGGTGATCTCGAGGCACACTCTGCTGGGGTCGAGAACGAACTCGTCGAGCGTTGCGGCGACCATCGCGACAAAGCCGTCCGTGACCAGCTGCGCGGGCGACACGTTGATACTGAGCACAACGTCGCGTCCTAGTCCGCGATCATGCCAAGAACTGAATTGCGCACAGGCTGAGCGCATTACCAGACGGCCGAGTTTCCCCGCCAAGTTGATGGATTCGACCACCCCCATGAACGAATCAGGCATCAACAGCCCTCGAGTGGGGTGTCGCCAACGGATGAGTGCCTCGGTCCCGAGGATCTGACCGGTGCGCATGTCAAACTCGGGCAGGTAATGCAGGACCAACGCACCGTTGTCGCTCTCGATGATCCCTTCGAGGTGCAGCTCGATGTCGTTGCGGATCGCGTATTTTTCCGACATCTCCGGGTCGAAGGCCGCAACGGCGTTTCCGCCGCCGTTTTTGGCCGACACCACAGCCTGATCGGCTCGGCGCAGTAGATCCGACGCGCTGTCGCTACCGGGTACTCCGACAGCGACACCGACACTGACGGTGCGGGTGATCGTCTCGCCGTCAACCGCCACCTGCTGGTGAACTCGACTCTGCAGCTGGCGGGCCAGCATCTCGACGGCCGTGGGATCCATCGGGTCGGCCGGCACAATGACAAACTCGTCACCGCCGAACCGCGCGATGACCGCGGATTCGTCAGCGGCTTCGCGCAACAGCTGGGAGAAAACCTCGATGAACCGGTCGCCGGCCTTATGACCGAGGTGGTCATTGACTGCCTTGAGACGGTCCAGGTTGAGGAACACCAGTGCGACCGGACCGGGCCGGCCCGCGCCGAGTCGATCGTCGAGATGGGCGATCAACGCCCTGCGGTTCAGCAGCCCGGTCAGGTCATCATGTTCAGCGAGATACTGAAGTCGCTCTTCGGCAACAACGCGCGCCTGCAGCTGTGCGAACAAGGCGGCGATCGCCTGCAGAGCATTGAGTTCCTCGGGCAGCCATTCCCGGTCACCGATCTTGACGAAGCCCAGAATGCCCGTGGTGAGATCCCCGGACAGCAGCGGCACGCACGCGAGGGAAGTGGCGGGAACGCCTGAGCCCGACTCGATCCGGCGTTGATAGTCGGCGTTCGCGGGCTCGGGACGTGCCACGTAAGGCACTTTGATGTTTTCGGCCAGCGCAAAGACCGAGTCGGCATCGGCGAAAAACACCACCTTGATCGGGTCCGGGTTGGGAGCTACGCGTGGCGGCCACTCGGCGATGAGCACAGTCGCATGGATCGAATGGTCATTGTGGCGCAGAAAGCCGAAGTCAACGCCCAACTGGCCGACCATGTCGGCGAGCACCCGCTGGCTGATCGTGGCGTGGCTATACGCGGTGGCCGCCATCAGTTCGGCGGCCGCCGCCGTGACCAGGTCATCCAGCGAACCGGACATTCCAATACGGTAGCCCGTGTTGGCGCTACAGCAAACAGACACGGTCAAGGCTGCGTCGACTCCGCACCGAAGCCGGGTCGCTGACAGCGAATCGCAACACAAGAGCGGGCGACGCGTCGGCGGGTATGCCGACCAGCTTCCGGAATTTTTGCTGAAGGTCGCCCAGCTCGTCGGCGAAAGACGCCGACAACTCGGTGAGGTCTCCCGCATCGCTGGCATAGAGGAAGACCGGGGAAATGGGCTGAACAGCCAACCCGCGCCGCTGTGCCGTGATCCATACCGCCTCCACGGCAGATCCGCCGCGCGCATAGTCAGTCAAGCTGCCTCCCGCAACCGAAATAACAGCGATCGCGGAGCCTTCCAACACGCGGCGGCGGGTATCGTCCCCCAACGCGGACCCGGCATTCCACCGGGCCAGGTGGGCCATCACGTCCGGACGGCGCAAGATGTCGAGCGCGGCAAAATCATCCGGCTCCAATTCGAGGCTCAGCACGTCAATTCCGGTGTCAGGAAACCGATCACCGGGCCAGCGCAGCTCGGAAATCATCTCCGCATGCAGCCTCGGTGTCAGATAGCGAGTCCGGTCGGCAGCAGCGAGAATCGCTGCGGCCCGGGTGATATCCTCTCGCTGAGTCAGCAGATGCAGCCGAGCGCCCTCGCGCTCGGCCATGGTTCGGAGCAGTTCGATCGTGTCCGCGGCAATCGGGCTGGCTGTGCCTGGGCGGCGGTTGGTTTCCCGCGCCAGCATCGGTTGGTATAGCCCGGCCAAGTCGGAGTCGCTCCCGTCGCGAAGCTTCAGAATCGCCTGCAGCGGAGCGCCGTCGACGTTTTCCAGCAGGCTCGCCGGCCCCAGCACGCCGCGGCTTGCGGCGGCTACCTTGGCGTTGAAAAGGGCCGCTCCGAGTGCTACAGCGCTGCCGCGGAATCCGACGTCCATCGTCGAGGTGTGTTCGGGCGCAAGTCGGATCCTGATGGCATCGGCTGTGGCCTCAATATGCCAGGGCTGTGCGTTGCCACCAGACGGCGCCCGAACCACGGCCGCAGTGATCAGGCCTAATAGGCCCGGCAACGACAGGTCTGAATCCTCGGCTGCCGCTTGAGCCGTGGCCGTCTGCGGCTCATCGAGCCGATCGAGCGCAGCGCCGACGTCAATCCGGGCCCGGCCCGATCGTAGGTCGTCACCGACGCCGATTCTGCGGACCGCCTCTGCAATTGCCGTCGCTCCCAACACCACATCACCGGCCAACTGCGGCCACGTGGAAAGTTGGCGGTCGATTTCAACCAGCGACGCAGCCATGCGTGGCGACAGGTGTTGCCCCTCGAGGAAGCGCAACAAGTACGGAATCTTGTCCCCGCTACTCATCTGCGGAAGGCGCGCTAGATCCAAGTCGCCGAGCAGACCGTGCAGAATCGGACGCTGCGGCTCCAGGTCGAAACGTTCGACGTCCACCAGGCCGCGATCGCTGGTTGCCATCAACACCGGAATCCGACGCGCACGGGCGCCCTCCCGAACGAGGGCCTTCATGTCCAGCGAATCGCACTCCTCGACGACGATGTCGAGCCCATCGAGAAACTCGTCGACGGTGTCGGCGCTCAGACCGGCGGTCAGGACCCGGACCGGTAAGTACGGGTCGAGTTCGGTGATCCTACGGGCCGCAGCCTCGGCTTTGTTCACGCCCAGGTCGAATACCGTCGCTGGCACCCGATTGAGATTGGAGAGCTCAAGGCGATCGAAATCGGCCAACCGAAGCTCGCCGCACACACCCTGCGCCGCCAGGGTGTGCGCGATGACATGTCCGACGCTCAAACCGGCGACGCCAATGCGCAGCGCACCGAGCCGAGCCTGTTCGTCGGCCGTGATCATGTTCCGGTTGCGATCCAACCGCACCGCCCGAAACGCTCTGGGCGCCAATACCGCCACCACGGCGCGACGCCAGGGGTAATACGCCCACCGGCAGGGTTCGTCGACAATCTCAGGATTTGGTGATGGCGAAAGCTTGCGCAATTCCTCGAGTTGTTCGTCGGTGTGATCGGTGAACTCGATGACCGGATCGCCATGCAGCCGATCCAACACCGCTTTGTCCGCGGGATCTGCGGCGTCGAGCACCAAGGCCGTGCAGGGTGCGATCGTCTTCTCCTCGGGTTTTCGGCCACGCATGCATGTGACGGACACCGTGACTTCGAGCTTGCCTCCAGCCTAAGCGAACACGGTGGCCGTTTATTAAGGCGATCATCCAAGCGCCAGTTCGCCGCCTGGTAATCCAAGCGTCACATCGATACCTACCGCCGACACCGGCCGGCTTATATACTTTGCGTTCCTAAACCGATGTCCAAAAGCTGAATTAGACAACGTACTAGTTAACGCCAATTAGACACAAACATAATTGCATCACCTGACGCGACGCCCGGGCCCACGCACAGTGCCCAGATCGGAGGACACCGTGCCGTGCAGCCTGGATCTGGTCACCTCCGTCGCCACCCAACTGATGGAAGCGACCGCAGCAACGGCTGCCCAAGTGAGCGAACAGGTGCTGGCGGAGCTGGTAGAGCAGCTCGCCGTCGACGTGTGCTTCTTACGCCACAACGACCATCACGCCGGGGTGTCGACGGTGATCGCGGAGTGGCCGCCGCGACCCCATCGTCCAGATCCCGATCCGCTGGCGGTCGCCCGCTTTACCAGCGCCAATCCCGTCTTCGCCATGTGCGAATCCCTCAAGGAACCGACCGTGGTGGCAGCAAAACTTCCGTACTACGGTTACCTGGGCCGGAAGGAGGAGGCCCGCCTGATCACGTCGCCTTCGGTGGCTATCGCACCATTGCTTTCCGGGGGCGTGACCACCGGCCTGCTCGGCTTCGGCAAATTCCGCAGCAAGAAGTGGAAGCCAGACGAGATCAGCATGCTTGAGGCGATCGCCTCGCTGTTTGCCCAACTCCAAGCCCGTATCGCTGCCGAAGACAAGCTTCGCCATCTCGCCGAACACGACGATCTGACCGGTCTGCGCAATCGTCGAGCGCTTGTCGCCCACCTTTCCGACCGGCTCGCCGCAGGACGGCCCGGTCCCGTCGCGATTTTGTACATCGATCTCGACCGGCTGAAGGCGATCAACGATTCCCTCGGCCACGGCGCCGGCGACTGGTTCATCAAGCTGTTTGCCGAGCGGCTTCGTGAGTGCGCCGGAAGCCAGAGCGTGGTCGCTCGGCTGGGCGGAGACGAGTTTGTCGTCGTTCCGAATCAAGCTATGCCGATGAACTCCGCACTATCACTCGCGAATCAGCTTCTGAAGATGGTGTGCGATCGGGTGGCGATCAGTGGCCATACCGTCACCCGGACAGTCAGCATCGGGGTGGCGGCAGGCATGCCGGGACATGACGACAGCGCCGACTTACTGCGCCGTGCCGACGAAGCCGTCCTGACGGCCAAACGCGGCGGCGGCAACCAGGTCGTGGTGTCCGACGACCTTTCCCTGAAAAGGCTGTTCCGCAACGAGATTGAACTCCATCTTGAAGGCGACATCGACAGCGAAGCGCTGTTGTTGCATTATCTGCCCGAGGTCGATTTGTGGACCGGCGCCATCGTGGCCGCTGAGGCGCTTGTCCGTTGGCGGCACCCGACGCGAGGGCTGCTGCTACCGGAGTCGTTCATCGGCGTGGCCGAATCGATAAACCTCGCCGATGAACTCGGCCAATGGGTGCTACGAAATGCCTGCGCCGATTTCAGCCAGTGGCGGTCGCGGGGTGTGGGGCAAAAGGCGGTACTGCGGGTGAATGTGTCGCCTCTTCAGCTGGCCGCCCGAGGTTTCGTCCGCACTGTCGCCGAGACCATCGAGGAATTCGGCATCGATGCTGGATCGCTGTGCCTCGAGATCACTGAGCGCGCAGTAGTTCACGACATCGAAAGCACACGGCGAACCCTCGCCGGGTTGAAGGAGGTGGGGGTCCAGATCGCCATCGACGACTTCGGTACCGGTTACGCCGTGCTGTCCCACCTGAAGTCCCTTCCAGTCGATACGCTCAAGATCGACGCGGGATTTGTGCGCGACCTCGGAACCAACGCCAACGATCTCGCGATTATCCGCGCGATCATCGGACTGGCTGAAGCGTTCAACCTTGAATTGGTTGCCGAGGGCGTCGAAACCCCTTCCGCCGCACTGACTCTGATGCAGCATGGCTGCCACCGGGCGCAAGGGTTTTTATTCTCGCGGCCGATCCCGAGCAGTGCCACGGAGTCTCTACTGTCCGCGCGCTGGATGTCGATGCCGTTCCTCGCGGACAGCGAGGCACTGGCGGAGGCAGCGATCTAGCGCGAGGATTGCCCGTGCCATGCCGGGCACCACTGCCAGCTAGATCTCGCCGGCCGACTCGCCCTGGCCCGTGTCGGCCGCTGCTCGCCGCGCTCGGTCGCCGTTCCGACGGCGACGACACGTCGACGGGTACGGACTCGGTGGTCGAAGAGCATACGCTCGACCCACCATAT
>Ga0335075_10014749_pt1 | contig 11719 bp, 6 predicted proteins | sample Lox_Sample_24_FD_206723 | JGI IMG/M metagenome (GOLD analysis project Ga0335075, IMG submission 206723) | Soil microbial communities from Loxahatchee National Wildlife Refuge, Florida, United States - Lox_Sample_2.4 | ecosystem: Environmental > Terrestrial > Soil > Wetlands | place: USA: Florida...
ATCGAACGTATATTCATAGCGCTGCCAGTAGAGCCAGGCGATCTTCGCGGTGCTGCTGAACATGTGGCTGGTAGGGCCGTACGGACCAGAACCGCGTTCGCGAATCACATACTCTCCGTCTTTCCAGTCTCCCACCGCGATCCAGTTCCAGCGGCTGGAAAACGGGTGTTTCTTCACCGCGAATTCCATGAACGCGCCGGATCGCGCCTCCCAGGGACTCTCAAGAAGGTAGAGCCGCCGCATTTCCGCGGCAATCGATTCAGGCAGATCCTCGAGCCCGTCGAAATAGGTGGTTTCCGGAATATAGATACCGGAGCTTCCCCACTGCTGACGCGCGGCCTGGGCGCAGGACTCGAACATGCCGGAGTACATCTGGAACGTGGGGTCGATCAACTCGAAATGGCCAGTCGCGAACAGCGCGTTATAGTAACAGCTCAGGTTCGTGAACCAGTGCTGCGCGCCCCACATGCGGAGGTCGCCTCCGGTGGTCCAGAGCATGCCGTTGAATTTAGGGGGTAACTTACCTTGGGAAGTCGCCGCCATCAGATAGAGAAAGTAGTGATAGTTTTGCTGAACCAAATCCGCAATACCATCTTCACTGTGCAGTTCCACGGCGCCTCGCTGCCAGAAGCCATGCCACCATTCCTGAGATCGGCGTTCGAGTTCGGCAGCGCTTTGTGTCGAGGCGGTATCGAGTTGCCGGAGCGCGGCCGCTGCAATATCATCGTCGCCGTCAAAGGTGGCGGCTGAAGTTACCATGATGGTGACAGGTCCGGCTTCGCTGGTGGAAAGACAAACATCCGTTTGGTTCGGAATCTCCGCCACTCCGGATATTCCCTGAAAGCCGGCAGCGACGGCAGACTTCGCGCAGAAGTCCCCTTCGCGAAAAACCTGGGTCAGTGCGATGCGGTTTCCGTCCTGGATGAGCTGTGATGTTGCCGTCTGGCTGCGATGCGGAACCCGAATGGCGTGCTCCTCCGCGAGAGCCTCCGTTTGCCGGCCGAAAAACTTCGTCTCATAACGCAGCATGCGCAACGTAACGGAAATGCGCTGCCCGGAATGCCGGTGCCGATCGACGACGATCGCGAAGGTGTCCTGCTCCATGGACGGCGCTACGCGGATCGACACCCCATCGCCGTCGATGGTCAGCGCTCCATCGTAGACGGAAAGATGCTGACGAAAGCCGGATTCCGGAAATGGCTGGCCCTCAAACTCAATATCCAGAAAGCCACAGCCGCCGCAGTAGTCGTCGTGTACTTCAACAAAGCTGTTTGTTCGGCAGTTGTTTGCATAGACGTCAACCCGATTGATCTGAAAATGCAACCGGCTGGGCGTCGTCCACACCAGGCTGCCCATGCGCCCATTCCCCACTGGAATTCCTTCTTCGCTGCGTGCCACGGGGCGGGAGTAAATAAGGTCGGAAGCAGAGATCAGCCGGCCCAGATCGCTCTCCGGCCCGCCCTGTTCCCGCAGCTCCCCAGGTTCAGCCATTGCCGGCGCCTCGAAGGCAAGAGGACCCGTGGCCAGACCACTGGCAGCGAGCCCCGCAGTCTTTAGGAAGATACGACGAGAGTAGCCCTTCAATCTCCGCTCCTTTCCCTCTTCGTCCACGGGAGAGGCATTGAGTCAAAATCCCGTGAACCCGCTGAACCTGTTCGTGCGCTCCTCTTATGACGACTTAGGGGGCAGAACCGCGCGGCACTATTTGAAGATAGCCAGATCGATGGCGTCCGCCATGGCCTTATACCCGGCGTCGTTGGGATGTACGTGATCTCCGCTGTCATAAGCCGGGAGCAAAATGTCGGGCTCCCCTGGGTCGGCGACCGCTTTATGGAAGTCGACGACTCCATCGAAGGCATGAGAGGTTCGGACCCAGTCGTTGTACCGGCCGATCTCCTGGCGCACCTTCACCCAGGCGGGGTTGGACTCAATCCTGGCGCCGGCGGGCAGCAATGTTGCTCCGAAGACCTTGACCCCGTGCATGTGAGCCCGTGCGATTATCTGGCTGGCAGCAAAGATCATATCCTCGGCCGTAAGCGTCTTCTCCGGAGAGCGGGGTCTCAGAAGCTGCCCGATATCGTTGATGCCCTCCAGATAAATCACGTAGCGTACACCGGGCTCGGCCAGCACATCGCGGTCAAAGCGTTGCATCGCACTCGGTCCGTGCCCTTCAAAGAGCACGCGTCCGCCGGAAATGCCTTCGTTCAGCACGGAGAGACGAGCAGTCTTTCCGTGAGCATGCAGGCGAAGAGCGAGATAGTCTGTATACCGATGGTTGGCATCGACGGTCGAGTGGGCGCCGTCGGTGATCGAATCGCCCAGCGCCACAACTGCCGCTGAACCCCTCCTCTTGGGACGAACCTCGACTCCCTGCAGAAAGCACCACGAGAGAAAGCCGCGAGCATTCTCCAGCTGGCCATCCCTTGTCTCATTCCCCGGGGCAATATAGTTTGTCGATGACGCAATTTCATGGCACGTCGGAACGGCAACCGCCTGCTGCGGCAGATAGAGGCTGATGGCGAGATCGGAGAAGGCCGCGACCGGAATCGGGACCGGATCGCTGACCACGTAACTGCCCATAGGAACCAAGACAGAGGGCTGGTGATTGAAAGTGAGTTGGCGGACGGTGCCGGGCTGAAGCCGGTTACCGCCCGCCGACAGCGCGATGGTCGCCGAGCCGATAAGCAGCGGCGTCCTGCCAAATTGATTTGTCAACGTAACCCGGACAGCAGACCCTCCCAGGCTCAGGTGCACCACATCACGAATTGTAGAAGCGGCGACTGGCTCCTTCAGCCGCGTCACTTCCGGCGATGCCGCCCAACTGCCTGTCCATTCGGATTCCGGATGGCGGGCGGCGAAGGATGCGCAGGCCATCAACAGGAATGGCGCGATGCAGCATAACAGTCTCTTTTTCATCCTCTGTGACCATTCAACTCGTATGTAAGTTAGCCGGGCCACGACTCTTCGGATTTCACGCGACCTATCCTCGTTGCGCCGGCGAGACGCGAGGTCCACCCGGGGGCTATAGCATCTTCGCTTCAAGTGTTGACAGAACCAGCGCCGCCAAGCGGCTCTTTCCTTAATAAAGGCCACCTTGGACGATGCGGCAATATCAATAAGTGAAGCGACAATGCTCTAAAACCGCAGTTTGAGAGCGAATTGCAGGGAGCGCGGCCCGCCCTGCTGGTACAGCGAGGACAACCCGCCGAGGCTGTCTGAGAGGGTAGCCGTCGCCTGTCCCATGATTGCGTTATCGCAGGTGGCTCCTGCAGTCGTGACGCCACAGGTTGAATTCACCGCTCCGAAGACGGGATGATTGGCGACGTTGAATGCTTCCGCGCGGAACTGAAGCTCCGAACGCTCGTAGAGCGGAAAGCTGCGCTGAATCGCCAGATTTGCCTGGTCTTCTCCAAAGCCACGCAAAAAGTTGCGCGGGGCGTTACCAACTCCCAGGGATTCCGCGGTTACGCTGAAGATCGTTGGATCGATCTGACGTCCTCCTGGTATCCCGGCCCTGAGCACATAGGGGTAGTTGCCGTTGTAGTTGAGTTCCCCGTTGATAATGTCTCCTGTTACAGGATCGGTGATGGAGGGACCGGTCGGCTCATAGGGAAAGGCCGTGCGCGCCACGAACCACAAATCGGTATTCCAGTGACCCAGTATGGCTCTTTCGAGATGGTCAGAATACTGCGACGGGAGGTTATACACGAGAGCCGCCGTAAAGTTGTTACGAACATCGAAATTAGAATTCCCCCTCTGAAGCGGAAAGGAAACGCTGTACTCCTCCGTACTGGCCCAGTCGATCGCGTAAGCCCAGGTGTACGACGCCAGCGCCTGCAAGCCATGCGACATCCACCGCTGGTATTTCGCTTGCAGCGAGTTGTAATTCGAGCCCGGACCATTTTCGTACAAATAGGCGTATCCGAACTCCGGATTTACCGTGGACAGGTTGTATTCCTGGAAGTGGGTGAGGTTTCTGCCGAGCGACGCAACATAACCCAGGGTAAAACTCTGCTTGGTTCCAAGCGCCTGCTGCACGGTGAGATTCCACTCGATCGCCGACGGCGGAATGAGATTGTTCGCGGCATAGAACTCCAGGTTGTACGGCGGCTTCGGCGGGTTGGCGATCGGCACAAGGATCTGGCTCGAGGTCAGAGGAAAAGACGTCTTGCCCGTGCTCGTTGCCGATGTCCCAATCCCGGTGCCGTTGCCGAACATGCTTTCCGGGGCGAGCAGATCGTAAAACAAGCCCGCCCCCGCGCGAAGAACCAGCTCATGACCGGGCTGATCGTGAATGGCGAGCGCCACTCCAAACCGGGGACCGAAATCGGTGTAGGTCGTCTTGTATACCGGTCCGCCCGGTGTCGCCGAGATTCTCAGAGAAGAGGGATTGTTAATGTCTCCGCTGTACGTATAGGCCTGAATTCCAGAGACTGAAGGCGGGGGGTTAAGATCCCAGCGGAGACCGAGAGACAGGCTGAGACGCGGCAAGATGTGCCAATCGTCCTCTGCGAACAGGCCGAGGTTCTTGCTGGTCGGGTCCACGCGGGGCTCATTGCTCGCGGTGTAGCTCGCGGTGTTCGAGAGGACGGCAGCGGCGCTGGTCCAGCCGTAGGCGACATAGGGGCTGCGGGATATTTTGCCGGTGTTGTAATATGCGGTCGTTTGCCGGTAATCTGCACCGAACGTGAAAAGGTGCCGTCCGTAGGTCCAGGTGACCGTGTCCGTAGCATCTGGCTGAAACTGCTGCGACCCGAAGCTTGTATTATAGATGCTTACCGTGCTGGGCAGAGAGATATGCACTACGCTCTCTCCTTTCATCGTGGGAAGGCCTTCCAGAGCCTGAATGTTCAGCTGGCTGGTCGCGCCGCCTATCTCGACGGGGGTCACGGCAGCATCGAATACCGCCGGAGAGTACTGAAGCCTCAGCTCGTTAGAGACTGTCGCGCCGAAGGTATTGTCAACGCCGAAGAGATAAACGCGATTACGGCCGATGTGCTGAGTGAACGTGGCATCGCCGTCCGCTCCCGTGTTGCTTGTCACGTCGCTATAACGGGCGAAGATGCGCATCGTGGGCAGCAGTTGATAGTCAATGCGGGTTTCGATGGAGTTGAGCTCTCCTTTGGATGATGCTGAGTTCTGAAGATAGGGAGAACCTCCCAGGCCATAGTCCACGCATTGTGGGTCCTGTGTGGTGGAGCAGTTTGGCAGCGGAAAAGCGTTCAACACCGGCTGTAATGCCGCAGGAGCGTATTTCCGGAGGTTCTCGTACTCGGGATTAGAGTACGTCGCGGTATTGTATGTGCCGTTGGAGGGAACGTAATAGATAGACGCCGACTGAGGTTCAGTTAAGCGCAATCCTTCATATGCGAAAAAGAGAAAGGCGCGGTCCTTGCCCGAATAGAGATGGGGCACGGAGAGCGGACCGCCAAACGTGCCGCCGAAATCGTTCTGGCGTTCTGCGGGCGTTGGGGTGGGAGTCGTGCTGTACGTATTGAACCAGTTGTTTGCGTCAAAGACGGAGTTGCGAAGGTAGTCGTAAGCCTCGCCGTGATATTCGTTGGTGCCGGACCGGGAACGGAAGCTGACCTGCGCTCCTGGCTGTCTTCCGTATTCCGCCGAATACGTCGAGGTCGAAATGCGAAATTCCTCCATGGCGTCGAGTGGTAGCATGGTCTGCGTCGTTCCGAGCATGCTTGCGCTCTCCAACATGCCCGAGGAGCCGGCCGCGCTTGTATAACCTGGAACATTGCTGGCGCTCGCACCGTCTACCGTGAAGTTGTTTGCATCGCTGCGCATGCCGTTCACGCTGTATTCACCCTGGTCATTGGACGGGGGCGTGCCGGCGCCAACCTGTGGGGTGTTGGTGACTACTCCCGGGGAAAGCAGTACCAGGGTTTGAAAGCTCCTTCCATTCATCGGAATATTCTGCACGAACTGGCGGTCGATCACGGTGCCGACGGCGGCGTCTGTCGTGTTAATGTTGTTTCCCTCGCCGCTTACCGTAACGCTCTCTGAACTTGAGCCGACTGCCATCTGAAAGTTGATTTGCAGAACATCCTGCGTGTGCAGGAACAAACCCTCTTTCAGAACCGTCCGAAAGCCAACCTTTTCGACTTGCATCCGATAGGGGCCTACGGGCAGCGATGAGATGCTGTAGCTTCCATCCTTGTTAGTCGTTGCCGCAAACTGTTGATTCGTGTCTGTATTGATGGCAATCACACGAACTCCGGGGATAAATGCCTTAGAGGGATCCTGAATGAATCCCGTCAGACTCGCGGTGTCTGCCTGGGGAAACACGCGACTGGTAAGAAGCAGAACAAAGAGCACAATCGCAGCGGTGCGGAACATGGAACCGGCATCCTCCTCAAAAAGCGCCGAGCTGAGAGCGACGCCTCTGCCCACTATTACGGACGCGATGCGCCGTCTGTACCACGTGCGTTCGAGATGTAACCGAAGCTTTACAATCGTGCGCTAGGGATGGTTGGGCAGGCGCTGCAGCGAAGCATAGAGGAAGGGTTTGCCAGTGGGACGGTCCGCCTGTTCGTGAGGCTCAATGGTTACGAAAATAGAGTCCAGTCTGGCGAGTTGTTCCGAATTGTTCACACGAAGCGTCCAGCGCCGGTTGGTTGCGCTATCCATGTAAAGTATGCCGAGATTGATGGGGTTGTGGTCGTTGGCGCCAGTCCGTCCCCACACCTGAAATATGCTGGTTCTCTTTACCCCGGGCTGCTGATCCAGATCGTAAGCATAAAAAATAAGCGATTTGGTCTTGGTGTAGAAGACGCGGCCGAAAGCCCTCTGTGATTCTCCCGTTTCATTGACATCCATGATATCGGCGATATAGAGATTACGCGCACCGATGAGGTCGCGAATGTCCTTGTCGGCAGCGAGATACTTCTCATCCGCCCCAGCACGTCTGTTTTCTTCGTCAAGCTCGGCAGTGAGACTGTCAATGCTGGTTTTCAGAGATGCCAGACTTGCCACATCCTGCTGATGCTGAGTTCGAAGAGCGGCCAGTTCCGACTTGACGGTCTGATATCTATTCTCGACATCGAGCAGCTTGTCTGCGTTCGCATCCCGCTCTTGCTGAAAGGCCTCCAGTTGCGAGTCCGACTTGCTTCTCGCGGCCTCCATCGCACCTGTCACCTGCGCCATGCGTTGGGTGTCGGCTTCGGCATTGGAGCGGAGCTTTTCCACGTTTGTCTTTTCCGCGATCGTTTCCTGCTGCAGAACTGCGATCCGCTCGCTGTCTGCTCGAATCGCCGATTCAAGCCTTTGTTCCTCTCCTCTTGCCCGATCCAAGACGAACTGCGATTCCGCGCTGACCCTGCGCAGGCGAGCATCCGCTGAACGCGTACCCACCCGGTAAGCGCCAATTCCAAGAGCGGCCACAAGGGATGCAGCGGCCACGCCGCGAACCCATCCGCGATTCCACACGCGACTTTTGACGGCTACCACGGCCAAATGCGCAGACGGCGAATCCTCCATTTCAGATGCCCGCATAAGCCGCTTCAAGGCAGTCGACTTATCGAACTTATCGGAGTCCGTGCATGCGGCAAACTCCCCTGCAAGAAATGACATGCCATCCGTAGCGATGCTCCGATACTGCGCCAGCGCATCTCGGCATTCTGCACAACTCTCCAGATGGGCGGCCACGAGTGCCGATTCCGCATTACTGAGCACACCGGCGGTTGCCAATGCGCATAGCTCCTCGTAACGTTCGTGCTCAAATCGAGGTCCGATTCCCGTCATGGCTGCTTCTCGCCTACGAGTTTCTTTACGAAGGCATCTTTCCTAAGCTTCTGAATCCCGCGGTAGTAGTGATGGCGAACATTTTCGAGCGATTCATTTAGGCGCGCGGCGATTTGGCGAAAATCCATCTCTTCGAAAAAGAATAACTCCAGAGTTAGGCGCTGCCGGTTGGTAAGATCCTGGAATGCCCTCTTTAACTGTTCCCGGTTAAGCTGCGATGCAAGATCGTTCTCCAGATCCTCTTTTCCCATAAGAGTATCGGAGAAGCTGCTCACATCTGTACCAGAATAAAAATTCCGCCGGTGCAGATATTTCCTGCGATCGAGCGACCGGTGCCAGGCAACCTGCACGATCCACGCTTTGGCGCCGCCCTTCGCCGCATCGAATAGCTCCGCCCTTTGAAAGAGAAAGAGAAAGACTTCCTGTACAACGTCCTCTGCTTCACCGGAATTTCGCAGAATTCGGAAACCGATGCTGAAAACCAGGCGCGAATAGCGACGGAACAATTCTGCAAGCGCGTCACGGTCCTGATCCACGAGCGCGGCCAGCAGATGTTCGTCGCTCACGGATCGGGATCTCGAGTCATCCGGATTGGCGGCTGTCCGTGGCTCATCCCTGGTCCACAGAAGCGGCCTCGATAATACTCGTTCTATGGGATTGCTGGAGGACAATGGAGTCTCTCGGTGGCATCGGCATTGGCGCTGGAATCCGCGGCGAGCAGCGGCAAAATAGAGCGCTGTGATTGTCACTCATCGTGAACTTAACACGCTTCGTGTTAAGAGTCGATGACACACGATCCTGAAAGATTCCCTGGTACAGATGTTTCCTCTCGCCCGTATTTAATGGTTGGCCTGGCGTTAAGGATTCGGTCCGGCAGGCAATCTGGCTCGCTCCGCTCAGGAGCAAATATTCCCGGAAGTGTAACCGGCCGTCGCAGCCGATTTCGAGATCGTTGAGCGCGCTGGTTCGAAGTTATATCTCGAAACGCGTCAGACATTTTCGTTCGGATTGTCGATGAAGGGGAGAGTGCCACGGAATGGATCCGTCGGGTTCGAGTACCCCGGGGGCGCGGCGAGGAAGTCGTTTATCAAGTTGAAAAGGAATCGCAGCCGGTGATACGCCCGAAGCATGACTTAGGGAACCTCTGATCATGCCTCTGATTTTGAGTGCAGAACAGGCAGAGGCGCATCTCTCCAATGGCAATCGCCTGAAGATGAGCAAGACGGGGTGGCAGAACCTGCTGGCGCCATGCCGCTCCTGACCTTCCAGTATCTCTTTCTTCGAGGCGTCTCTTCTTCGGATGTGCGCCGAATCCATCACTGCCGGCAGGCGTTTTGTTCGAAACGCTGCGAGTCGCCGCGAGCTCAGGCCGCGGCTCTGCCGGAAGAAGCATCCTCGTTCTGTATTTTGCTGCACGCACTTTTCCGCATTCTGGAGAATGCTATAGAGCCTCTTCCCTGCACAAAGAGGGCTCCCGACTGCATTCTGCTCGCTTTCCGTGTGTGAACCGGGCGACAGTGGCGCAAGAGGAAGTGCTATTCCATGAGCTGCAAGCGAGAGAAGAAGAGCCCGATCGATCCGAAGTTGTCTTCCGCGCTGCTGGGCTTACTATTGGGGCTGAATGCGGCCGCTCCAGCCCGCGGCGCGCAAAGCTGCGCCAACGGTCTGCGCGTGGAAGGGCTGGTCTCCGATTCAAGCGGCGCGGCCATCCCAGGGGCGCGGGTGCGAACTGGCGGCGGCCAGCAGGCCACCACGGATGCAACCGGACGATTCGTCTTCACATGTGTTGCCACAAACGCCACGGTTTTTACCGTCGACGCCAAAGGATTTGCGCAAGCCAGGGCGCAGACGAGCGGGGCTCCGGAAACGACCGCCCATGTCACCGTGCAGTTGGCGGTGGAGGGCGCGCAGGAAAGCGTGCGGGTGAGTGCCGATGCGGACACTGTGGATACCCAGCGCGGCGCGGGCACGAGCACGCTCTCCGCAGCGGAGGTGCGGCAGCTTCCGGACGATCCCGACGATCTACTGCAACAGCTTCAACTGCTGGCGTCGGTTGGCGGCGGAGCGTCCACCTCGGCCACGGTGGTGGTGGATGGATTCCAGAATGGCAGCACGTTGCCGCCGAAGAGCGCCATTGCGTCGGTCCGCGTGGATCCCGATCCGATGGCGCCCGAGTATCAGCGTCCGGATTCGGAAGGGGGCCGCATCGAAATCATCACCAAGCCCGGCTCCGACAAGTATCATGGCGCGCTCTTCTTCACTGACAGCGACTCCATCTTCAACGCCACTGACCCGTTCTCAGTGACGGCGACTCCGGCCGGCAAACGCCGCTACGGATTCGAGTTCGGGGGACCGATCCTGGCGCAAAAGAGCGGCTTTTCGCTCGCGCTCGAAAAGCGCGACATCAACGAGTTCAACGTGGTGAATGCGACCACTCTCGATGCGGATCAAAATGAGGCCGCGCAGCGTGAAACGGTGGCGTCGCCGCAGGAGCGATGGATCGGCTCCGGGCGCGCCGACTGGCAGTTCACGGATAAAGAGATGGCCTCACTCTCCTACTCCGCGGACGTCAACAGCCTAGGCAACCAGGGAGTCGGCGGGCTGGTACTTCCCGAAGCGGGCTATTCCAGCTACGTCGCCGAATACGACCTGCGCCTTTCCTATACCTACACCTTCAACGCGAATATGCTGCACGAGACGCGCATCGGCTATACCTGGAAGCGCACGCAGCAGACGCCCAACTCCACCGCTCCCGCGCTGCAGGTGGAAGGTTATTTCACGGGCGGCGGAGCCACGAGCCAAAACCTGAACAACCGCGAGCGCGATCTCGAGATCGATGACGACATGATGATCACGCGCGGCGCGCACTCGTTCAAGTTCGGCGCGCAGTCGCTCGGCATCCTTATCCATGACTACGATCCGGATACCTTCAACGGCTCCTACACCTTTGGCGGAGGCAGCGCGCCAGTGCTTGACTCGAGCAACAACCCCACCGGCGCAACCACCACCATCACGCCCATCGAACAGTACCGGCGCGCGCTGCTCAATCTGGCCGGCGGCACGCCAACCGCCTATCAAGTTACATCCGGCAAGCCGCTTGTTCCTTACGCGCAGTGGCAGCTCGCACTGTATGGACAGGACACCGTTAAAGTACTCCCGAACCTTACCATCACCGCGGGGCTTCGCTATGCCTTTGAGACAACGGCCGCCGGCTTCAAGAACTTTGCTCCGCGCATGGCGGTGAGCTGGCTGCCTCAAAGCGGCTCTCCGTGGTCGGTTCATCTGCGCCTGGGAATCTTCGAGGTTCCCCTCAGCGCCGCGGACGCCGCGCAGGCGTGCCGGCTCAACGGCAGCCGCCAGCAGCAGACCACGGCCTACTCGCCGGATTACAACCACCCGCTGACGCCGATCGCCGGCTCTGTTCAGGTGGGCTCCATCTGGCAGTTTGCGCAAGGATCGGAAGAGGTTCCGGTGGGCGAGTACGCCATCGGCATCTATCGCGATCTGCCCCACCACTGGCGGCCCTCTGTGTGGTATTCGGGTTATGCGGCGTGGGGCGATCCGCGCTCAGTCAATATCAACGCGCCCATGGTCGCCACGAGCATAGGCGTTGCCCCCAACCCCACCGCCGCGCTGCTGGCGCCTCGCCCCGGGGCGCCCAACTTGAATGTGATGGAGTTCCAGAACTCCGCGCACAACCGCGGCGGCATCTACTGGGCAGGCATCAAGCAGAACGGCGATAAGCATGTGACGCTGAGTCTGGGGTGGTGGGCTTGCAAGTTCCGCAGCGACGGCGACACGCCGCAATCCAGTTATTCCAACAAGGACGAGTCCGCGCGCGTCGACTGGCAAAACAGCGGCGCATTAGTCGAGGCAGATCTCAAGCTCCCCTACAAGATCGAGTTCAGCACCGATACGTATTGGCATTACGCAATGCCCTATAACATCACCACCGGAACCGATG
>Ga0335075_10014751_pt1 | contig 11718 bp, 6 predicted proteins | sample Lox_Sample_24_FD_206723 | JGI IMG/M metagenome (GOLD analysis project Ga0335075, IMG submission 206723) | Soil microbial communities from Loxahatchee National Wildlife Refuge, Florida, United States - Lox_Sample_2.4 | ecosystem: Environmental > Terrestrial > Soil > Wetlands | place: USA: Florida...
ATATTCTTCGCCAGGCTCTCAGGAATCGGCAGGTGTTTGTCCTCGTACATCGCCGAATAAAACGGAGTCGCCAGGTCGTAATACCCGCCATTCACCATCACCTTCAGCCGGGGATTCGTCTTCATCGCCGTCGCGATATCGGCGCTCACGTTCAGGTTGATCGGATTGCCGTTGTGTTTCAAATCCCACTGCGCCGACCCGAAGTCGGCCATGGGGAGATACGTCTGCCCTTCGCCATATTTCAGATCGCGCCGCACATAGTCGTTGAAGAGCGAAACATACGCCGACGAGATCGCCGAGCTCTGCGGGTCATACTCCGCCTCTTCGCTCAGCGGATTGATCGTCGGACCCGAGAACCGCGTATCCAACCGTCCCGTCGTCAGGTCCTCATCGCCCTGCAGATTCTTCTCAAAGCCGCCGCCGCTCACCCGCAGATCCGCTTTCAGCAGATACGCCACCGGCAGTCCCGTGTAGTTGTGTAGCTTCTCCGCCACCGCCTGCTTCTCGCTCGCCGACAGATCGGTGCCCTGCGCGAGGGCATGCGAATACTCGCCCATGGCGAAGTCTTCCACTTCCTTTAAGAACGGCTCCATCGCCGCCGGCTGATTCGGCAGCTTGTGGTGGTAATACGCCGTCGCCGCATAGGTCGGCAGCGCCAGTTCGAAAGGCAGATCTATACCCGGATTACTCCGCGCCGCGTCAATATCAGACGTGAAGTTGAAGATCTGCGACAGCAGAATCACCCCGTTCAGATCGATGCTCTTCTCATTCTCCAGAATGTTCGACACCACCGCCGATCGCGTCGTCCCATAGCTCTCGCCAAACAGATACTTCGGCGAATTCCATCGGTTGTACTTGCTGATGAACCGCGCGATAAATCGCGCATAGGCGTGCGCATCTTCATCCACGCCCCAGAACGCCTTCTCCTTGTCCTTGCCCACCAGCCGTCCAAAGCCCGTGCCCGGCATATCGATAAACACCAGGTCGCTCACATCCAGCAGGCTGTAGGCGTTATTCACCAGTTTGTACGGAGCGCCCGGCAGATGCGTGTCATCCGACGTCATCACATGCTTCGGCCCGAAGGACCCCATGTGCAGCCACACCGTCGAGCTGCCCGGGCCGCCGTTATATAAAAACGTAATCGGCCGGTCATCCTCCTTGGCATCCTTCTTGAAATACGCCACGTAAAACATGCGCGCGATCGGCGGCGCGTCTTTGGGATCTTTCGAAGCCGCTGCCGCCAGCGCCGCTTCCGTGTCCGGCAGCGGCTTTCCGTCCGGACCAAGCTGCGCATCCTGCTCTTCGGTCGCGCCAACAGTAATCGTTCCCGCCACTGCCTTGTACGCAATCGTGGCGCCGCCTACTAGCACCGAGCCCTCCGTCGTCGAGTCAGGAGCGACCGCCGGCGTCGGCACAGGCGTGGGGTTGGGCTTCGCTTTCGAAATATCGTCGTCTGCTGCCAGGGCAGATATAGAAATCGCCCCGGCCAGCAGCACGGCCAGTAGCGCAGAAAGTCTTGGCATTTGGTTGAACCTCTGGTCGAAAGTAGAGTTGAAAATTCGTAACCAGTATAGAGTCCCACATCGATAACGCCGCCGATGCTACCCTTGCCTCTAACTCTGCTCAGGAGACATCCGTGTCCCATCCAGTTCACCTGCGGGTCCTGATTCTGACATTCGTCACAATTTTCGCCGCTTTCAATCACCGCCAAAGCCTTACCGATGGGCCGCGTAAAAGGGGGCGGCGTTGCACGGCAGGCTGCCATTTGTGGTATATGTCGTCGCGTCCGGGAGAAATCACAATGGCACGTCGTGTTCTCTGTAGCTGCCTTCTAGTCCTTTCGCTTTGCTACTTCTTCATCGGCACCACTACCTTGGCGCAGAAGTCACCTGGGCCACAACCGGCGCCACTGCCACCACCCATTCCCGCACCGGTGGACACGCCCTATGCAGGCACAATTTCTCTGAGCGTCGACTTGACGAATGTGAATGCCCGCATCCTGGACGTGCATGAAACCATTCCTGTGAAGCCGGGCGCGATCATTTTGCTTTACCCTCAATGGCTGCCCGGCAATCACGCGCCATCGAATGCCGTCTCGGACCTGGCGGGACTAGTCATCACTGCGGAGGGCAAACGCATTTCCTGGACCCGCGATCGCGTAAACATGTGGGCCTTCCATGTGGAGGTGCCGATAGATGCAGCCACTCTGGATCTGAACTTTCAGTACCTCGCGCCCATCAGACCGCAACAAGGCCGGATTTCCAACAAGTTCGCCGACCTCACATGGAACAGCGTGCTTCTTTATCCCGCTGGATATTTTTCGCGGCAGATCCGATTCGCCCCTGAACTGCGCCTGCCAGACGGCTGGAAGTTCGCCTCCGCGCTGGACGTGAAATCTCAGAACGGAAACGTGGTTCAGTTCAAAGACACAACACTGAACACGCTAATCGATTCGCCGCTTTACGCAGGCATCAACTTCAAGCGCGTCGATATCTCTTCCGGTCCGGATAACCCTGTTTATCTGGACGTCTTCTCAGACAAGCCCGAACAGCTGGAGATGACGCCGCAAGAACTCGAGTACCACAAAAACCTGGTAGTTCAGGCGCAAAAGCTCTTCCAGTCGCGCCACTATGATCATTACGATTTCCTGTTTTCGCTGAGCGACAGCGTTGGCGGTAAGGGACTCGAGCATCATCAGTCCAGCGAGGACGGAACGGTTGCCAACTACTTTACCGATTGGGCTGCGGGCGTCGGTAGGCGCGCTCTGCTGCCGCACGAATACACGCACTCGTGGAATGGAAAGTTCCGCCGCCCCGCCGATCTCTGGACGCCAAACTTTAATGTTCCCATGCAGAACGACTTGCTGTGGGTCTACGAAGGACTGACCGACTATTACGGCAACGTGCTCACGGCCCGCTCGGGCATGCGCACGCCGGAGCAGGCTCGCGATGTCTGGGCGCAGATTGCCGCCAATTTCGAGGTGAGTCCAGGCCGCACCTGGCGCTCCCTCGTCGACACGACAAGCGGGCCTATCATCACCTCACACGGGGCAACGCCGCAATACTGGACGAGCTGGCAGCGTTCCTTTGACTACTATCCAGAATCGGATCTCATTTGGCTGGATGCTGACACAAAAATCCGCGAGCTGAGCAACGGGCAGAAGTCTCTGGATGATTTCGCCAGGCTCTTCTACGGAATCGATAACGGCAGCTATGTCACCGTGACCTATACCCTCGACGACATCGTCAAAGCGCTGAACACAGTCCAGCCCTACGATTGGGCAGGGTTCTTCCGTACGCGGGTGTATGAAGTTGAGCCACAGGTTCCTGAAAACGGATTTACTCAGGGCGGCTATCGGCTGGTCTACAACGACACCGAACCCGACTGGATGAAGCACGCGTCCTCCCCCTACACCAGCTTCGCAACTTCTCTGGGCTTTTCGGTACGAGGCGGCGAGATTTCAGAAGTGTGGTGGGACAGTCCGGCATTCAAAGCCGGCATGACTCCGGACATGCAACTTCAGGCCGTGAATGACCAGGCTTTCACCGTCCCCACCCTGCGGGAAGCGATCCTCGCTGCCGAGAAGAGCAATGCACCCATCAAGCTTTTGCTGAAACGCGATAACGAGTTCGTTACCATAACACTGAACTATCAGGGCGGAATGCGCTACCCGCATCTGGAGCGGGTCGAATCAACGCCGAATCGCCTGGATGACATCCTCGCGCCAGTGAAATAAATCGGATCGGTCCTCCTCCCGATGTCTGTTTTTGGTGAGCGGCTTGAAAAGGGCTTTCTTCGGAATGATGCCTCGAACACTCGGCACATCGATGGCAAATGTTTTCTGGGCGCTGCTCGTTGCTGCCCAGGTGTGGGCTCAGCCAGCTGCTCCCATCACCATCCACGTCGACGCTGCCAAATCCATCGGCCCATACACGCCCATCTGGAATTACTTCGGAGCTGACGAGCCCAACTACACCTACGCCCCCAACGGCGAGAAGCTCCTGCGCGAACTCAGCGCACTCAGTCCCGTCCCCGTCTACTTCCGTACCCACAACCTGCTCACCACCGGAGACGGCAGCGCCTCCCTCAAGTGGGGCTCGACCAACGCCTACCGCGAAGCCCCCGACGGTTCTCCCATCTACGACTGGACCATCACCGACCGCATCTTCGACGCCTTTCAGGCCGCCCGCGTTCTCCCGCTCGTCGAAGTCGGCTTCATGCCCGAAGCGCTCTCTACCCACCCCCAGCCCTACCGCCACACCTTTCCTAAAGGAGACGTCTTCACCGGCTGGTCTTACCCACCGAAGGACTACGCAAAGTGGAGCGCGCTCGTCACCGCCTGGGTCCATCACCTGCGCCAGCGTTATGACACCCGCGCGTGGCTCTGGGAGGTCTGGAACGAGCCCGACATTCCCTACTGGCACGGCACTCCCGAGGAGTACGACAAGCTCTACGACGTAACCGCCGCCGCCATCCGCAGCGAACTGCCCCACGCCAGGATTGGAGGCCCCGAATCCACGGGACCCGCCAACGACCGCGCCTCCGCCTTCCTGCGCGAATTCCTCGAGCACTGTGCCCACGGCACAAACGCCGCCACCGGCAAGACCGGAGCCCCTCTCGACTTCATCAGCTTCCATCCGAAAGGCAGCCCAAAGATCATCGACGGCCATGTTCGCATGAACGTCGGCGCGCAACTCCGCTCCGTCCAGCGAGGTATGCAGATCGTCGCTTCCTATCCCGAATGGCGAAACACGCCCATCATCCTCGGTGAGAGCGACCCCGAAGGCTGCGCCGCCTGCAAAGGTGAGCAGAACGGCTACCGCAACGGACCTCTCTACGGCGTCAGCGTCGCCGAAGCCATCGCCCGAACGTACGAGCTCGCCCGCAAGGAGAGCGTCCACATCCAAGGCGCCGTCACCTGGGCCTTCGAGTTCGAGGACCAGCCTTGGTTCGCCGGCTTCCGGCAGCTCGCCACCAACGGTATCGACAAGCCGGTGCTCAACGTCTTCCGCATGCTCGGCATGCTCTCTGGCAATTGGATCAGCACCACCAGTACCGGTGCGCAGCCTCTCGATCAGGTCGTCGCCGGCAGCGTCACCGCCGCGCCCGACGTCAACGCCGTCGCCACCAAAAATCGTCGCGAAGTCGACGTGCTTCTCTGGAACTACCACGACGACGACATCCCCGCCGACCCCGCCCCCATCCAGCTCGCCGTCGCCAACCTGCCCGCAAAGCACGCCCACGCGGAAATCTTCCGTATGGACGCCGATCACAGTAATTCCTTCACCGCATGGAAAGCGATGGGCAGCCCCCCGCAGCCCACCCCCGCGCAACAGAAGCAGCTTGAGGAGAGCGCCCAACTGCACCACGAGCCACCACAGACACTTCCCATCTTCCGCGGATCAGCCACGCTGGACTTTTCGCTGCCCCGGCAGGGCGTGTATCTTGTAAAGCTCACATGGTAGGCTGTCACGTTCTGCAACGCTTGCCCGGCCTAAGGCGTCTAAAATCAAGCAAAGAAAGCAAAGTATGGCCGATCAACTCTACCTCAGCCTTTGGTACCCGAATTTCCGGCTAACCGCTCTGCCCGCCGCCATCGAAAAGGTCATGGAGCAGTTCGGCGCCGTCGCCGGATCCTCGCACGTCAAGGCCGCTGCCGCGTACCCGCTCTCCTGGAACGAAGCCCCCGCCTACCAGCGCGTCTACGACAAGGAGCACGCCGATGACGACGTCGACTCCGAGCCGCGCCTCGCTATTCCCGCCGCCATGGAATTGCTCCACGACGACTTCGCCTACGAATTCGAGCTCGTCTGGGAGCTCTGGACCCCCGATGCCCGCGGTGGTCTCGACCCCGTCTGGAGCCGTGAACCGAGCATCGTCCGCATCGTCGGCTTCGGACCCCAGTTTGACGAGGCCGCGTGGGAGCAGAACGGCCACGTCCGCATCGACTTCGGACCCGACACTCCATTCCTGCAGGAGGAAGTCGACCTCGACAAAGATGCCACCGACTACGTCAAACAGAACGTGCAGCTTCTCGTCGATTTCACCAATGCTGTGCAGCAGCACGGAGGCATCTCCAGCCGCCTCCTCTGGTCGGAGTCCGGGGACAGCCTCGCCCAAAAGCTGATCGCCCGCCTGCAGAGCGTCAACTAAAGCATTTTCAGAGATGGATTATCCATTGCCACCAGCCTCAAGTCGCCGCGACCAACAGGGAATCGGCGCTCCTCCACGAATCCCTGCGAGTCACAGTATTTCTGAAAATGCCGGAGTGAGCGAAGTGGCGCCAACATGCGCGTAACCATCGCCACGCTGCGCCTCGGGATCATCATCCTCACCTGCCTGCTGCTCGCCGTTCTCGCCGGATTCTTCGTCTACGCGCGCTACCGCATCCATCGCCTCGCGAAAGACCTGCCCGCCAAACTGGGCATCGATATTCAGCAGACCGCCAACGGATTCACCTACTCGCAATCCAGCAAGGGACACACCTACTTCACCATTCACGCGTCGAAGCTTATCCAGTACAAGACCGGAGGCCATGCCACCCTGCACGACGTCCACATCACTCTGTACGGCCCCCAGGGCTCCAACCGCACCGACAAAATCTACGGCTCCGAATTCGACTACGATCCCCAGGCAGGAATCGCCTCCGCGAAAGGGGAAGTGCAGATCGACCTTGCCGCGCTCGCCACCGGCCAGACACCCACTGCGACAGTTAGAGGCCAGACATCCAAGCCCACCGCCGCACCTTCCGACCAGGCACAGGCGAACGCAATCCACGTCAAGACCAGCGGCCTCGTCTTCAACACCAAAACCGGAGACGCCGTCACCTCCGAGCACATGGAGTTTGTCACCCCGCGCGCCTCCGGCGGATCCACCGGCGCGAGCTACAACTCCAAAACCGGTCTGCTCGTGCTCGACCATCAGGTCGAGATCACCACCACCGCTAACGGCAATCAGGCCGTCGTACACGCCGGACACGCCGAGTTGCTCCGCGACTCACGCCAGGCCAGCCTGCTCCATCCTGTCTTCGATTACCAGTCGCAGAAAAGTTCCGCCGACCAGGCCATCGTCTACTTCCGCAAAGACGGCTCGGTGGAGCACATCGATGCGCAGGGCCACATCCAGGTCACCGGTAAGAACGGCTCAGTCCTGACCGCGCAGACATCCCAGGTGCAGCTCGACGCGAAGAGCCAGCCCGTCCAGATCGACATGGGGGGCGGCCTCAACTTCGTCTCGGAGACTGACAACCAGAGCATGCACGGCAATGCCGTCGAAGGCACCCTCACCTTCGGACCCATGTCTACTCTGCGTCACGCCCAGCTTCGCAACGCCGTCAGCTTCGTCGACCAGCTCCTGACCCTCCCCGACGATCCCCGTGGCACGGCCTCGCGTGAAATACAGGCCTCGAAGCTCGACATTGACTTCGCCCCCGGCGCCGACCCTAAAAAGACGGTCGCCCAGAAGGCTCTGGCCACCGGCAATGCCGCCGTCAACCTTCACACCGTCTCCTCCAAAGGACCGCAGCAGCTCACCAACATCACCGGGGACCAGCTCCTCGCCACCCTCGAGAACGGAAAGACCCTGAAGCAGCTCGACGGATCAGGCCACACGAAGCTCGTCGATCTCGCCGCCGATGGAGCAAGCACAACCACCCGCGGCGACCGCCTTCAGCTGACCTTCGCTCCGCAGGTCCCCCACAAACCCGCTCCAACCAAGGCCGCCAAATCCCCAACTCCTCCCGGCTCACAGAACGTCCAGGTCGAGACCGCCGTTCAGGACGGCAACGTCATCCTCACCCAGACACCGCCTAAGAAGCCCGGCGCGACAACTACTCCAGCTACCGTCACCGCCTGGGCAAAGCACAGCGAATACCATGCCTCGAATCAGGTCCTCCGCCTCACCGGCGATCCCCGCCTCAACGACGGCGAATCTCTGCAGCTTGCCGCAACCGTGCTCGACTATCACCGCGATTCCGGCGACGCCTCTGCTGACGGCGCAGTAAAAGCCATCTACACCCAGCCGAAAAATCAGAAGGGAACTCAGCCCTCCGCGAATTCCGGCCCCAGCCTTGGGGGAGATGGCCCCGTCCACATCACCGCCGATCGCGCGCAGCTCCATCACGCAACCAACGTCAGCATCTTCTACGGATCAGCCTCGACACCCGCGCGTATCTGGCAGGCCGACAACTCCATCCTTGCTCCGGTGCTGGAACTCACCCGCAATCCGTCCACCCTCAAAGCCCATGGCGAGGAAAACAACACCGCTCCCGTCGTCAGCGCCAATCTTGCCTCGGGATTCGGAGCAAAGCACGAGCGCAGCGTTGTACGTGTCCACAGCCAGACACTCGTCTACTCCGACGCCGACCGCCGGGGAGATTTTCGCGGCTCAGTCACCGCCGAGGATCCCAACGGCGTCATCCATGCCGACCAGGCGCAGGTCTACCTCACTCCCGCGCAGAAACCGCCCGCCGGATCAGCCTCGCAGTCGGCACAAACTCAACTCGACCGTATCGTCGCCACCGGCCATGTTGTCATCACCCAACCCGGCCGCCGCGGCTCCGGAGAGAAGCTCATTTACACCGCCGACGACGGAAAATACATCCTCACCGGCTCGCCCGGAAGCCTTCCCCGCATCGCCGACCAGTCCAAAGGAACTACTACTGGCGCTACATTGATTTTCAATAGTCAGGATGATAGCGTCGTGGTGAGCGGGGGGCGGTCGAGCGCTGTTACAGACACGCGGGCTCCGAAGTAAATGCAGAAGCTTTCTACCGACGAAATCGGGAAATCCTACAAGAGACGCCAGGTCGTCAGCGGCGTCAGCATCAACGTCAGCCAGGGAGAAGTGGTTGGTCTTCTCGGTCCCAACGGGGCCGGCAAGACTACCAGCTTCTACATGATTGTCGGCCTCATCCCGCCCGATTCCGGCCGCATCCTTGCCGACGGAGAAGACATCACCCGGGTGCCCATGTATATGCGCGCCCGCCAGTACGGCATCAGCTATCTGCCCCAGGAGCCGTCGGTTTTCCGCAAGCTCACCGTCGAGGAAAACATCCTCGCCGTCCTTGAAGTGCAGAGCATCACCCGCGAGGCGCGCCGCGCCCGCACCGAAAAGCTCCTCAAGCAACTCAACATCGAGCACATCCGCAAGACCCGCGGCTACGCCCTGTCCGGCGGCGAGCGCCGCCGCGTCGAGATTGCCCGCTGTCTCTGCATCCAACCCTCCTTCATCCTTTTGGACGAGCCCTTTTCGGGAATTGATCCCATTGCGGTAATCGACCTGCAGGAAATCATCTTCGACCTTAAAGCCAGTGGCATCGGTGTGCTCATTACCGACCATAATGTCCGTGAGACGCTTTCGGTCACCGATCGCGCGTACATCATCAACCAGGGCAAGATCTTCCGCGACGGCACCCCGGAAGAGCTTGGCAACGATCCGGAAGTGCGGCGGGTCTACCTGGGAGAAGGATTTACGCTCGGCTGACAAAAGTGCATCTAAGCGCCTTACTTCAGGAAGGTGCGGCGAATAAATGGCGGTGGCTCTTCGCTTCTAAGGAGCCCCTGCGCGGATGTACACTGTGGGCAACTTCTCTAATTATTTTGTCGAATAAGTTAGGACGCGAATGGCACTACTTCAACCCAAGCTGAGCTTGAAAGTAGCTCAACGCCAGATATTGACGCCCGGCCTCATGCAGATGGTCAGCGTCCTGGCGCTGAACAAGCTTGAGCTGAAGGAAATGATCAACGCCGAGATCACCGAGAACCCCATCCTCGAGGAGATCGAGGAGAACGTCCCCCTGCTCGACGACGTTGCCCGCCAGGAGATCGAGCACGATCGCTCCGTCGAGATTCGCGCCGCCGAAGCCGAACCGGAGAAGAAGACCGATCCCTTCGAAGAGATCGACTTCGGGTCGTATTTTCAGGATTACCTCGACCCCGGCTACCGCACCGGGAATAATTTCGAAGCTGTCGACGCCCCGTCGCTCGAAAACTTCCTTTCCCAGCCCGGCACCCTGACCGACCACATCTTCTGGCAGCTCGGCTCCATGCCTCTTACCCCGGCCGTGCGCGACGCCGCCGAGTACATAGTTGGCAACCTTAACGAGGATGGCTACCTCACCGCCAGCGACGAAGAGCTTCTCGCCGGCTACCTGCGCGAGCAGCTCCTGCCGGAGCCCCCCCCTGTCGTGAACGATGAAGCGGATCATGCAGCGAATCACGACGAAGCCAACGGAGAGGCGCATGCCGGCAACGAAGCCGACAAGACAGCCCGGAGCGCCACCTACGCGGCTCTCTCCCAACTTCCGCCGGCCATGCTCGAACGCGCGAAAGCCCACCTCGAAGCGGGCCTCGCCGTCGTGCGTCAGCTCGATCCCGTCGGCATCGCTACCCGCGATCTTCGTGAGTGTCTGCTGGCGCAGGTCGAGGCCCAGCGTCGAGAATTTGAACTGATCTACCGCCGTCAGAACCGTCAGTCCGCCGTAGCAAAGAGCCGCGAGCACGCGAACCACACCCCCCAGGACATCGCTCTCCCGCACACCGCGCCCGCGGCAAATGGACACGACGCGGTCGTTCCGGATGGTGTCGACCTCCACGGTGTTGCCGAGGAAGCGGTTGCCCGCCCCGCTGTCAACGGCGTTCCTCATCCCGCCGACGGCCGTGTGGAAATCTTCGACATCGCCACCTGCATCATCGACAAGCATCTCTCGCTCTTGCAGAAGCGAGACCCGCGCGAGCTCTCCCGTGCCATCGGCCGCTCATCCGAAATCGCTCAGCAGGCCATCGAATTCATCCGCACTCTCGACCCGCGTCCCGGCCAGCGATACAACCGATCCGACGCCAGATTGATCGAACCAGATGTGGCCTTCGTAAAACGTGGCGACGAATATGTGGTGGTCATGAATGACGAAGACCTTCCCAGCCTTCGCCTTAACCAGGGCTACCGGCGCATGCTCACCCAGCAGGGCGCGGAAAAGGAAGTCAAGGACTACGTCAAGGAGCGCTATCGCTCCGCGCTCCAGCTCATGCGCAACATCGAGCAACGCAAGAACACCATCCTGCGCACTTGCGAAGCCATCGTCCGCCGCCAGGGCGACTTCCTCGAGAAGGGAGTCGACGCTCTCCGTCCGATGATGATCAAGGAGGTCGCCGAGGAAATCGGCGTGCACCCCTCGACCGTCAGCCGCGCAGTCTCAAATAAATATGTGCACACCGCACAGGGCGTCTACGAGCTCCGCTTCTTCTTCTCCGAAGGCGTCAACGGACCCGAAGGCGCAGGCACGCCGCTCATGCTCCTCAAACGCAAGGTGAAGAAGCTCATCGAAGATGAAGATTCCGGCAAGCCTCTCACCGACGACCAGATTGCCGCCACCCTGCAGGGTCAGGGCATTAACGTAACCAGACGCACGGTCGCCAAATATCGTGAGGACATGCGAATCCCCAGCACCCACCAGCGCCGCATTCGCGGATGAGGCTACGCATTCTCGAAAGATCCAAGCCGTTTCCGCATTATCCAGGGTCACCATCCCCTTGTGTCTGCGCCGGCTCCAGCCCGACGGCGTCGGTCTACGGCATTTTCGAAAATGCTGTAGAATCGCCATTCTCAGTGGGAATATCTGTACCAGAAGGGAGCTTTCACCATGCAGGTTGAGTACACCGGCAGGCAGGTGACCGTTACCCCGGCACTCCGCGCTCTGGCGGAGGAGGGCCTTGAGCGAAT
>Ga0335075_10014752_pt1 | contig 11718 bp, 7 predicted proteins | sample Lox_Sample_24_FD_206723 | JGI IMG/M metagenome (GOLD analysis project Ga0335075, IMG submission 206723) | Soil microbial communities from Loxahatchee National Wildlife Refuge, Florida, United States - Lox_Sample_2.4 | ecosystem: Environmental > Terrestrial > Soil > Wetlands | place: USA: Florida...
CAGACCTCAGCTGACCACAGACGCACTTTCACAACGTGATTCCCGGCCTCGATGACGCTCCTGAACTCGCCCTCGGGGATCCGAAGACGGTCCCTGAGAAGGCCGTCCTCCAGGAAGCGTGGGTTCGCGGCTTCCTCGATCCAAGTGCGGGCATCGAACGCCATGCCGTAGATCTTCGGCCGGTGTGCGATGGACCAGGGCAGCACGCGGCGAGCGACGTCGCGAAGGATCCCCTTCGACCACGGTCCGACCCTCGCCTCGAGGGGAAGGTTCAGGACGAGCCTGACCACCTCGGGTTCCAGGAAGGGAACGCGAGCCTCAACAGAGGCCTGCATAACGTTCTTGTCCATCCGATTCAAAAGCCAGCAGAGGCTGTAGTCGAGGTGGCTTAGAAGCGCAGCCTCCAGCGCACCGCGACGGCCTGCATGATGAGCGTAAGCCTGCATCGATTCCGAGGTTGGGCCGTGGTTGTCGCCCGGGGTCAATACGGGTAGCCATTTCGACTCGGGCGGGGGCCCGAACGCGACTCGCCCGATGTCGCGCGTCTTCCGGAGCACCCGGACGGGATTGAGCGCGTGCATCGGATCACTGGATAAGGTCGGCTCGGCAGCGTGGATGACGCGCTCATACCACGGAAGGAAGGCGCCCAACGCTGAGGCGTGAAGCTTTCCGTACCCGCCAAACAGCTCGTCCGCGCCCTCGCCGGTCAGGAGCACCTTGACCCCCCGCTGCCGGGCACGCTCTGCCAGCTGTGCGACAGTGACCGCGCTCGCATTGGCGATCGGGACTGCGTGATGAACGGTCGCGGGTACGAACGCAGCCCTCCAGCTCGCGGGTGTCACCTCGATCAGGTCGAGCTCCACACCGAGCGCGTCGGCCACGCGCCGAGCAGCGAGCCCCTCGTCCAATCTCCCGTCGCCCGCGTAGCTCGCACCGAACGCCAGGAGATCAGGCGTCTTCTCGGCCGCCAAGGCTGTAATCAGGCTGGAATCAACACCACCAGAGCACAGCGTCCCGACCGTCGTATCGGCCAGGAGCGACCCGTGCACGGCGTCGCGAAGGGTTCGCTCGAGCTCGTCCACGAGCGCGGAGCGTGATTGACGCTTGAGGTGGGCCGCCCGCTTCGCATCGACCTCGTCGGCCGGCACGTGCCACCGCCAGGTTTTGACCGAGGCATCCTCGAGCGAGATCTCCGTCCAAGAGCCAGGCGGCAGCCGGGTGACGCCCTTCAGGAGTGTTTCCTCACCCCCGAGGTAGACCCCAGTGGATAGGTCGCGCCAGGCGGTGTCGACCGGTTTGTCCGAGGCGCCAGCCGCGATTAGCGCCGCGGGCTCGCTGGCGAACCACACTCCGCCGTCGAATCGGGCCACATAGAGCGGCTTGATCCCGAAGCGATCACGGCACAGCAACAGCCGTCTGCCGCGGGCGTCCAGGGCAGCGAACGCGAACTGGCCGCTCAGCTGCGGCACCACGTCCGTCCCCCACCGCTCGAGCGACCAGAGCAGGGTTTCGGTGTCACTCGTGCCGACAAACTCGGTTCCACTTAGCTGGGCTCGCAGGGCGCCGTGGTTGTAGATCTCTCCGTTGTAAGCCAGCCACCAGTCGCCGCTGGGATGGCGCATCGGCTGATGCCCGCGTGGACTCAAGTCGACGATCGACAGTCGAGTGTGGACCAGCGCGACGTTATCGATGACCTTGATTCCTGAGTCGTCAGGACCACGATGGACTAGCGCGGCGCGCATCGCTGGGAGCCGATCCTCGTCGAGCCGCCCGCCCGGGGCCAGCACACAACCTGCAATTCCGCACATGCCCATCAACGCCTAGGGCCCACCCAATCTTTTCGTCGGCGCCGACGGGCGCTCGAACCGCGTCGAGCGGTCCGTCAAGACAGCCGGATTTGGATGCAACAGAAAGAGGACGAGACAGACACGCGTTCATTTGCCAGTGGGTTCCGAGACATCACTCTGGCATCCGTACGCTGACATGGGCGCGGCTCGCCGTTCTGAGCTCGTCATCGACCGCGGCGAGGACGTATGGGTCTGGGACACAGACGGGAACCGATATTTGGACGCGACCGCTGGCCAGTGGTACACGAACGTGGGCCACGGCAGGCCCGAGATCCGCGAAGCGGTCGCCGCTCAGATGAAGCGGCTGGAGGCGTCCTCGACGTTCTTCGACCTGGCCAACCGGCCCGCCCTGGAGCTCGCGGAGGCGCTCGCCGAGCGAGCGCCCATGCCGGCGAAGGTGTTCTTCGGCATGGGCGGCAGCGACGGGATCGATACTGCCGCCAAGCTGGCGCGTCGGTACTGGTGGGAGATCGGGGAGCGGGATCGCGCCGTGCTGGTCGGCCGCACCGCCGGCTATCACGGGACCCACGGGTTTGGAACCGCGCTGGGAGGGATTCCAGGTAACCAGCAGGGTTTCGGACCCTTGGACGACACGATCCACGTGCAGCACGACTCGTTGGAGGCGATGGAGCAGGCCTTCGCGCGGGTAGGGCCAGAGCGGGTGGCGGCGGTATTCGTGGAGCCGGTGATCGGCGCCGGCGGCGTCTATCCGCCGGCGCCGGGTTACCTCGAGGACGTCGCCGAGTTGTGCGAGCGGACTGGGGCTCTGCTCGTATGCGATGCGGTCATCTGCGCCTTCGGTCGACTCGGCAACTGGTTCGGGATCGAGCGGTGGAACGTGCAGCCGGCAATGATCGTGTTCGCGAAGGGCGTCACGAGTGGCTATTTGCCGTTGGGCGGCGTCATGGTCTCGGACCGAATTGCCGAGCCGTTCTGGCGTGAGCCGGGCGGACCGGTGTTCCGGCATGGCGTCTCATACGCCGGGCATCCGACCTGCTGCGCGGCCGCCGTCGCGAACATCGGTCTCCTGGAACGTGACGGTTTACTCGAGCGCGGGCGCGTGTACGAGCGCGCACTGCTGGATGCGCTTGCACCGCTTGCTGGGGACGAATTCGTGGCCGAGGTCCGGGGTGGCGTGGGGACGATGGCCGCCGTCGAGCTCACCGCGGATGTTCGCGACCGACACCCCCGCGCGACCACGGCGCTGGCGAGAGGGGCACGCGCCGCCGGCGTCCTGGTGCGCCCCGGAGGAACGGCCGTAGCCGTGTCGCCGCCGCTGACCGCCGGTCCAGAGCACTTCGAGCTGATCGCGGAGGGCATCGCGCACGGCCTGCGCGCTCTGCGCGACGACGAGCGATTGGCCGCCTAGCCTGATCCGGATCTCGGGATCGGGGAGGCGATCGGAGGGACGACGACCTCGATCAGGTGGGGGCCGGGATCCGCAATCGACTGCTCGAGGGCTAGCGTGAGCTGTTCGGCCGTGTCCACACGGCGCGATGGGACTCCGAGGCCGCCGGCTAGCTTGACGAACTCGATATTCGGGTTTCCGAGGTCGAGCAGCGACCTAGCGTTGCGACCCGCGCGCAGACCGTCGAGGCGCTGAAGCTCGACATCGAGGATTCCGTAGGTGCGGTTGTTGAAGATCACGACCGTGACGTCAAGCTGCTCGCGCGCCATCGTCCAGAGCGACTGGATGGTGTAGAGGGCCGAGCCGTCGGCCTCGAGCGCGATCACCGGACGATCCGGACGTGCGATCGCGGCCCCGACCGCGACAGGCAGCCCCTGGCCGATCGCGCCTCCGGTCAGGGTTAGCCAGTCATGCCGGGGCGCTCCCCGAGTGGCGGCCGGCAAGGCCGCGCCGGACGTGATCGCCTCGTCCGAGACGATCGCGCCTTCGGGCAGGACGACGCCAATCGCCTGACATACCTTCTCGGCAGTGAGCCGACCTTTGGGCGGCCGTGGTACAGACCGCGGCTGCAGTGCCGGCGCCGCGGTCGCGGCGTCCAGCGCCTCCACCAGCGCTTCGAGGCTCCTCAGCACGTCGGACGCCGCAGGCGAGAGCTCGTGCACCTCACAACCACTGGGCACCAGGGAGCTCCTTTCGCCGGGGTAGGCGAAGAACGTAACTGGCATTTGTGCGCCGACTAGGATCAGGCACTCCAACCCCTGGAGCTGCCGCGCGGCCAACTCGGGCCAATACAGAAGCCGCTCCACCGGGGGCAGGCCGACGCCGCGCTCCAGGCGTGCCGGGAACACCTCGGCGAACAGCTTGGTGCCGGTCGCTGCGGCGATCTGCGCGGCCGCGAGAAGGCCACACTCCCGCAGCGCGTGTCCCCCAAGCAGAATCCCGGTGCGGCGGCCGTCCCGGAGTGCCGTCGCGATCACTTCGATGGTGTCCGCGGAGACTGCGGATGGAGCAGCCGGCTCATGTGGCGAGGCGGATTCGGCACCCTCCTGCCAGGACACGTCAGCCGGCACGATCAATGTCGCCACCTGACCAGGCGGCCCCAGGGCCGCGCCGATCGCGTCGAGCGCATCACGCGCAAGCTCTTCCGTCTTTCTCGACGTCCGAACCCACGCCGACACGTTGCGAGCTGCCGTCTCTATGTCGGACTGGAGTGGGGGGTCGTGCTGCCCGTGATAAGTCGCGTGATCACCCACGATGTTCACTACCGGCACCCTGGCCCGCCGGGCATTGTGGAGATTTGCCAGCCCGTTGCCGAGGCCCGGTCCCAGGTGCAAAAGGGTCGCCCCGGGAGCGTCCGCCATGCGCGCGTAACCGTCAGCCGCACCCGTCGCAACCCCCTCGAACAGCGTCAGCACCGCCCGCATCTCGGGCACCGAATCCAGCGCGGCGACGAAGTGGATCTCGGAGGTCCCCGGGTTCGTGAAGCAGGTCGTGATGCCTGCGTCGACCAGCGTGCGGATCAGTGCATGGGCGCCATTGGGCATCAGCTGGACGGCGTGCAGCCTAGCGCAGCCGACACCTTGCAAGCCGCACGCCGCCGCAGACGTTTCTCTCGGTGAGGTCGGCGTTCGCCCACCCCTCACCCGCACGTGCAAAGGGACCCTCAGCATGCTAACCGGACTCATGATGGACGACTATCAGCTATCGCTCGCGGCGCTTGTGGAGCGAGCCGAACGGCTTAGCGCCGCGCGACCGGTGATGTCTCGCCGCCCCGATGGCTCGCTCCACCGCACGACCCTGGGTGACTGTGCGCGCCGCGCTCGGCATCTGGCGGGCGGGCTGGCCGCTCTGGGGATCGGCGATGGCGACCGGGTGGCGACGCTGCTCTGGAACCAGGCAGAGCATCTCGAGCTGTACTTCGCGGTACCGCTGATGGGTGCGGTGATCCATACGCTCAACCCGCGGCTGCATACGGACGAGCTGAGCTACATAGCCGCTGACGGCGGAGGCCGCGCCATCGTCGTGGACGAGTCGCTTCAGCACATCCTGGACTCGATCGCCTGGGAGTTCGAGCACGTAATCGTGGTTTCGCATTCCGGCTCGGGCCCCACCGACTCGATCGACTACGAGTCGCTGATCGATACCGCGCAACCAATGGTCTGGCCGACGATCAGCGAGCGCCGAGCCGCCGGCATGTGCTACACGTCGGGCACCACGGGCCGTCCGAAGGGGGTCGTCTACTCCCATCGCGCGCTCGTCCTGCATTCGCTGACTACAGCGCTGCCTGACGTGCTCGGCATCAACTCACGGGATGTGATCTTGCCAGCGGTGCCGATGTTCCACGTTAACGCGTGGGGCCTTCCATATACCGCGACTATGACCGGCGCAGCGCTCGTTCTGCCCGGCCCCCGGCTTGATCCACTGAGCCTGCTCGACCTCCTCGCCAGCGAACGCGTCACCTTCACGGCCGGCGTCCCGACCGTCTGGATGTCGCTCTTGGAGGCGCTGGACGCCGAGCCGGACCGATGGGACCTCAGCGCGCTGCAGCGAGTCAGTCTGGGGGGAGCAGCCGCATCTCGCAGCCTGCTTGAAGGCTTCGATCGCCATGGCCTCACAATCCTTCAGGGATGGGGCATGACCGAGACTTCGCCGTTCGGCACCTTGTGCCGGCTGCCGAGCGAGCTCGACGCCGCTTCGCCAGCCGAGCAGTATGACTACCGCACGCGGCAGGGCGTGCCTCTCCCGCTCGTCGAGCTGCGAGCCCGAGGCGAAGATGGCGACCTCATTCCGTGGGACGACCTGGCAATGGGCGAGCTCGAGATCCGCGGGCCCTGGGTCGCCGCTGGATATCACGGTGGAGCGGGCGCCGACAAGTTCACCGAGGACGGCTGGTTCCGCACCGGTGACATCGTCCGGATCGACCAGCGCGGTTGCATCCGGATCTGTGACCGCTCGAAGGACCTCGTCAAGTCGGGCGGCGAATGGATCTCCTCGGTCGACCTCGAGAACCAACTTATGGCCCATCGGGCCGTCGCCGAGGCAGCCGTAATCGCAATTCCGGATGATCGCTGGGGTGAGCGGCCACTCGCCGCAGTCGTCCTGCGGGCCGGGATGGAGGCGAGCCCGGAGGAGCTGCGCAAGCACCTCAGCGGTGATTTTGCCAAGTGGCAACTCCCGGACAGGATCGAGTTCATCACGGCCATCCCGCGCACGGCAACCGGCAAGTTCAAGAAGACCGAGTTGCGCGATCGGTTCGTTTCGTGCCGCGCGGCGTAGAGGCAGACCAGTCGCCCGCGTGGGCAGCCGGAAGATCTCCGGTCGCCGCATCGTTCAGTAGTCAGTAAACAGCACGAATGGAGGGCATGACGCCTTGCTTCGTATCGCTATCGTCGGACTAGGACCATGGGGAGTCTGCGCTCTTGAGCGCGTAATCACCACTGCGCGCCAAGAGCTCCGACCTGGTCTTGACATCGCCGTGCATGTGATCGAGCCGGGAACTCCGGGGTCGGGCGTCTACGACGTGAGCCAGCCCGACTACCTGATCCTCAACAACCCGTGCGGGGAGCTCTCCCTATACCCGTTCGAGACCGAACCCGACCAGCCGAACTACGCTCTCGGTCTCTACCCCTGGGCGGTGGCCCAGGGCTATCGGTGGGTGGGCGACCGGTGCGCGATCGATCCGACCGGCCGGCCGATCGAGCCGCACCACTTCCTGCCCCGCCGCCTCATGGGCGAGTACCTCCAGTGGTTCTACCGCGCGCTCCTCGTCGGGGCGCCCCCGAATGTTCACGTCGTCCATCACCCCACCGCCGCAGTCGACCTGGTGGCCCGACGCGATGGGAGCGAACAGGTGTGCCTGGCCAACGGGGGAACGGTCGTCGTCGATCACGTGATCGTCACCTCGGGCCATACGGCGAACGAACACGCCGATGAGACCTGGCGCGACCTCGACCCGTATCCCGTGGGTGCGTATCTGAACGCGATTCCGGACAGCGCGAGCGTCGCCATCTCCGGGATGGGATTGGTGGCGGTTGACGTCGTCACGGCGCTGACCGTCGGGCGCGGCGGCGGGTTCGTCGAGGATGGCTCCGGGTTGCGCTATCGGCCGAGCGGACACGAGCCACAGATCCGGCTTTTCTGTCGGAGCGGTCTCCCGTTCACCGCCAAATCGGTGACGGGAAAGGACCGCAGCGACGTCTATAAGCCGGTCATCTGCACGCCCGAGGCTCTCGACACGCTGAGCGGCCGGTCCAACGGCCGCGGGCGGTTGGTCGACGTGCGGCGCGAACTGCTGCCGCTCATGTTCGGCGAGATGTACGCGCGGTACTACGCGCAGGTCGCCTTCCAGGCCTCGGGCACGGCCGCGGCCGGTGCCGCCGTGCGCGAGCAGCTTCGTGCCGCCTGGACCGAACGGCGCTTTGACGCTGAGGTAGCGTGGCTCGGTGAGCGCTTCGGCAGCTTCGACGCCGAAGCGTTGTTCTTCGGCCATCAGCCCAGATATGGCTGCGACGGCGACTACGAGCAATTCGTGTACCAGTCGCTGGCCGACGATCTTCGCGAGGCCGAGGTCCCCGATGGTGCGAGCCCCGTCAAGTCGGCCGCTCAGGTATTCCGGATCTTCCGCGACCCGATGCGATCAGTCGTCGAGCGAGGCGGTCTCTCGCTCGACTCCTACCTCGACTTCAACGCGGACATCTGCAGCCGGATTCATCGCCTGGTCGCCGGCCCGCCGGCACTGCGCTCGCGGCAGATGCTGGCGCTGATGGACGCTGGGGTGGTGCGGATGCCGTACGGCCCGGCTCCGTCTCGGGGCCTGGCTGTGGGCGAGAAGGCCCCGGCAGCGCTTCGCACCCGTATCTCCTCGACCGCTTTCGAACGGCCGTACGTGGACGATGCCGATGTGGTGATTCGCGGGCACATCGAAGAGCCGCGGATCGCCGGTTCGGCTTCGCAACTCCTGACTCGCCTCTACAACCGGGGCCGGGTGAGCCAGTTCCGCTACGGCGAGGTCGCCGTTGGCAGCATCGACCTGACCCCCGACTCCCACCCGATCGACGTGGAGGGGCGGCCGCAACCGCGAATTTCGCTGTTCGGTGTGCTGACCGAGGGGGTCCGCCACTTCACTCAATACATCCCGTCTCCTCGGAGCCGCATGCGTGCTTTCGAGGACGTCGGAGCGTGCGTCGAGGACATCCTGTCCGACGCCTGCGTGAGCGAGCGCCTGGTCGCGTAGCGGTCGGTCAGCCGAGCGCAGCGGCCAGCGCCTGATCAAGATCCTCGAGCAGGTCGTCCGGGTGCTCGAGCCCAACCGACAGGCGGACCATGTCGGGCGTGATGCCGGCCAGCTCCAGGTCTTCGGGCGTGAGCTGCCGGTGTGTGGTGGAAGCGGGATGGGTGATCAGCGACTTCGCGTCACCCATGTTCAGAAGCCGCTTGAACAGCTTGACGCTGTTGAACACGGCGATCCCGGCCTCCCGGCCGCCGCGGACCGTGAACGTCATGATCGACGGCGCCCGCCCGCCCAGGTACCGGCAAGCGAGCTCGTGGTAAGGGTTTTCGGGAAATCCGAGGAAGCTGACCGACGTCACGCGCGTATCTGCCGCGAGAAACTCCGCCACCGCGCGCGCGTTGGACTCGTGGCGCGGCAAGCGCACGGCCAGGGTCTCGAGCCCCTGCAGCAGCTGGAAGGCGTTGAATGGCGACAGGGCAGCGCCCGTATTGCGCAGCCCGACCGTCCGGCAGCGCGTGATGTACGGCGCGTCCGGGAAATCAATCGCGTACCGGACCCCATGAAACGCGGGCTCGGGCTCGATCATGAGCCGGAACCGGTCCGGGTGATTCGCCCACGGGAACGTGCCGCCATCGATGATGATGCCGCCGAGGGTCGTGCCATGCCCTCCGATGAACTTCGTCAGGGAATGGATCACCACGTCCGCGCCGTGATGCAACGGCTTTAGCAGCAGCGGTGTGGCGACCGTATTGTCCGCGATGACGGGCACCCCTCGGGCGTGGGCGACTTCGGTCACCGCGGCGAGATCGATCACATTGCCCGCGGGATTGCCGACGGTCTCGCAGAACACCGCCTTCGTTCGCTCGTCGATCCGAGCGGCGATCGAGTCCGGATGGTCGTCGGCGGCGAAGCGGACCTCGATAGCGTGACGCGGAAGGACGTGGGCGAAGTAGGTGTAGGTGGCCCCGTAGAGGTTCGGCACCGAGACGAAGTTGTCGCCGGCACCGAGCAGGTTGAGGAGCGACATGCTGACCGCAGTCGCTCCGGAACTAACCGCCATCGCGCCGACTCCCCCCTCCAGCGCACTGATCCGCTGCTCGAGCACGTCAACCGTCGGGTTGTTGATCCGGTTGTAATGGAAGCCTCGGGTTTCGAGGTCCATGATCGCCCCGGCGTGATCCGCGTCAACGAACTCGTGGGCGACTGTCTGGTAGATCGGAACCGCGATGGCTCGAGTCGAGTCCGGGGTGTAGCCACCGTGAATCGCGATCGTCTCGTCGCGCATCGGTGGGTCTGGTCGCGGATCGGAGCCGCTCACGCGGCGGCTCGGCGCAGCGCTACATCGTGCGCCCGGTACGGCACCGCAGCCCGCGCCAGCTCGAGCCAGTTCGAGTACAGCGTGGCCGACGCGGACGCCCAGCTGTTCTCGACGGTCGCGGCCACCTCGTCAAACGGGAAGGTCGGCCAAAGCTCGCGTGGATCCATGTCTCGCGCCTGGGCGCGACGCTCGAATTCAGTCAATGTTTCCACCGCCTCCTCGCCGAGATAGCCGTCGGGGAGACGAGGATACGGGACGGCGCCCCGGCCGAATAGGCAGCGACGCACGTCACGCCGGTACTCGCGGAACAAGCTCAGCGTGCCGTACTCAGGATGGCCCTGGCAGAGGACGAAGAGACTATCCGCCTGCTCTCGCGCTGCTACCGACCATCCGGCGCCGGACGAGCCGGTTCCCACCACGATGCGGTAACCCGCGTCGAGAAGCGCCGCCTCGGGCACGTCGTTCACGCGCGAGTGCGGAACTCGAACGAGGTCAGGAAGCCCGGTCGCCAGCGGATCGAGCGGGTCCTCGACGGCGCCTTCGAATACTCCGCTGCACTTCACGGGCCGCGGAGTCCGCTCGATGTCGTCGAAAAGAAGGAGGCTGGCATGCGAGGCCAGGCACGAGAGCAACGTCGTCCGGACGTGGTCGGCTGCCCACTCTAGGAGCCGCGCGAGGTAGGGCCAGGACGCCTCGAAACGCAGCTTGACCTGCGTGGGCTCCGTTCCGGTAATGATCAGGGCGTCGGGGGGACGCGTCCACAACTCGTCGAGTCCGCGATAGCGGTGCTCGATCACCGCGGCGACCTTCTCCGAGCGCGGAATCTCCTTGATCGTGTAGAGCTCAAACTCGATCCCGGCCGCGTCGCAGCCCAGCGCTGCCGCCCGGAACTGATTCTCGCTATCGAGGAACGCCGAATCCGGCATGTTGTTGACCAGCGCGAGCACGATTGGCCGAGGCTGACTGCGGATGTCGAGAAATGGCATGTGCGTGGCCTTCGCGTGTTCTCCCAACTAACGGCTGAGGAGCCGCAGACCTTTCCTGGCCCCGGGCCGTTTTGCGCCGCGACGCCTTCGCCGCGGGCTCATACCCTCCCTAGGCGACCACGCGAGCGCGACGGGTCATAGGCCGGCTTGAGGGAGAGGCTTCGAGCGCCGTGAGCTCGCGCTGGAGCGCGCGCCGGCCGCGATGGTGGAGGCCGTGGATTGAGGATTCGGTCCGACCAAGGCGATCAGCGATCTCACCGGGCTTGAGCCCGATCATGTGCCGGAGGACGACGACCTCGCGCTGCTCCTCGGGCAGGGCAGCCAGAGCGTCGCGCACCGTCTGCACCTGGTCGATGTCCGAGTCGTAGCTCGAGCCTAGGTCCGGCAGGCTCTCGATCGGGGTGGCGCGGTTTGCCCGCAGATGGTCGATCGCCACGTTCCTGGCAAGCCGGAGAAGCCAGGCAAAGAACGGCACTCCACGATCGTCGTACTTTCCGATCGTCGTCATCAGTTTGGTGAACACGTGCTGCGTGACGTCCTCGGCCTCATGGTCGTCGCGCACGATCGAGCGGACGTAGCCGTAGATGTTGTGGGAATAGCTGACGTAGAGGAACCGGAGGGCCTCGCGGTCACCTTCCTTAGCGCGCGCAACGGCGAGCTTGGTCTTTCGCACCATTTCCGGCGAGCTGTTCACTGCGGTTCTGCTCGTGAAGCCGACCGACGCCGAGTTTGTCTCAAAAGCTGCTTCCCGGATCAACTTTCCGTCCTTTTTTGAAGTGGCATTTCGCCCCGAAGGGCGGACAGCGCCTCGACCACGCTGGTGGCCGGCTGGACGCTGCCCATGCTCTTCAGGCCCCCTCTGAGGGCGCCCCGCCCTCGGATGATTTCTGGACGAAGTTTCCGCCCGCGCAGTCCGACGGTCAATGACC
>Ga0335075_10014755_pt1 | contig 11715 bp, 11 predicted proteins | sample Lox_Sample_24_FD_206723 | JGI IMG/M metagenome (GOLD analysis project Ga0335075, IMG submission 206723) | Soil microbial communities from Loxahatchee National Wildlife Refuge, Florida, United States - Lox_Sample_2.4 | ecosystem: Environmental > Terrestrial > Soil > Wetlands | place: USA...
CGAGCGGCAGCCAGATCCTGCCGAGCGTCAACCCGCTCGGCTCGGGCTACAACCTGTACCCGGCCTACTCCGACGGCATCCAGTACTTCCTGATCAACTTCAACAACCCGACGATCGGCCCGGCGTTCAGGCAGCTGTACATCCGCCAGGCGATGCAGGAGCTCATCGACCAGGAAGGCATGATCAACGCCGTTGACCGCGGCTACGGGTACCCAACCACGGGCGGCGTGCCGAACGAGCCGACGAGCCAGTGGATCCCCTCCATCCAGAGCGAGAACGGCGGCCAGGGCCCGTACCCGTTCAGCATCAGTAACGCGAAGGAGATCCTGACAAGCCACGGCTGGGCTGAGGTCGGCGGCGTGATGACCTGCCAGGACGCCGCCAAGTGCGGTACCGATGTCACGGCAGGCACGCAGCTCAAGCTCACGATGGACTACGAAACCGGCATCCCAGCCTTCCAGCAGGAAGTCTCCATGATCAAGTCGGACGCCAGCCAGGCGGGCATCGACATCAGCCTCGTCCCGCAGCCGTTCAACACGATCATCGGCGAGTCCTCGCCGTGCCAGCCCGGCCCGAATTGCACCTGGGACATCCTCAACTTCGGCGGCTGGAACTTCAACGGCCCCGGCTTCGAGCCGACCGGCGAGCCGCTGTTCGAGACCGGCGCCTTCTCCAACTCGGGCAGCTACTCCGACGCGACCGAGGACAATCTGATCAACGAGACGCACACCAGCAGCGGCATGAAGGTGTTCCAGCAGTATGCCACGTACACCGCCGAGCAGTTGCCGTTCATCTGGATGCCGGAGGCCTACGCTGTCCAGGCCGTGAACAGCACCCTGCAGAACGTCGGATTCAACCCGCTGGCAACGTTCCTCCCCGAGTACTGGTACTTCACCAAGTAACCAGTGGAGGACCGCAGCTGGCGCTTAAAAGGACACTTGAACCGTCCGCGTCGTAGAGGTTACCGGGACGTCGGCCCCTCCGACAACCGGCAGCACCCACGATACCGAGGAGTAGGAAGCTCTGGTCGCCTGTCGCGGAACACCCACCACCACCAAAACCAGTGACCTGCGTGTTTGTCATGTGGGGGCTGTGTACCACGGCCTTCAGGATGTCTCCATCCCTGGCGAGTCGCCCAGTTCAACCGGAAGGCTCCTACTACGCATCCAGAACTGACAGATCTGATTCGTCGGCTGAGGCTAAGCGGTCGTTTGACTGTTCGCGCCGAGTCGGCGATCGGGAGCGATGGTGCCGCCTGGAGGCTTCGGCTGGCTGCGAGAATAGCTTCATGCGGAACGAAGAACGCTCACGGCGGCTGGCTGGCTCTGCGGGATCGATCCTGAGCATCGGCTCGAGCGGGTCCATCTTGTCCATAGGTTCGACCGGATCGATTCTATCGGTCGGGTCCGCGGGATCGATCTTGTCGGTTGGCTCGGTTGGCTCCGTGGCCTCGCTGCTCTCGGCATGTTCGTTCGCCAGTGTCGGCTCGGTCCTGGCGGGCCTGTCGTGCTGGTCCATCCTGGCCTGGCGTTCCCGGCGGTCGCTCGCCAGTCCGTGACTCAGGTCATCGCAGCCAAATCAAACGTCACCGACGGTAACGGCGTAGCCGCCCACGAACCTGCCGATCTGCGCGGCCTGAGACTTTGCGGCGCCGATCAGATGAGGCGCGCAGATCGGGTTGTTCTGGAACGCCGTTCATCCGGCGGCGGGGAGAGCTGGAAGCAGGCCAGGGACGGCCCGTCGGCCTGATAGAGTGGGAGTGTCGGAAAATCGGAATCGGAAGGGTGGCTGCCATGGGCGTGCCTGCCGCCAAGATCGAACCGGAGCCCCTCGTCAGCGCCAGGGTGAAGGTGCGACCCAAAGCGCAGCTGACACTGCCCGAGGAGATTAGGCGTGCCCTGCACATCAGTGAAGGCGACGAGGTGGAGTTCGCCGTCCATGAGGACGGGACGATCACGGTACGCGGCTACGTGTCCATCCCGACCGATCAAGCCTGGTTCTTCACCCCGCAGTGGCTGGCAGGGGAACGCGAGGCAGACGAGGAAATCGCGGCCGGGCGGGGCACGGTGCACGAGTCGGCTGACGATATGTTCGCGCATCTTGACGCGCTGGCTGCGGACGCCTGATGCCGACGTTCGAGACGCTGCCGCGTTTCGAGAAAGACTGGAAGGACCTCACGCCCCAGCAGCAGGGTGCGTTCCGCAAGGTGGTCAAGGATGCCTTCGTGCCGGACCTGATGGCCCCGGACCGGCCGTTCCGGCCAGGGTTGCGGGTCAAAGGCGTGAAAGCCCACCCGAACGTGTTCGAGATGACCTGGGACAACGATGGCCGCGCCACCTTCAGCTACGGAACCGAACGCGTGCCCGGCCAGCCGCACGTCATCTGGCGACGCATCGGAACCCACGACATCTTCACTCCGCCGCCCGGCCCATAACGCGCCGGTGATGCCACCGCAGCCCGGCCACAGGCCTGAACATTCGTCAGCCATAGCGCTGGTTCTGTGTGCGACGCGCAGCTCATCCACCACGTTCGCCATGCGTACTAAATCGGCGATCCGTCGCCGGGCCGCGATCGCTGCCCGCTTACGAGCTGTGATCAACGCTGGTCGACCGTACACGATCAATAACTGCCGATATGCACGCCTTGCTGGCCCCTGGCGCTCCTCAGTAGTCGCGTACAGGGGAACTTACGTCACATGAGCCGCCCTGATACCTGTTTATGCTGGTAAGAGAGCTATCGGCAACGGCCACGACCGCGCTTAACGGCGCATCACAGCGTTACTGCCGCTCGCTTGCCCCCAGATTGCCCCCGGGCGCGGCAACACTGAAATTGGGGCGCTGCGCGCTTTCTCAAGATCTCAAGTGGTGCCTATCGTCTCCCGCGCCTACTTCGGGGAACAGGGTCTATGCGTGCTGGCGTGCGTCCGGGCCGAACCTGCGCGACAGCTCCCTTTCTAGGGCCTCCCTTATGAATTGCGGCCGTGGGGTGATCGCCGGGCCGGTGATCGTGGGGAGATGGTCGATCAGCCCCTCCGGTGCCGGCCTCCCAGGCCGGAGAGGCATTCGAGGGGGCTGGGTATGGCGATGAACAAGCCTTGGGCGGTGTCGCAGCCCAGTGCTTTAAGGTGGTGTAGCTCGTCGTCGGTTTCGACGTCTTCGGCGCTGACAGTGCATCCGGCGGCGTGGGCGGTGGCTATGACACCGGCGGCGATCGCTCTGCCGCGTTCGGTGCCCAGCCGAGCAATGAGGATGCGGCCGAGCTTCAAAACGGCAAGCAGACCGTCGTACAGCCATTGCAGCGACAGGTGACCGACGCCGACGTCGTCGAGGGCGATCCGGACGCCGAGACCGGCCAAGTCCCGCAGGTTGGTCAGAACGGCCGCGTCGTCGCGGGCAAGGGCCGTATCAGTGATCTCAAGAACAAGCCTGTGTGCGGGGTACTGGGCGTGAGAGAGGGTCTGGCGTACCCAAGTGGCGAAGTCGGGGTTGGTGACCTGGACGGCGGAGACGTTGACGTGCAGGTCCAGCCCGCGTGTGGCGAGGACGGCGGTGGATTCGCAGGCGTGCAGGAGCACCCAGGCGCCGATGAGCAGAATGCTGCCGGTGTCCTCGGCCACAGGGATGAATTCGGCCGGCTCGACGTCGCCGATCTCTTGGCTGGTCCATCGCGGAAGGGCCTCGACGGCGACGGTCTTGCCGGTGGCAAGAGCGATGATCGGCTGGTAGACCAACCGCATCTCGCCCCGGGTCTCTGCGCCGCGCAGGGCCCGGGCGATCTGGACTCGTCGGCTGGCCTGGACGGTTTCGGCGATCTCGGCGAAGACGCAGCGGTCCTTGCCCGCCCGCTTCGCCTCGTACATTGCCTCGTCGGCTCTGCGCAGGGCCTCCTTGGCGTCGACGTCAGTGCTTCGGACGAGGGCGATACCTATGCTGGCGGTCACCGTCATCGAGGTCAGGCCGGTCAGCGGTTGCGCGATGACCTCCAGCAGCCGGGCGCCGAGCCGGCCCGCCTCGTCGGCGTCCTGAACCCCCTCGGCGATCACGATGAACTCGTCCCCGCCGAGCCGGCCGGCGAAGTCGTCGCCACGCAGTGCCTGGGGCAACCGCCGCGCCTGGGTCCTCAACATCTCGTCGGCCACGTCGTGACCAAGGGCGTCATTAATCGCCTTGAGCCCATCTAGGTCGATAAACAGCACCGCGACCACCGCGTCGGGCCGGACCTTCCGCAACTTGAGCTCGAGGTGCTCGAGGATGGCGAGCCGGTTGGGTAGGCCGGTCAACCCGTCGTGGCGGGCATCGTGGGTGAGCCGGTCCAGGTTGCGGGACCTCTCGATCGCGGTCCCCACAATGCGGGCCCAGTCCTGCAACAGCGCCAAGTGCTCCGGACCCGGTGTGCGAGGTGCACGCCCGTAGAACGCCAAGGTGCCCAGCACCTCGGCGGACGCGTCTCTCACCGGCATCGACCAGCAGTGCGCCACACCCACCATCTGGTACACCTCACGGATGGGCGCCCAGTTTGGGTCTTCGTCGAGGTTCTCGGAGATCGTCAGCTGACCGAACCAGGCCGCCGGGCCGCAGGTGCCCGTGCTGGGGCCGATCGGGGTGCCCTCGACGGCATCGAAGTACGCCTGCGGAAACGAAGGTCCGACCCCGGAGTGCAAGGCGTTGGTCTCCGGGTCGCGCTGAAGCACCGACACCATCAGAGACGGGTCGTACCGCTCGATAGCCTCACAAGCAGTAGTGAGCACCTCGTGCAGCGGGACAGCGCGCGCGATCATGTCGTGCACCTGGTTGTGCGAGGCCACCAGCCGCTGGACTCTGGCCACCTCGGCATCGGCCAGTCGCGCCTGGATCCGCGCAGGCACGACGTCCGCCGCCTCGGACAGGCCAGCCAGGTCGTCCGCCGACCACTCGTGCCGGGCCGGATCAGCCATCTAAGGTCTCACCCTCACCCAGGACGGTCCGCCCCAGCAGGCCACCCTTAATCACGCGACCGGTGTCCCCCGGGTCTCCTGAGCGTAAATGTGCGTGATCAGTCGCTCGTCACCGTCGAACAGGCACAACGCAGCCAATGCCGCACCTGTGTTGCGGCAGACCGCCGAGACCCAACGATCCAGCTCGGCGTCCCGGGCCGGACCCAGCAGCCCGGCCTCCCGCAACGAAGCCGTCCGGGTGGCCTCACCCGGATTCGACACCACCGAGGCTCCCCCGCCTGACACTCGACCGCCCCATAGGCCCATCATTGACACACCCAGAAGGGGCCTGTCAAGTTAACGGTAGTAACTTCTGTCTCTCCTAATGCGTCCCGTGCTGGGGCAGTCGTCGGAGACGTCCAGGCAGGTATGCCGGCCTACCTGGCGATGTCCCACCGGTCCCGGCCTGGGCTGGATGAGATCACCGGCCGCTGACAACGGCGGCCACTCGTGTCCGCCCGAGATCGTCACCTTTTGAATCCCTCGCCGACCGCCAGATACCTTTTCTCCCCCGTCGTCCTCACCGGCGTCGAATCCTTGCCAACGGGTGCCGGGTCTAGCAGGCGAAGCCATCGCGAAGCGACGTCCAAACGGCGGCCTAGACGCGGTGCCCGCGAACTGGACACCGCGAGCCAAGGAGAACCGCGGGCCACCGCATAACTGGATCAGCGTGACCGATCAGTTCGAAGGCCACCCATAACAGATATTCTGCGTGCTGCGGCCGACAGATGCCTACCAAGCTGATAGGGATTCCTATTCGGCGATATGATTTCCTATCAGAAGATAGGAAAGGCCGCGCGGTGATCGTGGACAAGGTCATGAGAACGCAAGTGAGTATGCCGAGGCGTGCATAGTCAAGCGCAGGGGCAAACACCTATTTCGGCGATCGGCTGCCAAGACGCCTATCGGCGGGTTCAGGTGCGCTCACGGAGCCTGGGTTCGTGACGTTTGTGATGGCACGGTGATAGTCGTCGTCGGCAACCGGGCTGTGCCCGTTAGCGCGCCTGGGCAACTGCAGTGCCGCAGGCGGCGCGCAGATCGTCGCGGCTGTCAGCGGGCTGGCGGCCCGCCGCCCGTTGTCGCCTGTTAGCGTGCCGCTATGGGGATAGCGCTCAGCGAAGCGGCGCTCAGGCTGCTCGACGGACGTAATTACGCGGTCCTGGCCACGGTGAATCCCGACGGCAGCCCGCAGACCTCCGTGATGTGGGTCGGCCGCGACGGCGGTGACCTGCTGTTCTCCACCGTCGAAGGCCGCGTCAAGCACCGCAACATGCTGCGCGACCCGCGCGTCAGCGTCACAGTGATCGACTCCGCCGACCCGGAGAGCTACGTCGAGCTCCGCGGCCGGGTATCGATGACACCGGATACCGGGCGGCGACTCGATACCCGGCTTTCCTGGAAGTACGACGGCAAGGACCCGGACCAGGACAGGCCCGGCGCGGTTCGCGTAACCGTGCGCATGGTGGTGGAGAAGGCCACCGGGTACGCCTCGTAGCCCGGTTGAGCCGGGCCGCAAGCTTCGAGGCTGGCGCGCCCATTAACCGTTACGGCGTACCGGGTCCCGGTTCGGGGAGCACGTTCCGGTTTCACTGGCGTTCGGAAAGGCAGAACTCGTTGCCCTCGGGGTCGCGAAGTGTCAGGTGGTCACTGCATTCCGCCGCCAGGCTCGCGCCCAGCTCCGTCAGCCGTTCCAGCTCGGCCTCGACAGAGTCGCACTTCAGGTCCATGTGGACGCGGTTCTTCACGACCTTCGGCTCCGGCACCAGTTGGAAGAAGATCCGCGGCTGCCCGCTCGGTCCTTCGACCAGGACAGTAGGGTCGTCTTCTGGATCAAGGATGCCCCTCCTGCGCAGCCGGGCGAGTTCGGCCTCGTCGTAGGGGGCGACCTGGTAACCGTCGAGGGCAGCGGCCCAGAACCGGGCGATGGACGCGGGATGACGGCTGTCGAAGACAACATCATGAAGCCTGGCCACGGCTTTAATGGTGCCACGCCGATGGCGCCATAGGGGTCGCTGCCCCCGGCCGCGGAAGCCAGCAGTCCCCGCCACCAGACCAGCATGTTCTGCACGCCACGGTCATCGACCGCGACGCGTTCTCACCGAGCAGATCGGCAGGGATGTCGCGCGTGACGAGTGACCTGTCCCCGGGCGCGTTGGCAGTGGCGGAATCCGCGAGCACCCCATGCGCGGGGACGCGAAACTGGGCGAGTGGATGTCACAGACCTAGACGCCGACCCGCTGCGCCAGCTCTCTGCATGGCTGGAAGCGGCCCGCGCGGCCGGCCAGCCGATGCCGGATGCCATGACCATCGCCAGCGCAACCAGCGACGGGGTTCCGTCGGCCCGCCTGGTGGTGCTGCGCGGCCTGCGCCGAGGGCTGGTCTTTTTCACCGACTGCGACAGCGATAAGGGCGCTGAGCTGATGGCCAATCCGCGGGCGGCTGCCGTGCTGCACTGGCTTGTTCCGGCACACCGCCAGGTACGGGTGGCCGGCCCGGTGGAGCTGGTGAGTCAAGACGAAGCCGACGAGTACTGGCGCACGCGCGCCCCCGCGGTCCGCCTCAGCGCGGCCGCCTCGCGGCAAAGCCGCGTCGTCGCCAGCCGGACAGTCCTGGAAACGCAGGTCCGGGACATCTTGCGGCACCACCCCGACGGAGCCGATATTCCCAGGCCGCAGCGCTGGGGCGGCTTTCGGGTGCTGCCATCCCGCGCCGAGTTCTGGCAGGAATCGCCCGACCACCTGCACGACCGGATCCGCTACCGCCGGGAAGGCGGCGGCTGGGTCATCGAGCGGCTGTCGCCGTAATCATCAACGGCCCCGGCATCGAGAGGGCCACCATCGCACTGGCCGTTCGGCAAGTGTCAAGACCATGCTGGATCAAGTGCGTCAAGACCATGCTGGACTTGTCGCGGTACTATCGCGGCTAGCCGACGGCGCCGAGAAGCGGGTAACGGCCGCGGAAGCGGATCAGCGGGTCGCCCGCCTCGGCCACGTAGGGGACGCCGACGACCGAGGAGATGACCAGCAGGTGGTCGCCGGCCGGGACGCGACGGGCGACCGAGCACTCGAGCGCGGCCAGGCCGCCGGACGGGATCAGCGCGCCCGACGATTCTCCGCGGACGTGCGGCACGCCATCGAGGACAAGTCGCGCGCTCGGCCGGCCCGCCGCGGCGAACTGGCCGGCCAGCAGCTTCTGCGCCGACGACAGCAGCGTGACGGCGAACCGGTGGGCGGGCAGCGACGGGCGGCTGAGCACCTCGGCGGGGTAGGAGTCCGCGATCAGCGAGACAACGACAAGCGGCGGGTCGAGGGACACCGGCATGAACGCGCTCACCGTCGTCCCGATGTCATCGCGGCCGTCGGCGATCGTGACCAGCGTGATACCGGCCGCCCACGCCGACAGCGCCGTCGGCAACTCCGCCACCTGATCAGGCGAAACGCTCATCCGCAGGTTCCCTACGCGATAGCCGCGGCTAGCTGATCCGCCACGAGGCAGGGAGCATCAGGGGACCGTACGGCGACAGCCCGGCCGCCGCCGCGAGCCGCCAGGCCGGCCCCCAGCCGTCGGCGAACTGCGCCGCGACCGCCTCGAGCGACAGCGACCCGATACCGAATCCCGCCGCGGCGGCCGGCATCGACTCACTCGACTCGGCGGGCCGGAGCTGGTCCAGCGGCCCGAGCCGGGGGAAGACCCGGACCGGGGCGTCGTCGGGCAATCCGGCGCGTTTGCGCGCGACCGCGACCGCCTCGCGCATTCCGCCGGCCGAGTCGGCCAGCCCGTTCGCCACCGCGTCGGCGCCGCTCCACACGCGCCCACGGGCCAGTTCGTGCACCCGCTCGGCGGACAGCCGTCGGCCATCCGCAACCTTTCCGGTGAAGTCCGCGTACACCGCGTCGAGCCACTCGTTCAGCCGCGACCACTCGCCCTCAGAGAACGGACGGGAAGAGGAGAACATCGTCGCGTTCACGGCGCCGTCGGCGATCGTGTCGGTCGCGACGCCGGTCCGGCTGAACAGGTCCCGGAACACCGGCTTCCCGGTGATGACCCCGATCGACCCGGTGATCGTTCCCGGCTGCGTCACGATCACGTCGGCGGGCGCGGAGATGAAGTACCCGCCGGACGCGGCCACGTCGCCCATCGACACGACGACCGGCTTGCCCGCGGCCCGGGCCCGCACGACCTCGCGCCAGATCACGTCGGAGGCCGTGTAGGAGCCGCCCGGGCTGTTCACGCGCAGCACGATCGCCCGCGCGCCCTCGTCCGCCGTCGCGGCGCGCAGCGCGGCCGCGATCGTGTCCGAGCCCATCCCGCCGCCGCCAAAGCCGCCACGGCCGCTGCGTCCCTGCCTGATCGCGCCGTGCGCGTAGATCACCGCGACGAACCGTTCGTGCTGGCCGGGCGTCAGGTCCGCTACTCCGCTGCGTACCCGCTTCGGCAGGTCGCCGAGCGAGTGGAGGCGCTGGTAGCGCTGCAGGTACAACAGGGTCGCGTCCGGGATGGTCTCCTTGCGGACCTGGTCGTAGACCTCGTCCCGGTAGTAAACCGCGTCGATGAGTCCCTCGGACAGCGCCTGCCCGGGCAGGAACGGTCCGCGCCGCAGCACGTCCCTAGCCTGTTCGACGGTGATCCCCCGGCCGTCCGCGATCGCCGCCGCGAGCTGCTCGGTGACCGACTCGGCCAGCCGCGCCTCGGCCTCCCGGGCCGGGCCGGTGTACCCGGTCTCGGTGAGCTGGTCGGCGGCCGACTTGTACTCGTGCCGCTTGGCGCTCTGGAAGTCGATGCCGACCTTCTCCAGGGCGTCGTGCAGGAAGACCCGCTCGATGGCGACACCGGTGACCCCGAGCATGCCCGATGGCTGCAGGTAGATCCGGTCGAACCCGGTGGCCAGGTAGTACGGCAGGTTCCCGCGGACGAAATCGCCGAACGACTCGGCCCAGGCGACGGCGAGCTTGCCGGACCGCCGGAAGTCGCTGACGGCCTCGCGCAGTTCCTGCATGGTCGCGATTCCGATGCGGGATCCGCCGACCTTGACGATGAGCGCCCGCACCCGGTCGTCCGAACTCGCTCGTTTCAGCCCGTCGAGCAGGTCGGGCAGCCGGGTACGGCGTATCGTGAGCAGCGCGCTCAGCGGGTCGTGCGGCGGCCCTTCCGCGATGCCGTCCGTTAGGTCGAGTTCGAGGATTACAGGCCCGGTCCTGCGCTGCCGCATACGAGCGATCTGCCCGGCAAGCTTCGCGTCTGCCATGCGGCCAGCTTACGCGGAGCGGCGGTCAGATTTTGTCGTCCGAACGTAAGGCGGTGACTGCGGATCGCACACGTTGCAGCGGTGGTGGTGGTCGACGTGGCCAACGTGATGGGCGCCCGGGCCGACGGCTGGTGGCGTGACCGGGCGGGGGCCGCGCTGCGGCTGTGCCGCGAGGTCGCCGCGCTCGCGCGGCGCGGCTACGACAGCGACGACGGCGACGGCCACGAGGGCGGCGGTCGGGTTTCCGCGGGCGAGTGGGTGCTCGTGCTCGAGGGCAAGGCGCGGGCGGCGGCGCGGGAGTTCGATGGCGGTGACGGCCATGGCGACGCGGCCCCGGTGGTCCGCGTGCTGTCCGCACCGGGTTCCGGAGATGACGCGATCGTCGGCGTGGTCGAGGAGGCCGTCGCGCGTGACGAGACCTGCCTGGTAGTGACCGCGGACCGGGAGTTGCGGCAGCGCTGCGAGGAGCTCGGAGCCTCGGTCACCGGACCCGGGTGGCTCTTGCGCATGCTGTGATCGAGTAGTGTCGAACCAGGACCACGCTCCCTACATCGACATTGGTTGTCCTGTCCGCCATCGACCGGAACCTTCACGCGCATGTATGTGATCTTGGTGATTCTCGTCCTTTTCGTCGCGGCGCTGCTCTTCATGCTCGCCCTCGTCCGCATGGCGGTGCGGAACGCACATAAACGCCAGTCCATGGCCACCAGGCTGGCCGCCGCCGAGACCCGCGCCGAGCGGGTCGCCGAGGCCAGAGGCGCCGAATTCAATGCGAGCGAGGCGCTGACCACGGTTATGCCCGCGATCCTCCCCGAGGAGCGGGCACCACGGCGGGTGGCGTAACACCACCGTTCGTTCGGGCTGGATCGCTTTCAGATTTCCGGGGTCAGCCAGATGACAGACAGCGGCGGCAGCACGATCGAGGCGGAGGCCGGCCGGCCGTGCCACGGCCTCGGGACGGCCTCGACCGAGCCCAGGTTGCCCATGCCGCTGCCGCCGTAGCTGGTGGCGTCGGTGTTGAGCACCTCGCGCCAGCGTCCGGCGAGCGGCAGCCCCATCAGGTAGTGCTCGTGCGGCATCGCGGAGAAGTTGGCGACGCAGGCGAGCACCGGGACCCCGTACTCCGGCGCGCCGAAGCGCAGGAAGGACACCACGTTGCCGTGCGCATCGTTGGAGTCGATCCAGCCGAACCCGTCGGGGATGGAGTCCTGCGACCATAGCGTGGGCGATGAGCGGTAGAACGCGTTCAGGTCGCGGACCAGCCGCTGCACGCCCGCGTGGTAGTCGTACTGGAGTACCCACCAGTCCAGGCCGGTCTGCTCTGACCACTCGTGGCCCTGGCCGAACTCCGACCCCATGAACAGCAGCTGCTTGCCCGGGTGCGCCCACATGTAGCCGAACAGGGCGCGCAGCCCGGCGAACCGCCGCCACTCGTCGCCCGGCATCTTGTAGAGCAGCGATGCCTTGCCGTGCACGACCTCGTCGTGCGACAGCGGCA
>Ga0335075_10014756_pt1 | contig 11715 bp, 11 predicted proteins | sample Lox_Sample_24_FD_206723 | JGI IMG/M metagenome (GOLD analysis project Ga0335075, IMG submission 206723) | Soil microbial communities from Loxahatchee National Wildlife Refuge, Florida, United States - Lox_Sample_2.4 | ecosystem: Environmental > Terrestrial > Soil > Wetlands | place: USA...
CGAAGTAAGTGGCGTGGAGCATGATGTCGATGGAAGGCTGGGCCAGGAAAAAGCCGCTAACGCCGCCGCTGATGAACATCGAGATGAATCCCAGGGCGAAGAGCGATGCCGCATTGATACGCAACTTGGAACCATACAGACTGCCCAGCCAGATCAGGACCACGATAGTAGCGGGGATGGTGATGACCAGCGTGGGGAAGGAAAACGCCAGCGAAGAAAAGGGATTCATCCCGCTGACAAACATGTGATGGCCATAGACCATGTAGCTAAGAACTGCCAACGAACTCATGGCGTAAATAACAACCCGATGACTCAGCAGGGGCCGTCGCATGTTGGTAATGAGGACGTGCGAGACGATCCCCATGCCAGGAATGATTGCAATGTAAACCTCGGGATGGCCGAAAAACCAGAAGAGATGCTGCCATAGCAGAGTTGAGCCGCCGGAGTGCGGCAACACCTGGCCGTTAATTACCAGGTTCGAGGGCACGAAGAAACTGGTTCCGGCGACGTGGTCAAGAATCAGCAGAATGCAAGCTGGCATCAGCACTGCGAATGCGGTCAAGCCCATGATCGAGGTAATGAACCAGGCCCACGCGCTTAATGGAAGCCGCATCAAGGACATGCCTTTGCAACGCATGTCGAGCGTCGTGGTGATGAAGTTCAAAGAGCCCAGGAGCTGGCCAATGCAAAAAATCGCGATCGAGGCGGCCCATAAAACCACGCCCAGTCCCTGACCCGGTCCGGCAACGGAGCCTACCGCACTGAGCGGTGCATACTGCGTCCAACCACCGAGAGTGGGTCCGTCGGCAACAAAAAACGATGCGACCAGAACGCAGAAGGCCACGAACGTGACCCAGAAAGACATCATGTTGAAGTGCGGAAACGGCATGTCTTCCGCGCCCACTTGAATAGGCAGGAAATAGTTACCGAACGCCGCGAAGGGAGCGGTGGTGAGCACAAAGAAGACCATGATGGTGCCGTGCATGGTCATCAATTGCAGGTAATACTCGGGCGTCATCACATTCCCAGGGGCCCCGGTACTAGAAAGAAAATGCAACCCAGGAATCGCATAGTTGCCCCAGCCCAGATGGATGCGCATGATCCAGGAGAGCACCATTCCAATCACGACAGCAACCAAAGCCAGCGCGTAATACTGCTTCCCGATGACTTTGTGGTCTAGGCTGAAAACATGTTTCCGAATAAAACTGGTCGGAGCTCCGTGCGGAGTCGCGTGTGTCGACATTTCGTGCATTGGACTCACCTCAGAACCGGATGCTTTGATTTGTTAGATATTCACCTTGTTAAAAGTTGGTTCGGTGCTGGCTACAGAAAGCTCGCTACTGCAGCGCCGCCTGTTGCTTAATCCACGCGTCGTAATCTTCGGCAGACTTTACTTCGAGATACGCCTTCATGTTGTAATGGCCCAGTCCGCAAAGCTGCGTGCAAACGATTTCGTACTTGCCTATTTTGGTGGCAGTGAAATGGACCGACAGATCCAATCCGGGGACAAAATCCTGCTGCACGCGGAGCTCAGGAACATAAAAGGAATGGCCCAGATCCTTCGAATGCATGAGAAGGTGAATTTCCCGGTTCACGGGAATGGCCATCTCGGCGGTCACAATATCGTCCTTGGAAGCGGCATCATTGGTGGTGTCGAGGCCGAAAAAGTTACCGGCAGCTTCATTGATCTGATCGGGATGAAGCGGCCCAAACTTGCCATCGGGGCCGGGATAACGGAAGTAAAAGGCAAACTGGCCAGCCTGCACCTGAACGGGCAATGCATTGGCAGCGGGCGGGGTGAAATACTCACTTCCCCAAGCCTTTACACCGAACACGCCCAAGGCTAAAACCTCCGTGCCCACCAGCAGGAAAGCGGCAGCCACCAATCCCGTCGCGCCTCCGGGGAAACGCTTGATCTTGTCGCCGGGCTTGGGATTAGAGAATCTCCAGATAAAGAAAGCGAGCAGGAATTGCGAAGACAGGAAGGCGATTCCAGTCTCCATCATCGTGTCGGCGTACTGCTCGTCAATGAGATGGCCATGGACCGAGATGTCTTCCGGCATCGGCCACATGTGCATCACAATAGGAACCGCCGAACCGATGGCGATTAGGATGATGGTCACCGCGAATATTTTTGCCATTTGCATTCGCCTCTAGCCGGGCCTTATCCGGGCTGTTATTGAAACGCCGCAGATTTTAGGTCTGCGGCGTTTCCGTGATTTCTGCATTACACGCTGATTCAAGCCCTACTCTTACTTTGCCTTGAAGGTAAAATCGGCAGTGCCCGCGCCGCCCGCGGCAACGGTCACCTTTTGAGTTTGCGTGCCGTAGGTTTCCTGCCACGCGGTCACGGTGTAGCTTCCGGGGGGGACGTTTTCGATGGTGTAAGCACCCTTGTCATCCGTAGTCGCATAAGGTCCCTTCACCACAACGAACCAACCGTGCATCCAGGGATGGATATTGCACTGCACCGGAATGGCAACTTCCTCGGCCTTCCAACTCTTTACGATTGGCGCCGCCCCAGGTGGCTGAGATTCATTCCACGGGATGTTGCCGGTCATGGGATTTGGCAGCGGGTGAATGTTGTGCGTGGTTTGGTCGCTGGTGATTACCTTATATTTCTGATTCGCGTCCATTGCCAGAACATGAGGCGTGTACATGCAATTTTTCTGGTCAAATACGGGAACCGTCGTCGGCACCGTACCTTGCGCGCTTGCATCGAGGCCCTGGGAAATATAAAGAACCACATTTTCCAGACCGTCGCTCTGGCCTACGACAACTGTCTCCAGGTGTGCGGGATCATTGGCGTGCGCCTTCGAGCAAAACGGATCTTTTGACATGTCGATACCCCTCATGTGAGGAGCAGTACCGCTGAGCTTTACCGTGCCAGTAATTTTGCCTTCCCCTGCCGCGTTAACTTTCTGACCCAAAATTAAAGCGCCACAGCATAATAAAACTACCGCTGATAGTACAGCGGCTAGATTGTGTCGCGTTCTCATAACTTTCTCCTTGGATTACAAAGCTGAAACCAGGGGTGCGATGCCATCCCAGCCACTACTGTTGCCCGGCCGGAGCATTCGGATCCACAGGTTTCAGGTTGAGTTGCTTCGCCAATTCTCTTTCTTTGCTGTGTTGCGGCATAAAAGTGCGCAGATAGAAGACCAGGTCCCAGGCTTCGTCGGGCTTGATGTTGTCAGCAAACGAGGGCATTGGAGTGCCGTCGAGACCGGTCATGAATATCCTATAGATATCGCGGTCGGAATCACCGCACTTAGGTCGCGCTCCGGTTGTAAAGTTGAACGCCTCAATGGGGCGTCCCTGATCGGTAGTAAGGGTCGCAGCCGAGGGACCGTTGGCCATACCTTGCACACCGTGGCACTTCCAGCATTGCACCCTCGCGAATACTTCGCGGCCGGCCTTAATGCGATCGGCCGTCACTTCAGGCTCGGCTGGGATCGTAATCGGAACACCGGGCTTTTCGTTCTGCCAGCGCGGAGAGTAGTGCTTAATCCAAGCAACCAAATCGGCGCGCTCCTGCTTGGTAAAAGTGTTCCACGGCGGCATGTTGGACCGGTCCAGTCCGCGAGCGATGGTGTCGAAGAGATCCTCGTCCGTGGGCAAGGTTCCGCTTGGGGTGGAACGGCACTCAAAGACTGCCAATTGAAAGTCTCTCGGCTTGGGGAACAAAGGTGGCTCAAACCACTTCGCGTTTTCGCCTTCGCCATCGCCCAGTTCGCCGTGGCACCCAACACAGTATCTGCGGTAGGGTTCAGCCGCTGCATGGGCGTTTCCGGTGATATTGCCGATATGGCTGGTGGCGGCCGGGGAGTTCAGCCAGTCATGAAGTTGGTTGGTCGTGAGTTGCGCCGAAGAAGACAGCGGGAGGGCCAGAAAGGCAGCCGCACCCAGGAAGAGCATCCACTTTCTCAAATTTTTCCGCATGTCTATGCCCTCTTAAGAAATCAAGCTTAGAAATCGAAGTCGAATCCGGTGAGTAGTTCGCTCACATTCAAGTTGGAGCCATCGGGCGCCGTCCCATCCTGATGCCACCAGTTGTATTCGTTGTGCCAGGCAAAGCCGGCACGACTCGTCATGAACGGGTTGTAACGGAAGCCGACGGTGTAAGTTGAAATGTTGCCGAGGTTTGAGGGCGACGGAGTGGCCGAACCCGAGCCGTTCGCCTGTTGCGACATGCGGATGGTTTCATACCGCCCGATGAAAATCAGCTGCGGGCTATAAACAAAGTGGGGCTCGAAGAGAACGCCGTTCCAGGTGGGCGCTTGCGCTCCCGCCGGCAGGGTTGTGCCCGTAGTGTTATTCACCACGGAAACTCCGTCGATCACATCGCCGTAGCCCTGGCCGAACCAGGCACTATCCTCACCATGCTGGGTCACGACCTGCAAATCGAAATGCTCGCCGAAATAGAATTGGCCAACGAAGCCTTCACGACTGAAACTCTTGTTGCCGATTCCAGAACCTGCGATGTAGCTGGAGGGTCCGCCATTGGTAAGCCAAGTGGTTGGAGCGTCGCCCACCATGGCGTATGCACCGATGCGCTCAACTCCCAGCTTGCCGGCGTCAAATGCCTGACTGGCGGTGAAGAAACCGGTGTAGGCATTACCGTAGGGAAGCTGCGTGGTTCCATCATTGGAGCTGAGCAGCGCAGCAGAGTAACGCGATCGATCGTCAGCGGAGTGGCCCATGACTTCAAGGCCTAGTTGGTTATCTCCCATTTGGCCGAAGATGTTTCCGTCCCCAACCGGGATGAAGTGATAGAGCTGATATATCCCGCCGTTACCGGTAAGCGTCAGAATGCGCTTTTCGGAGAGTAGGTTATCCAGCTCAAACTTACCCAGCTTTATGTTCAGCCAGGGGCTGCCGAACAGATTATCGAGCCGGGCCATGACCGTTTCAAAGTGGAATGCGCCGGTAGGGTCGGAAGAAGGCAGCAGGTAGAACGAGAAGTTCTTTTCAAGGGTACCGCCGGTGTGGAAATCGAGGCCGCTTAAGTCAAACCCGGAAGTCGTAATTCGCTGGAGAGCCGATCCGGTGGGCACCGTGCTTCCTGCGGAATAGGTATCTACAAGAACCTTCCCCGTGCTTACGCGGTGCCAGATAGGCGTCATGCGGAAGGTGACCGGCCAGTAGCCCGGATTTTGCCAGATCGGAGAATCACGGTCGTTCATGATCTGGTAGCCGTTGTCTTTGAACTTCTGTCCAAAGTAGTTCAGCATCGGCCAGGATTCGTGGCAAGCCGAGCAGCGCAGTCCGTATTTCCTAGCGAAGGCAGGAATGGCATTCGCGGGCTGAGTGCATGTGGATACCACGCACGCGAGGACAAGAGCTAATGAAAACAGGGGGGTCGCAAAGTGAAATACCTTGCGCAGATGGGAACGCGTCGAAACAAGCATGACCGGACTCCTCGGCAAGATCAAAACAAGATCTGTTTTTTTGAAGGTCGAACCTTTTCACAACCAGATAACTGCACTGGTACGAGGAACATCGAATGCGAACCCCTCGCACTCGCACCCGGCGGAAAACGTCTGCAAGGTTTGACCACCGTACCGCGGCAAATGCTACTACGATCCAAAGTAGAAGTTCAAGTAATTTTGACATTTTTTTAGCAAAGGCCGATTACATCTCTTTACATTCTTCAACATCGTCCCCCTTAGGTGGGCGTGCGAGTTGACAGCTTCGTGCCCGTAGTAAGAGACTCTTGGAAGTTTGAGGAGCGGCTTACGCGGAGTTTCAGGAAGCACGTTCGACCTCGCCCGAGGGAAGAAAACAGTGCGAGAAAAAATTTAACAGGAGCGAGGAAATTCGGCTTCTTAGCCTCGGAAACGACTTCGGCGCATATTTTGGCCGCGGCACTTTTTGTGCTCGTGGTGTGCACATTACCGGCTGCTGCTCGAGAGCGAGACAAGACGCCTTATGGCGAAGGACTGATCGTTAATATTCCTTTGCCCGAAAGCGAAGTCGAACAAGTTGTGGCTGATATTGCCGCCAACGGCATTATCCGGGGAACCAAAGAGTACAACAAGGACGAGTTCGTGGAGGGCGCCGTCGCATCCGGTGTGGCGCGCGTATTTCCCCCGTGGACCCAAGGCGGGAAGGTTTTCTACAAAGTTCGCGACCATGCACTCGACCCCCGCAACTTTAAAGACGGTGGAGACGTAGGAACTTTAGCGGTGCGGTATGTGTTGCAACCGCAAGGCGAGAAGAACACCGTGTTGCGCATCGATGCGCTTTTCCAGGAGGAGTTCCGGCATACGATTCATCAATCGAACGGCTCAGTCGAAAGCAGCGAGTACAAAGACATTCAGGAGCATCTGGAAGCTATCGAGGTGATGAAGCAGCAAACCGTGGAAGCGCAGGAAGAGCGCCGTGAGATACAACAAAAGAAGAAAAATTCAGAGTTGATGGGCGGCGCATTCCCATCGGACACCTCGGTCTCACCTCCGCCAACTCAAGCGGCCCAGAATCCGCCAAGTGCTCCCGATTCCGCGGCGGTCCGATCGGATGTCCCTGCACCCTTGGTTGAACCCGCGCCGCAAAACGCGCCACCGGCGCAAGCGCCTGCGGGTCAGACGATCGAAGAACATATCAAGGATCTTCGCAAGCAAGTTGAGCGCGTAGTGAAAGCTCCGGGCGCCCCATTGAAATCAGCGCCTTTTCATACCGCAAGCACTTTGCAATCATTAGCCTCGGGAACGGAAGTGTTAATTGTTATTTCGACGCCATACTGGTATGGAATCGAAACCCACGAGGGGCAGCACGGCTGGGTGATGCGCGATCAGTTGGAGCAACCGTGAAACTCGCGTTGTCAGAACTGGCTCGATCCTTAAAACCATTCGTCGTGCTGTTATTTTTCTTCCTTCTGCAAAGCGGCAGCGCACAAAGCGGCAGCGGACTGGGCCGCAGCTTTCCGCAATCCAAACCCACGATAGAAAAGGCGTTGAGCGCTATGCAGGCGTCGACCGCCGGTAGATTGCCCTCGCTGGAAGGCTTCGCGACGGCGGCGCAGCATCCTCTGGATCGCTATCAGCGCGGATATTATCAGGCGAAGTTCCAGGTCAACGCCGCTCCTGGCGGGGGATGTCTTGTGCACGTCAGCGTGGAGGTCACCGCGTTGTATTCCGATCCAACGGGCGGCAATTCCGGGTATCAAGTGGTTCCATCGAACGGCCGGCTCGAAGCAGACATGCTGGATCAGTTGGCTGAACAGGTAGCGAGCAAGACTCCTGCCCAAGGGGCGAAGCCTGCCTCAGGCGATCTGGAAAAAGCGACGAGAACTCCGAAGTCCACCGAACCGACGATTTCGGCACCGGTGCCTCGAATTCCTGACAGCAGCAGCGGACTCTCGTCTTCCCTCGCGCAGAGCCTGGCGGAACAGGAAAAGGCCGCAGCAAAACCAGGTTCGGGAAAAATCGCCGACCAGAGTCAGAGTGAACTTCAAGCAGTTGCGCAGGGCCTGGAAGAGATACTCCGTAATCAGGCTCATCCCAAAAACCTGGTGGCTGTAAAGAAATCAGGAACGCCGGTAGTTGCGAGCGCCAGCCTGACCGCGAAGACGTTGTTTCTGGCCAGCGCGCACGACGAATTTGAAATGCTGGACTTCAATCGCGATTGGGTTCACGTGCGGATTTCCGGCCTGTCCCGGGGATGGATCTGGCGCGACAATCTGGAGATGCCGGACAGCGTTCCCGACAGCGACTTACCGGCAAATCCGGCATCGGAGATAGCGGCCGCAGATCTTTTTCACGTGTCCCGCGAAGAGGAAGCAACTTTCCCGGGGGACTGGGCACCTCTACGGAACAAGATGGTGAAAATCGTTTCCGTCGAAAATACAAATGAAACGGTGAAGGACCCGGGGCCAAAGGTCAGACTCGAATTCGTTAAGTCTTTGCTCGACAAAAATTATGGGGAGATTGCGCGACCCCCTCAACAATTGGCGGGAATTGTGGTAATCTTCGATGCCGCCGATGGCGGAATGATCGCGGCCCCGCTTTCCACACTTCAGCAGTGGAAAGCGGGGACCTTATCCGATGCCGCGTTGTGGCATCGATGTTTTTTTGATCCGCCGGAGACTTTTGGCGAGAATTCTGGCGTGGCGGCGAGCCAGTAAAAATCGCGGAAGTCTTTTTGGAAATGTGACTTGGATGACGCAGCTTCTCGCAGCTTTGGTCTTGACATTCGGAGGCCATCGGAGTAGCTATGAAATCCTAGGGGCTGGGCGGTCTTCTGGTGACTTGCCCTCTTGTCCCGAGCTGGAAGGCTTGTCTCGGTGCAACGTGAGCGGTATCGCCAGCATTTTAATCCCATGAGCGCAATGACCCATCCCCTGATTCTGCTTCGCAAGCAAGCAACATTCCTATTGCGAGATTACGCCGAGTTGATGAAGTTGCGCGTAACTACGCTGATCGTGATGACCGCGTGGTGCGGCTATTATTTCGGCGCTCAAAAAGCCGAAGTCGCCTGGTTTTCCTGGGGACTTTTTCATGCCTTACTGGGAATCGGCCTGGTCTCGAGCGGCACGGCCGCGCTGAATGAAGTAATGGAATACAAAGTCGATGCCAATATGCGGCGCACGGCGCAGCGTCCCCTGCCGGCCGGCCGAATGAGTTTGCAGCACGCGACAACGGCTGGCTTGCTGGCTACTGTGGGAGGCTCGATTTACTTGGCAGTTTTCACCAATCCTCTGACCGGGCTGCTAACTTTTCTGACCTCCGTTGTGTATCTCGCAGCGTACACTCCGTTGAAGCGAATCTCGCCAATCTGCACATTTGTGGGCGCTTTCCCGGGAGCAATGCCTGGAGTTTTGGGCTGGACTGCGGCGCGCGGACAGTTAGAGTGGAGTACTTTGATCTTGTTCGCCATTCTTTTTGTCTGGCAGTTTCCGCATTTTTTCTCGATCGCTTGGCTCTACCGGGAGGATTATGCGAGCGGTGGGATTCGAATGCTGCCTGTGGTGGAAGAGGATGGACGTTCCACCGCACACCGAATCGTCGCTTATTCGTTAATTCTGATTCCGTTGAGCGTTTTGCCGAGTGTTTTCGGAATGGCCGGCAAGATTTACCTGGTGGGCGCCGTCATTCTTAGTATCGCGCTCTTTTATTTCGGGGCTCGGTTGGCGTTTAGCAAGCTGCCGGTGAGCAGTCCGCGCTCGAAGATGTTGGCTCGCCAGGTGCTGCAAGCCACAGTGGTTTATCTTCCGCTGTTATTTGCCTTGATGATGGGGAACTCGACCCGGCCTTGAAGTTGGCTTGAGGCAGACCTATTGGACGGAGCTGCCAACCTGAGAAAATACGTTATTGCTGTTCATTCCAATCAGCCGAACCGTGCCCACTACAATGACAAGAACGACCGCCAGCATCACGGCATACTCGGCGACATCCTGACCTTTTTCGTTCGACCACAGCCGATTGAACCAGAATCTCTTGAATAAGTAGTCCATAGTTTCCCTGTTCAGGCTACTTCTGACATGGCAAGGGGTCGAGCGTTGTGGGATTGCCCAAGATTCATCCCCCAGGGCTCTTTTTCTTGCGCGAAAGCGTGTAACCCCACCTGGTATTCGGTTTTACCGTCAACCAGCTTGCTCCACACCACTTTGAATTCGATGCGGCGTTGCCGATAGAAAACGGTCAAGGTGTCAAGCGCCTTGAGGGGATGGCGAATCGCCCCGAGCCGAGCCCCCGTCGGAGTTAAGTCCAATGTGTGTGCGAGGGCTTCGAACTGGACGCCTGTGGAATCCACTCCGCGCACTCGCAAAGGCAACACTGCCCGGATTCGGCCCTGCTGGCGACGATCTGTTTCGATACCAAAGGCTTTCATTTGCACCTGACACAGTGTGCGGCAAGCTGGATTGAACGGGAATAGCCCGGATGAGTGAGGCACGAAGGTAACTTCTGTGCGCCGGCAGGCAAAGCCCGAGAATCTCAAGATTGGTCTGCTTCGTGGTCTTAACGATCTAAAACCGGAAACTTAAGTGCAGCGCGTCGTCACATCTGCACTCCCGGGCCGCTAATCTGACGTAAACTACATGCAAGAGGCCCGATGCGGAAAATACCAGTTGTTGTTGCGGCGACGGGCGTATTGTTGCTGTGGTTTCACGCAGCCGCTTTTGGTCAGGATCTTCCAGCCAAAGTTGCTTCCCGCACGGTTTCTTCTTCTGGGCGAGATTCGCCGCTTACGGCAGAGCAAGTGGCCCGGGAGCTTCAGGAAAGAAACGCACAGCGCACAGCCGCGCTAGTTCAATTCAGCGGGACCCGTATCTACCACATGCAGTATCGTGGTTTTCCCAGCGATCATGACGCGGAAATGGTCGTCCATGTGACGTTTCGATCCCCCGACATTAAAGAATTTACGGTGGTTTCGCAGACGGGATCGAAGTTCATTTTGGATCACATCTTCAGGCGATTGCTGGATGGTGAAAAGGAAGCCGCCAATCAGGAGAATCGCAAAGAAAGCGCTTTAACGGCGGAAAACTACACCTTCACTTCTGCCGGATACGAAGTAACTTCTAACGGGCCACAATATGTTCTTAACCTGCTACCGAAGAACAAGAACAAGTTTCTTTATCGCGGGAAAATTTGGGTCGATGCGAAAGACTTCGCAGTCGTGCGGATTGAAGGCGAGCCGGCCAAGAATCCCTCTTTTTGGATCAAGAATACGGAAGTGAAACATCAATATGCCAAAATAGACGGCCTTTGGCTTCCTGCCGAGAATCGGTCGGAGAGCGCGATTCGGCTTGGCGGCGAAGCGATTCTTACCATCGAATACAAGGATTACAAAGTGACGAAAACCGCGCTTCCGGAGCGCGCCGAAACCGAAGCCGTCATGCCCAATCCGAAATGATCTTCGACTCTTGCAATGAAGCTGCCCGAGGTTCTTCTTTTTTCTGGTCCGTTTGATTTTTGTGACGAGGCGAGCTTTGGGAATCTGGGCTCGCTTCGAGTCTTACCACACAGCCGTCTCCCGATTCCGCTTCAGCCGATAACTGGGAGGCGAACTCCAGCAGTTTCTTTCGAGTGCGCTCAACTTCACGCTTGGCGGAGACTCTTTCCGCGGCGCAAAGAGCATCGAGTTGAAGATTAGGATTGGGTTGGCTAGCGTGGATGTGCATGGCCGGACTCCTTCGTGAATTGCTCGCGATCAGTAGCCAAAGTCGAACCGTTCCGATGGTTCGTTGAGCAATTGGTTCGCCGAAAGCCGGGTCATGATCTCCGGCGAGCCTTTGGTGCTCTCACAAAGTCGCTTTGAATAGCCCACGTTTCACCCCAGTAAGAATCCGGCTTACTTGCCGCGGCCCGGAAATGTATAGTGTGGATTGCTATCGCTGAACGGATTCGAATGTGAGGATTTCGCCGGTTGATTTCGCTTCTGCTCTATTTCGTGTTGGGTATAGCCGTGATTGGCACGGCATCTTCCACAGTGTTTCTTGGCTTGGTGGTTCTTGGCCTCATTCGATTTCGATCCGAGGTACGCAAGCAATTCGACTTGGTGACCGATGATGCCAAGCTGCCTCCAGTTTCCATTCTGAAACCAGTGCATGGCCTTGAAGCTCGATTAAAAGAGAACATCGAGAGTTTCTTCCAGCAGGATTATCCCAACTATGAAATTTTGTTCGCGGCCGACGAAGCCAACGACGGCGCGCTCGAGGTAGTGCGCGAAGTTTGTTCGCGTTACCCGTATATTCGCAGCCGCGTGCTGGTCACC